>Ga0335395_10002350_pt1 | contig 11764 bp, 10 predicted proteins | sample MAT02_FD_205744 | JGI IMG/M metagenome (GOLD analysis project Ga0335395, IMG submission 205744) | Freshwater microbial communities from Lake Fryxell liftoff mats and glacier meltwater in Antarctica - MAT-02 (spades assembly) (version 2) ...
CAAAAGTCACCAGCGTTTCAGCGCCCAAGGGCTCGGTCAGGACCACCTGGGCGGCAACAGCCGCGGTGTCCACTCCAGCCGTCAGCGACACATCTTCAGGGCGAATGCCAAAGCGCCAGGCGGTGGTTGTAGGTTGCGTTTCAGCCTTGCCCCGCAAGGCCGGGGGCATGGCAAAACGCACTGCGTTTCCCAAATCAATGCTGCCACCGTTCAACTGGCAGTCCACTAGATTCATCGGCGGCGAGCCGGTAAAGCCCGCAACAAACAGCGCAGCAGGCGTGTTGTAGATTTGCTGCGGCGAGCCGTATTGCATGGTGCGTCCGGCGCTGAGTACCGCGATTTTGTCGGCTAATGTCATGGCTTCCACTTGGTCGTGCGTCACATAGATGATGGTGGCACCTAGGCGCTGGTGCAGTTTTTTGATTTCGGTGCGCATTTCGCCGCGCAACTGCGCGTCGAGGTTGCTCAACGGCTCGTCGAATAGAAACACCTTGGGCTGGCGCACGATAGCCCGGCCAATGGCTACGCGCTGGCGCTGCCCGCCCGAGAGCGCTGCCGGTTTGCGCTCCAGCATATGGTCGATATGCAGCAGCCGGGCGGCATCCATGACCCGGCTTTTAATTTCAGCCTCCGGCGTTTTGCGTAGCCGCAGGCCAAACGCCATGTTGTCGTACAAATTTTTATGCGGGTACAGCGCATAGTCCTGAAACACCATGGCAATGTCCCGGTTGCGCGGTGGCTCGTCGTTAACCCGTTTGCCATCGATGAAAACATCGCCGCCGGTAATCGTCTCCAGCCCGGCTACCATGCGCAGCAACGTGGATTTACCGCAGCCCGACGGCCCGACAAAGACGACAAATTCACCATGGTGAACTTCCAAGTCAATGCCATGAATCACCTGGGTTTTGCTGTCATACGACTTGGTGATGTTGTGAAGCTGGACGCTGGCCATTGGTTAGTACCCCTGGCTGTGACTGGTGATGTTTTGCGCACGGATGGCGGACAACACCGCTGCACAGTTGCGCATCAACAGCCCGAGGTCGGATGCGCAGGCGATATAATCAAAGCCTGCCTGACGGTAAATCGCCACGGCTTCGGGCGTGCCGCCCACGGTGCCGACCTTGATGCCCAGCGCATGGCAGCGGCGCACTCCATCGGCCATTAGCGCCACCACCTCTTCGTGCAGCAAATTGCCGACATGGCCCATTGCGCCGCTCAGGTCGCCTGGGCCGAAAAACAGCGCATCCAAGCCGGGTGTGCTGGCAATTTCCTCCACCTGCGCCATCGCTTCCGGGGTTTCAATTTGCACGATGACGCTGACGGCACCATTGGCAACCTTGAAATAATCTTTCACCGTACCGAAGCGCGAACCCCGGCTCATGGCCGCCATACCGCGCACACCCTCAGGCGGGTATTTGCAGGCTGCCACAGCCCGCGCGGCTTCTGCCGCGTTTTGCACAAACGGAAACATGACGGTTTGCGCACCCGCGTCCAGCACCCGCTTGACCATGACCGTGTCGTTCCACGGCACTCGAGTAATCGGCAGCATGGCAGTGCCGGCAATCGCTTGCAGCATATGTACCAAGTCCATCTGGTCCAGCGGCGTGTGCTCCATATCCACCACGCACCAGTCAAAACCGGCGCAGCCCATGGCTTCGGCCACCACGGGGGAAGCTGACATCACCCACGAACCGACCGGATAACCGCCGGGAAAATCATTTTTTGCCAGAAGCGCCTTGAAAGAGTTGTGCATAAAAATCTAAAAATAAAATTCAAAAAATCACCGGTTCGGGCGTGGGTGCCGTGCCTTGCAAAAAGTCGAAATCGCAGCCTTCGTGCGCTTGCGTCACATGGCGCTGGTAAATTTGGCCATAGCCGCGCTGGTAAGCGGGGCGGGGCGGTGTCCAGAGGGCTTTGCGCCGGGCCAGTTCTTCATCACTCACGGCCAGGTGTACCCTCCGCACTGCCACATCGAGCTCAATGACATCGCCAGTTTGCACCAGCCCAAGCGGCCCGCCGACTGCGCTTTCTGGCGAAACATGCAGCACACAGGTGCCGTAGTGGGTGCCGCTCATGCGGGCATCGCTCACGCGCAGCATGTCGCGCACGCCTTGCTTGAGCAGCTTTTTTGGAATCGGCAAATTGCCCCATTCCGGCATACCCGGCCCACCGACGGGCCCGGCATTGCGCAGCACCAGCACGGTGTTTTCATCGCAATCGAGCGTTTCATCGGCCATCGCCGCCAGCATCTCGGGCTGGCTGTCAAACACCAACGCCCTGCCGGTATGGCGCAGCAAATGGGCGCTGGCAGCGCTGGGTTTGATGACTGCGCCGTTCGGTGCCAGATTGCCATACAACACGGCCAGGGCTTCTGCCGGACTGACCGGCTCGTTCCAGGGGCGAATCACTGAAGGGTCTTCAACCTGCGCATCGGCGATATTCGTGCCGATGCTGCGCCCGGTTACTGTCAACTCGTCCAGACGGAGCGTTCGCTCGATGGTTTTCATCAGCGCAGGCAAGCCACCGGCGTAGTAGAAGTCTTCCATCAACCGGTCGCCACTTGGGAAAATATTGGCCAGCACCGGGACCTGCCGCGCCATCGCATCCAGGTCGGCCAGGGCCAGTTCAATGCCGGCCCGCCGCGCCATCGCAATAATATGAACGGCTGCATTGGTCGAACCGCCCAGTGCCATCTGCACCGCTACAGCATTCATGAAAGCGCCACGCGTCAGGATGCGCGAAGGCTTCAAGTCTTCCCACACCATGGCAACGATGCGCTCACCACAATCGGTTGCCATTCGGCTGTGGGCCGAGTCCATGGCGGGGATACTGGTCGAACCGGGTAAAGCCATGCCCAAAGCTTCGGTTATCGCGGTCATGGTGGAAGCAGTGCCCATGGTATTGCAGGTGCCGGGACTGCGGGTCATGCGGGCTTCTAAGGTCTGCAGCTGGGCCGCGCTCAGGGTGCCAGCCTGGTAGTCATCCCAAAAAATCCGGGTGTGTGTTCCTGCGCCAATGCTTCTGGTCACGCCGCCTTGTACATGCCGGTCGTTCAGCATCGGTCCGGCCGGGCAAAAAATCGCTGGAATATCCATGCTGACCGCGCCCATCAGCGTGCCTGGGGTGGTTTTGTCGCAACCGCCCAGCAGCACCGCACCATCGCAGGGCAGGCTGCGCAGCAATTCCTCGACTTCCATCGCCAGAAAATTGCGGTACATCATGGTGGTGGGTTTGACCATGACTTCACCCAGGCTCATCGCGGGCAGCTCGACCGGATAGCCACCGGCCATCAAAATGCCTTTTTTCACCGACTCGGCGCGTTCCCGCAAATGCGCATGGCAGGGCGACATGTCGCTCCAGGTGTTGATGATGGCAATCATCGGCTTGTCCATCATGTCGGCGCGCCGCCAGCCTTGCTGCTGCATCCGCTGGCGGTGCGCAAAGCCGCGAATGCCAGCATCTGCGAACCAGCGGCGGCTACGCAAATCAGCTAGGGTTTTAAGAGGTAGGGGTGCAGGCATGAAAGTAAATTTTGGATAAAACTGGCAAAACAATTTTGTTAGCGATAACATTAAGGCTCTCAACTGGTTTAGTCATCCTGATAAACCCTAGCCCAGCTCTGTACCCGCCGAAATCGCTGAACTTTTTTTCTCCGCCCGTATACCGTGGCTGATGGAGAAGCAACACCAGATCAAGCGAGCACTCGAGCAACCCGACTCGATCGAATCGATCCGAGAGCTTCTCGGTCGCAGCGCACAGGCGCATCGCACCGCATTGTCCGATGCGGTTTGCCGGCACTTTGGCTTTTTCGACAGTCGCGGTGCGACCCAAGTCTCGGGCTGCGCCGAGGCGCTGCGCGAGCTTGAACGAGCGGGTCACTTTCTCTTGCCCGCTGGGCAAGATCGCGATGCATTGCGGCCCAGGAAGCGTAGAACGCCAAGAGGCCTTGGCACGCCTGTGGCAGCGCCGCTTGATGTGCCCGAACAGGCCGGTGAAGTTCGCGCACTGCAACTGATCAAGGTCGACACGGCTCAGGACCTGCGCCTGTGGAATGAATTGATGTGCGAACACCCCCAAGGCGCCGGCGTCATGGTGGGCGCGCAGATGCGCTACCTGATCGGCTCCGAGCACGGCTGGCTCGGTGGTCTGGGGTTCGGCGCGTCGGCCATCAAGCTCGGAGATCGCGACCAATGGATTGGCTGGGACGTGCGCCAGCAGCGCGAGCACATGCACCGTGTCATCGGCATGAGCCGCTTCCTGATCCGCCCCTCGGTGCGTTGCCACAACCTGGCCTCGATGGTGCTCGGAATGACGCTGCGCACGATCGCCCAGGACTTCGAGGACCAATACAAATACCGCCCCTGGCTGGTCGAGAGCTTCGTGGACAGCGGGTTCTTCGCCGGCACCTGCTACCAGGCCACCAACTGGACGGCGGTGGGCAAAACGAAGGGGCGCGGGCGCCAGGACCGCGAGCACCAAAGTGCGAAGACCATCAAGGCCATCTACATGTACCCGCTGCAGGCGTCCTGGCGCGCGCGCATGGGCGTGCCCGAGCCCGTGGGTTTGATCGCGCTGCAACCGGGCGAGGGCCTGGACGGAGACGCCTGGGCGAGCCAGGAGTTCGGTGGCGCGGTGCTCGGCGACGAGCGCTTGAGCGAGCGACTGGTTACCAGTGCGCGCATGCAGGCCGCGCAGCCGGGGCAGGCGTTCTGCGCCGTGGCCAAAGGCGATTGGCCGGCGACCAAGGGCTACTACAGGTTCATCGATCAGCCCGACGACTCGCCCACCACTGTGGCCGCCATCCTGGCGCCCCACCGCCAGTGCACCTTGCAGCGTATGAAGGCGCACGCCACGGCGCTGGTCATCCAAGACGGCACGGGGCTGAACTTCTTCAGCTCAAACCGCGTACCGCGCAGGTCGAATTGCGCTACCACCCCGTGACCCTTCGTCCTCCCTCAGACCAAGCCGACAAACTGCCCGTGACGCTTTGGGTCGTGCATGTGCGCGAGGCCTCGCCTCCAGCCAATACCAAACCCGTCGAGTGGTTCCTGTTGACCACCTGCAAGCTGGGCGATGTCGAGAGTGCCCTGGCGTGCGTGCGCTGGTACTGCCTGCGCTGGCGCATCGAAGACTGGCACCGCGTCCTCAAGAGCGGCTGCGCCATCGAAGCGCTCGCCCACAAGACCCGCACTCGGCTCGAGCGCGCCATCGACATCCGGCTCGTTATCGGTTGGCGCATCATGCTCATGACGCTACTCGGCAGAACCTGTCCCGAACTCCCTGCCGAAATATTGTTCTCCGACATCGAGATCGAAGTGCTTGCCGCCTACGCGAAAAAAAACGATTAGCCACACCAAAGACACTGGGTGCTGCCGCTCGCCTGGACGTTCGCCTGGGCGGCTAAATCGGCCGTCGCAAAGATCCCCCGCCTGGCCATGAAGTCATCTGGCGTGGTCAGGCGCAACTCATCACGCTGTGCGAAGGCTTCGTTCTCGGCAGGAACAGCAGAGCTTCGACCAATTGTAGGTAAGGGGCAGGGCTAGCCAGCTGCTCAAGCAAACTAGGGAAAACACCGAAAAAACATATAGATGACCTAGTTGACTTAAACGTGAGCCGGGCCTACAATAAAGCTAGTCAGGCAACTTATGGGGAAGTAAAGATGATTCATTACGTGGTGCATGAAGATGGCGACTCGGTCGGCACGATCGTTGTAGAGGGCGTGAAGAGCGGTGAACAATTGACGGGTTGGGTGATGGAGCAGGACAAGATGGTGTAGCTGCCGACGATCAGCGAGATTCCGATTGGTCACAAGATCGCTCTGCAGGATCTGAAGAAGGACGACACCGTGATCAAGTACGGCGTCGATATCGGACGGGCTATCGCTCCAATCAAAGCGGGTGAGCACCTGCACGTTCACAACGTCAAAACAAAGCGTTGGTGAGTGCCCGCCAAGCGCCGAATCCTTCTCGAACACATTTAGGAATGCAGATGATCAGCAAAGACTCCACCTTCCTCGGCTACCGTCGGGAAAACGGACGCGTTGGCGTGCGCAACCACGTCGTCATTCTCCCGGTCGACGACATTTCCAACGCCGCCTGCGAGGCAGTTGCCAACAACATCAAAGGCACGATGGCACTGCCGCACCCGTATGGCCGCCTGCAGTTCGGCGCCGACCTTGAGTTGCATTTCCGCACCCTGATCGGAACCGGCTCCAACCCAAACGTGGCTGCTGTGGTCGTGATCGGCATTGAGCCTGCCTGGACCAAACTCGTGGCCGACGCGATTGCCAAGACGGGCAAGCCCGTCCAGAGCTTCTCGATTTCACAAAATGGCGACCACGCGACCATCATGAAGGCGTCGAAAGCCGCCCGCGAGTTGGTTCAGCTTGCTTCGGAAAAACAGCGCGAGGTTTGCCCGATCAGCGAACTCTGGGTGTCCACCAAGTGCGGCGAGTCCGACACAACCTCGGGTTGTGGTGCAAACCCGACCGTAGGCAATGCCTTTGACAAGTTATACGACCTGGGCACGACGCTGTGCTTTGGCGAGACCAGTGAGCTGACGGGTGGTGAGCACCTAGTGGCCGCCCGGTGCAGAACGCCGGAAGTCAAAGCCAAGTTCATGGACGTGTTCAACAGCTACCAGGCGATGATCGATCGTCACAAGACATCGGACCTGTCCGACTCGCAGCCGACCAAGGGCAATATTGCCGGCGGCCTGACCACGATCGAAGAGAAGGCGCTCGGCAACATCCAGAAGATCGGAAAGAAGTGCATGGTCGATGGCGTGCTCGATTATGCCGAGACACCCTCTGGCCCAGGCTTATGGTTCATGCAGTCGAGCTCGGCGGCTGCCGAGATGGTGACGCTGTGCGCAGCAGCCGGTTACGTGGTGCATTTTTTCCCGACCGGGCAGGGCAATATCGTCGGCAATCCGATCGTGCCGGTGATCAAGCTGTGCGCGAACCCGCGCACGGTGCGCACGATGGGTGAGCACGTCGACGTCGATACATCGGGCCTGTTGCAACGAGAAATCAACATGGACGGAGCCGGTGACATGCTGCTCGACATGATGCTGCGAACGGCCAACGGACGCCTTACGGCAGCCGAAGCTCTGGGTCACCGCGAGTTCGTGTTGACTCGACTCTACGAGAGTGCCTAACGCCGCATCTCAGTCCGAATGGCAGGCTCGGATGATCTGAGTCTCGATCCGTTCACTTTTTCAGCGCCTTGGCGATTGCGCAGAGGTGTTCATTTAGACAAAAAAAGTGTCACATGGCCTCGCTAGGATCGAAGATCGTGGGGCACCTCGCACGGGGGCTGTCGCTGCTCACTTGTCACCGGCCAGATCGCTATGCTCGATGAGCGCTACACCGCGAGATGATCCCATTGCACCCACCGGAGATCAGCCCATGAGAGCCCTCGCTTACACCCAACCGCTGGAAGTCCAGCTGCTCGATCGTCCAGAACCCGAACTGGTGACTGGGGAGGTCGTGTTGCACATTGATGCGGTCGGCATCTGCGGCTCCGACATGCATGCTTTCCACGGCCACGATCCGCGCCGCAAGCCGGGTCTGGTGTTGGGCCACGAGTTCTGCGGCACGGTGGTCAAGGGCGCCGCCCCTGCTTACCAGAAAGGCGTGCGCGTCACGGGCAATCCACTCATCACCTGCGGCAGTTGCGACTATTGCGTGCGGGGGCGCAACAACCTTTGCAGCCACCGCACCAGGGTGGGCATGATGCGGCCTGGCGCATTCGCCGAACCCGCAGCCACCGCGCTGCACGCCATCAACATGAGCGTCAAAGCTCTGGCGCGACCGCTGCCGGAAAACTGCACCCTCATCATCGGAGGTGGTGCCATCGGCATGCTGGCCGCGTTGCTGCTCAAGACCTACGGCTGTCGGGGCATGGTGCTGGCCGAGGTGAACCCTTTGCGCCGCCAATCGGCGGAGAAACACGCCGGTGTGACCACCCACGACCCTCGCGAGACCCAGCCGCAGGAGAACGGTTTTGACTACGTGATCGACGCGGTGGGCAGCAAGTTGAGCAGCGCGATCGTATTTGCGTTGCTGTTGGTCCTAGCCCAACACGACCGTTGGACGCCGCGCACCGCCATGCTTTACGGCGCTTCGGGGGCGGTGGTGTTGGGCGGCCCTACACGCTGTTCAAGCTGGTGCTTCAGGTGCCTTTGCCATGAGCGGGCGACCCTGCAAACCAGTTCCCCAGCGCGAGACCTCGGAAAAACCCCAGGCCTTACTGCGTTGAACACGAAATATTTTTTGAACCAAGCAAGGCGATCGCATGCACATCCTGATTTGTGAGTTCATGGACGAACGGGCGGTTGACCGCCTGCGCGAAGTCCATACCGAGGTGTACGAACCGTCTCTGGTTGACGACACGTCTGCCCTGTTGCGCAAAGTGGCCCAAACCGATGCGTTGGTCGTGCGCAACCGTACGCAGGTGCGCGGGCCGCTGCTCGACGCGCTGGGGCGCTGCAGCGTAGTCGCGCGCCTGGGCGTGGGGCTGGACAACATCGACGTGGCGGCTTGTGAAGCACGGGGCATGGTCGTCATGCCGGCGACCGGTGCCAATGCCCTGAGCGTGGCCGAGTACGTCATCGCCACCGCCATGCTGCTGCTGCGCGGCGCGTACGCCAGCACCAGCGAGGTGGCGGCCGGGCAATGGCCCCGCCCGGCCTTATCCCAGGGGCGCGAGGTGGCCGGCAAGACGCTGGGCTTGGTGGGCTACGGCCACATCGGCCAACTCACCGCGCGCCTGGCGCAAGCGATCGGTATGCATGTCATCGCCTACGACCCGTTGATAATGGCTGAGGATGCTTGCCTTGGTCCATCTGGCGTGAAGCAGGTCGACCTCGATGCATTAGTGGGCACGGCCGACGTGATCAGCCTGCATGTGCCTCTGGTCGACAGCACGCGCGGCCTGTTTGGTGCACAGCGACTGGCCCGTATGAAGCCCGGCGCGGTGCTCATCAACACCGCGCGCGGCGGCATTGTGGACGAAGTCGCGTTGGCTGCTGCGCTCAAGGGTGGCCAACTCGGCGGGGCTGCGATCGATGTGTTCGAGGCCGAACCTCAACCCGCCGCACCGCACTGGCAGGCTTGTCCGAACCTGGTGTTGACGCCCCACATTGCCGGCGTGACCACAGAATCCAACGAACGGGTGAGTCATTTCATCGCTGACCAATTGATCAAGGCGCTGGCATGAACATCTCGCTCGATCAAGCCCGCACGCTAGTGAGTTCTGCACTGGAGGCAGCAGGCGCCAGCCCCTTAATGGCGGCGAGCACGGCGCGCGCGCTGGTGCTGGCCGAGGCGCAAGGCCAAGGTGGTCATGGACTCTCTCGGGTGGGTCAATACACCACCCATTTGCGCAACGGCCGCGTCAACGGCGCGGCCGCGCCGACCGTGGTTAGCCGAAGGGGCAGCGCCTTGCTGGTGGACGCGCAGGAAGGCTTGGCGTTTCCCGCCTGCGATCTCGGCGTGGCCGAGGCGATAGCGCTGGCGCGCACGCAGGGCGTGGCGCTGGTGGGCATCAAAAACAGCCACCATTGCGGTGTGGTGGTCGACCACCTGCGTGCAGTAGCCAGTGCGGGCATGGTGGGAATGGGGTTCAGCAATTCGCCTGCTGCCATGCCAGCCGCGGGGGGCCGGCACGCCATCTTCGGCACCAATCCGATCGCCGCCGTGTTCCCGCGCCGAGAAGCAGCCCCCTTGCTGATCGACCTGAGCCTGTCCGAGGTGGCCCGTGGCAAGGTGATGCTGGCGGCCAGAAAAGAAGAACCGATTCCGTTGGGGTGGGCGCTGGATGCTCAGGGGCAACCCACCACCGATGCTCACGCGGCGCTGGCCGGCTCCATGTTGCCTCTGGGCGCTGCCTCCAGCCCCAAAGGCGCGATGCTTGCGTTGGTGGTCGAGCTGTTGGTCACTGCGGTGATCGGCGCCAGTTTTGGCTTTGAGGCGAACAGTTTTTTTGTTGACGAAGGCAACGCTCCGCACCTTGGCCAGGTTTTTTTGGTGGTGGACCCGGGGGCGCTGGCCGGGCAGCATGCCTACTTCGACCGGATCGAGGTTTTGCTGACCGAGATGCTGCGCGACGATGGCGTTCGCCTGCCCGGCGCGCGCCGCGAGACCGCCCGTCGGCGCGCCGAGTCGAATGGGCTGGAAGTGGCGGATTCCGTGGTGGCATCGCTCAAGGCGATGGCCCATGGCTGAAGCGGGTGACCCAGGCCCGGCCGCGTCCAAACCCCAGCGACCTGTCTGGCATCCGCTGCACTGGGTGGCCCGCTCACGCGTGCTGGCTCCCGGCGTGCTCGTTTGCGGGGTCATTGCTCTGGCATCGACCTTTCTCTCCGAGCACTATGGCGGTCCGCAACTGCTCTACGCGTTGCTGATCGGCCTGGCGTTCCATTTCATTCACGGCAACTCGCAGGCGAAGCCGGGCATTGAGTTTTGCGGCCGCACGGTACTTCGCTTCGGCGTGGCGTTGCTGGGAGTGCGCATCACGCTCAATCAGGTGTCTCAGCTGGGCGTCGAAGTCGCTGTGGTGATTTTGTGTGCGCTGGTGCTCACGATTCTGATGGGCGTCTGGTGGGCCAAGCTGCTGGGTTGCACGCGAGAAGAGGGCATTCTTTCGGGCGGCTCGGTCGCGATCTGCGGCGCGTCGGCGGCGCTGGCGATTTCTGCCGTGTTGCCACAGACCAAGGCCAACGAGCGCTTCACCCTGCTCGCGGTGGTGGCGGTCACGGTGTTGTCCACGGTGGCGATGATCGTGTACCCATTGGTGATCGCTGCGCTTGATCTGGGTGCTGGGCCTGCGGGCGTGTTCCTCGGCGGCACCATCCACGATGTGGCTCAGGTGGTTGCGGCCGGCATGATGCTGGGCCCCGAGGCGGGTGACACCGCCACCGTGGTCAAGCTGTTTCGGGTGATGCTGTTGATGCCGGTGGTGATGGCGATCTCGCTGCTTTACCGTCACCACCAGCCGACCGAGGGCAAGGATCTCGCCATGCCGCTGATCCCGGGCTTTCTGCTGGCCTTCGTGGTGATGATGCTGTTGTCATCGTCGGGTCTGGTGCCGGCATCGGTGGTGCAGGGCGCCACCGATGCCTCTCGCGTGTGCTTGGTGCTGGCGATCGCCGCAGCTGGCATCAAGACCAGCATTGAGGAATTGCTTCAGTTGGGCTGGAAGCCCTTGCTGCTGTTCGTCAGCGAGACGCTGTTTATCGGGCTGTTCGTGTTGATCGCTGTCATCGCGCTGGGCCTGGCTGGAACTCGTTGAGCTTGGGCTCGTTGCTTATTGGCTGATCTTGTGCGCTTCCTCGACCTGGTATTCAAAGTAGTGCTGAAAGACAAATGCCAGGCTGCCGGTGAACGCGATCGTGCCCGCCAGCAGGGCGTACACGAGAGCGATGATGGTCAGCCAACTGGTTTTGCCGGCCGCTGCTTCGGGATCGTGATCGGCGTTGAACCACTGGTTCCATTTTTCGGTGTCGGTCAGCGCGTAGACGATGGCCGCCAGACAACCCACTGCGATGCTGGCGCCCAGGAAAGGAATCAGCACCCAGGACAGCTTGTCGTCCTGCCCGTAGAGCTGCACCCGTTCCACACCCCACCAGCCCAGAGCTGCGGCAATCGGGTGGAGCCAGCCGATCCAGTCGAGCAGGCCACGCAGGTAAAAGCGGTGAATGCCCAAGCTGCCGAACAGCGCGGCCAGCCAAACCGCCAGCGTTTTGTTGCGGGGGCGAGCGC
>Ga0335395_10002351_pt1 | contig 11763 bp, 4 predicted proteins | sample MAT02_FD_205744 | JGI IMG/M metagenome (GOLD analysis project Ga0335395, IMG submission 205744) | Freshwater microbial communities from Lake Fryxell liftoff mats and glacier meltwater in Antarctica - MAT-02 (spades assembly) (version 2) ...
GAAGCCTGTTGTCCATGAGCACCCCTACTTCGGCTCAGCGAGGTCCGTGAGACCTCGCACTCCCTCAACGCGAGCTCGTTCGGAACAGGATGATCTGGTCGGCGCTCACCCCCGGGGCGCTGTAGATCTCGATCTTCTCGTGTCCGGTGGAGTGCTCGGCCTGGGCGCGCAGCTTGCCCTGCTCGGCGGCCTTCGCCAGGCTGTGACCGCGTCCGAGGGCCTCGTAGAACCCCGCGCTGAAGGTGATGGGGATCTTGAAGGCCACGGCGTCGGTCATGGCGATCACGCACTCGGCGACCGCGAGCATGGCGGGGGCCAGGACCGCGGAGTGACACGCGCTAAGGACGATCAGCGCCGGCGTGATCCCGGTCGCCTTCAACATATTAATAAACACCTCACCCGGGATCTTCTTGGTCTCGCCGCGCTCGTCCTCGAATCCCAGCTCGCCCGACGGGGAGCCATGCACGTGCAGATGCAGGATGTCCGGCTTGAACAAGTCGAGCTCTCGCATGATATCCGCCAGCCTGGCGGCTCCCCGGGTGCGGATCTCGTATGGGCCGTCGGGCCCGAGGTCGCGCTCGAGCGCGCCCTGGATCGCATCGGCGGCCCGACCGACGCGCACGCTGCCCTGATCGTCGGGCTCGGCCGCCATGATCATCAGCTTCGCCCGCCCGGTGAACCACGGCGCCTCGTGCATCTGGGCCGCCAGGGCCCGCGAGTAGCCGCGGCCGGGGGTGAAGTAGGGGAAATCGACGCGCCCGCGCACGTTGGCGTTGAGCTCCCTGGCGACCCAGAACGCGGCCCAAGTCGGCCCGCCCATCGCCACGACGAGGCCCTCCGAATTGGGACAATTGTCCCTGATCCACACCCGCGCTCGGTTGACCAGCCCCACGAGGACAGTCAGATCTGCGTGGTCCATCGGCGCGTCATCGTGTTTGCGTTTGTGTTGGATCTTGTACGAGCACAGCAATGATGCGCCCTCGGCCGTGAGCATCGGCTCGATCATGTCTTCCTCATAGGGATAATCGTTCGAGCACAGGATCGAGAGCACGACCTTGCCCCGGCGTTCCCGGCCGAGCTTCGGCTCGGTCACTTGAAAAGGACCGTCGTCGCCGTCCGCGGCGATCCCCGGCGCTCCGATATGGTCCCAGGTGTTGCCGCGCTGGCGGAAGTTGACGAGCTCGATCTCGGCGCGCTCGTGCCGCATCTGGTAGCCCAGATACGCGAACACGGGGAGCGGCGCCTGTCCAATGATGACGATCCGCACCGACTGCTTTACGCGTATGTCCTCGCGCATTCGCGTGAGCAGGTCGTCGACGTCCTGCGCGAGCACCCGCCAATCGCGAGCGGTGAGTGTCCTGGGCTCGACCTTACGCTCGAGCAAGTGGAATTTGGGGTCCGGGGCATCGACGAGGTCGCGGGCCTCCTGTTCGCTCACCGGATGGAAGCCGCGGTCGTTCGCGCCGCCGATGTTGACGCGCAGCACGATCGTGCGAACCGGCGCCCGCGGAGCGACCACCGGGGCCGAAGCGGCGATGGGAGCCTCGGCCGACGCTGCGGGGAGCAGCGCGCGCAGGAACGGCGCGAGGGCGCCATGGGTCGCCCCGTACGGGAGCGCCACGACCCGCTGCCCCTGCGGGTGTTCAGCCTGGACGCGGGCTCGCTCGTCGTCGCGTACGAGCCGGTAATGGCGGTGCTCCATGCCCGCGAGCACAGCCTCCGCCCAGCGCAGAAAACTGTCCCAATTGGGGTCCTGGAGGCCCGTCCCGTGGCCAACAAACAGGAATGTGCGCTGCATTCCCAGCGACTTGAGCACGGTCCTGGCGTGCTCGTCGGCGACGACCTCATCATAGGAGCGAGCGCCGAACACCAGCGATCCGGGGTCCTCCCAGTATCCGTGGAGATGGAGGATGCCGCGCTCGTCGCCCCGGAGCACCCGCGCGACCCTGGCGGCGTCGCGCCAGGTGACCGCGGGCAGACCGGTCTCGGCCTCGAGTACACCGTCGTAGTTGACAGTGGCGAGCAGCACGCCCCGCTCGCTGAGCGCTCGCAGCGAGGTCAGTACGTCGCGGTCCTGGACCGCCCCGGCGAACGCCCCCACGCTCGCCCGCAGCCACGCGCGCAGCTCCCCGCCGCTCGGCCCGCCCAGACCGCGGGTGATCATCTGCGCCGCGTCGATCCAGAGGCTCACGTCGGCGCTGTCGAGCAAGCCGCGGATCCGGTCGACATCCGCGGCCGGGCTGGCACCGGTCGCACGCAGTCGCTCAAGACCGCCGAGCAGCAGCCCGTGCCATGCGGCCTGCCCCGCCAAGGGACTGCCCCGCAGCGCCCCGATGGTCACGCCAGCACCCACGACCACCACAACCTCCTGAGGCCGCCGGGCGATGGTCTGCTTCAGTTCATCCGTAAACGTGTGTGAATTCATGTTCGTCCTGTTCTCGCACGAGGTCGCTCGGCTGCCCAGGCGACCGCCGCGAGATATAGTCGCAGCGCAACAGGTTTCGATCCCCAGCGACCCGTGCAGCACCGCTGAGGGTCACCTCGCCTCGCCGCCGCTGATCAGCGGCGGACCCGTTGATCAGCGGCGGCGAGCTGCTGCCACCGGCGCGCTCAAACGCGGAGACGCATTGCTTCAACGGGTCCGCCGCTGATCAGCGGCGGCGAGCTACCTGGCGGTGCTCAAGGACCTGGGCGTCGTACAGCTTCAACGGGTCCGCCGCTGATCAGCGGCGGCGAGGGGCCGCTGGACTTCAGGTCCGGCGCGGCGCTCAGCTTCAACGGGTCCGCCGCTGATCAGCGGCGGCGAGGCCACGACCCCACGGCTCGCCGCCTCTTCTGCTACGCGCTTCAACGGGTCCGCCGCTGATCAGCGGCGGCGAGGCACGGCCCCCCGTCCGGGAACTTCTCAAACTCGCCGCTTCAACGGGTCCGCCGCTGATCAGCGGCGGCGAGACGATGGTGTCGAGGCTCATCGCAGTGCCTCCCCGAGGCTTCAACGGGTCCGCCGCTGATCAGCGGCGGCGAGCCGCCTCAGCGGATTGCCCCCACTGACTCAAGCCGTAGCTTCAACGGGTCCGCCGCTGATCAGCGGCGGCGAGACCACGTCGCCAGCGGCAGGCCCGACTGGCCGCAGTGCTTCAACGGGTCCGCCGCTGATCAGCGGCGGCGAGCATTCAAGTACGGATGGGGAATATTGGGGCTCCCGGAGGCTTCAACGGGTCCGCCGCTGATCAGCGGCGGCGAGGCGGCGGGTATCTTCGACGGGCGGCGACAGGACCCGCAGGGCTTCAACGGGTCCGCCGCTGATCAGCGGCGGCGAGGAGCCGAGCGCGCGCCCAGATGTCGGAGTGGGAATGGCTTCAACGGGTCCGCCGCTGATGCACGGGCTTCAACGGGTCCGCCGCTGATCAGCGGCGGCGAGCGCGGCGCGCCGATGTGCTTCAGCGGTGCGCTGCACACGCTTCAACGGGTCCGCCGCTGATCAGCGGCGGCGAGTCGAGCGACGCTGCTGGACCCTTCAGATCCCGCCTTAGCTTCAACGGGTCCGCCGCTGATCAGCGGCGGCGAGCGCCGCTGTAAAGATCGCCGCGAGCTTGCGCGGCGTGCTTCAACGGGTCCGCCGCTGATCAGCGGCGGCGAGGTGCGCGACGATCTCGAGCTGGGCGAGCAACGGCTTGCTTCAACGGGTCCGCCGCTGATCAGCGGCGGCGAGACGCGACCGACGAGGTGGCACCGTGAGGGCTACGGTGCTTCAACGGGTCCGCCGCTGATCAGCGGCGGCGAGGCCGACTGCTGCACGATCGCGGAGCCGACGTATGGCGCTTCAACGGGTCCGCCGCTGATCAGCGGCGACGAGTCCTCGCGCTGCTCATCGGCGGCTATCTGGCCCTGAGGCTTCAACGGGTCCGCCGCTGATCAGCGGCGGCGAGAGGCGATCGGGGTCGGGTGCAACAGGCATCCGTGGAGCTTCAACGGGTCCGCCGCTGATCAGCGGCGGCGAGCTCTACAACCGCAGTCGAGCGCATCGCCACGGCGGGGCTTCAACGGGTCCGCCGCTGATCAGCGGCGGCGAGACTATAAGCTGATCGCCACCGTCATCCCGAGCAAGACGCTTCAACGGGTCCGCCGCTGATCAGCGGCGGCGAGCGGAGCCCCCGGAGTGCGCTCGCCTTGACCCAAAAGGCTTCAACGGGTCCGCCGCTGATCAGCGGCGGCGAGACTGGGATCCGCTTGGCTACTCGATCGCGCCCTACACGCTTCAACGGGTCCGCCGCTGATCAGCGGCGGCGAGTTCTGGATCTCGGCGGGCGGTGACGCGGCGCCCTGGCTTCAACGGGTCCGCCGCTGATCAGCGGCGGCGAGTGGCAGCCACCTCGCGGCAGGTCACCTTCCAGGTGTTGACGCTTCAACGGGTCCGCCGCTGATCAGCGGCGGCGAGGAGCCGATCAACTTCGCGGCGGTCGCCGTCGACAAGCTTCAACGGGTCCGCCGCTGATCAGCGGCGGCGAGTGCTCGACGCGGTGATCGGTGGGGCGCCGCTGTTCGTGCTTCAACGGGTCCGCCGCTGATCAGCGGCGGCGAGGGCCGCGTCAACCTGCAAGAACTCCGGCGCCGCAGCGGCTTCAACGGGTCCGCCGCTGATCAGCGGCGGCGAGTTTTTCTGAAAAAACATTCCGTAGATTCGCTGCGGAGCTTCAACGGGTCCGCCGCTGATCAGCGGCGGCGAGCGCGAGAGATCCGCGGCTCCTGTGCGAAGCGCGCAGGCGCTTCAACGGGTCCGCCGCTGATCAGCGGCGGCGAGGCGATGTCGACGAAGAGAAAAAGGGTATCTGATGCGCTTCAACGGGTCCGCCGCTGATCAGCGGCGGCGAGAGGTGCCTACCTGCACGGGCTGCGCCAGCGCTGCGTGCTTCAACGGGTCCGCCGCTGATCAGCGGCGGCGAGTAGCGGTTCTACAAGCACTAAACGAGGCGCGCCGGGGCTTCAACGGGTCCGCCGCTGATCAGCGGCGGCGAGAAGCCGACGCACCCGCGGATCGTGTTCGTCGGGTCGACGCTTCAACGGGTCCGCCGCTGATCAGCGGCGGCGAGATCGCCGACGCCGCGCTCGCTGCCCTCGTGGTCGAGCTTCAACGGGTCCGCCGCTGATCAGCGGCGGCGAGATCGGCTTGCGAAGCTCTCTCGGAAGAATCCGCCGCCGCTTCAACGGGTCCGCCGCTGATCAGCGGCGGCGAGTGGTGCTGCCTCCCGCGAACCTCGTTCGCGTGTACGCTTCAACGGGTCCGCCGCTGATCAGCGGCGGCGAGTCGGGCAGGCCTCCACGACGGTCGACGTTATCGCGGCTTCAACGGGTCCGCCGCTGATCAGCGGCGGCGAGTGGGGGGTGAGATTGTGCAGTTTCATTGCGCGCCTGCTTCAACGGGTCCGCCGCTGATCAGCGGCGGCGAGGCCTCGATGGCGCGTGGTACACTGCGACCATGCAAGGCTTCAACGGGTCCGCCGCTGATCAGCGGCGGCGAGCAGCCCGGCCTCGACATGTCCCGACGCGTCGACGAGGCTTCAACGGGTCCGCCGCTGATCAGCGGCGGCGAGGGAGACCGGCGCCGCTGGAACGGGTCTCGCCGCGACCGCTTCAACGGGTCCGCCGCTGATCAGCGGCGGCGAGAAGACCTGCGCGAGGTCTTTGTCGACGCGCTCAAGGGGCTTCAACGGGTCCGCCGCTGATCAGCGGCGGCGAGACGACATGCGTGGCATGTAGGGGATCATCTCCGCGCTTCAACGGGTCCGCCGCTGATCAGCGGCGGCGAGACCTGTCAGGTAGTAACCCCACTGCCCAACCGCAAGGCTTCAACAGGTCCGCCGCTGATCAGCGGCGGCGAGCGCTCGCTCGCGCTTGACTTCCTCCCGCGGGCGGTGGCTTCAACGGGTCCGCCGCTGATCAGCGGCGGCGAGCCTCGGCGGCACCACCGGCGCCAGCCACCGGGAGGGCGCTTCAACGGGTCCGCCGCTGATCAGCGGCGGCGAGCTATCAGGTGCTGTCGCTCCTTGGCAGCGCCGATGGGCTTCAACGGGTCCGCCGCTGATCAGCGGCGGCGAGAGGTTGCGCCGCCATACATTATCGGCGTTAACCGAGCTTCAACGGGTCCGCCGCTGATCAGCGGCGGCGAGAAGCAGCGGGGGTAGCTTCGCGCTCGGTATGACCCGAGCTTCAACGGGTCCGCCGCTGATCAGCGGCGGCGAGAAGCTGGTGCGCCGGGGTGAGTCGAAGGCGCGCGAGCTTCAACGGGTCCGCCGCTGATCAGCGGCGGCGAGCCGGCGCGGCGCTTATCAGGAGAAATCTGCTATGTGCGCTTCAACGGGTCCGCCGCTGATCAGCGGCGGCGAGGCGGAGATAGCGAGCTGCCGAGCACATCGGGCAATGCTTCAACGGGTCCGCCGCTGATCAGCGGCGGCGAGGGGGAAGCCGTTTTTCCACAAGGCCCAGTCCCGTGCTTCAACGGGTCCGCCGCTGATCAGCGGCGGCGAGGCCCGTGCCGACGCTGCGGCCCGAGCTGCGGCCACCTGCTTCAACGGGTCCGCCGCTGATCAGCGGCGGCGAGATGCAATCGATCCAAAATATCGCGGTGATCAACGGGCTTCAACGGGTCCGCCGCTGATCAGCGGCGGCGAGGCGGCGTGGCTGCTCGAGCGGAGGTCGCCGGAGTTCTCGCTTCAACGGGTCCGCCGCTGATCAACGGCGGCGAGGAGCCGTCCATAAGGAGGAGGTTGCGCTCGGTGATGTTGCTTCAACGGGTCCGCCGCTGATCAGCGGCGGCGAGGCCCCGGCGATGAACGCGCTGGACACGCTCATGTTGCTTCAACGGGTCCGCCGCTGATCAGCGGCGGCGAGCCGTGGCCTGGGACTACGCGGTGCGCTGCCGCTGGCGCGCTTCAACGGGTCCGCCGCTGATCAGCGGCGGCGAGAGCCGAGTGCCGGTTCGCCCGGCGTACAGAACGAAGGCTTCAACGGGTCCGCCGCTGATCAGCGGCGGCGAGTGGTGGCGGGGCCCGAGTTGGCGGCCTGGGAGGTGCTGCTTCAACGGGTCCGCCGCTGATCAGCGGCGGCGAGTCGAATATACGACAAACATGTCGTACGAAAATCTCGCATGCTTCAACGGGTCCGCCGCTGATCAGCGGCGGCGAGGCGGCGGCGGCCCTCGGGCTGCGTAGCCTTGCGGGGTGCTTCAACGGGTCCGCCGCTGATCAGCGGCGGCGAGACCGCACGGTGGCCAGGCGCCTACACGCCGCAGTCGAGCTTCAACGGGTCCGCCGCTGATCAGCGGCGGCGAGACGTGGGCTCGAGCTCATTCGTTTGCAGCGTCAGGCGCTTCAACGGGTCCGCCGCTGATCAGCGGCGGCGAGGCATGGCCGCCGCGGCTTAGAAGCCGGTGACGTAGTAGCTTCAACGGGTCCGCCGCTGATCAGCGGCGGCGAGGGAGTTCTCGCGCGGTTGGCTCGTCTCGTCGTTCGTGCTTCAACGGGTCCGCCGCTGATCAGCGGCGGCGAGGGCTACGACCTCAGGCGCATCAGCGACCGCGTCAGGCGCTTCAACGGGTCCGCCGCTGATCAGCGGCGGCGAGACGGCGACGTGCGCCACGCGGTCCCCACGGAGTCGGCTTCAACGGGTCCGCCGCTGATCAGCGGCGGCGAGACGGTGAACGGAGCGCCCCCCAACCGCCAGACTGTGCTTCAACGGGTCCGCCGCTGATCAGCGGCGGCGAGAAAAACATCGCGTAATCTCCGCACCCTGAGTTTGCGCTTCAACGGGTCCGCCGCTGATCAGCGGCGGCGAGGTGCCGCTGCGCTACGAGAATCCGCAGGCTTGCCGTGCTTCAACGGGTCCGCCGCTGATCAGCGGCGGCGAGGCCGGTCGTGCCCGTGCCCCGGCCAATGGGGGTCGTGTTGCTTCAACGGGTCCGCCGCTGATCAGCGGCGGCGAGGGGTGAACGCGAGGGGCTGGGTTACCGCGAACTGCTCGCTTCAACGGGTCCGCCGCTGATCAGCGGCGGCGAGGCGCGCACCTCGACATAGCAGCCGGTCGCGTCGGCCAGCTTCAACGGGTCCGCCGCTGATCAGCGGCGGCGAGCAGGATTGAGAACTGATAAGCGCCGCGCCGGGTTAGCTTCAACGGGTCCGCCGCTGATCAGCGGCGGCGAGGCCCCGCTGGCGATGAGAACACTAGGCCCTGTCCCGTGCTTCAACGGGTCCGCCGCTGATCAGCGGCGGCGAGGAGCGTGACCCGGGCCGCCCCGGCGCGCGCCGGGGAGCTTCAACGGGTCCGCCGCTGATCAGCGGCGGCGAGCGGGGGAATCAGCACGCTGCGGTGTAAACCGCGATGCTTCAACGGGTCCGCCGCTGATCAGCGGCGGCGAGAGGCTGTGCCCCACGTGCGGCGAGCGCCGACGTAGACGCTTCAACGGGTCCGCCGCTGATCAGCGGCGGCGAGGAGCGCTCGACTTGCTGTTCGCCACCCTAACGCAGCCGCTTCAACGGGTCCGCCGCTGATCAGCGGCGGCGAGCAACCGTTGGCGCGACTTCTTTAGACCGCGAGCCAGGCTTCAACGGGTCCGCCGCTGATCAGCGGCGGCGAGCGTCGTCACCGGGCCACCTCGGGGTGCGCCGCCATGCTTCAACGGGTCCGCCGCTGATCAGCGGCGGCGAGTTGCGTGTGCGTGACAAAGACCTGTGACCCGTGCGCGGTGCTTCAACGGGTCCGCCGCTGATCAGCGGCGGCGAGGGTCCTACGTGCTAGATATGTCCGGCCTGCTCGATATGCTTCAACGGGTCCGCCGCTGATCAGCGGCGGCGAGAAGTTGGTGCCGCTCGGCAAGCGGGTGTTCGCCCGGCTTCAACGGGTCCGCCGCTGATCAGCGGCGGCGAGGCGAGGAGCAGTTCTACAAGCACTTCACGATGCGCGCCGGGGCTTCAACGGGTCCGCCGCTGATCAGCGGCGGCGAGTCCGACTTGGCCCGGCTCGCGCTCGGGTCATTGGCGCTTCAACGGGTCCGCCGCTGATCAGCGGCGGCGAGAACTCGGCCTGATGAGTCAAGGGGAAACAAAGGAGCAGCTTCAACGGGTCCGCCGCTGATCAGCGGCGGCGAGAAGACCCGCGCCGAGCACATCGCGGCGACGGTCAGGCAGCTTCAACGGGTCCGCCGCTGATCAGCGGCGGCGAGCGATGAAGCGGGGCAGGCTATCACGGGGCTCCATCCGCTTCAACGGGTCCGCCGCTGATCAGCGGCGGCGAGTTGCCCGCGGGCGACGCGGAGGCGGTAAAGAGCGAGCTTCAACGGGTCCGCCGCTGATCAGCGGCGGCGAGACATGCTACCGACAGACGAGATCCTGCTCACTCACGACGCTTCAACGGGTCCGCCGCTGATCAGCGGCGGCGAGACGACGGGGCCGTGCATGGGACCACGGCCGCCGTGGCTTCAACGGGTCCGCCGCTGATCAGCGGCGGCGAGAGCGGGTCCAGAGGCTTTCAGCCCGACCGGCGCGCTGCTTCAACGGGTCCGCCGCTGATCAGCGGCGGCGAGGGTCGTCAAGATGCTCTCCGTTTCGACTTCGCAGGGCTTCAACGGGTCCGCCGCTGATCAGCGGCGGCGAGATGGGTTCGGCGGCGGACACCTTCGGACGCAAGCGTGGCTTCAACGGGTCCGCCGCTGATCAGCGGCGGCGAGCGGGGTACAACCCCGGCTACAACGTGCCCGGCTACGCTTCAACGGGTCCGCCGCTGATCAGCGGCGGCGAGGACGCGGCCGGCGAGCGCCAGTCCGGTGATCTCGTTGCTTCAACGGGTCCGCCGCTGATCAGCGGCGGCGAGTCGAGGCCGCCTGGACGTTCGCCACCGGGGGTGGAGTGCTTCAACGGGTCCGCCGCTGATCAGCGGCGGCGAGGGAGAAGGCGCCGGTCGATAAGCCCGACAAGCCCGGAGAGCTTCAACGGGTCCGCCGCTGATCAGCGGCGGCGAGGCCCGCGATGCAGGCGGTGGTCGGCGGCTTCATTGAGCTTCAACGGGTCCGCCGCTGATCAGCGGCGGCGAGCGCCGCGAGCGTGTGGGCGCCGGTCTGGGCACGTATGCTTCAACGGGTCCGCCGCTGATCAGCGGCGGCGAGGGACCTTGACGTTTAGGTGTGCGTTTAGGAACTTGCTTCAACGGGTCCGCCGCTGATCAGCGGCGGCGAGGTTGCGCGCGATGATGGTCGCGCTGGCCATGTTTTTGCTTCAACGGGTCCGCCGCTGATCAGCGGCGGCGAGCCGATGTCGGCCTCGACACGGCGCTCAACTTCATGCTTCAACGGGTCCGCCGCTGATCAGCGGCGGCGAGACGGCCATCCTTGGCTAGCCGACCTAGGCGGCCCAGCTTCAACGGGTCCGCCGCTGATCAGCGGCGGCGAGGAGGAGTGGCCCGGCTACCTCCCGAACCCGCGGCCGCTTCAACGGGTCCGCCGCTGATCAGCGGCGGCGAGGACTCGAGCGCGCGAAGTGGATCGCGGCGGCGCAGACGCTTCAACGGGTCCGCCGCTGATCAGCGGCGGCGAGTCGACTATGCAATCGCGTACAGCTTCGCGGAGTTGGAGCTTCAACGGGTCCGCCGCTGATCAGCGGCGGCGAGAACACCTGGACCGATGGACGGCGGGGGGATGGACGGCTTCAACGGGTCCGCCGCTGATCAGCGGCGGCGAGCTCTCGCCCGCGAAGTGCGTCGGGCGCGACCTGTCCGGGCTTCAACGGGTCCGCCGCTGATCAGCGGCGGCGAGCCCCCCGCTGCAAGCCCGCACCCCGAGGTTATCGAGGCTTCAACGGGTCCGCCGCTGATCAGCGGCGGCGAGCGCCGGGCTGCCTCTGCAACGCGTGTCAGCAGGTTCGCTTCAACGGGTCCGCCGCTGATCAGCGGCGGCGAGCGCTGGCCACGTGGGCCTTTAGCCCCGTTGCTTCCGCTTCAACGGGTCCGCCGCTGATCAGCGGCGGCGAGCTGCCCGAGCGGTTCGGCCCCTCGCACCTCTACTCGGCTTCAACGGGTCCGCCGCTGATCAGCGGCGGCGAGCCGGTCGATCGCCAGCGGCGAGAGCCGCGGGTCGCCGACGCTTCAACGGGTCCGCCGCTGATCAGCGGCGGCGAGGCCCGCATCGCGGCGGCGTCGGATCGCCAGAGCAGAGCTTCAACGGGTCCGCCGCTGATCAGCGGCGGCGAGTTTTGCTGCCCGGTGGTCATGTACCGCTGCTCGCCGCTTCAACGGGTCCGCCGCTGATCAGCGGCGGCGAGGAGAAGATGGGGTGTGGGGCGTGGAAGACGGACGGGCTTCAACGGGTCCGCCGCTGATCAGCGGCGGCGAGCGGTCCTCGAGTCGCTCATGAAGCGCGCCCCGAACATCAGGCTTCAACGGGTCCGCCGCTGATCAGCGGCGGCGAGATGCGAGGTCCGACGCGAACAGGCGCCGGTGAACTTGATGCTTCAACGGGTCCGCCGCTGATCAGCGGCGGCGAGTGGAAGGCAATGTATTTATTGCGTATCGTCAACGCAATAGCTTCAACGGGTCCGCCGCTGATCAGCGGCGGCGAGACGACACGAACAACTGTGCTCGCACGGCCAGCTCGTGCTTCAACGGGTCCGCCGCTGATCAGCGGCGGCGAGGCCCCGGGGTATAGGCTTTTGACATTCTTGTCGAAGTCCGGGGCGGATGCACGCGGGCGGTTCACTGGCCTCCACGGGGCCATATTCGTGT
>Ga0335395_10002352_pt1 | contig 11759 bp, 13 predicted proteins | sample MAT02_FD_205744 | JGI IMG/M metagenome (GOLD analysis project Ga0335395, IMG submission 205744) | Freshwater microbial communities from Lake Fryxell liftoff mats and glacier meltwater in Antarctica - MAT-02 (spades assembly) (version 2) ...
GCTGCTAAAAATCCTTGCTTGAATTCGACGATCGCTTCTTTTAGGGCAGTCTCAGCTTCAGGGGTCAAGTCTTTCTTCTCAGTGATAATTGTCCCGTAGCTGGGTTTACTAGTTTTTAGGTAATCCCGTAAACCCACTGCAAAGTCAGCAATTTTGTCTACAGGAATTTCATCTAAGTAACCATTTAATCCTGCATACACCACAGCAACCTGCTCATAGACAGCTAGAGGAGAGTACTGAGACTGTTTTAGAAGTTCTCGTAATCTTGCCCCCCGTGCTAATTGGTCTTGAGTTGCCTTATCTAAATCTGAGGCAAACTGAGCAAAAGCTTGGAGGTCATCATACTGAGCTAGTTCTAGCTTAAGTTTCCCAGCTACTTTCTTCATGGCCTTAGTTTGAGCCGCCGAACCTACCCGTGATACAGAGATACCGGGGTTAATGGCCGGACGCAAGCCAGAGTTGAATAGGTCAGAAGAAAGGAAGATTTGCCCATCGGTAATGGAAATTACATTGGTTGGGATGTAGGCAGATACGTCCCCAGCTTGAGTCTCAATGATCGGTAGGGCTGTCATACTGCCAGCACCCAAGGCATCACTTAATTTAGCCGCTCTTTCCAATAAGCGGGAGTGGAGATAGAATACGTCGCCGGGGTAAGCTTCCCGACCGGGAGGACGACGGAGTAGGAGGGACATTTGGCGATAAGCCTGAGCTTGCTTCGATAAATCATCATAGATGATTAAAGTGGCCTTACCTTTGTACATAAAATACTCAGCTAGGGCAGCTCCAGTATAAGGAGCTAGGTATTGCAAGGTGGCAGGATCGTTGGCGTTAGCTGTGACAATGATGGTGTAGTCTAAAGCGCCTTTTTCCTTAAGAACTCCGGCAATCTGGGCTACTGTGGAAGCTTTCTGCCCGATCGCTACATACACACACACCACATCACCGCCCTTTTGGTTAATGATGGTATCTACTGCGATCGAAGTTTTGCCAGTTTGGCGATCGCCAATGATTAATTCCCGTTGACCCCGACCCACAGGAATCATGGCATCAATGGAGGTAATCCCAGTTTGCATGGGTTCATGGACGGAGCGGCGATCGATAATCCCCGGTGCTGGAGATTCAATTAAGCGAAATTCAGTAGTAGCAACTTCTCCCTTGCCATCAATGGGCCGAGCTAGGGCATCTACCACTCGACCGATCATCGCTTCTCCTACTGGAATCTGGGCAATTTTAGTGGTAGCAATTACGGAAGATCCTTCTTGAATTTCCCGACCATTTCCCATCAATACCGCCCCGACGTTGTCTTCTTCTAAGTTCAGGGCAATACCTATAGTCCCGTCTTCAAACTCCAACAACTCCCCCGACATACAGTTATCTAAACCATAAATCCGGGCAATTCCGTCCCCTACTTGCAGCACAGTCCCCACATTAGTTGATTTAACTTCTTGGTCGTACTGCTCGATCTGCTGCTTAATAATGCTGCTAATTTCGTCTGGTCTAATGCTAATCATTGCTTTTTATTGCTAGATATTAATAGCTAGATGTTAGTTTATACTTTAGCCCAAGCTGATGCTGAGGCGGCGTAATTGTCCCCGGAGGCTGGCATCAATGATTTGGGAGCCTACTTTGATAATCACCCCACCGATTAGTTCTGGGTCTATTTTTGTCACCAGTTCTACATCCTGAGCTTGAGTCCGAGACTTCACCTGATCGATCACTGCTTGCTTTTGGCCATCAGTTAGTTCTACAGCAGAGGTAACTTCTGCCAAAACTATCTGATTAAGTTTACGAATTAGGGTTCTAAAGTGTTGGCAAATGCCTTCTAAAACCACAATCCGCCGTCGATCGACCAAAATCATTAAAAAGTTAGTGATAAATGGATCAATCCCCTGACTAATTTGCTTCAGGACTGCCTTTTTATCTTCCCCTTTCACAATGGGGCTGGTAATAAAAGCACTTAGTTCTGGAGATGTCTGGAGGAGATTAAGTAAACTAGCCACATCTTCCCCAAATTTTTCTGTCAGGTTTTGCTCCTGAGCCACAGCCATGAGAGCCTCAGCATAGGGTTCATAAACCTCTGCACTTGATAGGGAACCTTTCATGACTGACCTCCTAGTAGAACAATACTGCGATCAATCAGAGTTTGTTGAGTAGAACTACTTAGGTTATTACGTAGTTCTGATTCCACTTGCTCTAGAGCCAAAGCAGCAATCCGAGAACGCAATTGAGCGATCGCCCGATCTCGCTCAGTGTTTAAATCCTGCACCGCAGTTTCCTTGAGCCTCTGCACATCTTGCCCTGCCTTAAGAAGGATAGATTCTTTAGCCTTTTGTGCCGAAGTTTCCGCCTCTTTTAGAATTTGTCCAGCTTTAATCTGAGCCTGAGCCAAGTTTTGTTGAGCCTCTGCTAGAGCTGATGCCCCAGTTTTGACCTTAGCTTCAGAATCAGCGATCGCCTCTACAATTTTCTTTTTTCTTTCCTTGAGGATATTCCCTAAAAAATTTCGTCCGAAATAAAATAAAGCACCGATAATAATCAGCAAATTAATGAGATTGCTCTCGAAAATATCAAAACTTAGACCAAAGCCTCCTTCAGATATTTCCCCTGCTGCCTCAGTAGCTAGAAGTAAAAAACTTTCCATGATTTCTGCTATAACCTTTGCTACTTAAACTAATAGCTATTTAGCCAACTCTGTTCCCAAAATCTTCGATAAGATCTGGTTACTTAAAGATGCTACTTCTGACTCTAGGGAGTTAAAGGCAGCCTGTTTTTGTTGGTCTATTTCTTTTTGTGCTTGCTCTCTTTGGGTTTGAGCTTCACCTTGAGCTTCAGCAATTTTGGTAGAGGCTATTTTTTGAGCCTCAGACTGAGCTTGGGCGATCGTATCAGCAGCTTTACGCCGAGTATCTCCCAAGTCTTGCTCATACTGTTTTGCCAGTTTTTGGGCTTTTTCAAGGCGCTCTTGGGCTGACAAAAGATTAGTGCGGACAAGTTCTTCTCGCTCATCGATCGCTTTCCCTAAGGGCTTGTAGAAGACCCCATTGAGGATGACTACCAATACCAAAAATTGCAATGCCATGATCGGCAGGGTCGCATCTAAATCAAATAACCCGCCTTCTTTAGCGGTTTTGGCTGTTGCTTCTACAGCCAGTAAAATTGTCCAGTAAGTCATAGTCTAGCCGGAAGTTGATGATCTGTTATGGAACTGGAAATTGCCAAAAAATTCTAGAACTAGAGATTTCTCAAAATAACTTAGAGCTAAATCTAGATCTAACCGGAGGGAATCCAGTAATAATTATTAAATTTATTACCCCGCCCTCCGATCGCTAGTTAATATTAATCTCTAACCAGCAAAGGGGTTAGCAAACAATAGAACTAGAGCCACAACTAGACCATAAATAGTGAGAGCTTCCATAAAAGCCAAGCTCAACAGCAATGTGCCGCGAATTTTACCTTCAGCTTCAGGCTGACGGGCAATACCTTCTACTGCTCGACCAGCAGCATTACCTTGACCGATGCCAGGACCGATCGCAGCCAAACCAACTGCAAGGGCAGCAGCTAAAACAGAAGCAGCAGAAACTAATGGATCCATGATAATTTTTCCTTAATTGAACTTACAGAATCGTTTAATTCTTGAGATTCCTGAAACAGAATAAAAACTCTATATCAAGACTCTGAAAATAGTTGATAGTGACGCTGGGGATCACTCAGTTATATATCGTACCCTGAATGGTGACTATTCGTGATGTTCTTCTTCATGTTCTCCATGACCTTCGATCGCTTCCCCAATGTAGGCAGCGGCCAGAGTCGCAAAAATCAGAGCCTGAATAGCACTAGTAAACAGCCCCAAACCCATTGCTGGCAGGGGGACAAATAAAGGAACTAACAAAACTAGAACTCCCACAACTAGCTCATCGGCCAAAATATTCCCGAATAACCGGAAACTTAGGGAGAGGGGCTTAGTGAAATCTTCTAAAATATTGATGGGCAGCAGAATTGGGGTGGGTTGAATATATTTCGCCACATAGCCAAGACCGCGTTTACTAAACCCAGCATAGAAATAAGCTAAGGAAGTTAGCAAGGCTAAGGCCACAGTAGTATTGATGTCATTAGTAGGAGCAGCTAATTCCCCAGATGGGAGCTTAAACAACTTCCAAGGAATTAAAGCTCCAGACCAATTAGAGACAAAAATAAACAAAAACAGAGTCCCCACGAAAGGAACCCAAGGACGGTATTCTTTTTCCCCAATTTGATTTTTTGCTAAATCCCGAATAAATTCTAGGGCATATTCCATGAAATTTTGGATACCACTAGGAATTCGCTGGATATTGCGAGTAGCAAGCACAGAAGCAATTACAAGAATGCCGATCACAATCCAAGAGGTAATAAGAACTTGACCGTGAATCTTCAGACTCCCTAATTGCCAATAAAATTGTTGCCCTACTTCCAATTTTGCAAAAATTAGGGAGTTTAATAGGGGGTTTAAACTATTGATAGTGTTAAGCATTGGTAGTGAGACAGTTTACCTAGGAATACAGCAATAGAAGTCAGCCGAAAGAAGTCCGCAGGACATAGACAATGATTGCCGCTTTGTAGGTGAGAAATCCCAAGAAAATTGGCACAATCTGTAAATCATGCCAGCGAGTTGCAATAATCATCAGCCCAATAAAGGGTGCCAACCTTGCATACCCTAAGCGATCCTTTTGATTGCCTAGCCTTTCTACGTCTCTAGCTAACATCTTTAAGTAAACCACACCTGTGCAACCACCAAGCAAATAATTTAGGGCTGTCGGTAGAGAATAAGCTACCCAAACACTCAGGAAAATAATTAGGGCAATGCCTAGGGTAACTAGTAATAATTGGTATTGGAGTTGATGGTATTCTGCCATGCTGCGATCGTACGTCTCGGCTTTAGCAATCAACTCCTCGGCTAATTCTTGAGCCAACTCCTCTGGAGATTTTTCTGGTAATTCTTCTAGGGGATATTCTGGGGGGATGATCGGTACTTCCAGCCCTAATTTATTGTCGGGTAAACTAATCTCCGAGGATTTTTCTAGAGCAATCTCTCTCAAAGTTTCCAGAGGCGTTGTGGCAATCAGATCTCTGGCATAGATATTTATTCTCCCCTTGACTATCAAGTTTGGAGAAAGATTTGGGGAGCTTGGAGGGGAAGGGGGATGAAGTTGGCTCAAGGGTTTATCCAAAGGAATTAAATATTAAAAACATAAATAACGCTATCAACAAAATCATATCACGGGTAAAATTCTAGATATCTCTCAGATATCAATGCCCCGCTCCCGGAGCCTAGCTTGGAGTAGTTCTAATTGCTGCTCAGCCTGCTCAGCTCTTCTACTATGGGAGGAGTAAGGATTCGGTTTATGGTTAGGCTTAGGTCAGGAAACTGGGGCGATCGCATCAATTCTTCTCCTTTAAACTCTGCTTGGGCATAGCCATGCTGCCCGGCAGGATTACTCATCACCCACGCCTGCTGTTTTTTCGGGTCGATAATCCAGTATTCTGGAACATCGATCATGGCGTACTCTGCCCGTTTCCGAATATAATCTTCCCGCCAATTGTCACTAGCTACCTCCACGACCAGAATGGGAGTTTCTGAGAAATCTAAAACTCCAGCGCCCGATCGATCTTGTACCTGCTGCCAAAGACCCTGACTACATACCATCACCTCAGGAATCCGGGAAGAAGCTTCTTCTGTCCTCAGCCCTACTACAGTCACAGCTACCAAATCAAGCTTTTGAGCAGCGATGTACTGCTGGAGTTGATAAACCAAAAAAGTACAAATACTACTATGGAGGGCAGTAGGAGTAGGCATAGGAATTAAACGTCCCCGAAAGAGTTCATACATCACATCAGGGTCTCCTTGATAGAAGAGATATTCCTGAAAAGTTAGGATTTGAGTAGAATTAGTTATGGGTTGAAGACTAGTCATGGCAAAGGTCAGAAAGTAATTGTAGGTTAAGAGAGTATTAGGAACTAAAATTATTTAACTATAGTCTCGACTAGTGCTGAGTTCTACCCAACTATTGTAATGTAACAACTGTTCTAGTAATTAGCCTAGATAAAGTAAATAAAGGTAAAAATTAAATGAAATCTCTAATCCGTTCTTGGCGCTCTGTGGGTATTCTTACCCTTACTCTTTTAGGAACTTTAGGTACTCCTCATCTATCAGCCTTAGCTCTTCCTGCCGAACAAGTTCGATCGACCCTTGCCCCTATTCCTGTGTTTACGATTACGGATGCAGAGGGTAAACTTCTAGTGACTTCTGGGCAGAATCCTAGTAATGCTAGTGCTCCTCCAGAATCTCTGGCTGGGGTATTTATCAGTCGTCAAGATGCTGATACTTTTTTGCAACAACTCCGTACCAGAAACCCTGAAGTTGGCAATAATGTCCGGGTAGTTCCGGTTTCTTTGGCAGAAGTGAATGAACTGGCTAACCAGAACCGGAGTCAACCTAATTCTATTAACTTTACTTTTATTCCTCAACAAAGACAGGTAGAACAAGCCACAATGATCGTCCGCCAAGCAAATCCTCAAATTCAGCAATTTGATGGTGTGCCTTTGTTTGCTGCTAGAGCCGGACAGGATCAGGGCTATCTAACTATTGCCATTAATAATCAACAGGTTATTCCCTTCTTTTTTGAACGAGAGCAATTAGAGGAAATGATCAGCCGATTCCGCGAAGCACAGCCTAGTATTGCTTCGACAATCCAAGTTCAGGTGGTTCCCCTAGAAGGAGTAATCCAAACCCTACAAACTAGCGATAACCAAGACTTGGGCAAAATTGTCCTGTGGCCTTCACGGGAAGCAATCCAGTTTGTCCAGAGTTTACCCCCAGCGCCGGGAGCAACTCCTAATCCCGCCGCTAGTCCAGTTCCTAGCCCGGTTCCTCAACCCCAAGCCAGCCCAGTGGCTCCTCGGTAGATGACTCAGAAATTTAGGGAATTTAAGATTTCTGGTGCAGAGTTAGCCCAATGGAGAACCCAGGCAAGGCGATCGACTCAATCCTCTCAAATTCCTTTAGCAGAGGTTGATTGGTTATTACGAGAGATCACTAATTTGACGGCGCTGGAGTTACGCCTAGAATCTTTTTTTGATCGACCAGAGATTGCTTTAAGTATGTCCTTAGATGATCTGGAGCAATGCTGGCAAAAGAGATTAGAGGATCGATCGCCCATCCAATATCTAGCGGGTAGTACTTCTTGGCGTAATTTGCATTTACGGGTAGCTCCGGGAGTCTTGATTCCTCGCCCCGAAACTGAGATCTTAATTGATCTAGCGATCGCTGCCACTAAAGATAATCCCGCCTTAGCTACAGGAAACTGGGTAGATTTAGGCACTGGGAGTGGGGCAATTGCGATCGCCCTTGCAGAGGCATTTCCTAGGGCAATTATTCATGCAGTAGATCAAAGTTCGGAGGCTCTAGCGATCGCCCAAGCTAATGCAGACAAGTATGGCTATGTTTTATCCCCCAGCCCAGAATTACCAACCCCAAGGATAAATTTTTACCAAGGCTCTTGGTGGTCACCCCTAGAATTTCTTCGAGGGCAAGTCCAAGCTATGATTTCTAATCCTCCCTACATTCCCACAGCTATGATTGGAGAACTCCAGCCCGAAGTAGCAAACCACGAGCCTCACTTAGCTTTAGATGGCGGCATAGATGGTTTAGATGACCTGCGTTACTTAGTAATCACAGCCCCCAATTACCTAAAATCTGGGGGACTCTGGCTGGTGGAGACTATGGCAGGACAGCCTGAGACAGTAGTAAAGCTATTACAAACCCAAGGCAGTTATCAAGATATTTGTATCCATGCTGATCTAGCAGGCATAGAAAGATTTATCCAAGCCTTTAGAATTTAGACAAGGCGGTAAACCCACCCCCTAGGTTACGGCTCACCCCAATTCATAAAAATTGTCATTGATTACAGTTAATGAAGTAGTAATGATTACTAAAAAGCACCTGAAGAATCCAGAAAAAGTCAACCGTCCTGCTAAAGGTTCGGTAAACCACCCTTCTAGAGACTACCTAATCAGCCTCAGTATTAGAGAATAGTTAATTAGTCTTGATAATTTTTCATGCTATCTGCACTCATCTCAAATTCGTCTCATTTTTATCGTAATTACATTAAACAAACAAGTGGAATACTCTTATGGCAAAAGTTGTTGGAATTGACTTAGGTACAACTAACTCCTGTGTGGCAGTTATGGAAGGTGGTAAACCGACGGTAATTGCCAACGCTGAGGGTTTCCGTACTACTCCTTCGGTGGTTGCCTTTGCCAAAAATGGCGATCGCCTCGTGGGTCAAATTGCTAAACGCCAAGCAGTGATGAACCCAGAAAACACTTTCTATTCAGTAAAGCGCTTCATCGGCCGGAGATTCGATGAGGTTACCAATGAAACTACTGAAGTTTCCTATCAAGTAATGAACGTTAATGGCAACGTTAAAATTAATTCTACTAATCAGGACAAGCAATATGCTCCTGAAGAAATTTCTGCCCAAGTATTACGGAAGCTCATCGAAGATGCTTCTAAGTACCTAGGGGAAACTGTTACTCAAGCGGTAATTACCGTTCCTGCCTACTTCAATGACTCCCAACGCCAAGCTACCAAAGATGCAGGCAAAATTGCTGGGGTAGAAGTACTACGGATCATCAATGAGCCTACTGCTGCTGCCCTGGCCTACGGTTTAGACAAGAAAAGTAATGAAGTTATCTTAGTTTTTGACTTGGGTGGTGGTACTTTTGATGTGTCTGTATTGGAAGTAGGGGACGGTGTATTTGAAGTATTAGCTACCTCTGGGGATACCCATTTGGGTGGTGATGACTTTGATAAAAAAATTGTTGATTATCTTGCAGAAACCTTCAGAAAAGATGAAGGGATTGACCTGCGTAAGGATAAGCAAGCTCTGCAACGGTTGACCGAGGCGGCAGAAAAAGCCAAAATTGAGCTATCTAGCGTCACCCAAGCAGAAATCAACCTGCCGTTTATCACGGCCACGGCTGACGGCCCCAAGCACCTAGATACCTTGTTGACCCGTGGTAAATTTGAAGAACTGTGTGCTGATCTAATCGATCGCTGCCGGATTCCTGTAGAAAATGCTCTCCGGGATGCCAAGCTGGATAAATCTGCCCTGAACGAAGTAGTTCTTGTCGGTGGTTCCACTCGGATTCCTGCCGTGCAAGAAATTGTCAAGAAAACCCTTGGTAAAGACCCTAACCAGAGTGTAAACCCTGATGAAGTAGTCGCTGTGGGTGCAGCAATCCAAGCCGGAGTCTTGTCTGGTGAAGTGAAGGATATTCTACTCTTAGATGTTAGCCCCCTCTCTCTTGGGGTGGAAACTCTCGGTGGCGTGATGACTAAGATTATTCCTCGCAACACGACAATTCCTACCAAAAAATCCGAAGTCTTTTCTACAGCAGTGGATGGTCAAACCAATGTAGAAATCCATGTTCTCCAAGGAGAGCGGGAAATGTCTAACGATAATAAGAGCTTGGGAACTTTCCGCCTAGATGGAATTCCCTCTGCCCCCCGTGGTGTGCCTCAAATTGAAGTTACCTTTGATATTGATGCTAACGGTATTCTTAGCGTTACTGCCAAGGATAAGGGTACAGGTAAGGAGCAATCTATTAGTATCACTGGAGCTTCTACTCTACCTAACGATGTAGTGGAACGGATGGTTAAGGAAGCTGAGTCTAATGCCAATACCGACAAGGAAAGAAGAGAGAAGATCGATCGCAAGAACCAAGCTGACCAACTTGCCTACCAAGCTGAGAAGCAAATGACTGAACTGGGAGATAAAGTCCCCGCAGCAGAAAAAACTAAGGTGGATGAACTGGTTAAGAATATTCGGGAAGCAATCCGCACCGAAGATGATGAAAAGATCACCAGCCTAACTACCGAACTCCAACAAACTCTCTATGCTATTGGTAGCAGTGTCTATCAACAAGCAGGTGATGGCGGCGATGGCGGCGGCGGCACTCCTCCCGGCGGTGGTAGTACTGGTAGTACAGGTGGCTCTAGCAGTTCTGGTGGCGATGATGTCATTGATGCTGAGTTTTCTGAAAGCAAGTAATCAATTAGATATCTCTCTAGGAGATGTGTTTGAAATTAAATTAAGGGGATAGGTTAACTGCCTATCCCTTTTTTTTGGTCTAAAAAGATACAATAAGGTACAAATATAAAAGCAAAAGTAAAGTATGGAAACTAGTTTGTATGAGATAGATTTTCATCAATGGACGATCGAACAGTCTCAACTTTTGGCGTTGGGTAAATTGGATGATCTAGATTTAGGAAATTTAATGGAGGAAATAGAATCTTTGGGAAAACAACAAAGGGCTGAACTAGAAAATCGTTTGGCTATTTTACTAGGACATTTACTTAAGTGGGAGTTACAGCCAGAACTAAGAGGTAAAAGTTGGCGGTTGACTATCAAGGAGCAGAGGTTAAGAATTCAAAAACTGATCCGCAAAAATCCTAGTTTAAAGTCTTATTTATCGGAAGCGATCGCTGATGGCTTTGAGTTAGGGTTAGTTTTGGTACAGAGAGAAACGCCTCTAGAATCTAAAGACTTACCACAGGAATGTATTTATTCAGTCGAACAAATTTTTGATGATAGGTTCCCTATAGATATGGAGGTTTAGATTAGATGAAAACTAGTTTGTATGAAACAGATTTTTATCAGTGGACAATAGAACAGTCTCAGCTTTTGGCGTTGGGTAAATTGGATGATCTAGACCTAGTTAATTTAGGTGAGGAGATTGAATCTTTGGGTAAGCAACAAAAGCAGGAACTAAGGAACCGTTTAGGATTGTTGATTGGACATTTACTCAAGTGGCAATATCAACCAGAGAAGCGTGGTAAAAGTTGGCGATCGACTATTAGAGAACAGCGGCGGGAAGTCAAAAAAATAATTAAAGAAAATCCTAGTCTAAACTCTTATCTAGATGAAGCAATTATTGATGGCTATGAGTTGGCTTTAGATTTAGCAGTACGAGAAACGCCTTTTGACTATCGAGATTTACCCAAAAAATGCCCTTATTTGATCGAACAAATTTTTGATAATAATTTCCCTACAAACATGGAGGTTTAAGTTATGTCGATCGCTCTATCAAAACCCACAAATACATTATCTCTGGAAGAATTTCTTGCTTTACCAGAAACTAAGCCCGCTAGCGAATACATAAATGGAGAAATTTATCAGAAACCTATGCCCCAAGGAAAACACAGTAGATTAGCAACAAAACTTGCAGCGATGATTAATGATCGGGGTGAGCCTGATTTTTTAGTGTCAGCTTTTTGTGAATTACGTTGTAAATTTGGTGGACGAGCGATCGTTCCAGATATTGTAGTCCTTGAGTGGGATCATATTATCATTGATGAGGAAAATGAGCCAATCAACAAGATTGAGATTCCTCCAGATTGGATTATTGAAATTCTTTCTCCTGAACAGTCGTCAATTTTGATTATTGATAAAATTGATTTTGCTTTGAAGCATGGATCGAAACTTGGATGGTTAATTGCTCCAGAAGAAAAAAGAATTTTAACATCCCAAGGAAATGGTTTCATTTATCATCAGGAGACAGATATTTTGCCTGTGTTAGATATTTTGGACAATTGGCAGTTGTCAGTACAAGATATATTTAATCTACTCAAGTATAAAAGAAAATAGTAATGGCAAGAGATTTATTTCATAATGCAGTCAAAAATGCTCTAATCAAAGATGGGTGGCAGATTACTGACGACC
>Ga0335395_10002354_pt1 | contig 11756 bp, 6 predicted proteins | sample MAT02_FD_205744 | JGI IMG/M metagenome (GOLD analysis project Ga0335395, IMG submission 205744) | Freshwater microbial communities from Lake Fryxell liftoff mats and glacier meltwater in Antarctica - MAT-02 (spades assembly) (version 2) ...
TCGCGCACCGATCCCAAAGGTCCGCGCGAAGATTTGGCGTTTTCAACAGGACGCCGTCCAGGGTTGCCGGACCCGGTGTCGCAAGCGCCACATTCTCGACGTCGGCGATCGTCGCGCCGTAAGACGTCAGCGCCGCGATCATTTGGCAGGTGATGTCTTCGATGGTCGCGATCGGCCCAGCGGACGAACGAGTTGCGAATTGATGAGAAACCATGCGGAGATTTCGGTGTTCGTCACCGACCGCAATGGTTGACGTGGTCCCGCCGACGTCGACGCCAATGAAGTACTTCATGCTGGTTTTTCGCAAACTACAGTATCGATCAATTAAAACGAATCGCGAGTTGTGAACCCGCCGCCGCCGCGGGGTCGTCCGCCGCCACTGTTTCGCGTCCCACCACTGGGTCGCGACGATGAGCGTCGCTGTCCAGCCTGTCGTGCGGATTCGGTCAACGCGCCGGCAGCCGCGTGGGCCATGGCGTTGATTAATACCTGAGTCAGCGGGTGCGTTGCAACGCGAGTAAATTGGTCGATCGCCGACGGTCCCCACCGTTGGCCGCGACGAAGTTGCTGCCAAACCTCCTCGCATCGTTCGCCACGATTACCCGCATCGCGAAGCATCGAAACGACATCATCGGTGCCGCTGAACTGGGCGCGAGCGGAGTCGAATCCGGCGGCGCGAAACCGGCTGACGAGGTTGCCCACAGCCTGCAAATGAGCATTCATTTGCTCGATTTGTTGTTGCCGTTGGCGATACTCTTCACCCGAGCGATCGATCGCTACGTCGACGCCCTGCAAGCGGGCGACGATTTGATCGTCCTCCATTTCGGGTGTCGCCTGGGCGCGGCGATGCAGCGTGTTTTGATCAACGTTCGTCAGAAGATCGCGAAACTTTTCGATCGCTTGTTGGTAATACATGCCGCGAGTGTCATCGATTGCTGATCGCTCGTCGTTCACTTTTTTTGACTCCGCTTCGATCGAATCCAGATCGACGACAATGGCTTCGCGCCGATCGGTCAATTCTTGGGTCCGGCGAATCGCGGCGGGCAACCCATGCTTAATGGCGACGACGTCACGCTGGCGTTCCAATTCATCGAGCACGGTGTTCAATGCCGCACGGTCCTCCGCGATGACCTCTTTCATGTGAACGGGAGTGGTTTTTAAAAACTCATACCCCTGACGCGCATCGCGAAAACTGATGTAACGGGCCAACCATTGATCGATGGACTTTGTCATGCCACGAGATTGATAATCAGGCGTCATGAATTTTCGCTCGTACAAATAAGTGAACAGAGCGCTGTTCTCATACGCGGGCAGCTTTCGAAAAACGTCCTGTTCAATTTCCGCGAGGTTTGCTTCGGCTCGCTGCAATGACGCTTCGGCCTGCGCGGCTCGGTCCGAGAGCGTCGAGAATTCGCTGTTGCCGGCAAGTTCGTCGCTGACGAGCTTGGAGATTTCTCCCTGAGATTCGGTCGCCGCATCGAGGCTCGCGTTGACCGTATTCAGGTTCGCCTCGGACGACTCGCGACGCCCCCCGAGAGCGGACAATTGGTCAGTCAACCGGCGGATGTGGTCTTCCTTTTTTTTCAGAACCGCAGAAATCGCATGACGCACCTCCGCCCAGGTTTTCTGGACCGCATCGCCGGTCAACTCGGGCAAATAATGACGCGCGAGATTTTCCATCGCATCGGTGCGGTTTTTTGCGAGATCATTGACCTGGGCACCGGCGGCAGCGACTTGACCGCGCGCAACTTCTAATTCGTGTTGCGCCTCCTGGTACGCTTGGATTAATTGTTGATGGACGACGGGACCGGCGACAGGCATGGTGGATAGAGAACTTAGAGATAGGAGTAGGAGGATAAATAAATCGTGCGAGCCCAATCAGTATGTCGTCAATTGGGTGCCCTGACCGATCGGTGCCGACGTCGCACCGGGGATCCTGATCGCCGGTTCCAGCGAGCCACGCGTTTTAATGGAGAACAGCGTTTCGCTGAGCAAGCCATCGCTTGTCTTGTCTTGTCTTAATCTCATATAAGTTTCGCGGGGCACCTGCTCGGCCCACTGCGTCACTCGTTCGGTCCGCCCGGTCTCCGAGTTTCGGATTTGTTGAGGGACGACGTTGCCTGATGCGTCACGCGCTTGAACGATGACATAGTAGACTGGATTCTTGCCATCCATTCCTCGTTCGATCGCACTTACTTGGTTCGGGTCGTCGATGATCCGTACCTCGTAACTGGTCGACAATTGGTCCACCATTTCGGCCAGCTTTGTCCGCGCCGCGATCGCCGTGGTGACATCCTCGCCAGTCGCGGTGTTGGCTTCGGACTGCAAGGATTTGGCCTGCGCGATGATCGCCGGGTCGTTCGTGATCGCTTCCACGCGGGTCAGCAGCGCCGACGCGGTCGCCTGCTCCGCGGCGACGGCGCGATCGGCGCGAACCGCCGGTGACAGGGGTGCCGAGGACGAAAAGAAAAGGTAGTAACATCCGCCCAGCGTGATCGCGACCGTGGCGACCCCGGTGAGAATCTTTTTTCGCCAAACCCACAGGTGGGCAAACGTGGTGTGCAGCCCCGGCTTGGGGTCGGCGAATGTATTCAACGTCGCGAGGTACTGGTCGATCGCCGCGTCAACTTCGGCCTCCGTTACCCGGTCCCCAGCAAGCCGCGCCGACCGCATCAATTTTTCGCGCAGCTTTACCCGTACCTCATCCCGACGAAACATTTCCTCCGCGATGTCGCGGTTACCTCGCAATTCGCGTGCGACGTCCATGACACGCAACATCTCGTTGAGCGACAAATCTTCCCCGGGCAACCGCACCGATCTCGATGCCGCGGACGTTTGCGGAGAGGCGGCGGACGCATTGGCGTTGGCGGACGGTGCGTTGCTCATGATCGACAAACTTTTTTTCCGCTCGATGCTAACGGTGACAAAAACGACGTGACCAGCTTAACGCAGATAGCGGGCAATTGCGAAGTGTTGGCGGAGGCGCTACGCTTGTGAAGGTTACTTCGTTGCAACTTTTGTAACTCGTTGTGTCCGTTTTACACCCCCATCACGGCGCTGGACGCTGTGGAGAGAACACTGTCGCGATGACCGATCAAGCCCAAGCCACTCAACCGGTTCCCCAAAGCAAACCGTCGACGGAGATTCAAACGGATGACTCTGGTCGCGAAGGCATGATGCGCAAGTACCTCGACCGGGCGCTTTCGACGCTCGAAAAATTTGGTCTCTCGTCAAAGAATGCCGCGCCGAACGAGTTGGTCGTGTTGCTCGAAGACGTAAAACATCTCGACGAAGGCAAGACCCTCGCGATCGCCGAGGTGCTCAAGCACATGAGCACGTTCAACCAATTGGTCCGTGACAACGTCGAAAATATCAACGTCGGAAATCGCTACCTCGAAATCAGCCAGGCGTTTGATTCGATCCGCGAAGACAGCAAGCGGCTCGTTACACAGATCGACGACGGTAAATTCAGCACCGGCGAAAAGGTTTCCAATTGGTGGATGAAAATTCGTCGGGGCAGCCCCAATGATCGCTTCGAAACGATCGAAGCCAATTACCAAGCTGTCTCCAAGGACACCAAAGATGCGCTCAGGCGTGAACAAGAAATCATGGATGCCTACATCGATTTTCGCTTCGCGTTGAAGGAAGCCGAAGTGTTGGCGAGCGAATTGTATGACATGCAAATTCCGATTCTTGACCAATCAAAAAAAGTGCTCGCCGACGCGCAGACGACGCTCGATCAATTCGCCAATGGAACTACGGCCGCCAAAAGCCAGTTGGAACTCAAACGCGACGAGGCAAAATTTGCGTTTGAGAAAGAAGATGAAACCTATCAATTGCTCAAAGATATCTCCGAGAATTTGCAAATCGGTTACGACGTCGGCGAGACATTGGTCGCTAAGCTGAAGCAAACTCATGACGTGAAAGAACGCGTTTATCGCCGCGCCGTGACGTTTTTTACGACCAATGAACACGTCTTCACGATTCTGCGAACGGTCTACACCAGCCAGTATGGCCTGCATGAGATTACGCAGGCGACCGAGGCGATGAAGGATGGCGTCAACAAAGGACTCGAAGATATCAGCTCGCTCGGTCGTGACCTTGAACGAGCGGCACTCAAGGCAGGCTACGGATCAACGATCAATCCCGAGAGTGTGCAAAAACTGGTCGACTCCATCGCAGGATTCCAAGTCGAATCGCTCGAGATGATCGCGACGCTGCGAAAAGAAAGCGAAGACGCCACCAAGCAGATTCGAAAATCCGTCGAAGAAGGCAAGAAGAAATATCAGGAAACCGTCGCCCGCCACGCACGCGGTGACTCGTTGAGATGATCTACCGGCGGGTTTCGACGTTTTCTTCAAGGATCAACCGAACGGCCATTCTCATCGGTTGGTTTTGGCGGATGACGGTCACAATCACGCTATCACCGGCGTTGTTTTTTTCGACTGTCGCCAGCAGATCATCCGCCGTTTTGATTTTGGTGCCGTCGATCTCCGTGATCACGTCACCGGTCGCCAGGTCGCGCCGGACGATTTCGCCCAGCATCGTTCGCGTGCGAACGGTCGTGACCGCACGAATGCCCGCGCGCTCCGACGGACCGTTCGCGTCAAGCGCGACGACCAACAATCCTTTCGTGGTTTCGGCAACCGATTCAATCCCGATCGTCGGACGACGAACCTTTCCAAACGTGATCAATTGCGGAACGATCCGGGCGATCGTCGCCGAAGGGATGGCAAACCCGATGCCGCTGTTTTCGCCGATGCGGCTGGCGATCGCGGTGTTCATCCCGACAAGCTCCGCGCGGCTGTTCATCAGCGGACCACCGGAGTTGCCACGATTGAGCGCCGCATCGATCTGGATGATCGACCGCATCATCCGGCGGGATAAGCTTGGGATCGTCCGGTTGAGACTACTGACGATGCCGCACGTCATCGTTTGTTCCAGCCCCAGCGGGCTGCCGAGCGCGAATACCCGCTGACCGACGAGCATTTTGTCACTGCGTCCCATCACGACGGGAATCAGGGGCGATCGCGGCAAACCGATCTTGATGACCGCGATATCGTTGGGAATATCTTGGCCGACGATCGCCGCGTCGTATTGCTCGCCATCATGCAGCGTCACCAATAATTGTTTCGCATCTTTGATGACGTGATAATTGGAGATAATGTGACCAGCATCATCCCAGATCCATCCGCTTCCCGAACCTTCGGTCGTTGCCCCGCGGCTGAAGAAAGAATCGGTATCCACGCCGCGAGTTTCGATATGAACGACGCTCCGGTGGCTATTCTCATAAACATTGACATTGACGCTCTCTTCGGCGGTCAATTCCGGCATCGTATCATCGGCGTCGGCATCGTTGTCGATGAAGCCTGAGGGCGCGGCGTACGCGCCACGCACAGCAAAATCATCCGCGTCCGCGTGCCCAATTCCCGCCAATGCCGGTCCCAAAAAAAGCAGCAGAAACAGATTCTTCGCACGCTGGTTCGAACGCATCGCGGCATCGCCTTGTCGGAAAGAGCTCAATCGGTCGCGCCATTCGTGCGCTGAACCGAATGCTCTACACAACTTCGGGCAACTCAGGCAACACAGAAACGGTTTCACGTCGTTTCACGAGTCCGCGTTTCGAAGCCAGATGCCGGTGACGCATTGCGGCCATGAAAAGAATCGACCCGACCCAAACCAATGAGAATCCGAACAAGCGACCCGTCGTCAACGGTTCATTGAATACATACACCCCGAACAAAAATTGCAACGTCGGACCGATGTATTGCAGGATACCCAGGGTCGACAGCGGGATCCGCTGGGCTGCGGTCGCGAACATTGCCAATGGGACCACCGTGACGAACCCGCCCAGCAGCAACATTCCTGCGGTCCCAAAACCATGCTGGACCATTGCCCCGTCACCGGATCGTTCGCGGATCAATACGTACACCAACGCGGGCAAAAACAACACGACCGTTTCAAGAAATAATCCCTGCAGCGCCGGCAGAGGTGCTTTCTTTTTTACCATGCCATAGAACGCGAAGGAGGCCGCGAGCGCCAGCGCGATCCATGGCACCGCACCGCTCGCCCACGCCATCACCATCACCCCGCAGGCGGCGATCGCGATGCCAAAACCCTGGGCCCGGCTTAACCGTTCGTGAAGAAACGTCACTCCCAGCAACACGCTGAACAGCGGATTGATGTAGTACCCCAGCGACGCTTCGAGCACCCTGCCATGGTTGACGGCCCAAATGAATGTAAACCAATTCACGGAAATCAAAACGGCCGCAAGCGAATAGATTGCTAACAATCGAATCCATCCATGTTGCCGGATCGATCTCCCAATGAGCGATTGATCTTTGCGACCCGTCCAAGCCGCGACCCCAAAAAGAAAGACGCAAGACCAAACGATCCGGTGGCAAACCACTTCCGTCGACGGAACATGGCCAAGGAATCGCCAATAAATCGGAAACACACCCCAGCAAACGAACGCGCCGATCCCGCACAGCATGCCCTGGCGATATTCGTTGACGAGCAAATGCTGCGACGCTGGCGGCGAATTCAAAGGGGAGGGCTTTCGACGGTGGGAATGAGTTGCTTAAGATTCTCGGACAGTCGCAACGACGACACGGTTCGCTGCAATGGAAATCCGATCCCTGCCCGCGTGTTGGGTGCGTGAAGTGGACAAGTTTCGAGTCCCTGCCACAACCACCCGGCGGCTCTCCTGCCGCCTGCAATGACGTTCGATTTGCTAAAATCGATATGCGTCACTGGAGACCCACACCAAGCCTGAAAGGTCCGGTATGAAAACCGCGGAAGAACTGCAACGCTCACTCGGTTGGAATCGCGAAATCGCATACAGCGTCAAGGAGCGTGAACACCTGCGAAGCTATCTCGCTCTGCAATTGGCCGCTGCGGGGATCATGCCGCCAATCGACGATTCCACCGATTCGTCCATGACCGCGTTTTCGCGTGGAATGTTGGACAGCCTGCGAGAAAAGACGCGATTGTTGACCGAACATCGCCCACCGATCGACCAACGGATCGAATCGTTTCTCGCAAAGTACTTTGGCAACCAAACCGGTCAACCGATGCGATTGCCCAATCGTTCGATCGTGCTGGACCGTCACGGCATGGCGAGGGAATTGAGTCTGCCTCTGCACGGCGACCGTTTTCAAAACGATCTGGTGCAGTCGTCACGCTGCTACAACGGCGTCCTCAATAATCCCGCCAGCGACCGCCGCACGACCGCCGGGACGTTTCATGTGTGCGAGGGCGGACTGCCGATCCCGGACGACAAACGTGCGGTCCCTCGACAAACGTTTGTCGCACTGTTCCATGCCGCGATGAAACCACCCACAGACTCAATGCTGATTCCTTATACCAGCGAGTCGCCATCGCCCAATCATGCATGGGTGTCACTGCTACTGCGGCCATTGGTCAAACCCGAGGTCCGCGGTTACTGTGACTTCAAGACCATGGAAACACGTTTTTACGCGCCGGCGTCATTGGTCAGCAATCTTGATTTCGTCGAATCCATTTTCGGCAACGCAGGCGATCCATTGATCCCTGACAACGACGCCGGGCTGGACGTTTATCATTGGTCGGGACACACCGGCTGCGTCATTCTTGCCCCGCACCTGACGACGATCACCAAAAAGGATCTCGGCCTCCCTCATTTTGACAATGCCACCGAGCGTCAACGTCGCGACATGATGTATTATCGTGACGAGAGCGAGTGCTACAACAACGGTGTCGCATTTAAAGCGACCTGCCGTGATTCACGCGGCGTCATCGTGACCCTGATTGCGGATAACTATTACGGGTATTGCAAGAAAGAGGTCAAGACTCAGCTCAGCTATGCCGCCAATTTGATGGGCAGCGCTGAGGAAGAGCACGCCGGTGGTGCACTCGCGTTTGCGTCCTACTCGCTCGGCGAAGAATTCCAGGTCAACAGTCGGCGGTACAACGGCCAGTCGTTTGATGACGTCGCCAATCGCTACACGAACTTCATCGATCTGCAACCCGAGGGCTATGGGATCGATCGATCTTGGCCGACCGTGATCTACATTCCCGAGGATGCGAAGGCAACGCTTGCGGACCGCTGCATCTCATGGAATCGCAACGGCGTAGCCCAAAAGATCCCACTCTCACCCGACAAGATTTACATCGCACCGAGCGGTTATAAGCTCCGGCTGGAACGCCACCCCAGCGCGCCATCATGGCGATTGGTGGGCACCGTTGGCGAGGGAGTTTTCTGCCACAAACCTTGTACGGTGTCCGGCGGTGGCAAAAGCGAGATCAGCAAATCGCTCAAAGATTACATGCTCTACGGTCCCGTCTTCGTTTATGACGTCGATAAGGATTTTGCAAAGCTGGATGAAATCTTTTCGAATCACTATCAGGATCGATGGGCCGCAAAATACGATCTAAAGCCTGACTACGCGACGCAAGCAAGCCGTTCGGTCCTCACTCCCGAACGGAGTCTCGGCAGTGTGATCCAGTTGCTCACGCCATCGCCCGATTTCAACGCATCCTATAACGAATGGCTGCGGTCGATTCCGGATCATGTTTACGCGCTCGCACTGATCATCAAACGTTTCATCACACCAGAAACACAAAGCAATTGGCGGCAACGATTCGGTGTCGACATCGTCAATGGTTCGCCTGGTCACGAGTTAAAGATTGGCGATCGGGCTCTCGTGGGTACGTATTTGCGAGTTGGCCTGGATGGGTCGCGGTGGCGAACCTTTAAAGTGCGACAAGACTTTATCGCATCGGCCAAGGTTCAGCGCGAAGATGACATTACCGCCAGTACCGTCGTGCCGCGTTCCAAGCTGGGCGACCTCGGCCCCGCCGTCGGCGTGGCGGACAGTTACAAGTTTGTCGAAAATTGCGAGTTTCGTCTGTTCCAGCGGCCCGACGATGCGGTCCATCGTGGACTCGACAATCAGACCGAATCGGACTTGGCCCGGCCCGGAAATTTTGTCAGCAATTTTGAGCCGCTGACGACAGCACAGATCGATGATATCGTTGAAGACGTTATCGATTTTGAAAAGTTCACCATGCCGATGCAGAACATGTTGCGTGCGGCAAACGAACACGGGGCCGCGTATGCGGTCAGCAGCGCGCAGCCCCGGATTCTTGCCGATGGCACGACGACAAAGAACCCTCGGTACCTGCAAGATCGCCCTGATATGGTCAATGGGCGCGATACCTACGTCGCCCATCGCGGGATGCAATTATTTCGCAAGGCGACCGCCGATTGTGCCGTTCACGCGCCCGTCGGTGCGATCCTTTGCGGACGCCGGAACAACCCGCCCGATCGTGCCGCAGGCATCCGTTCGCTGGCCGTTTACAACCCGCTTCACTACCAGCATTTGCCCGAATTGCTGATGGACTTTGTCTGTTCGTTAACAGGAAAAAGCCCGAGCACGACGGGCGCGGGCAGCGAGGGGGCACTGACCAAAGGGCCGTTCAATGCGCTGCTGCCATCCGCGGACCTTAATTCCACCGTTGTCTCGATGATCCTGACCAACCTTGGCGGATTCAGCACCCCGGCTGGGCACATCGGACCACGCTTCGAAGTCGGTCACGATATCAGTCTGCTTGTCCCCGAGATCTTCTGCCGCATGGGACCGGAAGAACGTGATGCAGACCACCTGATCAAGTCCGGCATGTTGGAAGCGATGCAGGACTATACCTACGGTGGAAAAGATATCCCCGCGTCACGACTGGGATATCGCATCACGGAGAAATTTGTACGCACGTATCTGGCTCGCGTTTTTGATAACCCTGCGAAAGTCTTTCCTGACGAGATCCTTAAGCCCGAATTGCAGGACGCAGAATCGTTTGCGGACGGCATTCTGCATATTGCCGAAGCCCAAGCGAAGGTTGCAAAGACGTATTTCAACGACGGTTCTTATGAGGCCGCTTGCCCGCCGCTGCAAGCCGTGTTGAGCGTTTTGGCCCATGGTCATTTCAACGGTTTGTCCGCATCAAGCCCCGAGTTTCGCGCGATGTTTACACGTGAGGCACTGCTGTCAAGCGATTGGTATCGGCTGCGACTGGAAACGCAACAGCACCGCGAAGTCGGATACTGGACGGCCGCGAAGCAACGTTTGGAAGACTGCGTTCAAGCCGGTACGCACCATGAAGCTGCATTAAAGCCTGACCTTCATGACCGGTTGCGGTACGTCAACGAGCAATTGCACGCTTCGTTGTCACCCGGACGCGTCGAAGAACTCTTCGGGTGCGTCGGCGCCGACCCGATCCCAGCGTCGGACAGCGAAATCGCCCTGCTTGCCAAGGCAACATAGTTGCCATGAAATCTCACCGTGCCCGCTTTGAGGTCGTGTGGCTTTTGTGTTGTTGCTCCGCATGGGTTTATTTCACTCTCCCTCCGGGAGAGTCGAGCCTAAGCGAGGAGAGGGTGATCGCGCCGAGCCCTCCCCTCGCTGATGCTCGACCCTTCCGCTTCGCGGGCAGGGTGAAGTGCTTGGCAGATAATCACTTAAAATCCGCACGACCTAAAAACTTTAAAACTGTATGACCAACAACGTGTTCCTTTTTACCTATTATTATACGACATTCTTATGCGACGACTTATGCTTCTGCTTGCTTTCGTGTTACTGATATCAACGTCTGCCGTCGCGGGTGACTGGCCTCAGGTGCTTGGCCCGAATCGTGATGGTGTTTCCGAGGAAACGATTGAGCCTTGGCCGGGTGAGCCAACGATCCGGTGGCGAGTTGGCTGCGGTGCGGGCTATGCGGGTGTTGCCGTCCGCGGTCAAAACGTTTTGCTGTGGCACCGAGTGGCGGGCGATGAGGTGCTGGATTGCTTGTCGACCGTCGATGGTCAGCGGCGATGGCGGGCGACGTTCCCGGCCAGCTATCGCGGGGGCGTAGATGCCGATCGCGGACCGCGGTGTGTGCCCGTTGTTGCGAACGATACCGTCATCGTCTGCGGGGCATCGGGCGACCTTCACGCCGTTTCCCTGACCGATGGTTCAACGATGTGGTCGAGAGAATTGCGCGCCGATTATGACGCCGATGAAGGGTACTTCGGCGCCGGCAGTACGCCAATCGTCGTCGGCGACGTCGTCATCACCACCGTCGGCGGACGCACCGGCGCAGGCTTGGTCGCGGTGAGCAAATCGGATGGAAAGACGCGGTGGACGTGCGCCAACGAGGCCGCCGCTTACGCTTCGCCGGTGACGATCACGATCGAGGGTGTGGTCCGAGTGATCGCGGTGCTCGGCCTGCAAACCGTGATGGTCGATCCGCAAACGGGCGAGATCATTTCGCAATTCGATTTCGGTCGGCGCGGGCCGACGGTCAACGCCGCGACGCCACTGGTCGATGGCACCAACGTCTTCGTCACCGCCTCTTATGGAATCGGATGCCGAATGATTGACATGGCGTCCGATCCACCCAAGGACCTGTGGGACACCAACGACGTCATCAGCAGCCAGTACGCGACGCCGGTCCGTGTCGGCGATTGGTTGTTTGCGATCAGCGGTCGTGAGGACATGGGCGATGCGGAATTAAAATGCGTTCGCTGGGCCGATGGCGCGGTCGCCTGGACCCAGAGCCCCTTCGGCACCGCTCACCTGATCGCGACCGGCAATCGCGTGCTGGCACAGACGACCAAGGGGCGATTGATCCTTTTTGCCGCTACGGAAAAGCGATACGAAGCGTTAGCGACGGCGGACTTGCCACCGGGCACTTACAAGTCGCTGCCCGCGATCGCGGACAGCGTTCTTTTTTGTCGC
>Ga0335395_10002355_pt1 | contig 11754 bp, 8 predicted proteins | sample MAT02_FD_205744 | JGI IMG/M metagenome (GOLD analysis project Ga0335395, IMG submission 205744) | Freshwater microbial communities from Lake Fryxell liftoff mats and glacier meltwater in Antarctica - MAT-02 (spades assembly) (version 2) ...
GAACCTTCCAACTGGACTGTGGGCTGGAATGCTTCGAGTGGTAAGCTCGCGATACTTATTGGCTTTGTGTGGATACGTAGTACTCGGAAAGTTTGCCGGGACCTTCATTTACAACAACTTGCAACTAGCATTCAGAGCCAGCGACATACCCTCTGAATTGCGGACGGCTTGGTTTGCCCAAATGAATCTAGTTACTCAAATTGGCAGCATGCTGATTCAGGGACTCTTGGTCGCTTGGCTCTTTCGTTGTATTGGTGTTGGTCGCGTCCTGGCAATCCCTTGCGTCACCGTTATTGCGTTGCTTTCCGCGTTGACCATCAGTCCGGAACTAGGTGTGCTAATTGTGGCACAAGTTGTTCAGCAGATTGTTGGGTATGGCTTGATGACCCCAGGACAAAACGTACTGTTTACCATACTGTCGCGACAAGATCGATATGTTTCAAAGGGCTTCATAGACACGGTCGTGTTCCGGTTCAGTGATGTCATGGCAGGGCAGTTATGTTCCCAATTAGTTGCCACCGGAGTTCAGTTACCAATCGTTTCAGCAGCCATCATTCCACTCATGTTTCTTTGGTGTTTCCTGGGTATTCGGATGGGAAAGGAATACGATAAACGCGTATAGCTTTCTCGTATCCATCTTGACGCTCTTGGATTGTGCATGCAGTCTATGCTTCTTCTGCGGTCCAACGTTTGACTAAGCTGCCGTTCTGCTCAAGTGCCTCACGGGGTCTTTGATAGGCTCGGCGATGTTGAAAGGTGCGAGTCAAATCGTCATGCGAGTTTAGCATTAATCGACTATCCCCCATTTCCCAAGGCTCGACATAAGCATTGGCCAAATGATCAACAACACGAAAGTAGGCTCGGCACGCTTCCGCATCCATCTCCTTGCGAACCATTCGTGTGACCTTGCCTTGAATATGATCCCATGTTTCCGGAGAGGGGTAGTCTGCAATGGGACCAGCGAACGCTTGGAGGTAGGTGTCAAGTTCAATGTCGTTCAACATTCGTTCGGGTAAGCCCATTAGCATGGCGCGAATCACAGAGGGAAACGGAGCAATTGCGGTTGCCACATCGCGAGATACGTCTTGATGCGGAAACCGGATTTCCACTACACGGGGTTTCGTTGGCGAGCTGCAACCGTCGTGATGGTAGTACTCGGCCTGACTCAGCTTGACGGTACTGGACTTGCCTCGGACTTTCCGATACGAAGGTGAATTCGATCGCACGTTCTTACAGATCACCAGACCTTCGGTTTCGACCAGATCAAAAAAAGCTTCTCGATTTTCCGGTGATAGTAACACCTGGTGTAAATAGTCACCGGAAGCATGCTCCATGTCGTTTGCGAAGAGACCGTGGATAACAATGCCGAACGAATGAGGTCGAGAGGCCAGAAACTGATCCCGACCGAAGTTTAAAAAATATTCAGACATTACCGAAGACATCACAACCATTCCGCAGTGAACGTGAAACGATGTATGATATCAAGGTTCCTTGGTCCGTCAGCACGATTTTGCTTACCGCGTGCGGTTTCGAAGACTTCATAGATATATGAGAGAGAAATATCCAATTTCGAACGCCCGCTACCTTGTACAGGTTTGCCACGCCCCATGGCTGTTGATAGCAATCGCTTTGCTTGGTTGCGTTCCTCGAAGCGAAACGGAGGTAGTGGTCTACTCGAGCATCGATCGAGAATATGCTGGCCCGATTTTTGATTCGTTTGAGCGGATCGATAAATCACCAAGTGTTGCACGGCAGTTCGACATAGAATCTAGCAAGACTCTAGGACTAGCCACACGCATTTTCCAGGAGAAAGCCCGCCCCAAGTGCGATGTGTTCTGGAACGGCGAAGTACTTCATACAATTCGCTTGCAAAAAGCTGGCCTTCTACTATCTCGGAACTGGCGATTACCTGTCGGCTGGCCTAAGGCAGGCTACGCTGCAAGCGACGGAACTTGGGTCGGCATCGGCGCACGAGCTCGTGTGATACTTGTAAATACCAAACGACTGCCTGACGAATCGAAGCGGCCCCAGCGAGTTGCTGAGTTGGCCGAATTGAAATGGAGCAAGAAATGCGGCCTAGCAAAGCCTCTTTACGGGACGACTGCAACGCACATGATGGTCTTGGCCTCCCAAGCGAGTGTCTCGCAAGAACTGAATAGCGAGTTTTCGACATGGATTGAAAATGTTGTCGCAAACGCGATCGTACTGAGTGGAAACAAGCAAGTGGCGCAAGCTGTCAGCAGCGGTCAACTCGATTGGGGATTAACAGATACAGACGACGCGCAAGTCGAAATCGATAACGGAGCCAACGTCGCAGTGGTCTATCCCGACCAGGGGCCTAACGACAGTGGCTGTCTCCTTATACCGTCGACCATCGCCGTCCTGAATGGGGCTCCACACCCTATCGCAGCCGATTTGATGGCAAGTTTCTTGTCGTCGCAATCGGTAGAGAACAGACTAACAACCGGGAATGCGGCTGCATTTTCCTTATGGCCAGATGGAAAGAAGTCCATCACAAATCCAAACAATTCGATACACTTCATGAAGGTCGATTTCGAATCGGTTGCCGAAGGCTGGGAAGCAAAGTTTGAATCGCTAAAAAAGTCTTTTCCGTAATTAGGCGATCGGGAGAGATTGGAAACTACTAAAAGTAAATTGGGATCAATGTCCCGATACTTTGTCTGGACGGGACGCTTGAATGAAAAATGGCAAGTCAATTGCTTGACTTGCCATTCGATAATTTTAACTATCTAGCTAACTGGAAATTAGCGTCGTCCGCCGTATCCGCCTCGATCTCCACGGTCTCCACCGCGACCACCTCCGCCTCCACCGCCACGATATCCGCCGCCGCCGCCACCACCGCCACCGCCGCCGCCACGATCTTCTCGTGGACGAGCTTCGTTGACCGTCAAACGACGACCTTCGACTTCTTTGTCGTGCAATCCGTTGATTGCATCACGTGCACCATTTTCATCAGTCATTTCGACGAATCCAAAACCTTTGCTGCGACCTGTGTCGCGGTCTTGAATCACTTGAGCGCTGCGTACCGCACCGAACTCTGCAAACATTTCTTCCAAGCTTTGGTTGGTAACACCGTAAGATAGGTTACCGACATAAAGTTTCTTACCCAAAATCCCAAACTCCCAAAAAAACTAACACTGACGTTGCTGCTTGGCTCGCTAAAAGACAGGTCCTGTGAGCAACTCTGGCGAAAGAGTCAGAAGAACAAACCGATTCCGACGGAATCTAACGCAGCTTGACCTACCACTTCACCAACGTACGTAGTGTAGCGACTCTCTTAGCTCCGCAATATACCTTTTTCTAAATTCCTCGAAATCGGCAACAATATCTCCATAATAATGGACGATTGTGACATCATTATGATTACGGCCGACAACTTAGGCGATCGGCAGACTGAAAAGTACCAAATCAGGTCAAGACAAATCAAAGCTTGTTCCTATCCGCACACGGGCTAGATGCCTACGACGGTTGAATCGATAGAGCCTCGCTGGTCTATGTTGATTCCCCTCTTCCATATGATTAGTCTCCGACAAAAGCTCCTCAGTCATTAGTTTCTTGCGAAAATTTCGTTTGTCGAATTTTTTCCCCAAAATGGATTCATACAAATTTTGTATTTGAGTCAATGAGAATCGATAGGGAAGCAACTCAAATGCGATTGGTTGATGCAATGCTCTTTGCGCTAATTCTGCTTTGGAATAATCGATAATTTTCGCATGATCAAACGCAAGCCTTGGTAAGGCACTTAAGGAAAACCACTCACGCGGCCGTTCGTTGTTTTCTTGATCGACTACGTGGATTTCTGGGACGAGAGCAAAATAAACAATTGAGATCACCCGTTCGCGAGGATCTCGATCCACTTCGTCAAAAGTGTAGAGTTGCTCTAGGTAGATATCGTCAAAACCGGTTTGTTCATGAATGGCTTTCCTAGCAGTACTTTCCGTCGTCTCACTCATCGACACCGACGCGCCCAAGAGAGCCCAAGAATTGCGAAACGGGGACTGTCGACGCTGAACCAATAGAATCTTTAGGTCTTGTTTCCCATCCCATCCCAAGACGACACAATTGACGTTGATCGCGGGGCGTGGATAGCGATAAGTAACAGGCAATTCTGACGCGGCCTCCAAAATAGGATTACGATGACCCATTGAGTACAAGCAAACTACAGCAAATGCCTGCTTTTGACCTCAAGATACCGGTTTACTAAGGGTGCTGTAAGTTGTTCTGGAAAAGCGTCAACCACTAGAACGCCCTTCTGACGCATGTTCTTAATGACTTCGTTACGCCAGTTCAGCATTTCTGCGGCGGCAGCAGATCTATACAATACGGTTTCTTCCCTGTCGGGATAGTCGGCGTAGTCAAAAATACGATGGTCTCGTAACAAAGCAAGAATAGGTAGATGGCGTCCCGAAAGGTTTGACAGGTAATCTATTACTTGATTGGCTGACAACTCATCAATCACATTTGTCATCAACACGACCATCGACCGTCGTCGACAATGATTCGACAAATGGAGAAACGCCGAATCGAATCGAGATTGAACAAAGCTAGGAAATCGGTCGTACGTCGCATGTAACAGTTGATTCATTTGCCTTCCTCCGGTCTTAGGAGGAACATAGTCAAGAACGCGATCCGAGAAACAGGTTAAACCTACTGAGTCTCTTTGATGAAGCGCGACGTAGCTGAGCATCAGCATCGAGTTGAAAGCGTAGTCGACCATGCTTAAGCCTTGGTACTCGTTCGTCATCATTCGCCCGCAATCAATCAAAAAATGAATGCGTTGGCTTTGATCAGTCTGAAACTGCTTTACCGTTAATCGATTTCTTCTGGCCGTGCTCCGCCATTCGATATGTCGGTAGTTATCTCCATCCGCGTAGTCTCGAAGTCGTTCAAAATTATTATCTTGTCCTACGTTTCGCGTCCTACGGACTCCGATAAGGCTCAATCGATTCGTTCTCGCAAGCAACGCATACTCGGATAGTTGCTTCATATCCGGATAGACACGAAGTGAATCCACCACTGGTCTCTCTACGAAGCGAACCCAAAAACCGAAAATTGTGTGAAGCCGAAAATAGACTTTTTGAAGCTCGAATGCCCCTCGACGCGTAGAACGTAGCATGTAACGAACGTAGGCACGCTTCTTTGACGGGAGAGTCAGACGGTGATTGGCGGGGAATGCCGTGATCCCTTGAGGCTGATCATCCTTTACGTCCAACTTCCACGAAGCATTCGATTCGTTGTCGATTTCAAGTCCTACCTCGTGCGGCAACGCTAAGGAGGCCGTATGCTTCATAACACGACGAATCTGAAGTTTGCAAGGATGAAGAAGTGAGAGAAGATCGACGGCTAGAAAAACGATCGCAACGATATCCAAGGTGATGACGATCAATGCAGCACTTGGAAATTGAATCGAGAGGATGGAAAGAAATGCGAGAGGAATCAGAATACTCAACCATCGGAGGGTCGGAAAAATCCTACCGATGAAGGCTAGTAGAAGCGGGATCGCTGCAATGAGAGCGATCGTTAGCGACGGCAGCAATTGAAGGCCAGATTGAATAAAATCGGTCCAAGTGGTGTTTTCCAAACGCAATGCCCTTTTATTACACGGCTCACGAGTCCAACCAACCTTGTTATAACCAGCGTTATCAGATTGTGTCCTCGTTACAATCCATTTTCAGTTCGTTTTGATGGACTGACGGTTTTTCAAAATACATTGTTCGACGAATAGACCTCGAGTTCGCTCATGACCTTATCGCGCTTCAACTCCATTATTTCCGCAAGTTTTTTTTCAATTCCATTGCTGTTCTTATCCATTTGGAATCCAAGAGCAGTCTACTCTGGAGATTGGCCTGGGCATTTGGGACCCAACCGAAACGGTGTTGCATCCAGTGACGAGAAAGTTGCCCAGCAACTCGACGTGGCTCCTCAAGTGGACTGGACTATCCCCGCAGGCATGGGCTACGCTGGCGCCTCAATTTCCGATAACCAGGTTTGTTTGTTCGATCACCTCGACCAGCAGGAACGACTCCGCCTAGTCAGCCTAGACAAAGGCTCACTCATTTGGGAGAAACGATACCCATCTACATATCGCGGTGGAATGGATTCGGATCACGGACCTCGTTGCGTGCCGACCATCTTACAGGAAGCTATCGTCCTTTACTCGGCGGCAGGTGAACTGACACTTGTCAATCGCCGCGACGGAGCAACGATTTGGACGAGAGCCTTGCGAAAAGAATACGGTGCCGACGATGGTTATTTCGGAGCAGGCAGTACGCCGCTGGTCATCGCAGATCTGATCGTAGTAAATGTAGGAAGTAAAAACGGGGGCGTCGTTGCCGTATCGATCGAAGATGGAAAAGATGTCTGGAAAACGGACAATTCCGAAGCGAGCTATGCCTCACCCATCTTTCTAACAATTAAGGGGAAGTCACGCGTACTTGTCCCCACGCGACTCAAGACGATTCTTCTGGACCCGACTGACGGAAAGGTTTTAAGCGAGATTCGTTTTGGTGCTCGCGGGCCAAGCGTCGTGGCTGCAACGCCCATTCCTATCGATGCTGAGCGCATTTTCTTGACATCTTCCTACGGAGTCGGAACCCTCGTTGTCGACTCTCAAAGCGACCGACTTATAGAAGTGTTGCGAAATGGATTGATGAACAGCCAATATGCCACGCCCGTCTTTTCTGATGGCCGACTGTTTGGGAGTGACGGACGCGAAGACTCCGGAGGGGGTGCTTATCTTTGCGTTGATACTCAAGATTTCGAGCCAATTTGGTCGGAACCGAATATGCCAATAAGTCATTCGATTCGAGTTGGTAATTCTGTGCTGGTAGTCGGAATCGACGGACGTATTTGGGCTATCGAAGGCAATGCGACCCAATGGGAGCCCAAGTGGAATATCGCTTTACCAAAGGGCAACTATCGCCCCCTGCCGGCATTCTCCCAAGGTCTGCTAGTCACAAGAAACACTGGTCCTCAGTCGAAGTGGATCGCGATCAGGATCGATCGTTAATAGACGAGAATGGGAGTTATAAGTTTGGCGACGGTCGTCCGAATACCAGCACGCAGTGCAAGCTAGTGAAACGAGTTTTTTGATCAGTCGCACGGGAAAGGCAGATTAGGATGACTTGCCCAAGCACCTAGGCCTTCTCGGTCATGTAGAATTAAAGTGATGACAACAGCCCCCGAGAAACCCGAAACGCAATTGCCGACCAAGAAAGTCGATGAGTGTTCGCTGGTGCCGACTCTTGCGGACTCGCCAATCGCTCTGAAGCTTGCGCACTCTGCAACCATCTCGATCAATCACCTTGAGCAACCCTTCGACTTCTACCAAGCAAACGGACCCCAATTTGAAATGCCTAGCGGGACAATGCTAGGGCATTTTCGACTAGAAAAGCTGATTGGACGTGGAGGAATGGGGGTTGTGTATCGTGCGATGGACACTTCCCTTCAGCGATTCGTTGCGGTGAAAGTTATCCGATCTACCTCGCTCCAAGGTGACAAGCGTGTAGCTAGCTCGCTTCGAGAAGCGGTTGCGCAAGCAAGGCTGAACCATCCCAACGTAGTGACGATCTACTATGTTGGTCGGCACCGTGAAGAACCTTTTCTCGCGATGGAACTCGTTTCGGGGCCTACACTCACCGAAAAACTTCGCAAGGAAGGTCCTCTGAAGTACGACCAAGCAATACAGATTGTCATCGATGTGGCTCAAGCGTTGCAACATGCGACGTACTTTGGGATCATTCATGCCGATATCAAGTCCAGCAACCTTTTGTTGGCTCATGACGGGACGATTAAGCTGTCCGATTTTGGACTTTCTCGAACCACGGATACTACCGACGACTCGGCAATTGCCGGAACGCCAGCTTATCTTGCTCCAGAACTGATCGAAGGTGGCGCCGTCACGGTACAATCGGACATGTATGCGCTTGGAGTGACCTTGTTTGAACTCGTATTCGGTCGTCTTCCGTTTGCGATTAACGCCAGTTCCCTTCAAGAGCTCTTGCTGACTCAAAAAACATCCACGATCGACTACCCAACACCATGGCCAGCTACGGTGCCTAAAAGCCTGATGGCTGTCGTTGACAAGCTTCTCTCCAAACGATCGCAGGATCGATATGCAGACTACGATTCGCTCCTCAGTGATTTGAGAGCGATTCAGCCGGCGCGAACCACAATCGCGGGTTTCGCTGGTCGGATTCTTGCGTACGTTGTGGATCAAGTGATGCTCCTTCTATGCATCACGCCGTTTGCAGCGACGATTATTTATTTTGAATCGACACGGTCTCAGTTACGAATGCTCATCCCATTAATTGCGATTGCGAGCTTAATCGTTCCAACGATTTACCTTCTTCTTATACGTCGAGGCTGGTCGAGTCTTGGAAGGTACCTTTTCCAGCTACGTATCACGGAAGAAAATGGATTGCCGCCTGGCCGTGAACAGCTGCTGACTCGAGAAATTCTAAGAAATATGTTCGCGTGGTTCGCCCCTGCTGCCGCGTACTTTTCACTCTTCTATTCGCCGCTCGATTATATCCTCTTCGGTCTAATCGCAGCTTTTCTCATTGCAGAATCGGCGTGCGTATTCCTATTCGACCACCGCCGTACTTTGCATGACATGCTGTGCCACTCGAGAGTCGTGCTAGACAATCGAAAAGAAACTTAACGCAACGCCTAAGCGATTTTTACATCAAGGAGTCAGCGAATTTTCTTTGAAGTGCTTCTAGTCCACGATCCCCGTCCTTACCATCGACGACGACGTTAACCCGAAGCTCGCTCGTGTTGATCATCTGCACATTAATACTTGCCATTGCGAGTGCCTCGAACATTCCGATTCCGACACTCGTGTGGCTGCGAAGGCCGATACCGCTGACCGATAGCTTGGCGATGTCCTTGCTACCGCATACCTTTCGGAAGTTTACATCCATCTTTTTAAGAACGGAGATACACAAGTCCATTTGGCTTTCGAGGACTGTAAAGCTGATGCTAGTTTCACCAGGAACGCCATCACAGCTTTGCACGATCATATCGACAAGAATGCCTGCTGCGGCCACTGTATTGAAGATGTTCGAAGCGAGACCGGGTGCATCGGGAACACCCGAGAGGGTGATTCGAGCCTGATCGCTGGTCTTGGAGATATCGACGAGTGTCAGCTGTTCCATGTTCACTGTTCGAAGGCGTTCAATGATCTCGCTGATCGACAGCGTTTTTCGATCGCGATGCGCGTTGACATCCCAGGTTTTCGCGTCGGCTGGAACAGAGTCTAAACCAAAAGTTTGATGAACGGCTCGTAATGCCGCTTGGCCTTCACTACGCGCGACAAGGATGCTGATTTTGATCTCACTAGTAGAGATCATTTGAATATTGATACCGGCTTTGGCAATCGCCTGAAACATTTTCTCTGCAACGCCCGTCTGCTCGGCCATTCCAACCCCTACTACAGAGACTTTTGCGACGGCGTCATCGTGCGTTACTTCCGAGGCACCAACGATCACTGCGGCCTCTGTGACAGCCTTGAGCGCTTCTTTTAATTCGCCACTTGGCACCGTGAACGAGATATCCGCTTTCTCGGCTTCACCGATGTTTTGTATAATCATGTCAACCGTAATCTTACGATCGGCAAGTCGTTTAAAAATCTCGTAGCTCGAGCCTGGTTTGTCCGAGACACCGAGAATGGTGACGCTAGCTTCATCGTGGGTCAGAGCAGCACCACAAACACCAACCGACGCCGACTCGGGCTCCGAAACGATCATCGACCCTGGCGCGTCGGAAAAGCTACTGCGGACACGGATCGGGACATCAAACTTCTTAGCGAACTCGATGGATCTGTTGTGCATCACACCAGCTCCCAAACTGGCAAGCTCCAGCATCTCGTCGTAGCTGATTTGATTCATTTGCCGAGCCTCCGGGAGCAGTCGTGGATCCGTCGTGTAGACACCATCGACATCGGTGTAAATCTCGCACGCATCCGCTTTCAGAACCGCAGCCAACGCAACCGCAGTCGTGTCGCTTCCACCACGACCAAGCGTTGTGATGTTGAAGTCGTCGTCGACTCCCTGAAAGCCAGCGGCGATAACAATGTTCCCATCATCCAATAGTTTCCGAATTCGGTCGGTCGAGATAGTTTTGATTCTTGCCTTGCTGTAGGAGCTATCCGTTTTGATTCCAATTTGGGCCCCTGTGAGCGAGATGGCTTTGTGGCCAAACTTGTGGATCGCCATCGCCATGAGCGCAACGCTAACTTGTTCGCCAGTGCTCAGCAGCATATCCATCTCGCGGGCAGGGGGCTCCTCGTTTACTTGATGAGCGAGATCAATGAGTATATCGGTGTTCGCCCCCATGGCACTGACGACGACAACGACCTGGTTTCCCATTTGTTGGGCACGAATCGCTTTGCGAGCGGCGGCGGCGATCTTCTCGGGAGTTGCGACACTTGTTCCACCGAATTTTTGAACGATGATGGGCATGGAAAGATAAATTTACAAAGAGGTAATTGAACGAATAAATGCCAGATCGATACTGTCGCGTTAAATGTCTTTCGTGACGAGTGTTTCCATGAGCTGCCACCCCTTTTCAAACGAGTACTTCGAAGCGGCGGCTGTCACTTCGTCATAGGTTTGGTGGCTATCCGGCGTGACACCGGATCCGCATATTGCCCACGGAACAAAGCCATGCGAGTGCTTTTTGGTACTCACCGGCGTCGGATGGTCGGGCATTACCAGTATCCTATAGTCAGGATAGTTTTGCACAGCTTCCAGCACTGGTCCCACGATATGTTTGTCGATGGCTTCTAAAGCCTTGATTTTTTCGTCGCAGCGTCCTTCATGGCTCGCTTCGTCGGGGGCTTCGATATGAACACAAACGATATCGTAAGATTCCAAGGCTTTGATTGCCGCTTGCCCCTTGCCAGCGTAGTTCGTGTCCAAATAGCCGGTTGCTCCTTCGACTTCGATGCGGTCCCATCCAACCAAGGCACCCAGACCTCGCAGAAGATCCACAGCCGTAATCATCGCACCGCGCATCTTGTAGCGAGACTCGAAGCTCGGCAACACGGGTGCTCCGCCTAAACCCCACAGCCAAAGGTTTGTCGCTGGTTTTTTGCCTGACGCAGTCCTCGCGATGTTTACCGGGTGGTTCTTGAATAGCGGACCACTCGCCTCCATCATGCTGGTCAATATGTCGCTTCCAGGCCCACGCGGATAGTCATCCGAGATTGAAAGGTCAGTCAAATCATGTGGTGCTGTCGTACGAGTATCCTTGGAAAAGGGTGCCGGTTGATCAGCCGCGCTACGATAGATTAATAGGTTGCGATAGCTAACGCCGGGTATAAATTGCAACGAAACGTTTCCAAGTAACTCTTGAGCCGACGTAAGCAGTTTGGCCGCCTCTTCGCTACTGATGTGATCGGCAGTAAAGTCGACCATGACTTGATCGTGGATATTCACCAAGTTACAGCGGATCGCGAAGTCGAAAGGGCCAAGTTGGATTCCTTGTGCGGCAGCTTCAATGGGAGCTCGACCCGTAAAATACTTATCCGGATCGTAGCCGAGCAAACTCATGTTGGCGACTTCGCTGCCGGGCGTGTAATGAGGAGGGACGTTATTGGATTGCCCCACTGCGCCAGCTTTTGCGACAGCATCCATCGCTGGACACCTAGCGGCTTGCAGCGGCGTTTTGCCTTGTAGGCTCTCCACAGGCAGATCCGCACAACCGTCTGGAATAATGATGACAATTTTT
>Ga0335395_10002358_pt1 | contig 11750 bp, 2 predicted proteins | sample MAT02_FD_205744 | JGI IMG/M metagenome (GOLD analysis project Ga0335395, IMG submission 205744) | Freshwater microbial communities from Lake Fryxell liftoff mats and glacier meltwater in Antarctica - MAT-02 (spades assembly) (version 2) ...
GTGGAAATCAAGGGTAAGATCTTTCGTTGCTTCGAAGACGTTCGTCTTGAACAGATTGTTGGGCCACTTACCTCCAAAATGCAACGTAGTGTGCAGTTTATTCGGTTCGTTGCCCTTGAATTCCAAGATGTCTATTTCACCGCTGGAAGCCCAATCGCCGTATTTTTCATCCGTAGGAAGCATCCAAATCGCAGGCCAGATGCCTTGGCCGGAGGGAAGTTTGGCTCGAATATCAAACCTACCGTACATCCAATCACCACGGTTTTTTGAGCGAATCCTCGCAGAAGAAAAATTGCGAATCGTACCAGCGATATTGGTATTTTCTTTACGGGCTTCCAGGATCAAGTTTCCGTTTTCTACACGAACATTAAGCTTACGATCGGTGTACATTTGGAGCTCGTTATTGCCACCACCGAAAGCGTTTTGCTCGCATTCCCATTTCGAGTAATCCAGACTATTCCCATCGAAATTGTCTTCCCAAACGATTTTTTGAGCAGCCAGTTGACTAAATGAGGCAAGGCAAAGAAAAATGAAGGTAGCGAGTAAGTTGTTTGGTTTTTTCATGAGATACGACTTTTCAAGGACTTCGTAGAGGAACGCTTGTTGTCTTCGATCTACCAGCATTATGTTTGGGCTAAGGGGTCGTCGCTAGGGTCCAGGATTCATTGGTGCCGGGGGCCGAATTCAGATCGAGGAGTTGAACGGGATCTTTTGACTGTTGTGAGAGCGAAATCATAGGAGTCTGATCCAACCCGTTTTTAATGAGGCTGAGGTTTTTGTTTTTGCTGGCTAAACTCAAAATCTTGGCTTGCAGCAACCCCGTTAAAGGAGGAAGCCAAACCAGTTTTCCGGTGAGCACTAGCGAGACTTGCCCTCGATCACCGGAGATAGGTCCTTCATAAGTTAGGTAAATTCTTCGATGGTTGGGAAGCCGAACGAGTTTAGTAGGGGATGACCACATCGACGGAGGGGTAAAAACTTCAAAACAAAGGACTTTTTCTGGTTCTAAATCGGGATGCTCCAAAAGCAAGTCCCAGTGCGAAGTCCGATCGGAGGCAACAGGAAGAACGTGGTGCAGGACGGTAAAGCAAAAACCATCCAAAAATTTTCTTAAATCTTCAACACAATCATTTCCACACATGGACATCGGAACCTTTCTACCTAAGAAGCATCAAAACCGACGTCAAAGTCCGTAGAACCGTCGCGTTCTGTGGTCGGCGACATGGGTATTTGGGTAGTTTTGGGAAAATAGACCTTCAATTTTGATGCCTTTAGAGCGTGGACAACCCATTTTAGTGGGTAGTACAAGGACGGATAGTGAGCTCAGAGTGGGGTCAGAGTACAGGTAAATTTGCATCCGAATCCTGCCCAACTATACTCAATTTCGAGTGTCTAGATCTGTACGCAGAAATTAATGTCGTTTTATTCGCCATTAAACTCGTATGGAGACAAGGCGTTCATTACAGCCTTGCAGTGATTGTTTGCTGCGAGGGGTTCCTGGTTACCTTTGCACTGAGGGTTGGTGATGACCATCCGCCGGCTTCGCAACACGAATTCCAACACCAAATCGAAAACTCAAGATAATGCAAAGGGCAGCAGGGCTAAACGTAGCCAGTTGCGTCAGCATTTACTCGAAACCTTAGAATCGCGGCAGCTGATGGCTGTTGGTCCGCAATTGATCGGTGTACAGCCAAACAATAGCGACTTGATTGAGAACGGGGTGATTCGCAATATAGCACCACGCGAGCTGACCTTCCGATTTGATGATTCCCAAATCATCGATCAAGCGACGGTCGGTGGCATTCGAGTGATAAGAGCAGGTGGTGACGGCACGTTTACGTTGCCAAGCGTTTCAAGTGATTTTGGCACACTGGGTCGAGCGGATATTCAGCTTACGACGCGTAATGCGGCAGACTCGCTTACGGTAAATGTGGCCAAAGCAGATCTAGGACTGTTTTCGGTGGCTCAGCTGGCGATCACCAACAACAACCTTTTGATTACGTTGAATTCGAACCCAACGGCGCAGGTGACCGCACAGGGTTTGATCAACTTGATCAACACGTCCAACATGACTTCAAATCGCTTGTCCGCCAAGCTAAATGGTGGACTGGCTTCGGCACGTTTGAACGCGGTGGATCCAGCCAACATTGGAACACTGCAACTTTTTTCAAGCAACGATGTTATGGTTGTTCCAGGCGCGGTGGTGATCGGCGACCGACCGAACGAGAATGAAGTGACTTTGCGTTTTGCAGAGAATTTGCCGGACGACATGTACCGTCTGCAAGTATTTGGTTTCGATGATGCGGGACGCGGTATCCGTGGGCTTCGCAACACGAGAGGTGAGTTCTTTGTTCCGTCCAACGCTAACACCCGTCAAGATACGATTGACTTCCGATTGGATCTTGGCCCTCAAGTAACTTCGGTTGTTCCACAGCCGATTGTTCGTTTAGCAGGTAGCACTCTTTCGCAACAACGTGATACCATTGTCGTCTATTTCGACAACGACAAACTGCTTGTCGAAAACGGATCAGATGGTTTGCCAACGGCCCGTAGCGTCGAAAATCCAGCTTTCTATCAATTGATTTACACGTCCGATACGGTTCGCAATACCGACGACCTTCCTGCTTTCTTTCCTAGGTCCGTCCGGTACAACGCATCCGCAAACACAGCGACTTTGGTTTTCGCGAACGACCTGGATCTATTGCCAGGTCCGACTGTTCCGTCGAGTACCTTCCGGCTTCGTATCGGCACGCGAGAGACGACTCCGATGGCACCGGTGCGATCCGAAGCGACAGCGACCGCTATTTCCGATTTAAACTCCAATGGTCTTGCAAAGGTACGGTTTACATCGAAAGCGATCGGTGAGGCCGGGTCAGGGGTTTCCGTTTCGTTTGTGAATACCGGAGTCTTGGCTGCTCCAAGCGTTACGGTGACGGGTCGGATGATCCGCGTCAATTATGGTGGCAGCACAGTGACGGTCAATGATTTGATCTTGGCTTTGGAATCCACTCCAGCGTCGTCAGCTCTGATCAAGACAACCTTGGAACCAGGTAGTGATGGAGCGCGATTGATCAGTAATCGCCCAATCAATTATACACCTGTTACTCTGTACGGAATGGGCAGCTCGTTTGATACGGCAACCAATCTAGGAACCATTGGTTCGGCTAGCGTCCCGTTGACGAGTTTGTTGTTGAGCTCCACGATCGATCCAGAAGTTCATGGCTTGGACCTCTCCGGGGCGAGCAACGATCCAGCGCAACGAATTGTTCCTGAGCAAATGGAAAATCACATCAATCCAGCCTTTGGCGGAGATGATTTTCCAGGCATACGCACTGTCTATTACAATTTCCGCGCAAACTACGGCTTTGATGGTGTAACTCCGGTTTTCAATGCGATTACGGAGAAGCAGAAGGATCGAATCCGAGAAGCGTTTACCCTTTGGTCTAATCAATTGGGTGTCCAGTTCGTGGAGACTGCCAGCAGTGGTCTGACCGTAGCTCTGGGTACGATTAATGCCCTAGGCAGCGGGTCCAACGTCGACATTCATGGTCAATGGGGCGTTCGAATCGATCCAAACTACCAAGATAGTTTGGCAGTCTTCTCAGCCAACAATATTTGGAACGATAATTACGGTGAGAACCTGACCCGCGCTGCAGCAGCGAGCATTGGCTTTATGCTGGGTCTTTCGCGTGCTGGAAATTTGGATCCGTCCCAGTTGTTGAATCTCGATAGCGGCTTCATCAATTTTCCGAGCAACGCAGACCGAAACTTTGAGCCTATTTTCCCAGGTAATCAAGACGTTCTTCACGGACAGTATTTGCACCGACCCGAAGGAAGCGATATCGATATGTATCGCTTCGACGTTGATTTCGGAGCCAATGGTGCATCCCGAACGGGTGTCTTTGTTGCCGAAACAATTGCCGAACGATTGGCAAATAGTAGCACCCTGGATAGTCGACTGGCGCTATACAAGCAAAACCAAGCCACAGCACTCTCGAACTTAGGCGTTGGACAAGGAGTTCAAGTCAAGTTCGAAGCCGTTAGGCCGGGCAAGCTTGGCAACAATTTGCAAGTGTTTGTAACGCGAAGTAATCGAGGGGTTGGGGCAATGCCAATCGTCAATGCGTTCCCAAATGCGGTTACGATCGATTTGAATTCGACAGTTGGAAGCGAAACGACTCTGGCGCAATTGATTACCGCGATCGACAACAGTTCGGCTGCGAGATCTCTTGTGAAGGTCTCTCGAGTTTCTGGTTCTGATACGACTGTGATCGGAAATAGGGACATTACTTACTCACCCATCACATTGACTGGCGGCGAGCTAGAACTGATTTCGCAGAACGACAATTACTTCAGTGATGATTCCTTGATTCGAACGACGCTGTCGTCGGGCGTTTACTATCTTGGTGTTTCGTCTACCGGTAACGATGATTACGATGCCACGATTCAGGGAACTGGTACAGGTGGACGTACCGAGGGCAAGTATGATTTGCGATTAACATTCCGGGCGCAGACCGATAGCAGCGACTCCATTCAAGATGTTTCTGGTCCTGGAGGAGATAGCTCGCTTGCATTGGACGGAGATTCGGATGGAGTGGTAGGCGGGGTTTACAACTTTTGGTTCCAAACGCGCCCGCTTGATCGTGCATTGAACTTTAATGCGGGTGGTTCCGCAGATCTGGAGCAAAGACTTATCACCGTTCGTGGTGCCAGCGGAGCGGAAGTCCGATTTGAATTTAGCATCGATTCGACGGTAGGCATTGGTAACACCCGAATTCCCTACGCGCTCACTAGCACGGCCACGGATTTGGCAAACAACTTGGCAGCCGCCATTGCGAGCCGGACGGAACTTGGGGTAACAGGCACCGTGAATGGTTCGCGATTAATCCTGCGGGGCGAGCGACTAATCCAGCTCTCGTCCGGTTTGACGATTGTGGATCTCTCCGGTAAAACGATTTTTGTCGACAAGTCAGCCGGTCCGAATGCAGATGGCTCACTAGCACGACCGTTCAACAATATCGCAGGTTCAGGGGTAGCGAATGCGTTCGCCGCGACGGTACCTGGCGACATCGTTCGTATTGTTGGCAATGGCGGTTCCGACAATCGTCTTGAAACAGTTGGAGACAATCTAGCCTACGAAATCGGTTTTGGCTTGCTGAGCGGTTCGATTCTGTCGGATGGGGCGACAATGGACGTTCCAAAGGGCGTTACCGTCATGATTGATGCCGGAGCGATTTTCAAAATGAATCGTTCGCGAATCGGCGTCGGCAGTTCTTCGCTGAGCGTGGATCGAAGCGGCGGTGCATTACAAGTTCTAGGTGCCCCCATTTTGTTGGATCTTGCAGGCAACTCGCTCAAGCTGAGCAACGGAACCTTAGCACCAGGAAGTGTATTCTTTACCTCTTGGTTGGATGAAACGATTGGTTTCGATAACTTCTCGCCGAGAACGACACCGTCAGCAGGTAACTGGGGTGGTTTGCTTTTCAAGCGAGATCTAGACGCAGCCGCAGGTCGATTTGATTTAGAAGATGAAGGTATTTTCCGCCAGTACGTGAACCATGCAGACATTCGTTATGGTGGTTCTAGTGCTGTAGTCGTGGACGCAGTCCAGCAAACGGTCAACTCTATCCAAATCGCAGACATGCGACCGACGATTTCGTTCAATAATGTTTCGTTTGGTGCCGACGCGGCCATGAGCGCAACACCGGACAGCTTCCGTGAGACGCTGTTCAGCGAACCGGCTTTTCAACGCAAAGGATCGTTTACGCCAGACTACGACAGAGTTGGTCCGCAAATTCATGATAACGTTTTGACACGCAACTCGATCAACGGAATGTTTGTTCGGGTGAGTACAGTTGCGGGGGGCGAGCTGCGACAGCTAACCGTTCCAGGACGATTTGATGATGTCGACATCGTTCACGTCATATCCGAAAATATCGTGATTCAAGGTGTGCCAGGTGCCGCCTTGTTGGACGAAACAACGTTGCCATCAAACTTGATTTCGATGCGAGGTCGGACGGGAGGAATTCTTACGGTTGGAATCTACAACTACAAGTTAACATACGTCGACCGGAACGGCTACGAAACACCCCCGAGCGATCCAACCCAAAACATTACTTTGTCGGGCTCTCAGACAGCCATTAGCATCACTGGCTTGCCAGGAGTAACGGGCGAGTTCGTAAGTCGACGTCTATACCGAAGTACGAGCACTGGTTCGGGGCCTTATGTATTAGCGGCCGAACTAGATGGAAACAGCTTCAGCGTCGAGGACTTGGGGGCAACCTTGTCTTCCACCAGTGACAGCAACGCGGGATTGTTCCGAGATCGTCCAGACGTACGAGGGGTAACAACGCAATTGGTAGCCGGAACTGTTCTTGCTCCCGGCAGCTACACGTATCGAATTGTGATGGTCGATGAGGCTGGACGGGAAAGCCTTGCCTCATCACCAACCAGTGTGATTACGAACGCATCAGGCAATCGATCGATTAGTTTGAACAACATTCCAGCTCTTCAACCCGGCTATACTTCGCGTCGGATTTACCGAAGTTCCAATACGGGAGCAGGAACGTTCCGACTTATCGCGGATATTCAAGATGCGTCAGCCACAGGTTATTTGGACAACGGAACCAACCTAACAGGTACGTTGCAACTTGCGTCGATGGGGACAACGCGAGCACGCTTGGACGCATCGCTGTCCATTGATCCGGGCACCATCATCAAATTAGAAGGTGCGCGGATCGAAATCGGTCATAGCGCTCAGTTGCTAGCCGAAGGGGTGGATGGCGGGCGCGTGGTCTTCACTAGCAAGCAAGATGACCGTTTTGGGATCGGCGGTACCTTTGACACCAATAATAACGGACTGAATGAAGATCGGGATGCGAGACGAGGTGACTGGAGCGGAATCTACGCATCACCTGGCTCGAATCTGCAATTGGATCACGGCGTAGTCGCCTATGCGGGTGGATCGTCCCGAATTGAAGGTACTTTCAAGGCCTTTAGCACCATCGAACTCCAACAGGCGACCAGCAGGTTGGCACATAGCACTTTCGAAAACAACGCCAACGGAATCGGCGGCCAAGGACCGATCGATCGATTGGGACGACCTGCCAATGAGAATTATCCGCTCGGCAATAATGCAAGTCGCGGTTCTACTGTTTTCGTTCGAGGAACCCAGCCAGTCATCATTGGCAACGTATTCCAAAACAATATCGGAAGCGCCATTACGATAGATGCCAATTCGATGGACGCGAAGTTGCGAGGCGACTCGGGGCGGCAAACTGGCGATGTTGATCAAAACTTGACTCTCGAATCGAACCGAGGTCCCTTGTTTCGCGAGAACAGGTTGTTTAACAACAGCATCAACGGCCTTGAAGTGCGAGGCGATGCGAGCACCAACAACCGAGAAGAAGGCGTCTTAGCAGTTCGCGATCTTCAGCGAAATATTTTGACGACCGAGAGTGTTTGGGATGATACCGACATAGTTCACGTTTTGTTCGATTCGATTACCGTTTCAAACTTGGAACACAGTGGTGGGCTTCGATTGCAGAGCGCCATCAATGAGTCGCTGGTGATCAAAATGGAAGGTCAAGGCTCCAATTTTGACAAGGAACGCGGAACGGGATTTACCGCTACCGGGCGCTTGAGCAGTGTGAGCGATCGCGTTGGTGGGACGGTACAGGTCATTGGTCAGCCCGGTTTTCCAGTTGTCTTGACAAGTTTGCGCGATGATGCGGTCGGATCAGGAACGCAGCCAGATGGCCGTCCCCAAACGGATACGAATAACGATGGTATTGCATCGATCCCACGACCAGCGGATTGGCGCAGTTTGCTATTTGATTCCTTTAGCAATGATCGCCACGTCGTGGTTGCAATGGAAATCGAGCCGCCCGATACGGTTGCGCCAGGATCGAACGATTCCGCGATTGCAGCTCAGTTCCTTGGTTCGCTGGCGCCGAACGAGTCCACCTCCGACGAGAATCTTCCTCTCGGTTATGTTGTGAACGGTGTATTGAGCGAGCCGAACGACCAGGACGTTTACAGCTTTGTTGCAACGGCAGGGACAGAAGTTTGGTTCGATATCGATAGCACTCGGTATGCATTGGATACCGTGATCGAGATCTTGAATGCCAATGGTGAGTTGTTGGCTCGAAGCGATGATAGCACCGACGAGCAATCTGGCATCGATACGATCTTTACGACGCCGTTGATCGATTCGCGAAACGCGAACCCAATCGTTCGCCGAGTGAATGCGGCTTCGCGTCGCAATGAATCCGGTTTGCTTAAAGATGACAACACGACAAATCCAAAGGACGCGGCTGTTCGAGTTTTGTTGCCCGGCGTCGCTGGCAGTACCAGTAGCTATTTCTTCCGAGTTCGAAGCAAGAGCTTAAATGTAGACAATTCTGCGGCAGGTTTAACGAGCGGTTCGTATACGGTCCAAGTTCGATTGCGTGATCAGCAAGAGTATCCAGGGTCGACCGTTCAGTTCGCCGACATTCGCTACGCAACGAATGGCGTTCACACGACGGGCTTGCCATTCCATTCACCGTTAACCGGCGAAGCGAACGTAAACATGTTCGATGGAATTGACGACAATATTACGTACGTGGGTAACGTACATATGTCGGACCGAGGTGCAATTAGCGTGGCAGGAACGATAGCTGGTAATCGTCCGAATGTAATGACTTTCGACGTAGGGGATATTGATTTGGTCCGCGGAAGTTCAACCTCGCGATATCCAATATCGATTGACGTTGATTATGCTGACGGACTCAATCGACCCGACTTGACTGCTACTTTGTTTGGTCCGAACGGCAATATTATTGCCACTTCCGCTGACAGCAATATTATCGATGATCGTCCCGGTCCCCAGAAGGGCGCCGATTTATCGGATCTGAGCCGCGGATCGGTCGGAATGCGAGATCCATTCATTGGTCCTGTTTCGCTAGCTCGTGGTCAATATCGATTGTTGATCTCTGGTGGAAACGGCGATTACCAAGTCGAGATTCGTAAGTCGGATAACGTGACTCGAAGCGCTGCGACAGTCTATCGTGGTTCGAACAGTACTTCGCTGCAAATTACAGATGGTCTTGTGATTCCAGACAGGAGTATTGTGGAGTTGAGCGATGGGTCAAACCGCGTCAGGTTCCAGTTTACGTACAACGGAACGTTCGATTTCGGGAACACTCCTGTTCCGATCTCGGCGACCAGCACGCGTGTTCAAATCGCTGACGCGTTGCGAGACGCCGTCAATACGATGTTTGCACAGAATCGATTCCGTGTCACGGTTGCGAATACCGACGGCCCGATTGTGTTCCCAGCGGTGGCCGCGACAAGCACGATAGTGAATTTCGTGGGCGATGTGGAGTTTGTTAGTGGGGCTGATTTGTTTGGCGCCGGTAGTGTGCTTGTGTTTACAGGAATTGGCGACGTCAATATCCACCGCGACCAAGGGCAATTTATCGTCAATGCCAGTACAATTTCCAACTCGCGTGACTATGCGGTTTGGTCGGCACCAGCGGATCTTTACTATGCAGATGGTCGAGCAGAGCGACCATTGTGGGTTCCCGGTTCGCCGATTGCTTTTGATCCTAACCTTACAATTCCACCGACGCTGGGTGGAGCTTACGTCCGCAATTTGCCAGTATTGAACCGAGTCGCTTTCGGAGTTGGTTCGGGATCGGTGGCCGAACGTGCGGGGATCGCTCCGGGCATGGTGGTTGTTAACAACATATTCGATTCGTCTGGACTTGGCGGGCTCCACGTTCAAGGCGCGGCTCCCACTTGGCGAATCACTGCGTTTCCTGGAATAGCTGATCGCTTTCCAGAGCGAAACGGTGCTGGCACTGCTGGATGGACAGATGCGGATCACTCGGGAACCCAATTTGATGACCGGGACCTTTTGGTGATCGACTATGGTCGGCAAACGGTTCGATTCGAGTTTGAGGATATCGCGGGGGGACCTGCGGGTGGCCCAGTGAATGGTTCGGGCGTGGTTGGCGGAAACGGATGGAATCCAGAGAATATTCCAATCTATTATCGAGAGGATGGGGGTTCACCTTACTTCCGCATAGACCCGCCTTGGAATAGCGGGTACGCGACCGACGAGATGGTCAAGGCGATTCGTGATTCGATTCTAGGTAGTACGCTGGTCACCAATGGTACAACGCAACATGTTCGCAGTTGGGTTGAGCCACAGGACTTGCCGATCGTGGGGGATCCGGCAGATCCCGCAACTTGGATTTGGCCGACTGCCTCGATTGTTCTGCGAGGTCCTCAAAACATTCAATATCAAAATGTGGTTGGCAATCCCAATCCACTCTTGATTCAACGATTGGGTGAATACACCGCAGCACCATTCCTACGTGCAGTGAACAATACGATTATCGGAAAAGATGGTCGGGCACCTTTTAATGCGCAGTCCGTGGATACGGCAATAAACGATACAATTGCGGGCGCAACGGAAACATGGCAAGGAGTTGGGGTCAATCCGCTCCAATACACGGTCGATGGTACGCTCGTTCCCGACACACTTTCCGTTGGTTCTTCCGACGTTGATATCTTTAAATTTAAGCTTGAGGTTGGGGACCGGGTACGTGTCGACATCGACACGACGCTTGTTGTTGGCGTGACTCGGCTTGATTCTGCGTTGAAGATCTTCAATGCGAGTGGTGTTGCCCAAACAATTTCGACGATTGGCGATTTCACGACTGTCGACAATCAACCAGCACCGGGTGAAGCTGCGGAGACAGATCCGTACGTCGATTTTACGGCAACTCAAGCGGGTGTTTACTATGTAGCGGTTAGCGCAGCAGGAAACACAATCTATGATCCATTGTCGCTTGCGGACCGTCGCCGTGGTGCGACCAGCGGTAACTACAGGATGACGCTTGAAGTACTTAAGCCGAATGATTTTGTAATCACAGTTGAAGACCCAAGTGCCTACCAAGATGGTGAAACATTCACGATCAGCCAAGTCGCAGATTTTGGGACGACGAATAGCAATTCGAGAACGTTCCAGTTTGTAAGGTCAACCGGTGTTAGTGCCGCGCCTCCTGCCAACGGAAACATTCCGATTTACATTGAGAGCAACTTTCGAGTGCCAGACGTGGCTAAAGCGATTGCGGGTGCGATCAATTCATCAGGCATGAACAATATTCAGAATTTGCCGAATGGAGTATTACCGGACGGTAGACCTCGAGTAGCGAATCCATTGGCTCCCGTTTCCGCGATTGCGTTGGGGGGGAACGCAGGTTTCGAACCAAACTATGAATTACCTCAAAACAGTCCGAATGGAAATTTGGATGTAGGTGTGAATTCGGGGAATATCCGGGGACCAGAAGTTCAGGCAGGGCTCAACCGATTTCGAGGAAGATTTGACACGGGTTCGGGTAACGATCAAGCTCCGCGTGACTTCTCTTCGACTTTTGGACAGAGCAACGGTGCTACCTCATCTAGTTCGCGGATCCAAGGTCACTTTGATCGAGGCTTCGGGCACAATCGATCGATGTCTTTACCTGTCTTGCCATTGACGGATAGTCCAGTATCCGCGATGGGAAATGGTACAACTGAAAAGTACGTAGTGGTTCGCAACGCATATACAATCACATCCAATGGTCGACGTATTGACGGTCAGAGTGGTGCTAACAATCTTAATCAAATACTGCCCGAGTCTGGAATTTTTGTGTCCGGCGGGGCATCGCCAACGTTGATGAACAATGTCTTTGTCAACGTCCAAACACCTATTGTTC
>Ga0335395_10002359_pt1 | contig 11748 bp, 9 predicted proteins | sample MAT02_FD_205744 | JGI IMG/M metagenome (GOLD analysis project Ga0335395, IMG submission 205744) | Freshwater microbial communities from Lake Fryxell liftoff mats and glacier meltwater in Antarctica - MAT-02 (spades assembly) (version 2) ...
TTCTCATAGCGAACTAGAGTAACGCGGGCTGCTTTCACCATTGAGTCCGCAACTTCTACGGCTGAGGGAAGTCCTAAGACTTCAACCATTCCAACTGCAACACCCATTACAACATTCTCCTAAATTTGATGGCATATCTGAATTTCATTGTAGGTGAAATTGTTGCTGATTTTATGTTTCAGGTTTTGGTACTGGGTGAGGAGAGGGGAGAGGGGGAGAAGAGGGGGAGAGGGGGAGGGGAGAGGATTTGACGATTTTTGATATGCGATCGAAATATAGAACTTAAATGCACAACAGTTAACAGACAACAGTTAACAGACAACTGACAAATTCAAAACTCGTCCAGCAGCCACTCCGAGGCTCTTTCGCCCAAATCTAGGGGAACGCTGACTGCTTTGCCCAAACGGGGACGATCGCGCGTAGTTTCAATATACTCTCTTACCCGTGCAGCGCTCCCCCAGCCGTTCAGGTAATTTGCCACTGCGTCTAAATGCTCAAAATAATCAGCCTCTGTCATCGGGAAAGACACCTGTTCCAGATACTTCCACATAACTTGCACAAAAATCTTGCCCCGCGTCCGCCGCAATCTGATATCGTAAGATTTTCCCCATTTTTCTAGCAATAGCTGGTGTAAATCCTTGCCCGTCATGGTTGCTCCTGGGTGAAGTCCTTAAACAATAAAAGTTCAAAAAATGTAATAATACTCTAATAAAGGCTGAAAAGTGCATTCTTAAAAGGAATTTTCACAGCCGAGATTTTGTGAAAGCAGATTAACCGCAATTATTCCAGTTGTCTGCACGTAACAGATTCACAGCTACAGCTAACAAACAAACGTAACTTAAAACCGTAAAGGCAGGTCATGACTCAAACTTCTGCTGGTAATCCTGATGTCCCCGATATGGGGCGTCGTCAATTTATGAACTTGCTGACGTTCGGTACTGTCACAGGTGTGGCACTGGGCGCACTCTATCCAGTTGTCAACTATTTTATTCCTCCTTCGGGTGGGGCGGCTGGCGGTGGAGTCACTGCTAAAGATGCTCTGGGTAACGACATCATAGTTAGCACATATTTGACTTCTCATCCTGCGGGCGATCGCACTTTAGCCCAAGGTCTCAAAGGCGACCCCACTTACATTGTGGTCGAAAAAGACTCATCTCTGGCCGACTACGGCATCAATGCAGTCTGCACCCACTTGGGCTGCGTCGTGCCTTGGAATAACAGTGAAAACAAATTCATCTGTCCTTGTCACGGTTCTCAATACAATAGCGAAGGCAAAGTAGTGCGCGGCCCTGCGCCTTTGTCTTTGGCCCTCGCCCACGCCACTGTCGCAGATGACAAGATCGCTTTTACGACTTGGACAGAAACCGATTTCCGCACCGGCGAAGCCCCTTGGTGGTCTTAAACTATTTTGGATTTTAGATTTGAGATTTGAGATTGGGGGTGAATGGTGAAAACCACAGATAATTGCATCCCTAAAGCAGTCTCAAAATCCAAAATCCAAAATCCAAAATCCAAAATCCAAAATCCAAAATTGTCTGACCTTTGAGATTGAATACTCTGATGCCACAAACTAATTTATCTGCGATTTTTCGTCGTAGTGTCCAGACGATCGCCAAAACTGCCATAGTAGCGATCGCCGCCGCCGCATTTTTCCTCAGCAGCGACATCGCACTTCCCCAAGCAGCACTTGCCTATCCTTTCTGGGCTCAGCAAACAGCACCAGCTACTCCCCGCGAAGCAACAGGTCGCATTGTTTGCGCCAACTGTCACCTCGGTGCAAAACCCACCGAAGTAGAAGTACCGCAATCTGTTTTACCTGACACAGTTTTTGAAGCTATTGTCAAGATTCCCTACGATACTAGCGTTCAACAAGTGGTTGGCGACGGTAGCAAAGGCGGCTTGAATGTGGGCGCTGTTGTGATGTTGCCCGAAGGTTTCAAAATTGCTCCCGCAGACAGAATTCCCGAAGAAATGAAGGAAAAAGTCGGCGATCTTTACTTCCAACCTTACAGCGAAACCCAAGAAAATATTATTTTAGTGGGCCCACTGCCAGGGGAACAGTACAAAGAATTAGTATTCCCAGTTTTGTCGCCAAATCCCGAAACTGACAAGTCAGTTCACTACGGCAAATACCTAATTTATGTCGGCGGCAACCGTGGCCGCGGTCAGGTTTATCCTACCGGTGCTAAGAGCAATAATACTGTTTATAATGCTTCGGTAGCGGGTACAATTTCTAAGATTTCTACCCCGGAAGATGGCGGTTATGAATTGACAATTCAACCGACAGAAGGTGCAGCGGTTGTTGATACAATTCCTGCTGGCCCTGAACTGATTGTGACTGAAGGACAAACAGTTGCAGCCGGTGAACTTTTGACAAACAATCCTAATGTGGGCGGGTTTGGTCAAAAAGATGTCGAGATTGTGCTGCAAAGTTCCAGTCGAATTCAAGGAATGATGGCTTTCTTGGCCTTGACCATGTTGGCTCAAATCATGTTGGTTCTCAAGAAGAAACAGGTCGAAAAAGTTCAAGCTGCTGAAATGAATTTCTAACAGCATCTGTAACTCGATCGCCAGTAAGGTGTCCTGTAGACACTCTAATATTAGGTAATTAGGGCGGGGAATACCCGCCTTTTTGTTTGATAGATAGCAACTGCCAAGATGGTTTAGCTGTTTCCCAATCCCCAATTCCCAATCCCCAATTCCCAATCCCCAATTCCCAATCCCCAATTCTTAAAGTAATGTCAATTGACGAAAAGACAATCCAGTCCGGGTCACTGGAATGGTTTTATCGAGAAACAAATCCGGTTAACGAAACTGACAAGCCTCCTGTGCTGTTACTGCACGGTTTGCCCTCCCAGAGTTTTACCTGGACTGCAATCATGCCAGATTTGGCGGCAAACGGGTTTCGGGCGATCGCACCAGATTGGATCGGTTATGGGCGATCGACCAAACCAGACAAACGCGACTTTGCCTACACTCCCGATGCTTTTGTTGAAGCACTTGCTGGTTTTATTCAAGCTTTAGAAATAGACAGATTTTACCTAGTTGTCCAAGGATTTTTAGCTTCGGCTGGCATTCAATATGCCATGCGAAACCCTGATAAAATTGAACGTTTAGTGGTCATAAATACACCAGTTTCAGCAGATATCAAACTGCCCTGGAAAATGCAGCAATTTGGACTGCCTTTTATTGGCGACATGATAACGCAAGACCCGCTTTTGGTGGACAGAACCTTAGAAGGTGGCTGTCGCCAAACGATATCAGACAAGGATTTAGATGTTTATCGCCGTCCATTTTTGAAGAGTTCCGATGCTGGGCGATCGCTAATGAACACAGTCCGCAATATTCAATTGCCACAGTCAATGACAGAAATTAAATCGGGCTTTCCAGGATGGACTCGACCAACCTTATTTGTATGGGGATTAACAGACCCTTGGCTGAGCGTGGAACCAGCACAAAAGTTAGTCGCTTCTCTACAAAACGCAGAGTTAGTCGAATTGCAACAAGCAGGGCATTATCCTCAAGAACATTGGTCAGAAAAAGTTAGTGATGCTCTAATCGGCTTTCTGCGCCGAAAAGAGGTAAACTAATTTTTTGTACATCACTTTCGGTGGTGGGTTAGCGAGGCAGAGCCTGGGAACGAGCTTCCCCTAAAGGCCGTGTCCGCGTGCCTGCAACGAGCAATCTAAAATCTAAAATCTAAAATCTAAAATCCATATGACTCGTCCCCGTTCATTTTTTGCCTTGATGATGGCGTTTTTGATGGCATTTCTGGTCAGTTGCAGCAGTGTCGAAGCAAAAGTTCCCACCACTTACACAGCAGCGCAGGTTCAGCAAATTCAGCGTTATGTTCCTACTCTGACAGAATTGCGATCGCGCATGGATAACCTGGGAACCCTAATTCAAAAACGCAATTGGATTGATACCAGAACATACATTCACGGGCCTCTCGGCGACTTGCGCGGCGCAATGAAAACCGTCTCTGCAAGTCTATTGCCTAAATCTCAACAACAAGCTGTTGATTTAACCAAAAGTTTGTTTGCCGATTTGGTTAACATTGATCTTGCTGCTAAAGACTTTGATTATGCAAAAATCACCAGCAGCTATCAAAAAGCAGTCAATGATTTTGATGCTTTCTTGCAGCTAATTCCTAAAGCTTAATCACTTTAGATGCAGACGGCGGTTGAAACCGCGCCTACACAAACGATGTCCGCCTCCGCGGTGTAAAGAAAATAACGTAAAACATAATTTTTACTGCCCGTTCTTCAACCCGCGGAGGTGGTCGCTGAGCTTGTCGAAGTGCGGGTTTTGTTTGTATAGACGCGGTTTCTAACCGCCCTGTCTTCTTCATGGTCTTCTTCTATAAAATCTAAAATCTAAAATCTAAAATCTAAAATTAAATGATTCGCGTTGCAATTATTGGATGTGGTATTGTCGGGGCTTCCATCGCCTTTGAACTAAGTAAATTTCCCGAATTGAAAGTTACTGTGCTCGACAAACAGCAGCCTGCACAAGGTTCTACTGGTGCCGCCCTCGGCGTTTTGATGGGAGTTATTAGTCACAAAGTTAAGGGCAGAAATTGGCAATTGAGGGAAACCAGCCTTCAGCGCTACGAAACTTTGATTCCTGAATTGGAAGCAGTTACGGGGCGGAAAATTCCTTTTAACAAACAGGGAATTTTGATGCTTTGTTCGGAGGGAGAGGATTTAAGTAAGTGGAAAAAGTTGATAGCAACTCGCCAGTCTCAAGGTTGGCTGTTGGAACTTTGGGATGTGGAACAAGTGCGCGATCGCAACCCTCATCTCTATTTAAACGATCGTATCATTGCTGGGATTTATTCGCCTCAAGACCGGCAAGTCGATCCGACGGCGCTAACTTTGGCTTTGGTTGATGCTGCTGAACGCAATGGCGTGATTTTTGAGTTTGGGGTGGAAGTTGAAGGAGCGGCGATTGCTGCTAGTGGCGAGTTCGATCGACTAATTGTGTCCGCTGGTTTGGGTTCTGCTGCTGTAACTGCATCGTTAAATCAATTGGTTGACATTCGCCCGGTGTTGGGACAAGCGCTGCATTTGCGGTTAAACAATCCGTTAGGAAACCCAGATTTTGCACCAGTAATTACCGGCGATGACATTCACATTGTACCTTTGACCGATCGCGAATGTTGGATAGGGGCGACGGTAGAGTTTCCCGAAAATGGCGGGGAAGTTCAGGCAAATGCTGATATGTTGGATGAAGTGATGGCAAGGGCGATCGCACTTTGTCCGGCCTTAGCAGAAGCTGAAATCATCAGGAAATGGTCGGGATTGCGCCCGCGGCCGGAAGGGCGGCCGGCCCCAATTATCGAGACGCTTCCTGGTAACAGCCACGTTCTGATCGCTAGCGGTCACTACCGCAACGGTGTGCTGCTGGCCCCTGCAACCGCGCGATCGATCCGAGAAATGATTTTGCCTTAACAAACAAATGTTAATACAATCAAGATAGCCATTCATATCTTATACCATTTTTATAAAGATGTGCTATAGATGAAGTCTTAGCCCCCCCTTACTAAGGGGGGGTTGGGGGGGTAATATCTAGCGCTACTTTATGAAATTGGTATTACATCTAAAAATGTCCGACAAACCTTTAGGTAAACCGCGCTCTTTGTGGCGAGTAATTTTGCTGTCTGGAGTCAGCTTGCTGCTATATTACGGATGGTACAAATGGATTATTCAAGAAGAATTGCGTCGCTATAACGGTAGCGGTTGGTCGGGAACTCTTTGCTTGCTGCCTTTTGTTTTAGGAGTAGCCGTCCCCCAAGCTTTGCGGATATTCGACCCTGACGTTCCCGGATGGTTTGGTTGGTTTTCCTTGCTCGGTATTGCTTGGATTTACATCGTGCAGTTCAAACTTTACAACACAGTTAACGAATTGTACCGCCAAGAAGGAATCAAAGAACCGCTAACTGTTTGGTGGATGTTTGTACCAGGTTTAAATTTAGTTGTTGGCTTGCGGCAAATTCATTTTCTCAGCCAATTTTGGGCGAGAAAACAGGGAATAGAAGTCAAGGATAACTTAGCCGAAAGCCTTCCTTTTCTGTCAGCTAACGCTTAATCTGTATTAAGGCATCTGGACTTGTTGCTGCAATTTCTCTGGGATTTGCAGCGATCGCCAGTCTATGGATTTATCGCCCCTTTGCCAAGTCGGCGTAGACGATGATTTCCCAACCCAATATCAGCAGCAGGAGTAGCTCAACTCCACCCAAAATATGGATAGCTAAAGCTGCGCCCGGTACTAAGACCCAGAAGGAAATCAGGGCGATGATTCCTGACACGACAAAGGTAATTTCATCAACAATAAGTTGCTCGATCTTGCGGCGCGAACGGTGGCGATCGCTCCGGTGGGCAATTTCCCAACCAAATAGAGATTCTACGTCTGCGTGTCCGGTCTTTTCTTTCACCTTTTCGACCAAGGTAAGCCGAATGTAGCGCCCGATCGCGCTGATCTTTTCATCGTTTACTATGTAAGTCCAGCCCAGAATCAAGGAAGCCCACGGGAGAATTAGAAAGGCGTAGTAGTTGGCGGAGTTGGAAGCTGCAAAGGACACGATTGTACCGAACAAACCCAAGGTGACGTAGAGGAGGTTGTCTCGGAAACCAATCCGCTGGGTTTGCTCGGCTTTGAGTTTGTCGTATTCTAGCAGCCAGATTTTCAGGATGGGGTCTTCTGTCATTTTGTTCTTCTATCCCTTTTACTGTTATTGTGCCTGATTTCACCTACTCTGGAGGTCTGAGTGAGGAGAAATGCTTTTGTGGTCAATCACATTTAATGATGGTCGGTGCGGCGACTACGCAACCTTCTTCTGGGAGCGATGTATAAACCAAATCGATGCGGTTTTCGATCGAGTGTTTCCAATGCAGAGCGAGTTTCTCTGAGATTTAAGGCAAGTAGATCCTCGAATATCTGTAAACCCATGTCGCGATATAGGGGCTGACGATGTAGTTGAATGGCAATTGTCGTTAAACTTTCCGCGATGAATGCTGTTGCTGGTGCTGGATTGGTGAGGTCTGCAAAAATGCCAGTCAAACTCTGACAAACTTTAACCACAATCTCAGGATTGTTGTCCACTAAATTCTTTGTTTCAATAATTTCAGTCAGATCGTTGGCAGCTTCCAAAAGTATGCCCCGGTTCATGCAGATTGCTTCAACGATCTTCAACATACCAGGATTCAGTTGAAAGCGATCGCGACTCCACCGGAAAACGCTTGCTACAGCGTGCTGGATATAGGTGTTAGAGGAAGAGGCAAGGGTATAGAGAATCTCTGCGGCGATCGCTCGACATTTTATTTGAATCCACAAATGACTTGCTGCGTGAGCGAGTCCACACAGAATTGCTTCATTGTCTCGATCGGCAAGGTGATGGCGAATCCTCTCAACTGACCATTCATCCTGATATTGAAGGTATTGAATTAGTAGCAATTCACCATAGGCTTGTTGAGAAAAGTTGGAGTGATTAGCGCGAAGCATTTCCAGCCAACGTTGTACCGTTTCTTTCGGTTCAAACCATCCAACTGTGTGTGCAATGAAATAGAGCGCAAATTGATATTGCAAAACCTCTGGGTAGTTGTGGATAACAGTGTCAAACAATTCTGTAGCTTGTGTGCGATCGCCATTCAACAAGGGCTGCATTCGCCTTAATATATAAACCCATACTGCTGGGTGAGGTTCTACACCCAGTTGCGAGCGGATAAATTTTTCCCAACCTTCTAAATTTGGGGGATTTTGCCTGAGATACCCTTCGGCGATCGCTCGTACAATATTGCCTCGACCACCGGGTAAGATATGAGAGCCTCCCAAGCCGAATAGGATGGGTGATTTTAAATCGGAGTGACGCTCATCTTTGCTCTGGTAATACTCCAATTCTGGTTTGGTATGCGTAGGTAGCCAACTTTCTAGAAGGGCTAGGACTGGTAATGGCAATCCTTGATTCGGCTCTGCGATTTTTTCCAGCGCACCGGCAGCATAATCACGAAAATATTCCGAACTAAAGCCGCGTTGATTAAGTTCTTCGACAAGTTGAATCAATTTGCTAGCTGGAAACTCTATTTCTGAAAGATTAACTATGGCTTTTCCCGCATAACTTTCATGGCGCTGTGGCTGAAGTTGAGGCAAAATTCGCAGACAGCGATCGGGGTCGTTCTTGACAAGCTTACCAAATTCATCTGATTGTTCAATGGCACCTCCAGCCCTTGAGATATCTTTCGCCCATACCGACTGGGAAAGAGCCCACCTAGTTTCGTCGGATAATTTATCAAAAAGATTCAGTAATTCCGAATCACTTGCAAGACTCATCTCCTCTTTAGTCATGCGTGAGCCGACAAATTGAGCTGCGGTCACAGTTGGGTATCGATCTTCTGCAACTTCCGAAGGAAAAGCACGAATTTCTTCATCTCTGAGCCTCTTGCCTGCCGGACTCAAACATTCATCAGGAAATGCAAGTAAGAGTTGGAGCCGATATATACGGTTGGATTGCAAAAGCTGGAATCGAGTATCAGGTGCACAATTCTCCCAGGGATGGTAGTAATCAAATTGATGAATGGCATTTTCGATTTTTTCTCTGTCATCAGGTGATAGGTGTGGACAAATAGAAGAAATAAGGCGTTTTGTATCACAGTGATTTCCGTCTATGCTATCTCCCAGACATAAACGTCTTTCATCGCTCACCAGATAATTCAAGATAAATTGTGGTTCTTGACTGGCTATCTTTTCCAATCCACGAGCAAGCAATCTATGAACTAGAAGTAAATCTGATGACAAATTTTGATTTACCAACGTCAAAAAAGCTTGTCTATCTTGCTGAGCCAATGCTAAAGTAGCTGACAGCAGTGCTTCAATTATGTTTCCAGAATCGAGATCTGGATCTCGATCTAGGCTGAATAAAAAATCTTCACGATAGCTTGTGCTATTAAGGTTGAACTCTCTTGAAACCCGCTCAACCACCTCAGTAAACCATGACCATATTGAATCTAGAAAAGCCTTTGGATTTGCTTGAGCAAATTTATTTAATTCATAGAAATCACTTTCGCTTTCTACTAAACGCTTCAGAGGCATTCTTGGGTCATACTTGTATTCATGAGCATAACGTTGTACTTCATCGGCATCAGGCGGTAATTCAGGTGGAGAGATTTGGCTCGCAGAGATGGCTTCTGCCAACCGCCGATCCAAGTGGGCACGAATAACCCTTGCAGCATGGCTGGGTAGAGTCTCAGCAATGATTTCAGCGATCGCAGCCACATTATTCCAATCAATATTTGAACGTTGTATAACCTGTTGCGTCAACCAAACCCTTTTGGGAGTCCACTGATTTATATTCCCGATCGCTCGAATGCTTAAAAAGTCATAGGTTTTATCATTCAACCAATATTCCTCTAACAAACTCCAGACATCTTCGGCGGCGAAACTTGCTGCTGTCGTCAGGAGCGGACAACAGTAAACTGCTTGCTCTACTGGTTTCTCTAACCACTGTAGGAATTCGGGGCGCAACTGCAACCTTCTAAACCAACCTGGACTTCCCATCATTGAGTCTAAAACCTTAATTGCCTCTTCTGAATTCAGTAAGGGAATGAGCAGTTCCGCCTCAGTGGAATCGGGATGAGACTGTGCCCCCACAAATTCAATCAACAATATACGGATATGGGATCTAACTTGTTGTTGGGCTGTAGCCAGCAAGATTTGTAATTGCTTCTGATATTGCACAGGAAACGTACCGCGCAAATAGTTGAGAGTTCTCAGCAAAATCGGTCGAATAAAAAGACCGTCCTGGCGATCCAATACGAAGTCAGAAAGCGATTGGGAACCACGGGCAAAAGAACGAGCTAGTGTATGGTCGTATAATGTTTGATGGCAGAAACCCAACGTTGAGTTGTCTGGGTTGGTCATCAAAATTCCAGCTTTCTCCAGACTACGACAAATTTCAGGACACTCATCGGCCATTGCTGTCGGCAGCCACAGGACTTCTTCTTTAGTCATGCGTTCAGCCAGTTTCGTCAGAAAATCAATGGATTGTTGGGCTTGAGGTCGTTCAATAATACGTTTTTCCCACAACCGATCCAGCAGTTTTGGAAAAGACTCAAAAACTTCACCTGGTTTAGCAATTTTTAGGAAAATTTCCAAATGAAAGGGATTTCGCAGCAGTTCCCGCAATGGTTCTCCCATACTATGCGGCTTGTGATTCTCTTTTTCCAAAATGGGAGATATCTGTTCCCATGTTGGTAACTGAAGATCTAAGCGTTGAAAACAATCCAGACGAGCAAATTGAGTGCCGTGACGAAACTCGAATTCGCGGCAAGTCGCCACAATGTGAACATTTTTAGTTTCAGATAGGGATTGGATGAATGACAGCAACACATTCAATCGTCCGGGTTGACGATCGAGCAATTCTGAGATAGCATCTAGTTGGTCAATCAGGAGAACAACTTTCGCTGTATTGGCGATGGCTTTAACCGCTTCTTTTGGATGGCAGCCGATCTGAATATCGCGCTGTAAATCTTCAATTGTATTGACCGTATTGCTGAGAGAGTCAGCTTTAATTGCCAGCAGCACATATTTTGCTTCTACAGCCCAATGTCCCAGAGTTGCCATTAGCGCAGATTTCCCACAGCCGGGAGCACCCAGAACAATGGTGCTAGAAGAAGTTTCTGTTTCAATGCGATCGATCAGTTGCTCTAATTCAGGACGACTAATCTGTTGATTGTCACCGACTGTCCTTTTCCAGTCCAACAAGCCTTTTGAGGCATTCAGGAACTCTTCCTTCAAACTGCTTTGACTAATAGTAATAGTGTCAGAGTGTTTACCTGCTGATTGAAACTTTGCCAAAATCTCAAATGCAAACGCACTGGCGTGACGAGCTGCTATTTCTTGATAACCCGCCTTATCCACCTTAGCCTTGTTATCAATCAAATCAGAAATTCCCCGAATCACCATCGCAGACACCTGCTGATTGGCACGCGCTGCCTCAAGGAAACCAAAGCCTTCCATTTCAACAGCAACTGCATCCCCATAGTTCGATCGCAAAAATTGATAAACCTCCGATTTCGTCGAGGCAATCACTTTCTCACCAGCCGCGATTGGCCCAACCAAGACGCGCGGGTTTGGCTCAGGAATAACAGATAATCTTTTCAGCCAGTCACCCCTCCTGGCTTCGGCTCTGGCTCGTTGCTCTAGACTATAAGCTGACAAGCCAATTTCAGGTCTAGGCTTGAAGGTTTGTTCTGCTTTGCCTGACTCATATCCATAGACTTTAGTAGACGCGACAACATCGCCGAGGGCTACATCTTTAATTCCCCCAGCCACTCCAACAAAGAGAATAACATCAGGGTTGAAATGGGCGATCGCTCTTTCTGCCTCCATTGCTGCACCGGGATTACCGGCTCCTATTTCGACGATACCCACATCCCACACAGCATTAGGATCGCTGAACTTCCCCCGCTCATAAATCGTCCCCTGCGGATGAATCTCTTCTTGAAGATCGGACAGATGGGAACGAACGGCAAGGTACTCATCTGAGAGAGCAGTCAGAATAACAGCACAGGCCATAAGGATTTATATAGAGAAGCTTTTTGTCTATTATGACAATTTTTTTTGTACTTGGGGATTAAAGATGTCATTTCGATTTTCGATTAACGAATTAGAGCCCCGACTTCTTGAAGAAGTCGGGAATCTGGGTATTGTTCACCAGAACCTATTCTGCAAATCCGCAAAAATGAGTTTCAG
>Ga0335395_10002360_pt1 | contig 11746 bp, 10 predicted proteins | sample MAT02_FD_205744 | JGI IMG/M metagenome (GOLD analysis project Ga0335395, IMG submission 205744) | Freshwater microbial communities from Lake Fryxell liftoff mats and glacier meltwater in Antarctica - MAT-02 (spades assembly) (version 2) ...
TCTATAATCTTTATCATATCTTTCGATTTTAGCACTTATAATAGACCATCTTGGATAGCGCCGATCGAAATCTAATTGTCGGAAGCGAATAGGATAAATGCGAACCCACTTAAGTGGTTTTTCTTCCTCATCCAATATAACTCCCGCTGTGCATACGGTTTCTCGGTATTTTGTACTAATTGATGGATATGTCTTAGTTGCAATTAATATTTTTTGGGTTTCCATAATATCTAATCTTGATAATTGTATTTTTTGATTTAATAGCTAGTAATATGTTTATACATACCATAAAATATAATTTATGGCAATAGCCAAGACATTCTCCAGAATGAGTAGTAGTATGTCCCAAATTGTTAGAATTGGGGTATCGCCCGAAAAAAGCTTGTTTGGTAACAGTGAGTTTGAGTATGCCTTGGCGGCCGGATGATTGGGAGGGAGATGACCCTTGTTGGAAGTTGATTGCGGGTGTGGTAGAGTTGCCGGAAGATCTTGTTAATTATGAAATTTTGTTTTGATCGAAAAGGGCGATCGATTATTTCTTTCTTTTTATTTGCCACAGAAACTCTGTTCGTGCTATAATTTTGCGGGACTGTAGCAGAAAGGGGTGCTTTTTTATGAAAGCAGAATTTTACTTTGACCACCGCATATATATTTGCAGTTTAGTTCAAGTTAATTTTATCAAAGAATTAAAAATTAAAAATCCTCAAGGTTTTGTCTTAGCAGTGAAGCAAGGACAAAAAATTGGGCTTTTAGGAAAAAATCGCCACAATGCTAAAAAAGTTGATGTATCTCAGTTGCATTTTTATAATCTAATTAAAGCAGCAATGAACGCTTTAGAATTGCAAACTCGAAATGACTTAATTTTAGAGAGAGATCGGATTATTGCTGATGGCGAGGAAAAGATTCAACAGCAAGATAGAGAAATTCGGGTTCTTAATGAACAGCTAAGAATACTTGCAGAGCGAGTTGAAAATTTGTTAACCTCACAGCAGCAGTTATCAATGCAGCTCACAGATCATCAAATCATAGAAAGTGAAGTTAGTCAAGAAGTAGACGACTTTTCAGTGTCAGAGGCAGATTTATCGACGCCGGAAACAGAGAATGAAATCATGTCCGTTTGATTCGGACTTGTATGAATTTTGTAGGGGTTCCCCTCACCAACAATCATCGCCTAAAACCCACAATCTCATAAACCCGCCCCGCCGATATATGAGCTTACTTATCAATCTTTTCAAGACAACAACTGAGGGCAATAATTCCCTGGATTCGAGATCAAATTGTTTAATATTCCTAACTGTTGAAACACCGGAGAAGACAAGCTGACCGGTAATGCAACGGGTCCGCAAGACACCCTGTTGTCTTTGACATACACAATTCCGAAATAAGATTCAACGCCTAATTGCTTAGACAAAGCTACTTGAACAGCCAGCGGATTGTTATTATAACTAGCAACTTTTATCCCGTATAAATAATTGTTTGTTTCTTGCACCGAAAAGCCAAAAGATTTCAAAATCCCAGCCACAGAACTTGCTGTTTGCTGCTGCGGAAATGAGAGAGTGCCAAAAGAGTTAGTAAATCTAGATTCTTCTAAATATTGTGCAGTTTGATGTTTGTTCAGATAACTAATATATTGTGTAGCTTCACTTTCTTTAGCTTTGTTAATCAATCTGAGGAAAGTAGGCAAAGCAATCGCCGATAAAATCCCAATGATAAATATCACAACCAACAATTCAATCAAAGTAAAGCCGTGGGAGGCATTATGACATCTTCCGCGCCTAAAATAGCGTTTCGGGTGACAGATATATATATAACAAAAAATTTTGAATAAATACAGACATTAATACCTCCCTAAAATGAACGATATCTAAAATAGGACTCAGGTCAAAAAAACCGGGTTTCTCCGAAAAATTGTGCATCAAACCAGAGATATTAAGACAGAAACCCGGTTTTTGCCACCGCGTATATCTAGCCATTAAGTATTTTTTTGTAATCCTCGCCAAGTCTTGGGAAACTCAGCTTGATTCTGACAGATAACAGGCAACCAGCTAACACCGGGAATTTGCTTATCCCAATTATCTTTTAGATGCTTTCGGGATTCTCTCACAGAAACATAAAAAGAATTGCCACCAGCAAAAGCTTGGAGAAAAATTTTCAGAAACTCTTGGGCGATTAAATCCGGCACCGGTTCCCGCATCACAATAATTTGAGGGATATCTAAATTAGCTAATTGCTTCCCCAATCCTAAACCATCGCAAGAGTTAAAAATTGCTATTTCCAAACCGCGTTTAATGGCTATTTCCAAGGAATGTTTTAGCTGTTCCACAGTTAACTTATCTGTCTTATTAATAGAAATCACCCCCGTACTGCCATCTACTTCGCTCTGACTGTGACCCGAAAAACACAAAATATCCCAGCCTGTTTTATCGGTGAGATATTCCTGAACTTGCTGGTGAGTTGGTTCTACCAAAAATATGGTTTCTGCTTCTGACAAATGCTCCAATATCTGCCTGTCTTTATCGACATTAATTCCTGTACTGTCGCCCAAGATTGCCAAAATTCTTACTTTATTTTTAGATAAAACTGATTTTTTGACCTGGGTTTACTCTTATGGCACGCTGACCCTTCAGAAGGTTATACATTTCTTGCCACTGTTGATAGCGTTCTGAAATTTCCACTTTTGGTGGTAACTTGCCTTCTAATTCTATTGCTAAACGCTGGCGATCGCACAAAATATCAACTGTCACCTCAAACCCTTGTTTCAAGTCGCCGTTAGCCAAGTTTAATAAGACTACTTGTTCGGACAACGGTCTGACTATATCCTCCACTACTGACAGCAAGTATTGGCGCTGTTCTGCTGAGTTTTGCAGGGCAGGTACTTCTGTTTCTAGCAATTGTAGCATATTATGATAAAAAACATTGAAATCTTTGTGAATTTTTTCTTTGTCTGCGTCGGGAGGTACGCTGACTTTGACTACAACTCCATTGCCTTTGTTTTCAATACTCTGAATCTTCAGTTCTATGCCTTGATTTTCTACTTGCACTTGTTGGAAAGATGCGACGAAAGCTTTCCAATCAATACCGTGGTTAAAAATTAAGTCAACTGTATTGACAACTTCTTGAAAAAAACTGGTAAATTCTAGTGGTTGATATTCACCACTGCTGGGGCGGCGTTCGCGATCGTCCGTTTCCGGTTTCGGTTCTTCTAGCAAATAAACCCACTTACAATCGACCCATTCTAGTTCCGTAGTGTTGTCAATATTCCAGGTTCCCAAACCGCAAACTCCCGTCATTTTGGCACTGCTAAAATCAGTGCCGATCGCCTGAACTTGACTAAAAATTGCATATTCTAAATTAGCAGCTTCCAAAGTCGCTTGACTGAGGTCTGCTGTTTGCATTTGGGCATATCTGAGGTCTGCACCTATGAGGTTTGCTCCTCTCAAATCCATGCCTTGATAGGATTTGTGATAGCCGTTGCTGGTGACAAGCAACTTTCGCACCGCTGGATTAATTAATATTGTCTCGTCCACTCTTGCCCAGTCGAGAAAATGAGCGTGACGCCACATAGTTCGGTGGATATTAGCAAATCTAAAATCAGTGTTTTTGAGGGTAGCAAAACTGAAATTAGTATGGGCTAATTGATCACCGCGAAAGCTAGTGCCACCTGCCGCACCAATGACGATCGCAAATTGGCGAATTACGGCATATTTATCATCTTCAGCTAAAACTCTCTTAGAAATGTGATTGCCTAATAAGATTAAAGCTACAGCTAAGATGACAGCTCCAGCGATCGCCGCAATAACTACAGGTGGATCGGGAAATTTTTTGACACAATTATTCAGAAAGTCGTAGCATTTATTGTTTGTGTTGTCAACTACTCCAGTCTGGATTAATACAGCTCCTTTTAAATATCTAGTTGAATTTTTGGCAATAATTCCGGTGGCGATCGCACTTATAGCCAGAGCTTCAAATACAGCCAAAGCTGCAATCGTCCTCCCCAGAACAACTTCAGCCAATGCTAGGGCTAAAGGGAGAGCTACAACTGCGATCGTCGTCGCAGCTACTGCCGCAGTTAAAGTCACAATTAAAAACGGAATATCGTTAGCCTTTGTTTCGCCAGACAAGGCACTCATTAAGCTCCCACTTCTAAAAGACCTTAACCAGGAAAGTATGGGATGTTTATCATTGGAGAACGCAGACAAAACACCAATCAAAGGTACAAAGACAGCAGCAGCAATACCTAAATAATCCAACGCTTTTTGTATTCCTTCGCGAATCATGGCAGTCAAGAGAATAGCATTGACGAATAAGATGATTGCAGTGGGAATAAAACCGATATGCTCCGTAGTTTTGGGAATTAGAGATTTGAATGTACTATCGATCGCAATTACAGCAGCGACTCCTGATATTGCCGAAAGCAGTGCTACAATTATGAAGATTTTGATTTGCGATTTTCTGGCTAGTCCGCAGCAAGCCTCATTGAAATTAGCACCATCGAGAATTGCATTGGTAAAATCTGCACCGCGAATATCTGCATTAGAGAAATCTGTATTAGTCAAGTCAAGGCCTTTGAAAGAACGACCTTGGAGATTTTGACCGCGAAAGTTTTGAAAGGTTAATGATGACATATATAAGTTCGGCAACGGATTTTGTAACGGATGTAACGGATGTTTCTGGTTTCTGGTTTATCGTTTTATCATTTTCTCGTTTTCTCGTTTCCAGGCTCTACCCATTGGTGACAACTTAAGGTAAAACCGATAGTCAGCCAGGGGTTTCAACCCCTGGCTGACTACAAACGAAAAGATTGCTTCACATTTACCTCTCCCAGTGCCACAGTAATGCTGAACAATTCTCTTAAGTCTGGAGTAAATTTAAATTGAAGAAAGTTGTCAGCATCTCTTGATTCAGTCTGCAAAATTACCTCTGCCGATAACTCATCTGTCAGCATCAATTTCAACCCCGGAGGCAAATAAGTTTGATTTCCCATTGGATACACTTCCACGAGAATATCCATTTCTGAATCTGGTTCTGGCGGCAGCGTGACTAGCAGTGCTACCGAGTGTTCTGCTAATTGCATTCCCAAGTCAATTTTCTGACCGCGATTGATGGGTAATGCCTTGTTGCTTCTCGCAGAGCGAAATTGCAATTGTTTGGGATTTAATAGCTCGTCAATTACTTGCCATCCAGCATCAAAAACTTCGTCGAACCAGTTCATCAAATTAACTAGTTTCAGTTGTTGAATTTGATTCATGTAGGCGAGAAAATCGTCGAGGGAATTCATTTCAGTCAGAGGTACTTCTTGAGCTACTGTTCTAGTGAATCCTAATAGTGTTGCTGCTTTCAAAGATTGGTTTAATTGTACAGCAACGTAACCGATGCGATTTTCCCAAGCATCGGAGGGAATATGACAAGTTTGGGAATCTGGCAAGACGGGACGGCATTCGATTTTGCCAACACCGACGACATCTAAATCGGCGACATCTACAAATTTCAGCATGAGTGAATCGCGACTTTCGCTCTTTTCCAAGTTGGTTTCAAATCCCATGCAGCGCAGGTAAGAATCTACTGCATAGACTGCGAGGGTATTGAGATAAACTTGTTTGAATTTTGTCGGACTGGATTTTTCGGCGCACTGTTGAGCGATGTCATGGGCTTCAAAGGATAGCGGTACTGTGAAAGTTATTGGTTCAATCATTTTACTCATCATTGTTTGCTCTACTCTCTTGCTTAATTGTTACTGCAATCTATTACGAATGTAATCAGAAAAATTCCGCAAGTTTCGGTTAAATAAACTGTCAATAGTTGTAGGGGCAACTCCCAACCTTTTAGAGATACTCTTCGATGTTTCATCATCTAGTTTAGCTAAAGCTATAACTTGCCAAGTGATCTCCGGGCTATCTCTAAGTGACACACTTCTAAAAAGGTTGTCTGGATCTTCTTCGATAAGTTCACGTAGCATGATCGCCTCTTCGGACAATTCGGATTCTGGTGATGGGTAATTATCTAGGTCGTTTAAATTGCGTGTTTGAGGTGTTCTGTTGTTTTCATTCATATATCGTTTAACAGCATCTTTGAATCTCAACTTCAATATGTGATTGACAGGGGCCATCAGTGGTCTTTCTGGATCGTAGTTGTCAATATTTCGACAAATATAATCAAGTGTTTTTAGAAGTGCTTCGTTATAAAGGTCTTCGTAAATATTAGGAGACCATGATCTTTTTTGAGGATAAGCAAGCTTACCCGATAACCAAATTGCGTTCCTCAGTCTGGTTAATGCTTTCTGTCGCTCAAGGCTATGGGCTGGGTGCTGTTGAGCTTCGACGGCTAGCTGTTTGAGTTGTAAATCAATTTCGTCCTCCATCTCAATCTCCTCACTCCTCTGGGGATTTTGGTGCAGTCTTGGAATATCTCTATATTGTTTTTCGGTAGATTCCCAATTTTTTACGCATTTGTGGGGATATTGTTACAAAACTTTACGTTTGAGGTGTTTGGGGAAAAAAGTTTTGAGGTTTGCGTAAAAAGTCTGGGGTGGTTCCGTAATTAGGGTTGAGGGGGCGATCGCACTTTCATCAGCAGTCGTGGACGCAGAAACCGGGTTTTTTACGAAAATACTGGTTTATAGCCTTTAATCTCCGTAAAAAACCCGGTTTCTTAGGTGGGAGTGCGCCAGTCATTATCGGCAAAAAAGTTTTGAGATTTGCGTAAAAAGTGTGGGGTGGTTCCGTAATTAGAGTTGAGGGGATTTGTCCTTAATCCCTAGCCTATCAACCATATCTTGCCATAGTTTAAAGGAGTGATTTCTGATGAAAAAGTTTTTGACACTGGCAGCATTAATGCTGGCAACACCGATAATAACTCAGCACAATGAGGCATTAGCTGTCACGCTAGGCCCACTTCCCAAAGATGTTATTTACTCTTCTGACCGCACTTTCGATCGCCCAAACATTTTTTTCAATAATCCAACAGACACGATCCAAATTTCTGGGCAGACTGTGCTTGGAAATGAATCTACTTACGAAGCTCGCATTTATTTTCCCAGAGGCATTGGTACTGGTGGGTTTGTCTTCAATGAATGGACGGGGGGTTATGAAGATAAAGGATTGGCTGCTGGACTAAATGCTTTAATTGGCATCAATATTCCTTTTTATCCAGGGATTCCCTTAGCAAGTCTAACAACACTTGTAAGTGATACTTGGCATCATATTGCGTTTGTACAAGGTGGCGGTTCCCAACGCCTCTATCTTGATGGTCAAATGGTAGGTACTCGCCCTGCTACTGGAGACATTTGGGACTCTGATGGTGGTAGCTTCATTGGAGCGCTTTTCCGGGATGGAGGTACCGCAAGTAGTTTTATTGGACACTTAGATACTCTGCGGATTTCCAATGTGGCACGCTACAGTAGCAATAGCTTTGAGGCACCAACAGGAGATCTCGCTTCAGATGCCAACACACAGATTTTGTATAACTTCAACTTGGAAAATTACTATCAGCAAGATGGCTTTACTTGGGCATCGGATCTTAGTGGTAATGGTCGTAATGGAAGGTTTGGTACAGGTTTTGCAGGTGCAACATCTCCTAGCGTCATAGTTCCTGTTGAACCTAGCGAACCTGTTCCCGAACCGACTACTTTACTTGGAACTTTAGCCTTTGGTGCTGTGATTTCCCGCTGGCGGGTGAAGCGGAAACAGCAACAGAAATCTCTGAATTCAATAGTTAGCTGATTTAGGGGAGAAAAGTGCGATCGCCCTTCAAGAACACAAAAAGGGCGATCGCCATTCCATCCTCTTCGCAAAATCAAAAACCTACTCCCTGAACAATTGAGCAAAACGCTTTAACACCTTCAGCACCGTGTATAAGCCATCCTCGCTCCTAAGCGTAAAAGAATACGATGTAGCATACTTCGGCGTTCCTTGTTTCGTCAGTTTCAGGAATATAAAATCAATACCATTCGTGACAAATCCCAAAGTAGGCTTGTCAGGATTAGGACTACCCAGCATATATGCTAACGCCTGCGGAATTCCAGCTTCTAGCGAATATTGCGATTTTTTGGCTTCAATTACCAGCACCCAAAACTCAGGCGTAAAAACCAATAAATCGAGTCGTCCCGTGACAATAGTTCCCTCATCTTCGGAAAAAATTCTCACCTCTTTCTCACCAGTTAAGTAAAATGGCGCACGATAAAATCCGGCTAGTCTCAACAACGGAGAAAGCACCACTAACTTAACCACAGGTTCCAGAATTTCGTACTCGGATAAGTGGATGTAGTCGCCCTTCACTTCATCTAAAGCTTGCCTTTCCAAATCTGTTAGTTCGGGTAAATTATCTTGCCACTCCCGGAAAAATTGAGCATCATCAGTGCGCTGCAATCCAAACTTTTCTATTAAGTCGCGCAGCTTGATATTTTTGGCTTGGATTGTTTCTACCATAGCTTTACATTCTGTTACATCGTCAGGTTTATTTGTGCCTACCTAATTATATCGGAAAAATAGTTTTGAGATTTGCGTAAAAAGTTTGGTGTGGTTCCGTAATTAGAGTATAGAGGGCGATCGCACTTCCATCTGCTGTCCAGGAGGCAGAAACCGGGTTTTTGCGAAAATACTGGTTGATCGCCTTTAATCTCGGTCAAAAACCCGGTTTCTTAGGTCGGAGTGCGTCAGTCCTAATCTCAAAAAAAGTTTTGAGATTTGCGTAAAAACTTGGGGCTGCTTCCGTAATTAGAGTAGAGAAGCCAATTCAACGTTTGGGCGATCGTTTGATTTCATTGTATCACTTTGCATTCAATCCAAAATTAGGAGTGTAATCTCAATGACAACCGTAAATGAAGGTCAAAGTAACGTTCTGCTGAAAGATGTTCTGATAGCTGACACTTTACCAGGAAGCGCGGCTGGCAATTCCATCCTCAACCCTTTAAGCAGCAGCAACAAGCAAAATATCGGCGCAAGTTCTTTGATGGTTGACAGCAAAAATCAGCTAGCAGTTGAACCTGATAAACCATCTGTTACGACTGATTTGCTGAAATCAAACCATGCTATTTCCGAGTCAAGCAGCAAGAAATCTGATGATTCCTTAATTGTTCCCGACCCTCTCAAGAGCAGTTTAAGCGGGTCAGTCACAAGCAATACCGGACTCGACACCCTATCCGGTTCCCAGTCAGGCGCAGGTGTCAAAGATGCCCTGACTGGAAGCAGCAAAGATACACCGTTAATTGCGATTAAAGATGACACTTTGACAGCAACTGACTCCTTGACTAACAATCAGAGTGCCAAGGAAATATCACCGGATAAAAAAGCAGGTACTTTAGTAGAAAAAGAAACCAAGCCGGAAACGGAGACTACCAAAAACAACCTAGTTGCTGAACAGAAAGACACCAAAACTCAGGTAGCGACTAATGCCGATAAAGTGACAGGGGAAAAACCTATCGCTGATGCCAGCAAGGATAGCAATAAACAAAACTCGATAGTCAGCACCACCGAAGCTGTTGCTACTTCCAACTTACCGAAAGAAACTACAAGTCCAACAGTGACTAATGCCGATAAGCTGACAGGGGAAAAACCTGTCGTTACTGCCGCTGATGTCAGCAAGGACAGCAACAAAGAAAACTCGACAGCCACCAGCGGAGACAACGAGAAAAAAGTTGCCGACAACACTCAAGTTGCCGCAGTTGAGACCCCAAAGGAACTCAGCCAAACTGCTCCTAAATCCGAGCCAGTCGCTGATAATCAGTTTACATCCGGGAAATTTATTGTTGATTCGACTGGTAAAGTCGGCATCGATTTCTTGTTTGACGGCGGACTGTATAAGGGTCAATTAGCGATCGTCAGCCTGAAAGGGATGGAGAAGTTTGTACCTGGTTCAGCAGAATTTATCAAAGAAGTGGCTTCAAGAGCACTCAGTAACTCTGTAAAAGGTCATGTAGTGATTAATGATTTGAGTGAAGGTGCAAGATTTACGGGTAATTTACCTGAAGGTAATTATAACGAAGGAACTTATTTGGGAGTCAAGACTTTTGTGATGACTCCGGGGGAGGAATTTGGCGTTATGTTGGTGCCGAATGGAACTGTGCAAGAGCTTTTGAATAATCCTGTTGTTGGAGGGGATAAACGTCCTTTATTCTCGATGGCGACAGCGAATCCTGCTGAGGGATTTTATGTTGGTCAAATTGCTGATGTAACGGGTAGCGGCAAGACTTTTGCAATGGAGGATTTGCGAGTAGATTTAGGGAGCGATCGCGATTACAATGATTTAATATTTCAGGTGCGGGGTGCGACGGGTACTGCGGTGAATTTGGATTCTGTGATTAATCCTGAGAAAGATTGGCGTAAGGCTGATATTGGTAAGGCTTTGATTGCTTACGCTAAGCCCTATGTTGAACCGAAGGTAGAGCCTGCAAAAGAGGATGGAAAACCAGTTGCTAATACTGAGTCAAATTCAGTTTTAGATGTTCCGATTTCCAATGCTAAACCGACTGTACAAGAGGATGTAAAACCTGTTGCTAATTCTGTTGCAACTAAAGATGTGGCGGTTGCTGAAACAAAAGTAACGCCGACTGAGGAAGCTAAAACAGATCCGATAGCCAATTCTGTTTCTCCCTCAATCAAAGATGCTGCGGATTCAGAACCAACTGTGACGAAAGTAGTGGAAAATGAACCGGAAATAAAGGCGATTGCACCGAAAATCGAGACTAATTCTGTGTCTGTTTCCGAGCCGAAAATCGAGCCACTTGAAGCTAAACAAGAGCCGATAGCCAATTCTGTTTCTCCCTCAATCAAAGATGCTGCGGATTCAGAACCAACTGTGACGAAAGTAGTGGAAAATGAACCGGAAATAAAGGCGATTGCACCGAAAATCGAGACTAATTCTGTGTCTGTTTCCGAGCCGAAAATCGAGCCACTTGAAGCTAAACAAGAGCCGATAGCCAATTCTGTTTCTCCCTCAATAAAAGATGCGCCGGCTTCAGAGCCAACTGTGACGAAAGCAGTGGAAAATGAACCGGAAATAAAGGCGATTGCACCGAAAATCGAGACTAATTCTGTGTCTGTTTCCGAGCCGAAAATCGAGCCACTTGAAGCTAAACAAGAGCCGATAGCCAATCCTGTTCCTCCCTCAATCAAAGATGCTGTGGCTTCAGAACCAACTGTGACAATAGCGGTGGAAACTGAACCGGAAATAAAGGCGATCGCACCGAAAATCGAGACTAATTCTGTGTCTGTTTCCGAGCCGAAAATCGAGCCAACAGAAGCTAAACAAGAGCCGATAGCCAATCCTGTTCCTCCCTCAATCAAAGATGCTGTGGCTTCAGAACCAACTGTGACAATAGCGGTGGAAACTGAACCGGAAATAAAGGCGATCGCACCGAAAATCGAGACTAATTCTGTGTCTGTTTCCGAGCCGAAAATCGAGCCAACAGAAGCTAAACAAGAGCCGATAGCCAATTCTGTTCCTCCCTCAATCAAAGATGCTGTGGCTTCAGAACCAACTGTGACAATAGCGGTGGAAACTGAACCGGAAATAAAGGCGATCGCACCGAAAATCGAGACTAATTCTGTGTCTGTTTCCGAGCCGAAAATCGAGCCAACAGAAGCTAAACAAGAGCCGATAGCCAATTCTGTTTCTCCCTCAATAAAAGATGCTGTGGCTTCAGAGCCAACTGTAACAATAGCGGTGGAAACTGAGACGGAAATAGTTAGTCAACGAGTTACTCAACCTGCACCTCAACCTCAGGGCGAACGCATCTAAATCTTATGTTAGC
>Ga0335395_10002361_pt1 | contig 11742 bp, 10 predicted proteins | sample MAT02_FD_205744 | JGI IMG/M metagenome (GOLD analysis project Ga0335395, IMG submission 205744) | Freshwater microbial communities from Lake Fryxell liftoff mats and glacier meltwater in Antarctica - MAT-02 (spades assembly) (version 2) ...
ACTCGATCGGCTTTCTTGGTAGTCTGAGGAACCGAAAAGTGCTTTTCTAACAAGTCCATATTTTTGCTATTTGCCTTCCAGACCACATCAAACAAATCGCCAAAGATAGGGGCTGTCCCCACCAAGACATCAATCAGCACATTCATCACCAAACGCCCCAGAGTTTCCCGTGGTAGCCCCAACCGAGCCGCCGTAAACACAATATAAAAAGATAGCAATCCAGTTACCAAGTCACCACCACCGGGGATGATCCCAATAATCGGGTCAAGCCCAATGCTGTAGGGGGTTCCGGGAATTCCTAGGGAATTGTCGAGAAGGTTGCTCAATTTACGGAGATTGCGGAGGGTAACTTCAGGGGATGAGGGAGATGACATGGGTTTAAGGAGATTTAATTTTAAGATTAGGGTTTAATATTTTTAGGGGTAAGGTGGGCCTTGCCCACCCTACTTATCTTGTAGACAAAGATATCTAATTTTTCTAGTCTAGCTTTCACCAGCGTGGTAGGAACTCCGCACCAAAGGAGCCGATCGCACATGGCTAAAACCCAATTCTTGAGCAATCTCTCCTAGTTCGGTAAACTCCTCGATCGTCCAGTATTTTTCTACAGGCAGGTGGGCAAGGGAGGGACGGAGGTACTGCCCTAGGGTGAGGCGATCGCAGCCCACAGTTCTCAAGTCTTGCATAGTTTGGATCACTTCTGCCTTGGTTTCGCCATGCCCCAACATTAGCCCGGATTTTGTGGGGATTGTCGGGTTGAATTCCTTGACAATTGCTAAAACCCCTAGGGATCGATCGTACTTTGCTCCCCGGCGGACTTTCCCCTGTAACCTTGCCACGGTCTCAATATTATGGTTATAGCAAGCAGGTTTTGCTGCCACGACTAGTCCGACCCGCTCTCGTTGGCTCGCCTCTGCTCCCTGACCACCCCAAAAATCTGCCGTCAGCACTTCAATTTCTGTACCGGGTTGGAGCGATCGAATCGCCTCCATCGTTACCACAAACCAGCCCGCCCCGTGGTCTGCCAAGTCATCCCGAGCCACCGCCGTCAACACTACATAACGCAAGCCCAAAATTTGGACTGATTCTGCGATCTTCTGGGGTTCCAAGGGATCCAGAGCCATGGGAGCGTGACCCTTATCCACTTGGCAGAAACCACAACTCCGGGTACAGGTCGGCCCCATCAACAAAAAAGTCGCTGTTTTCTTGCTATAGCATTCTCCCCGGTTCGGGCAGCGTCCTTCCTCACAGATAGTATGGATTTGACGCTGTTTAATAATTTGTTGGACTAGGGAAATTTCTGAGGCTTTGCCGATCGATGGTTGCCGGAGCCAAGGTGGGAGGGGTAGTAATTTTTGGGGAGAAGTTTCTAGAGAGGAAGTTTCTGTATGCGGGGAATTAGTAGAGTGGGAATTGGGAGGGAGGGAATCGATCGTTTTAGCGGGTTGAGGAGATAGTTGAGACATGGTGAGGGCAAAGGAATAGTAAAGAAATTACTCAAGATTCTAAAGCCACTATAACAATCTCCAGCGATCGTCCCCAGCAATCCTCTAAAAATCTTCGAGATATTAAATTCCCAAAATTAAGTCTGGAAGAATTTAGAGAGAAATATCTGAGATTGCTTCAGTTAACTAGGATATTGATACAATGATTTTAGAATTAGGCAAAATAACCTTGTTTAGCTAACTTGTCACTCTCTAGATTGAGCTTTATTGAGCTTCTTCCGTGAATCTAGTCGAGCAGAACCAAGAAAAGCAGACAAGTATAGAGATAATCAGGCAAAGTCTCAAGGAGTCGATCGTGGCACAACAAAAGATTTTAGTTATCGATGATAGCAAGGTAATTCGGATTCGGGTCAGGGAGATGTTGCCAACGGGTAACTTCGAGGTTTTAGAAGCTCAGGATGGTTTAGAAGGTTTATCTTTGATCAAGAAAGAAAGCCCCAATTTAATTATGCTGGACTTTCTGCTGCCGAAAATGAGTGGCTGGGAAGTATTTCAGGAAATCCAAAAGAGTGCTACCCTCCAAAAAATTCCCCTAGTCTTGATGTCTGGGCGCAAGGAAGAGGTGACAGAGAAAATTCATGAGCCATTCAAGTATTTTTCCTTTGTCGAAAAGCCCTTTGAAAAAAATCAACTGGTGGCAGCGATCAAAGATGCCATGCAGAAATCAAAACTCCCACGGGAAGCCCCGGCAGCAGGGCCAGTGGCGGCAATACCAGCAGCAGTGGCAGGAAATAGTGGAGAGATTGCAGCCCTCCATGAAAAAGTTGATAAACTCCAAGGCGAAGTTGATGCTCTGAAGAAGCAATTAATTCAACTGGCGACTTTCATCAAGCAAAAAGTTAAGTAGTTGGGTAATAGTTAGGTAATAGTCAGGCAATAGTCCGGTATATAGTCCAAGACAGAGACCGGATTTTTCCAAAATAAATGTTGAATTGAGGCAAATCTTTGGTAGTTTAGCTAATAGTGTAGTAAACGTTTAAAAAATCTTTAGTAAATGTTTTCCCTTGTCTGCTTACTTTCTGGGGCTATTAAACCTAGCCACCCAGAGCTAAGTATTTAATAAATTATTGTTAGGAGAAAAGAAATGTCGATCGTATTTCAAATTGCCCTGTATTCCCTTGTTGCTCTATCTTTTGTTCTTGTAGTTGGCGTGCCAGTTGCCTATGCTTCTCCCCAAAACTGGGATCAATCCAAAAAGCTACTGTTTTTGGGGGCTGGGGTTTGGTCATTCCTAGTAATTGCTGTCGGAACTTTGAATTTCTTCGTAGTTTAGCTTAGTAGTTGAATTTAGTGATTGAATTTAATGATTGACCGACTCATTCAGCACAATTATTGAACACAATTTCTGAGTAACTTGAGCAAGTTGTAATTTTGGCAAGTTGTGATTTTTAATCAAAGGCACCGTCAAACCCTTGGACTTTGGTTGTGGGAGCATCAATATTACCCTCTTCAGGAACTTTCCTGAAACTACTTACTCCTACCTGAAATATCTGCTTCATGCGACAACGTATTTTTCTTCTATTTACCTTGTTTTTCCTGACTTTTGGGATCACAACTTCCTGTAGTTTGGGAACTCAGACTAGCAATGTCCAAGGTAGTCCTCTAGCTACGACTCCAGTTACAATCCAGCCTAATTCTGATGATAATACTTCTCCCTTGCGGATCTGGTGGGCTCAGGGTTTGATCCCAGAAGAAAATGCGGTAATTACTAAATTAGTTAGTGATTGGGAAAAGACAAGTGGCGTTGATGCAGATATTTCCCTGATGCAAGATATTAATATCAAGGGAGAGATAGAAAATGCTCTGGCTCAAGGGAATCCCCCAGATATCTTACTGACATTTACGGGGGACTACAATCTTTATCCCCGCTTGGCTTGGGATGGGCAGTTGGCTGATGTGAGTGATGTCCTAGAGCCAATTAAAAATGACTATGTGCCAGCAGCTTTAGAGTCTGTGCGGTATCGCAATAATATTGTCAAAAAACGTAGCTATTACGGGGTTCCTATTGGTCAACAGGAATTGCACACTATGTTCTGGCGAGATCTTTTAGAAGAAGCAGGTCTGCAAGTAGAGGATATTCCTAGGGACTGGGAAGGCTTTTGGAATATTTGGAAGCGGGCGCAGGATAATCTCCGGGCAAAGGGAAATCAGGATGTTTATGGTATTGGGATGACAGTTTCTGATATTGGGACGGACAATTTTTGGCAGTTTGAACATATTCTTGAGGCTTTTAATGTCAAGATTGTCAATGAACAGGGGGAGTTGATTATAGATAATCCCCAAGCGAAGCAGGGAATTGTGAATACTTTTAGGTTGCTCTCGGATATTCAAAAAAGTGGATACAATCCTCCGGCGGCGATCGAGTGGGGCGATCCAACTAATAACTTTGGGTTTCTCAGTCGTCAGGTAATTATGACCCTAAACCCTACGTTGTCAATTCCCCTTAGCCAGAAACTGCCGGATAATATCTACAACAAAAATTCCCGCAATCGATATTTTAATAAAATTGTCACCACCCAGTTGCCCAATAAGCCCGATCGCAGCCCCATGATTTATATAGCGAGTATTCGGCAGGTGGTAATGTTTGCAGCCTCCAAAAAGCAAGAAGCGGGGCGAAAATTCCTGAATTATCTAGTGAAGCCAGAGAATCTAAATATATTCTTAAAAGAAGCAAACAAGGGGCGAATTTTTCCGGTGCTCAAGGATCAATTAAATGAGCCTTTCTGGAATAATCCTGAAGACCCTCACCTGTCAGCAGCAGCCAAGCAATACCGTCAACCTTCCCGCCTCCTGCCCATCGTGAATAATCCTGCCTACAGCCAAGTCCCGGCCCAACAGGTATGGGGTAAGGCGTTGGTGCGGATAATTCGAGATAATATCTCCCCAGAACAGGCAGCAGAGGAGGCGATCGCTGATATCAAGGCAATTTTTGCTGCATGGAACTAAATGTAAATAACTTGTAAATAGCTTGACTAAACAACTTAACCTTTTAACTAACTTAACTGAATTGTATTTGAATCGGCTAAACTCGATAAATTAACAACCTTAGCCATCCTTGATAGAAACCCGGGCTCCCTAGTACCATGAAATTCTGGAAAACAAGTCTATTGACACAATTGGTAGGTTATTTCTCTATTCTTTCGGTCGTGACGGTGAGTATTGTTTCTACCGCAGCCTACACCAGAGCCAGAAGTGCCTTGGAAAGATCGGTCAGCGATCGCCTCACTGTCGCTACTGCCCTTAAGGATTATCAGTTGGGAATTTGGGTCACTAACCAGCGCCAAGATGTCATATTCATTAGTCAGCAACCGGATATCCAGAAGGAAATTGAAATTCTGTTAACTAGAGAGAGTGATTCTGCCGAATATGCTCAATCCTATGGAAGGCTAGAAAATTATTTTAGTGAACTTATTAGAACCAAGCCCAATCTCAAGAGTTTTTTGATTACAGATAATGGGGGGTTTGTGGTGTTTGCTACCGATCGCACCCGTCTCGGCAAATTCCAACCCCTCGGGGCTCCAACTACCTACTTTACTCGGGAAGGAGCTAGGTCGATCGTCCCCAACTTCTATACTGTCCCCAATACTGGGAAGTCTGCCATTACCTTTGCCACTGCCATTGTTGATCAACAAAATATCACCATGGGGGCAATTACCGTTGACTTGGATCTTATTGAAGTTGATGAGTTGATTCGGGAGCGGACTGGCTTAGGTGAAAGTGGCGAAACCTACTTAGTTACCAAAGCCCAAGGAAAAAATATTTTTATTTCTGGAGCCCAATCTAGCCAAGAATTTCCTGATGGCGTGAAGAGTCTGGGTATTGATGCGGCGATCGCCAAACAAGACGGCATTGGCTCCTATACTAACTATGCTGGAGTACCCGTAATTGGGGTTTATCGCTGGTTGACGGATCAAAACCTTGCTCTATTGGCAGAGATGAGTCAAGCGGAAGCCTTTGCCCCAGCGAACCGCCTAGCGCGGGATATTTTATTAATTGGATTAAGCTCTGCTGGAATTTTGTTAGTGGCGGTATACCTGATGTCTCGCCGGATTACCCAGCCCCTGATGGCGATCGCTGACACAGCCATCCAAGTCGCTGGAGGCAATCTCAAATCCAAAGCTCCTGTCCTTACAGAAGATGAAATTGGGCTGCTGGCGAGGGCTTTTAACCAAATGATTGGGCAACTTAGTCAATCTACAGATCAACTAGAAGTCCGTATTAGTGCGGCTACGGCAGAACTTCAAGACACCTTGGCTAACCTTGGTTCTATTATTGATAATATTGCTGACGGTTTACTAGTGGCAGATCCCGACGGCACAATTACCCGGTTCAACCCAGCTTTGTCCAGACTTTTTGATCTCGGAGATGTGGATTTGACCGGAGAACGCTGTCAAGACTTATTTAGCAAAGAGGTCAACCAACTCATCGCCCAAGCCAAGGTCGACCCCAGCAATATCTATACCGCCGAATTAGCTCTAGCTAACAAGCGGATCGGCAAGGCAGTAGCAACGGCAGTTATCAAAGAAAAGGAAGATGCAGTTTATCCAGAAATTCATCCGGGACATCATCCAGAGCCTGACCATCCTAAGGAAAAAGTTCTCGTGGGGACTGTGATCCTATTTCGAGATATCACCACAGAAAAAGAAGTAGACCGGATGAAGACGGATTTTATTTCTACAGTTTCCCACGAACTCCGCACTCCTCTAACTTCGGTGCTGGGCTTTGCCAAGATTATCAAAAAGAAACTAGAAGAAAATATTCTGCCTGCTGTTGTTACGGAAGAAAAAAAAGTTATTCGGGCTGTGAAGCAGGTGAGTGAAAATATTGACATTATTATTTCTGAGGGAGTCCGCCTGACTTCTTTAATTAATGATGTGTTGGATATTGCCAAGATGGATGCGGGAAAAACTGACTGGCGGCAGGAGCCATTACAGTTAACACAGATAATCGATCGAGCGATCGCCGCAACTTCGGCTTTGTTTGCCCAAAAAAATCTAGAGCTAATCCGAGATTTTGCTGAAGATATTCCCGTCACCTTGGGAGACCAGGATCGATTGATTCAGGTTGTGATCAACCTCCTGTCTAATGCGGTGAAGTTTACTGACCAAGGGGGAATCACGTGTAGAATTGCCTATGAACAACCAGAAATTATTGTCAGTGTGATTGATACTGGTTTGGGGATCAGTGTTGCTGACCAACCCAAGGTCTTTGAGAAGTTTAAGCAGGTGGGGGATACCCTGACAGATAAACCCCAAGGTACGGGGCTGGGGCTGCCTATTTGTAAGGAAATTATTGAACATCACGGCGGCAGGATTTGGCTAGAAAGTGCCGTGGGGGCAGGTAGTAATTTTTCCTTTAGTTTGCCAGTTTCCGAGCAGATAAAAACAGAAGTGAAGACGATCAATCGCCAGCAATTTCTGGAACAACTCAAACAACAGATTGCTCAACAAAACCAAATTCCTGAAGACCATCCCCAAGTGATCCTGATTGCAGATGATGACCCTAGTATTAGAGAACTATTGCGGCAGGAGTTGAGTAGTGAGGGTTATATTGTGCGGCAGGCTGTGGATGGACGGGATGCGATCGCCCAAGTAAAAGCAAGTAAGCCAGACCTGCTGATCTTGGATGTGCAAATGCCGGAAATTAGCGGCTTTGATGTATCGGCGATCCTCAAAAATGATCCAGAATACATGGATATGCCTATAATTATTTTGTCGGTGGATGATAACAAATCCCGTGGCTATAATCTAGGAGTAGATAAATATCTGACTAAGCCGATCGACAGTAAATTGCTCTTGGATGAGGTACAGGCTCTCTTGAGTCAAGGCGTATCTAAAAAGCGGATTCTCGTAGTCGATGATAATATTTCTACTGTCCAGATCCTCTCGCAGATATTGCAACAAAAGGGCTATATTGTCACGGAAGCCCACGATCGCCAAGGATTCTTAGAAAAGATACGGACAGAAAAACCTGATGTGATCATCGTCAGCGATCTCCTCTCTGCTCAACAGGATTTGGTCAAAACCCTGCACCTAGAAACTGGCTTAACCAACGTAGTGTTATTTTTACTCTCAGATAGGAATCCAGACCATGGCGATCAGTCTTAAGCGGCTTGTATCAAAACCAGAACATAGCTCTTTGTTGACAGAGATGTTGCAGTTAGTACCCCAATCCGTGATGATTATTGACCAGGAGGGAAAAGTCCTACTGGAGAAGAAATTAGCCCTAGAAATAGAGGATTTAACCAAGCTGCCAGCGTTTCCTCCTAAATTTCCTATTCAAGCAGAGTCAGAGATTTTGGGCTGGGTCGTAGGGGAGGCGGGGGGATCGATCGCTACCCTGCTTAACTATCTAGTGATCCGGGAATTGGAAAGAAAATCTCTGATCACCGATACCTTAGAGAAATATAAAGAAATTAACCTCCTGTACCGGGTATCTAGCGAGCTTGGCTCCTACTTGAATATTGAGGCGATCGCCAACTTTGTGCTTTCCGAAGCTAGCAGATTAATTAAATCGACTTCGGGATGCTTGTTATTAATTGAACCCCAAAACTTATCAAACGGATCTCCTTCAGGAAAACTCAAAAAAATCGCTGCTTTTGGGCAGGAACTAACTACAGATCAGCCTTGGGAGATCGATCGAGGGATTACTGGAGATATTATTGCCCAGGGGAACGCCGAAATTATTAACAATGCCCTAGCTGACCCCCGATTTATCCCTAGGGAATATCCCCTGAGGGCCTTAATTTGCACTGCCTTGAATGTGAAAGGAAAAGTAATTGGGCTGATTGTCTTGAGTCATGATTCCCCCATTGCCTACACCGCCGCCGACCTGAAACTGCTGATCGCCATCTCTTCCCAAGCTGCCGCCGCCATTGATAATACTCTGCTCCACGAACACAAGCTCCAAGAAGAACGCATCAAAACTAACCTCGGACGCTACGTGGCTTCCCAAGTCGTCGATGCTATTTTTGCTGCCGAGGGAGATATTTCCCTAGCTCCAGTGAAAAAAAATGTCACCATTCTGTTTTCCGATATCCGTAACTTTACGACCCAGTGCGAACTCCTTGCCCCAGAACAAATTGTGGAATACTTAAATGGATATTTCACCGCTATGGTGGAGGAGATTTTTAGCTACGGTGGCACGGTGAATAAGTTTGTCGGGGACATGATTGTGGCAATTTTTGGCGCACCTTCCCATCTAGAAAATCATGAGCAGAAAGCAATTGAGACAGCGATCGCCATGCAGCAGCGCTTACAACATATTTCTGTAGATTGGATTCGAGAAAATTTTCATACAGGCATTGGGATTAGCTCAGGAGAAGTGGTGGTGGGAAATGTTGGATCCCCGCAACATATGGATTATACTGCTATAGGGGATGAGGTAAATATTGCCTCTAGATTACAATCCTTAGCAAAGGGCGGTCAAATCCTTGTAAGTCGTAGCATCTATGAGCTAAATCAGGATAAGTTTGATTTTAAGTCGGTGGGCAGTCTCAATGTCAAGGGCAAGCACAATGCGGTGGAAGTCTTTGAAGTGATCTACTAGGTAGCAGGTAAAGATGAGTAAAAAAATATTAATTGTTGATGATGAACCTCATATCAGACTGCTCCTGACCCAGACCTTAGAAGAGTTGGAAGATGAAGGGGTAGAAATTTTTACTGCTAGTAACGGTGCCGAAGGCTTAGAAGTTATCCAAACTGAAAAACCAGATTTAGTATTCCTGGATGTGATGATGCCCCAGATGAACGGGTTTGATGTCTGTAAGGCAGTGAAGACAAATTTAGAAATTAGTAACATATTTATTATTATGCTGACAGCTAAGGGGCAAGAGTTCGATCGTAACAAAGGCATAGAAGTAGGCGCAGATTTATACATGACTAAACCCTTTGACCCCGATGAAATTTTAGAGAAAGCCCAAAATATTCTCGGCTTTGCCCTTTAGCTCTCTAGTCTTGCTTGATAATATGCATGATCCCCACGATTCTCTGGAGTCTAATCCAGATAACAACCCAGATACCACTGATTTTTCTACCCCACCAGACCCATCACCAGAAATGTCTAATTGGGTAGATGAGGCTCTGTCAAACCCAGTTAATTCCTCAGCTACAGCCGATAAAGTCACCTTTGGAAGTCGAATTTCTCGCCTTTCCCCGGAGCAGCTAACTACCCTCGCTACGGTAGAAACTGCTTTCCTGGCCAGCACCGCCAGCTTGTTGTGGGTCATGGATTACTATTTCCCCACAGGCCCCGTGTTGCGGGTATTTTTCCCATTGCCGATCGCCCTAGTTTATCTCCGTTGGGGAGCGAGATCGGCGTGGATGGCAGCCTTGGTTTCAGCGTTGCTATTATCTGTCCTCATGGGCCCGACAAGAGGCATCTTTTATACAATTCCCTTTGGGGTGATGGGAGTCCAGCTCGGTGCTCTCTGGCGGCGGGGGGCAAGCTGGGGATGGTCAATTTTATTTGGAGCCATGATTTCTGCCTTTGGATTTTTCTTCCGGTTTTGGCTATTGTCCCTGATGATGGGGGAAGACCTGTTATCTTTGGTGATTGCCCAAATTACCGAGTTTCTCCAGTGGTTATTTCTCCGGTTTGGTTGGTGGCAAGTGCCAGAAGTATGGATGGTGCAGAGCTTTGCCTTGGTGAGTATTGTGTTTAACAGCTTTGTCTATGTCTTTGTAGTACATATAGTATCGATGGTGACTCTCGATCGACTAAAAATTTCTATCCCCCGCCCCCCTAAGTGGGTAAGAGTCTTACTAGATTATGATTAAGTTTTAGCTTTAAATTTTAGCTCTAAATTATTATCCCAAAACTTTAAGCCATGAACTGGAAACGCATCTTACTAGGAGAATTTTCTCTCCAACGAGTTATTTTCTCCATCCTCTTCGTCTACGTTTGTATTACTGCCTATGCATATTTTCTGACTGACAATATTATTTTTCTACCCCGCCCTAGTAGCTATGGGAATGTGCAGGAGTTAGTTGGTTCGAGGGAACAGAGCTTTATGCTCAATAGCAGTAATGGGAATAAAATTGCGGCGGTCTATCTGCCCAAGGCAGGGGCAAGTTATACAATTCTCCACAGTCACGGCAATGCTGAGGATTTGGGGGATGTGATGTTTATTTTGCGGAAAATTCAGGGGTTAGATTTTAATATTTTTGCCTACGATTACCAGGGCTACGGCAAGAGTGAAGGAACACCGACGGAAACGAATACCTACGCTGATATTGATGCGGCTTTTGATTATCTGACGAGGGAGCTAAGTATTCCAGCTAGTCAAATTTTGGTCTATGGTCGATCAATCGGCAGTGGGCCTAGTGTCGATTTAGCTAGTCGTCAACCCGTGGGGGGACTAATCCTCGAAAGTCCATTTTTAAGTATTTCTAAGTTCTTGGCGGTGGGGAATATCTTTCCCTTTGATAAATTTGCGAATGTAACGAAGATTCCCTTGGTTCGATCGCCAGTCTTGATCATGCACGGTCGGAAAGATGAAGTAATTCCCTTTGCTCAGGGAGAGGAGCTATACAATAAAGCAAATCCGCCCAAACGAAATCTCTGGGTAGCGGAAGCGGGGCATAACGATTTTATCGACGTGGCGGGAAATGATTACGATCGAGCCATAATGGAGTTCCAAGCATTAGTTAGAAGTAATCCCCAACCTCAATAATAAATTTTGGGAGTGGACTTGGATCCTAGACTCAGCAATCATCTCCCACCAACACGATAAATTATAACCAAAAATTACAATTAAATTATACCCCACGCCAGCAACCTTATAAAGCTTCTCTAGGCTTCCACTGCCACTGCTTCAGGAGCCACGTAGGGTTCTTTCACAGGTTTTGGGGGTTCTACCTTGAGAGTCAGGTAACGAATTACGTCTTCACTGAGACGCATGGTACGTTGCATAGGAGCTACGTGGGTTCCGGGGGCGGCATAGTTCATCAGCACATAGATACCATCCCGAAATCGATCAATCTCGTAGGCAAGACGGCGGCGACCCATGAGCTTAATTTCTGCTTTTTCGACCCCAGCTTCTACTAGAAAATTGCGGTATTTGTCGATCGTGGCATTTACCTGCTCCTCGTTGAGGTCTGGACGCAGGATATACATAGTTTCGTAAAGTTGTTGAGCCATTTTTTCTCCTTATGGACTTGAGGCTTCCTAGAATAACTTGAGTAATAAAATACTTTTAGTAATACAGAAGCAAGGATTTTTAATTATACTACCCATGGGG
>Ga0335395_10002362_pt1 | contig 11739 bp, 8 predicted proteins | sample MAT02_FD_205744 | JGI IMG/M metagenome (GOLD analysis project Ga0335395, IMG submission 205744) | Freshwater microbial communities from Lake Fryxell liftoff mats and glacier meltwater in Antarctica - MAT-02 (spades assembly) (version 2) ...
GGAAGTAGTTAATAACGGAAGGAAGTTCGGCCAACGAGCAATGTACGGGATATAGCCTTTCTCAGAAAGATGAGGTATTATCCGGGATATGGGATATGGGATATGGGATATGGGATATGGGATATGGCTATCCTCACTTTTTTGAGAACTGCTATATGTCGGGCAATTTCTGAGTTTGAGCTTGCTGGAATTGGGCGGCTAGCCAATTAGAATTTGCTTCCGACTGGCGGCAAAAAGCGCTAAATTTAAAACTTTGTGTTGCGTCGCAGATGAGGAGTTCCCACAATGGTTTGCTGATTTCGTCTCGGAGATGGCGGCGGTAGAAATCGGCTTGCCAAATACGCATAAATAATTAAAAATCAAGGTCAATGTAACTCGATTATTTTAATTTGGTTTCGATCCGCGATCGGGATTTAGGGGTTTTTTCGCGAGGGCTTACGTTGTACGGTTGTTTCAATCCCTGATAGGGATTTATGGGTTTCCCCGCGTTCAATGCGACAGAACGAATACGCAGATTATTTGAGTTTCAATCCCTAATAGGGATTTATGAGTTTCCCCGCCGCCGGTGTTTGAAACGGTTGCTGTATTTGGTTTTCAAGGTTCATTTGCGGGACTCTGATCTCAAAGTACCATTTCAGCCTTCGGTCTGTCAATACCATATTTTTCAAATAGCCTTCAAACTATTACCTAGCCTGGGTTTTAGCGTTTGCGGTAATCGTTTTTGGGTGCCGGTGGCATCAAACCCTTGCAGCATCTAGGTAACAGCCTAAAAAATTAACAACCTAATTTTTACACCTACTGATTACCGCATTTTAAACCAAAAATCTAGTTCGATCGCCCAATCCAACCAAACCACGCCCTCAATCCTACGCAAAACCCATGAAAAACAGATGCTGCGATTGCTTCATTCCTCTCTTCGGACATAATACGCGATCGATCCGTAAGTCTTGACCCGATCGCACAAAAGCTATCATAGATCAACCGTCAACCTCTATCATCCTCGTCGCATCATGAAACCTGCCCTCACTCAATTTGGCACTCAAATGTCCCAACTCACAGGAGTTCGGGCAATTATGAAAGATATTATTGAAACCCTTAAAGCCGGCAACGGGCAGGAATTTATCAATTTGAGCGCCGGAAATCCGGTGATTTTGCCGGAAGTCGAGCAGTTGTGGCGCGATTGCACTGCCGAACTTTTGGCCAGCCCAGAATACGGCGAAGTCGTTTGTCGCTACGGTTCCAGCCAAGGTTATCAGCCGTTTATCGATGCAGTATTGGCCGATTTTAACCAACGTTACAATCTTAATTTGACCGATCGCAATATCCTAATTACTCCCGGAAGTCAATCAATTTACTTCTACGCAGCCAACGCTTTCGGCGGTTACACTGCACCAGAAACAGACATTTCCAATCCAACATCCAAAACCCGCAACCTAAAATCGATCGTCCTACCCCTCAGCCCAGACTACACCGGTTACGGCGGCGTGAGCTTGATTCCCGAAGCAGTCATCGCCTGCAAACCCACCCTAGACATTGATACAGCCGCCCACAGATTCAAATACCGCCCGGATTTCAGCCAACTGTCGATCGATGAAACCACCGGTTGCGTCATCTTTTCCCGTCCCTGCAACCCCACGGGAAACGTCCTCACCGACGAGGAAGTGCAGAAAATAGCAGATTTAGCAGCCGCTTTCGACGTGCCCGTATTCGTCGATTCCGCCTACGGGCCTCCCTTTCCGGCCTTGAACTTTACCGAGATGACACCGATTTTTGGGGGCAATATTGTGCACTGCATGAGTTTGTCGAAAGCCGGATTACCGGGTGAAAGAATCGGAATTGCGATCGGCGATGAAGGAATTATTCAAATATTAGAATCTTTTCAGACCAATATGTGCATTCACTCGCCGAGATACGGACAGGCGATCGCAACTAGGGCCATTGCGAGCGGCGCACTAGCCGATATTTCCCTCAACGTAATTCGCCCGTACTATCAAAGCAAATTTGCGATCGTTGAAGCAACTCTAGAACACGCAATGCCGAAGGATTTACCGTGGTTCTTGCACCGAGGCGAAGGAGCAATCTTTGCCTGGTTGTGGTTGAAAGATTTGCCAATGACTGATTGGGAAATGTATCAAGAATTGAAAAAAGTCGGCGTAATTGTCGTACCAGGAAGTTCTTTCTTCCCCGGTTTGCGCGAAGATTGGCAGCACAAACATGAGTGTTTACGTATTAGTTTGACTGCGACAAATGATGAAATTGAAACTGCGATGAAACGCTTGGCTCAATTGGTAGAAAAGGTTTATCGCTGCTGATATAAATCGCGATCGCATTCAACCACCGACAATCGGGCAATCATCGGAGACGGCAATGCCGTGTCCCTCTAACCACCACCCGATTAATTGTAGGGAAACGGCACTGCCGTGTCCTGATTTCGGGTAACAGGTAAAATTCACCAGTACGATCAAATTGCCCGATGATTGCCCGATCGCATTTAACCACCGACAATCGGGCAATCATCGGAGACGGCAATGCCGTATCCCTACTTCGATCGACTACAATTCAAGAAATAATTAGAGGCACGGTGGTTATGGCAGTGCAATTAATCAAAAGATTACTCACCGTAGAAGAATATCATTTAATGGGTAAAGCTGGTATTTTTCCCGAAGGCGATCGCGTAGAATTGATAGAAGGAGAACTTGTACAAATGGCAGCCATTGGAACTCGCCACGCCGGATGTGTCAACCGCCTCAACCGACTCTCGGCCCAATTTCCCGAAACAAGAGCGATTATTGCTATCCAAAATCCTGTTCAGTTGACCGATCGCACTGAACCTCAACCTGATGTAGTATTCCTACAACCCCGTGCTGATTACTATTCAACGGCACATCCTACACCATCAGAAGTTTTGCTGTTGATAGAAGTATCTGATAGTACGGTGGATTACGATCGAGATGTGAAAGTTCCCATTTACGCGCGATCGCAAATTGCAGAAGTTTGGCTAGTAGATTTAGAAGCACAATGCTTAGAAGTATACCGCCAACCAACACCCAACGGTTACAGTTTAATCCAAAAGTTTTGGCGCGGTCAACAAGTTTCGCCTCTAGCATTTCCTGATTGGGAAGTCAAAATCGACTTCGTACTCGGATAGATTCGGATTATAGGTTATAGAAAACATCCCCAATGCCCCATGCCCCATTCCCCAATTAAACCACCCGATAAACAAAACTCAAAGTTGCCCAAACCTTGACATCCAAAGCCAAATCATCCGTCGATATCCCCACTTTCTGCACCCCCGGAATGCTAGCCGCGTGCAAATCTTCCAATACAGCCCGCGCCACATTTAAAGGCTTCAACAACATCACCGGCAAAGTATCCCTTGTTTGCTGCATTTCCGCTGCTATTGCTGCCAAAGTGCGATCGAACGGACTCTCACTAACTATAATCAAAGTTTCCGCCAACCCCAAAGCCCCCGACACCGCCAACCCCAAAGCCCCAGCCACTGGTATTGTCAAATTATCCCCAGGGGCGATCGCCCGCGACATCCCCCCAGCCGCTTTTTCGCCCTGATAATTCACAGCTAACAGCCTTCCAGCAGTATCCGACGACAATACCGCAGCATAAACCGGGCGATCGCTCTCGTTATATAATCTGTACTGAATTCGACTGCCACTTGCCACACTTGGTATACCAAAGTTAGTCGATTTCTCCCTTTCCCCGCTTAGAGGTTCCAACCGGTAATCACCACTCGCCCGCATCGGCTCTCGCTCCACCATCACCCGCGCTTGCGGCGACAGAGTTGCCAACACCGCCCGCACCTTCATCTGCGAAGATGTCTCATTGACAGTTAGCCGCAGCAACTTCGCCGCCAGCAACGCTTTCAACTGTGGAGTCAACCGCTGTACCGCCACCTTAACCGCTTCTCCGCCGTCGCCCTGAGTATCGGGAATCGGCATTTGGCCCACAGAAAACAAACCGTAGCGGCCTTCATACAAAGCAGGCTCGTAAGCCGCAGGAGTCTGAGCGACAATGGTTTCCGGGACTCTCCCGAACCGAAAATCTGCCGGTTGCTCGCTCCCTACGACTGAAACTTGCGGTACAGTCGCGAAAGCACTGGTAGCATCCACCCGCTCGATTCTTTCCAAACCAGAATCTAAAGCTACTGTCAAACCGATGTTTCGCGGTAATACTCGAATTTCTTCCCTCACCAAATCGCCGGCTGTTAATTGCCCTTCTGTACGATCGATCTTATCTAAAATTTGAGCTTTTGCAGACAAGCCCGTGCGCGCCCGCAGCAAAAGTCGTGAAGTGTAGCTATCCTGTAGGGAATCGCTTTCGATCGATTTAACAGCAGAATCCACAGCAAACACCGAACCCCCGCAGAACTCCAAAACCCCAGCAGACAACCCGCCCAGCCACAACTGCACAGTTTTGCCGCCATCTTCCACCGCCGTCACAGCGCCGTCAGCAGCAGCGGAATTCAACATTAAACTTGTCGCAAAATTCAGCGCCGGCGCGGTTGTTAAATTGTCATAGCGAATTTGCGGTTGCTGCGATAATCCCGCTATTTGCTCGACTGTGCCCGCCGCCCGCCTGAAACTGACGCTGAAACTGCTAGCGGGAGTCGCCAACCACAGAGTTTGGGTGAGCGCGTAGGTAAACAAACCCGCCGTAAATCCGTTCCACTCTTGTTCCGCGGCGATTTGAGAATTAGCTGCTGCGGCAAGTACGGTAGTCTGAGAACGCAGATTTGGGCGGGACTTGAGGCCTTCGGCAAACGTTAATTCTGCGAGGCTTGGCTGCCCGATGGTGGGGCGCGGACGGGAACGAATGCGAAAGTTGCCGTTTTTGGGGAAACCCGGATAGGTGTAGCTGGTGTCGAGGATGGCGATCGCATTTTCTGTCGCGAGCGATCGTAACAACTGCAACAGCGTTTCCTCTAAAATATCGTTTACCGATCGATTTGCTAGCAGCGGCACCACGTCATCCGCCGGCACCAAACTATTCTGCATTTTTCCCGGAGAGTCCCCAAAACTCACTCGGCTACCGCAGCCGCTAAAGTGAAAAACCACCACATCGCCTGGTTTTGCTTGTTCACTCAAATGAGTTACAAAAGCCGTCTCGATATTTTCCCTAGTAGCTTGAGCATCAGTCAAAGTCAGAATGTCCGACGGCGCAAACCCAAATCGATATATCAGCAATTCGCGCTGCAATTCGACATCCGTCACACAGCCGTACAGGGGCGAGTCTGGATATTGGTCAACCCCCACCAACAAAGCCAATTTACGGGCTGTTGGCTGGGCTAAAGCTTCCATGTAGCCTGAACCCAACCGCAACCACCCAGTTTCACTGATTCCCAGCGCCGCCAACAACCGGCCAGCTTGCTGCAAAAATTCCCGCCGATTCTGTCCCATTTTTCAATAAATTTGGATTTTATGTTTTGAATTTTAAGTTAAATTCCCCTCAATTATCATCTTAGGGGAATTCAATTAGATTGTGACACTTAATTATTCAGATAATTTTTAAGTTTTAACTTTTGAGTTTCAAGCTTAAACTTTCAAACTTAAAACTCAAAACCAAAAATTAAAAACTATTCAAAATGCCACCAATACCAAAGTTCAAGATTTAAATCTCGTAACTAAAAATATTCATAGCCTTCGCTAATTCGGCCGCGACTTCGGGTCTCGAAAACTGCGGGGGCGGCAATTTGCCAGCACGCAGCATCTCGCGCACCTTGGTTCCCGACAAATGCACCCGTTGTTCGGGAGTGCTGGGACTTGTTTTAGTTGTAGCCATTTGTTCCGTCAGCTTGCAATAAAAAGCGTGCTCGAATTTCATCGGCACAATTCCCAATTCTCCTGGTTCAAATTCGTCAAAAATGTGTTGTGCATCGAAGGTGCCATAATAATCGCCAACTCCAGCGTGATCGCGTCCGACAATAAAGTGAGTGCAGCCGTAGTTTTTGCGAATTAAAGCGTGGAAAATTGCTTCTCTGGGCCCGGCGTAGCGCATCGCCGCCGGATTGATTGCCAAAATTACGCGGTCTTTTGGATAGTATTTTTCTAGCAGAATTTCGTAGCAGCGCATCCGCACGTCAGCAGGGATATCATCATCTTTAGTTGTCCCGACTAGCGGGTGCAAAAATAATCCGTCTACTGTTTCTAAGGCACATTTTTGGATGTATTCGTGGGCCCGGTGGATGGGGTTTCGGGTTTGGAAACCGACTATAGTTTTCCATCCTTTTTCTTTGAACAGCAGTCTCGATTTCGCCGGGTCAATTTGGTATTGAGGAAACCGGGGGTCTAGTTCGCGTTCCAGCAGCCAAACGTCGCCTGCGAGGTTAACCGGCCCGGCTTGGTCTACTACTTGTACGCCTGGGTGTTTGAGGTCGTCGGTACGGTAGACGTTGATTGCTTCTTCTTCTTTGCTGTAGCGGTATTTTTCTGCGAGTTCCAAGATGCCGACAAATTCGCCAGCCGGGGAGTCGAGGCGCACTAACGCGCCTTGTTTGAATTTGTCGGCGACTGCTTCGCTGACTGAGAGGGTGATGGGAACCGACCAAGGGATGCCGTTGGAGAGGCGCATTTCTTTGACGACCGATCGATAATCAGCTTCTCCCATGAACCCTTTGAGGGGACTCAGGGCGCCAATTGCGATCATTTGCAGGTCAGAGATCGATCGATCCGAAAGCTGGACTCGCGGCAAAACTTCTGCTTTGTCGAAAAATTCTTGTCTTTGGTCTAGTGTAGCAATGCGGTTGACCAGGATGCCGCCGTGAGGGGCAATGCGGTCTGAATGCTGGCTCATGTCGATTTGAAGTTGTTGATTTTAGCTACCAGAGTACATAGTACCAAGTACGGGCTGTAAATCTACATTTTTTAATTGTTCTGGACTTGTGCAGAACGCTGGTGAAGGCTGGGGTGCAATTCTTTAAACTGCAAACTCGCACTCAAAACTCTCAAAGTTCCCATTAAGTCTGCACTTGAAATTGTTCCGGTTCTATTCCCCAATTTACCCAGCTAATCGCTGCTTTAGCTGTTAGCACCTGTGGCGGCACTCGCAAAGCGTGAATGTGTCCCGTACTCGGACAAGTCATCTTTAACAAATATATTGGCTCTATGTCAACATTATTCTCTATTTTCAATAAAGTATATTCTTGCCAAGTATCCAATTCTATTGCTTGTAATTCTTGACAAATTCTCGAATAGCCGATCGCCCCAATCAACACTCGCCGCACTTCGGCATTTTTTTCTGTTAACAGCCATGCAGATTCCCAAGACTGTGGCGGAACTTCACCGATGGTTTCCGGCAGTAGCACGCCATGATAAGAATATACTTTGAAGTTGTCAGCAAATTCGATCGCTGGTTTACCTCCGGCGTGCAGCAAATATTCGCTGTCAAAATTCAGTCGTTGCGGGCGATCGCACACAAAGCACTTTTTCTCAAACGGGTAAATCGAGCCGCAGTTTTCTACTAAACCTTTAAAGGCTGAGTACAAAGAGCGATCGCACTCCAATTCTAAGACCTCAATACAAAAATCAATCCAACTTCCGTGACAGGCAGAAAGTTCGGATAATATCCAGTTATTATTATAGGTTATATTGACAAAAAATTGGTGAAATCTCCCGCCCAACTTCTTTGCTAATTTGTCAAAAACTTTGTCTTTAACATGGATTTGGAATTGACTCATCAGTTGAGCATACAGCGGGTTATAGAGTTGGCTGTAAATCTGATTTTCCAGTTTCCGGTCGAGTTGACTTCTTAATGTATCATACAATTCATTATGAATTTTGTCTCGAATTTCGCTACCAGTTTCCAGACCCGAATCCCGTATCCTTAGCCGTTCAAGAGCTTCCAAAGCTATGTAATGGCTGTCACAGAAAATAATTTCTGGTTCGCCCAAGCCGATGATGTGGTAGGCGGTGTTGATGGCGGCTGTCGCGATCGGGCGATCGACTGGTGCGATCGACAGTCCTATTTGCCGCCATTTTTCGCGATAAATGGGAGTTAGCGCTGCTTGTTCGGGAGTAAGTGCGATCGTTGGTACATTCATATTATTTAATTCCCCGTCAAAAATTAATTAAGTTCGTACTGAGGACTTCATTCCTTAAAAAGAGAGAAGGACTGAACTCCTGACTACAAACCTATTTTATGATAGTCGTTAGATTATTTGTATAAATTAACAATTTTTTGCAAAACCCCTAAAATCAGAGGAAGATTATCGATAGAATAAACATTATCATCAATAATTAAATTATTTCCTTCTAATTTAAGAAACCGCCAGACTACCCCCGAAGTTACGCAGCCAAATACGGCAGGGATTGAATTTTGTTTGCGTTGGTTAAATAACTGAGCTGCCACCATTTGTGCGGCACACTGTGGCAGACGAGATTCTATTTCTCCGCCTTTCGTTTCTCTGACTGTAAAAAACGGAACTTTAATTTCAAAATCCAACGGCACGCCAGACAGTAGAAAGTCGCATTCTCCATTCAATCCCTGAGAAACATCTACATCAAATGCCCAACCGGAAAAGATAGAAAATTGTTTGTTATTTTTTTCTATCACCTCCAACAAAACAGGAGAGATAATCCGTTCCGAACGTTCTTTTGCCGTTGTTACAGCAGTGTTAGAACTAATTTCAAGGGTTCTCCAAAGCCATTGAGAGGGTTCTAAAGGAATAATTTTGGTACTCAAAATAGGACTGAGTGATAGCTCCAATCCAAACCGATCTTTTAATTGTGAAAAAGTGAAGGAGTTGTAGGACATATTTATCAGATAAGTCTGTGGAAATAAACATCACTTTGAGATAGAAAGCGAGTTGAAAAACGCCCAACTTGCTTGGATTCAAAAGTTACACCAAAGAACCCCGGTTTCTGCGATAAATATTGGTTTGCTAGCGAAGTATCTAGGAAGAAACCGGGTTTCTCACCCCCATGTGTAAGTCCTAATATAGCAACCATTGCATAATTTGTGAACCTGTCTTTTCTTCCGTCTCTCGCGACGATCGATAACTAAATCCGACTTCCTTCTTCCTGCTTCGTGATGACTGATAACTTATGACTGATAACTTACGACTTCTTCATTCTTGCTTTTTGCTTCTTCCTGCTTCGTGATGACTGATAACTGATGACTAATGACTAATGACTAATGACTTCTAAAGATTTAACCACTGAACGAGTATCTTGGGCGCTGGCAACAAAATAACTAACAAAAGCCCGATCGCCAGTAACCCCAAAAAATCTCGCCTATCGTCCAATTCGCTGACATCATTCAACGCCGGTTCGTTGCTGGGGGGCGTGAAAAACAAAATAATTGCCCACAGCCACAAACCCTGTTCCCAAAAAGACAGCAGCAGTATACAAATTTTGGCAAATTGCCCGATCGCCATACTCGCTTTTTGGCCAAACATCGCGTGCACGATGTGCCCGCCGTCGAATTGTCCCACCGGCATCAAATTAAACGCCGTCACAATCAAACCCAAATAACCAGCCACCGCTACCGGATGCAAATTAATCGCAGTTTCCGCATTCAAAGCACCGCCCAAGGTTAACTTGCTCAAGAAAGTCATCAGCAGCGAAAATTGCGGACTGAAAGACTCAAAATTCAACATTCCCGACTTTTCAGATAGTGGTACAATTGTCGAATGATCCAAACCCCAAATCAACAACGGCACTGCCACAATTAAACCTGCAAATGGGCCGGCAATACTGATGTCAAATAAAGCTCGGCGGTTGGGAATTGGACTCCGCATTTGAATGAAAGCGCCAAAAGTTCCCAAGAAAAAAGGAACCGGAATAAAGTAAGGTAAAGTTGTGCGAATTTTGTAGAATTTGGCAGCTAAATAGTGGCCGGATTCGTGCATTCCCAAAATTGCAATGAGAGCCAGCGAGTAAGGCAAACCTTGGAGCAACCTTGACGGGTTAGACTGCAAAACTTTTTCAGTAACTCCGGTAATTTGCGCTCCGACAATCGTTGTGGTAAATACCGTGATTAGCACCAAAGCTAAGGCAAAAAATGGCCTGGTTACAGATTCGGTTTTTACCGGAGTTTCCCCTGATTGGTGGCTGGGATTGGGAACTATGGCAAAAAAAGGTTTACCGCTTAAGCTATTTTGAAATATGACTAAAAAGCGATCGCCAAAATGCCGCTCCACATTCTCCCGAATCGTCTGATAAGCAGCCTCCGGGTTCGTGCGTAACTGTCCGCGACAAATTACAGCCTGTGGCCGAAATTCTAAATCTTGCAAAAAGTAAATTGACCAAGGAAAACAATCGCGCAAGCTCACTTCTTCCTCGGAATCGATCGGGCGCAGGGGCAGTTTTGGCTCTTTCGGTTCAGTCGCAGAGCCTGCTAAGAGCGTTTCAGTGGAGTCGATAATTTCCTTGCGCCCCAACTGTACCAAAAACCAGTACAAAAAAAAGCAAACCAGAAAAGATATAATTATCAACTGCGACGGTACTGTTTTGCTCGCGCCGTTAACTAAAAGCCAACCGCTCCAAATCAGCGCCGGCGCCATCATTACCAGCCACAGCAGCCATACCGGGGTTCGTGTAATGCGGCTGGTGCGGCTCTGTAACAAGTAGTAAGATATAAACCCCAATACGACGAGCAACCATAGTAAAAACAACATAATATTTATTCCATGCCTCTCAATAGTTCGTTGAAACAACAGAGTTCAGTCTCCAAACAGCCCAGGCTAGTGCTGGCAAATATCTTTGCTTTCCCACCTCACCGGGATACCCTTGGTGGGACAGCTTATTTCATTGTAGAAAACGAATCGAACATCCTGGTGGATTGTCCCGCTTGGGATGAGATTAATCAAGCCTTTTTGCGGGAAAACGGCGGCGTGCGGCTGCTGTTTCTCACCCACCGCGGCGCGATCGCCAAGGCGCGGGAGATTCAGGAAGCCACGGGCTGCGATATCCTGATTCAAGAGCAGGAAGCTTATTTGCTCCCTGGATTGAAGCTGACGGTTTTTGAGCGAGAATTTGCTGTGAGCGATCGAACTCTGGCATTTTGGACTCCCGGCCACTCTCCGGGTTCCTCTTGCCTTTATGATAGTGGCAGTGGTGGAGTGTTGTTTTCTGGCAGACACTTGCTCCCCAACCGTGAAGGCGCTCCTGTACCGCAGAGAACGGCAAAAACTTTTCACTGGCCGCGGCAAATTAACAATGTGCAGTCAATTATTGATCGATTTTCGCCTTCGACTCTGCAATATATCTGCCCCGCTGCGAATACTGGCTTTTTGCGGGGAAAAGGATCGATCGATCGAGCTTTTGAGCAATTAACTAATCTGGATTTAGCTGTTTGTTTGCAGAATCAAGAAGACCGGGCGGTTGAAACCGCGTCTATACAAACAAAACCCGCCTCCGCGGGTTGAAGAAGACCGGGCGGTTGAAACCGCCGTCTTATCCCAAGGATATTGGGTGAAAATCATGTTATGTTCTTGAGTCCGCGGAGGCGGACATCGTTTGTGTAGACGCGGTTTCAACCGCCGTCTTATCCTGTGGAAAAAACTATGGAAAAAACCGAAAAACAAAAAATGCTCGCCGGCGAATTGTATTTAGCTGCGGATGAGCAATTAATTGCAGAACGCCAGCGAGCCCGCCGCCTCACCAGAATCTACAATTCTACTCACGAAGATGAACCAGACAAACGGTTAGAAATCCTTGCCGAATTGTTTGGTGCAATCGGGCCGAAAGTTGAAATCGAGCCGCCTTTTTACTGCGACTACGGCAGCAA
>Ga0335395_10002363_pt1 | contig 11737 bp, 7 predicted proteins | sample MAT02_FD_205744 | JGI IMG/M metagenome (GOLD analysis project Ga0335395, IMG submission 205744) | Freshwater microbial communities from Lake Fryxell liftoff mats and glacier meltwater in Antarctica - MAT-02 (spades assembly) (version 2) ...
AAGGGGCTAATTTTGACTACTGATATACCTGTGTATGTCAAAGCTGATGACAAGAATGCCTTTAACCTCCATGCCAATCCCGGAACTACTTCTCCCATCGAAGAGTTTACGGAGCTAGTTAATCTCAATTCTGTAGATGGGGGCAATTTTTATGATCGCAAAGACAAAAATCTTCAATTTGCCTGTCGATCGGGGCAGCCCGGTTGCGGAGTTGGGGATCAGTGGCGACCTGCCCGGATCATTGCCGACTCGATTACCCTCTTGTCTAATAACTTCTACGATGGAGTCCGCAGTGATAGCAGCTTTGACCAAAACAACAACGGCGGTAACTACCTAGTCGAGTCTCGCCTGAAAAATGGTTTCCTCTGGAATTCCTTCGGCACAAGTTCTGAAGCTGCCAACTCCGTCGCCCCTGCTGTTGCTCAACAGAGTTCCTACTGGACGAATGGTGTCACCCCAATCCAGCGCCGAGTTGCCACAGCCCCAGTTTATCAAATGGAAGTTTGCTTAAAATTACCTGTGTCGGCTTGTCAGCCCAAAGATTGGCAGTCAACACACAAAGTTAAAGTCGGGGCTACAGACATCACTATTGAGGCTGGAACCACCGCAACTCTGGCAACAATTACCCCAAGTACAGCCGATCGATTGGCTTCTATTTACCGTCTCCCCCGCCGAGTCGCCTTCGATCGAAACAATATGGATGGCAGCATCTTATTAACTGATGCCAATAATGATTTAATTCTGGGAACTTTAGGTGACGGCATAGATAGAAAGCCCGTAATTATCAGAAAGACGGCAACTACAGCACCTACGCCTGAGCCCATAGGATTTGTCTCTGCAACTGGGACTCTCCCCTCAACTGTCATACCCCAAATTAAAACAGCTACAGCTACAGGTTCAGCTCTATGGTTTGCCTCTGGTGGTCAGCAAGTATTATCAACAACCTCTCCTCCACCTGTTCCTCCGAGTCTGCTACCGCCGCCAACAAAATTTGGGGTTGGACCAACACCAACAGACCCTGATTTCAATACTGCGGGAGCCTACTATCAACAATACCTGCCGGAACCAGCAGTTCCTCCTACTCCCAACGAAGGATTAGTAGGATTACCCCAATTCTTGGCTCCCTTTGATGTAATATTACCGGGGGCAAATACTATGGCTGATGCCGAAAAACATAGTTTTTGTATTGCCACTCAGCCTGTAATTGTTCCACCAGCAACTGTGGCTGATCCTCTAGCTCCCGGCTCTGGTGCTTCCAAACAATTGATAGTACGTACCCAAACTGTAGCTACTCCAGCAATTCCGGGTTACCTGCCACCAAAAATATTACCCACAGAGGCACAATCTACGATCCCCATCCCGAAAGCAGATGACACTATGCCACCTACGGCAACTAAACCCTTTGAACCTTATGGGGATACTGCTATCACTGATGCAAACTGGATAGCTACCCCAGCCGGGTTTGCGGCTCCAGCCTATGCGGGGATTGAGTCTGGTCTGCCTGTTGGTTCTCCAACACTTGTACCTGTACCTTGTGAAGATACAGTATCTGGTGCGATCGAGACCTTTAGAACTGGTTTGTTAGCTCCGGCGGCGGACATTGCCCTAGCTGATTTTGCCACTGCTCCAGCAACCCCTGCTGATGCGGTCGTGATCACTCCTGCTGTAGCTCCTGACACAACTACGAAGGTAGTAATTAATGCTCTACCCCAAGTTACGGCTGGAACTAAAAAGATTAACTACATTGATCTTGGTAGTGCTGCCACTGGGCTGCCCATTCCTGCGGATACCGAAATCACCCTAAGGAAAGGCACTGGAACTCTAGCAGAACCAGACCCAATCTTTGTGATTCGGGGTCAAAGCCCAGACGGGATTGTGATTGGTGACACTGCCACTGTTAGTAATGGGGTGAAACTTGTTCTTGATGGAGTCAGCCCCAATAATGTCTTTTGGGTTTCTAGTCGAGGGATTACGATCGCTGATGCCAATCCTACCCCTGCTCCCACAGCAGCAATCCCTAGCCCAGACTTTAAGGGCAACCTCCTAGCTGGCAACTTCCTTGGTAAGAATGTCGTTCCCATACCTCCTGCTCCTCCTGAAACCAGTCCCCTGTCCATTGGCAACAATACTAAGGTGACTGCCGGACGTTTCCTTGGTTTTACTGGTAGTAACCTCCGAGAAGCAAGAACGGTAGCGATCGACCCAGAAGTTGCTGCAATTCCCCCAGTACCCTTCCCCGGCTCTGTCCCACCGAAGAAAACCATGGAACTCTGGGCCATGAATAGCATTCCCCCTACCTACGAAAAGCTAACCAACCAGCCGATCATGGTTCCCGTGCTGAATGTGCATTCCCCCAGTGGTGCTCCCGGTACTTTTGGTTCATCCTCTACCGACAGACTCGATAGTTCTGGTTGGATTCCTCAAGCAGTTGCTTCTACCTTTAATGCCGTCTTGGTTATGGGTGATTCCCCAGCCCGTCCCCTTGATCCTGTTCCCACAACATACATAGGTTCTCCTAATGTGGACAGAGCAGAAAACAATGGTGGTTTGGTCAACTTCCCTCGCTTTATAGAGGCCTGGGAAACTTCCACAGCCCCCACTGATGCGTTAACAGCGAAAATCGCAGGCAGTTTAATTCAATACAAGAAGAGTGTCTTTGCCTCTGCTCCCTTTGAAGCCATCAATGACCCTGACTTAGATACTTCTCTCTTCTTTGACACCCCGGCTTACACCACGAGCCTCCCAGCTAACTTCAAAGGTTTCCGCTATCCCGGTGGGGCAAACTTGTTCCGAGCACCCTACTATCGCGCTCCCTTTAGAGCTTGGGGTTATGATGTGGGCTTACTGAATCAGTCTGCCGACTTGTTTAGCAAACGATTCTCCCTGCCTCTCACCGCCCGTCCTAGTGAATTCTTCCGGGAAGTCAGCCGGGATGATGAGTGGATAAAAACCCTCCTCTGTGGCAAGGTAAGTGGTCAGCCAGCCGTAGATACATCTCAACGACCTAGCACTTGTCCTGCTTAATTTAGTTCCTTGCCCTCCTAACTTGGGGGGTGAGAACTTCAATATTTTCTAAACATTAGCCCCGAACAACTAAAACCCAAATCTAGGAGCAAGAAAACCATGAGGCGGCGTAGATTGATAAATAAAAATAGAATAATCGTAAAAAGAAGTCAGCCAGATGGCGGTTTTACGATCATTGAATCTCTCCTCGCAATTATTGTGGTAGGCATCCTCTTGGTAGGAATTGCTCCAGTAATTGCCCTCTCCGTAGCTACTAGAGTCCAAGCACGGCGAGTAGAAAGTGCCACCCAAGCTGCCCGGACGTATATTGAAGGAACCCGTGCGAGGTCTATTCAAGCTCCTAATGCGAGGGTTTACTTAGAAACGGCAAAAATTCAAGCTAGTCAATCTGGGCTGGTTTTTGACGGAACTGTCCCATCACCGCCTGCGGACGCATTGTCGCAATGTGCCACAAAAGAAGATGCCAAAACCAAAGTAACTTGTGAGACAAATCGTTACTTAAACGGTAATCCAGTCGCTGGTGACACCGCTAGCCTGTATTGCTTTGATGTCGATGGCGATGGGGGCTGTAGTGCTGATAGTATCCAAGACATGATTGTCCAAGCATTCCGAAGTACAAGACTTGAGACACCCACTACGGAAGAAGCTGTGATTGCTGCTGATGCCTCCCAAGGCTATATTCTGGGTGTCCGAGTTTACCGAGCTGATGCCTTTGACGGTAGTGGTGAACTCAAAGCCTCCGATGCAACCACTAATGTAAGGGCAGATACCTTCGCTGGGGGGTTGGGCGATCGCAAGGCTCCCTTGATTGAGATGACCACAGATATCACCGTCCGGGGCGATATTACCAGACTTTTTGCCAATATTTGTACCCGTCTGAATAGTAAAGGCACGTCTTGTGGCAGTAATCCTACTCCTAGTCCTACTCCCTAAACTAACTTGAGAAGAAATTTAACTAGGACAGAAAACCTGTAAATCTGGACAAATAATTAAACAAAAATCAAATACTAATCAAATAAAAAATTATTTAATACTTTTACTAAGTCCTATGTTTTTTTCCAAGTTTCGCCGGAAGTTACTACGCCGTTCCCGCTCCCCAAAAATTCTTGGGTTTACCTTGATTGAATTACTGGTGGGGATGGTCTTAGCTTTTTTGGTCATGGCTCCCATGCTGGGATTTATGGTCAATATGCTAGAGAGCGATAATTCTGAACAGGCGAAAGCTAGTACGGAACAGGAGGTTCAATCAGCCCTCGACTATATTTCCCGTGACTTGCAGCAAGCAATTTATATTTATGGCTCCGATGCAATCAAAAATGGTGGCGATTTAGGCATCCGAGAACAAATTCCCCCTACTCAACCAACTACAGGCTGCGAAGATAATGATAAGTGTGAGCCAATTCTGGCTTTTTGGAGACGGCAACTAGTTCAGGATGCAGAGCAATATACCGATGTGAATCCTTACGTTTACTCCTTGGTAGTTTATTACCATATTACGGGTGATCAAGGGGTGGCTAATAGTGTCTGGTCAAAGGCTGCTCGGATTGGTCGGTTTGAGATTCGGGATGGGGTAAAATGGAGTCCGCCGCCGAGTGTTGCCCTCGGTACTCTTAGTGATGATGACGTATTCTATAAAGATAAAGGAAATGCTGTTATTGGATTAGATAAGGGCTTTAAGCTATTTAAGCTAGAATCTGGTGTTGGTTTGGATGTAGCGATGAACAAATGGAAAAAAGGAAGTGATCCCTACGATACGCCGATCGCAGTTTTGTTAGACCACATTGACCAGAGTGAGTGGATAGCAAACAGCGAAGTTTTGAATAATTTGCAATGCCCTTTAGACCCTTCTTCAAATACTAACGAGAGACTCCAACGTATTCCAGGTGCTGGCGAAAAAGTTTATGGATTCTACTCCTGTGTCAACTCTCGGTTGTGGGTAGCTCAAACCTTTATCCGAGGAAATGCCATGTTCCGGGTGAAGCCTAACTGTACCCCTGATAAGGCAGAGTGTAAGTACTCTGAGGAAAGGAGGACTTTTTTCCCTAGGGCTACGGTACAAGTCCGGGGTCAAGGTTTCTTGGATGTGCGTTAGTAGTAGATTGCTAACTTTAACTGGAAATTACTATTGGATAGTGGAGCAAGGAGATGATCGTGTTCATGAGAAAGCGTAATTTTAGACAGTCTCGCAAGCGTCAAGGGGGTTTTACCTTGATTGAAGTATTGATTGTGGTGGTAATTATTGGGATTTTGGGTTCGATCGCCGCCCCCGGTTGGTTGGGTTTTGTGAGTCAGCAACGGGTAAATAAAACCAATGAAGTCGTCCTGCGGGGCTTACAGTCTGCCCAGAGTGAAGCCCGGAGAACCAAACTAAATTATAGCTTTGCCCTGAAAACGGAAGCAGGGAGAGTGCCAGAGTTTGCTACTTTTCCTGATCCGACAGGGACGACAGTGCCTTCTAACTGGACGAGTTTAGGGGCAGATATTGGTCTATCTCCGGGGCAGGTGTGGGTAGGGACTAATCTAACGGGTCAAAATGAGAGCGGTGGTGCTGTTGGGGTTGTGGGTGCAACTCCCGTGGGCAGGATTACCTTTGACCATACAGGGGTGTTACGATCAAGCAGTCGCTCTCCTGATGTTGATCTACGCCTTGTTACTGCCCAACCGGGGGGAGGTACAAATCCGGCTCCGGGGACTCTGCGCTGTGTGAAAATTACAACGCTGTTGGGATCGATCGAAACCTATAAAACTGATGCCGTTTGTAAACCTTAACAGTGAACCTTAACAGTGAACAGTTATCAGTTATCAGTGAACAAGAGCTGATGCAGTTTGTAGCCCCTAATAGTTAAATCTATTTTGAATTTAGGTTGAACTCATATAGTCTGAGATCTGCTAAATTGAGGGCAAGGAAATTAACTTAATTAACCTATGCATCAAAATCCTCAGCATCTTCAGCCCTACGGCTATAATTCCCAAGGAGTCGATCGAGAAAGTATCAAAGAGCCTAAAGGGAAAAATTACCCGCCTCTACTTCGCTGGTTTTTTCTGGGGATCATGCTTTTGGGGTATCTCCTAATTTCGGGGTGTGTGCAGTACGATGTGGGGGTGAAGGTGACGGGGCCCCATCGGGGTTTGTTGGTGCAGCAAATTCACCTTGATGAAGAGTTGAGTGGTTTTGCTGGGAAACGGGCGAAGCAATGGTTAGGGGGAATTGAATCTAGGGTGCGATCGCTTGACGGTGAGGTGAAACGGGCTTCTGCCCAAGATTTGACAGTGAAAATTCCTTTTACCAATGCCCAAGACCTAACGGATAAGTTTCAACGTTTTTTCCAACCAGAAACCCCAGAGCAGGCAAATTCTCAGGCTCTCCCCGATCTAAACCTGCGCTTTAGTCTTGATCAGAGTAACTTGTTGCTTCTCCAACGCTGTCATCTCCGCCTTGATGCAGATTTGCGATCGCTGGGCTTAGTTGCTGCCGATGGTGAAGTGATTATTAATCCTGGCTCTTTGTTTAATCTACAATTTAGCTTGGAGTCTCCTTGGGGAGCAAAAAATGTTGATCGAGTAGACAATCCCATTCTGCCCTCGATCGATCAAGCCGGACATCGCTTAACTTGGCAACTACAAGCGGCGGAGTTGAACCATATCGAGGCAGTATTTTGGCTCCCGAATCCCTTGGGCTTGGGGGCGATCGTCATCACTCTACTGATGCTCGTTGGTTTCTATGTCAAACATAGGCAAATGCCTTGGAAGCAAGCCTCATCCTAAGCTATCCTACGGGAAAATTGGGCGGGAAAATTGAGTTATTAAGGTCGGGAAATAATTAATTCTGGAGTAAGTCATGAAAAAGTTATTGGCAGTAAGTTTATTTTTTGTCGGGCTACTCTGGGCAGTGGCAAGTTTTCCCGGTTTGGCGGGGTCTGGACAGTTTGAGTCGATCGTCCTCAACTTTCGAGATGACCTCACACCGACCCAAATAGCTCAAGAATTGGCAGAAATTAAACAACAATTCCAAGTTACCCCTCGTCTAAATAGTGAATTTTCAAACAAGGATCAAGTGTATATAGTCCGGGGCGATCGAGAAAAGCTCGGCAAATTACGCCAGTCCTCGATCGTCAAATCTGCCACAGAATATATTGAACCGAACTACCTCTATCAAGCTACAGGGATTCCCAACGACCCCGACTACAGCAAACAATGGAATCTGCGGAGTATTAATGTCGAAGCTGCTTGGAATGAAACCAAGGGAGATGGCGTGATTGTGGCGGTGATTGATACCGGAGTTAGCCCAGTTCCCGACCTCAAGGAAACCAAATTTACCAAGGGTTACGATTTTGTCCATGATACGATCGAGGCTCTTGATGATGTAGGTCATGGAACCCATGTAGCCGGGACGATCGCTCAATCTACCAATAATAACTACGGCGTTGCTGGCATTGCCTACCAAGCCACGATCATGCCCCTCAAGGTCTTGGATGAAAGCGGCGCAGGAACCATTGCGGATATTGCCGAGGCGATTCGTTATGCTGCTGACAATAAGGCAGATGTAATTAATCTCAGTTTGGGTGGGTCTGGAGAGAGCCAACTCCTAGAAAGTGCGATCGATTATGCCCACGGTAAAGGAGTAGTAGTCATTGCCGCCGCCGGAAATGCAGGGACAGGATCGGCTTCCTATCCGGCTCGGTATCCCCATGCGATCGGCGTAGCTGCCCTAGATGCAGGCGGGATGAAAGCACCCTACTCAAACTTTGGGGCTGGGGTTGATATCTCTGCACCGGGGGGTAGTGAAGATGCCAAAATTCTCCAAGAAACGATCAATCCCGTCACCAAGGAATCAGTATTTGTCGGCTACCAAGGAACCAGTATGGCAGCTCCCCACGTCGCCGGAGTTGCGGCTCTGATCAAAGCTAGTGGCATCAAAGAACCGGATGCAATTTTGCAGATTCTCCAGCAAGCCTCCAGAAAAGTTCAAGAAGACCCCCTCAACCACTATGGAGCCGGACAATTGGATGCCGGAAATGCCGTGAAGCTGGCAGTAACAGGGCAGATTACCTTCCAAGACTTTTTCCGTTGGCTCCGGGACAATGGCTATCTCAATCCCCGGTTCTGGGTTGATGGCGGAGCAGTGGCTCTGTTACCCAAAGTCGCTATGGTCATGGGTTCTTACCTCTTGGCTTGGTTCCTGCGTATGTATTTCCCCTTCCGTTGGAGTTTGGCGACAGGTTTAGTAGCGGGGAGTTCGGGTTTATTCTTCCTCCGGGGCTTATACATTTTTGACCTGCCTCAGATGCCCTTCCGGGTGTTGGGTAGTTCGATTCCCGAATTAGGTAATGCCATCACTGGCGGTACAGCCCTAAATCCAGTTTTTGCCAGTGTCCTGATTCCTCTAGGTTTAATTGCCCTGCTGTTGGGACATCCCCAAGGAAAAGGTTTTGCCATCGGCACGGCGATCGGAGTGACCAGTTGCCTCGTGGTAAATGCCGTAGTAGATCCACAGCTTTGGGGCTTAGGAACAGGGTTAATTGCCCGGAGTTACCTGATAGTTAATGCCTTACTCTGTTTAGGATTGGCTATCCTGGCTAGTCGAGGGGAAAGTCGAGGAGGACGATCGACAGTTAGCTAGAATTATTTAGCTAGGATTATTAGGTGTGAGGTGGGCGTTGCCCACCCTACTTAATTAAGATTGATCCTCTAACCAGGTTTTGTATAAATCAGGACGGCGGCTTTTGGTGCGATCGAGCTGCTGTTGTCGCCGCCATTTGGCAATTTCTCCATGATTTCCTGACAGGAGAACATCGGGAACCCGCCAGCCCCGAAACTCTGGAGGACGAGTGTATTGGGGATAATCTAATAAATCTTCCTCAAAACTTTCTAGCTTTAGGGATTCTTCCTTGCCCACCGTACCGGGTAACAATCTTGTCACCCCATTAATTAACGTCAACGCCGGAATCTCGCCACAGGTGAGGACAAAATCCCCTAAGGAAATTTCCCTAGTCACCAAATTAGCCACCCGCTCATCAACGCCCTCGTAATGTCCGCAGATAATTACTAACTGCTGATAATTAGCGGCTAAGTCTTTAAGCAATGGCTGTTTTAGAGTTTCCCCACTGGGAGTCATCAAAATCACTTCCCGCTTCTCCAGTATGGGGATAGATTCAACGGCTGCAAAAATTGGCTCTGGTTTCATCAACATACCCACCCCGCCGCCGTAGGGTTCATCATCGACTCGGTGGTGTTTATCATGGGTGAAATCACGGGGATTAACTAAATTAACCTGAGCAATTTGTTTTGCCAAGGCTCTACCCAACAGGCCGGAGCTTAAGCCGGAGCTAAAAAAATCTGGAAATAAGGTAACTACATCAAAACGCACAATAATTTATTCCTGCCTTGGTTGAATGGGAAGGGAGAAGTTCTAGGTTTTTTGGGTATATTTTTAGGGATTTTATTTTTCTAGAATCTTTGGAAATTTTAGGCTAATACCCGACGGAGAATGATCATCCCGTTACCTACAACCGCTTTACGGGCTACTAGGCGATTATTGGGATCAAGGAGGAGTAATTGCCGAAAATCTAAGTCCTGCGATCGAGCTTCTACTCCGGCAGCGATCTGATCCTGTTGCTCTGGGCTTAAATTATACCAATCTTGGCTTACTTGGACTTTTAGCAAGCTCTCATTAAAATTGGGCTGAATTTTGATAATTAGTCCCTCTGGCTCCCCGGTAGTAATCTCCATTACTTGGTCTTGAATGGTGGCAATTAAAACCTGTTCTGGGGTGAGTTTGGGAACTGGTTCTAGAATTACAGGATTTTCGGCAGTAACCTTTCCTGAATCGGCAGAATCTGGACTAATTTCTGGGGCTAACTCTGGAGTAGTCGGGGCTGGATCAGGAAGAGCTGCTTCGGGCGTTGGAGAAATTTCTGGGGTTAACTCAGGGGGTATTTTTGTGGTTAAGTCTGGCACTGGGGAAACTTCTGGGGAAGAAACCGGGGGATTTTCTGGCAGGATTGCTACGGGTTGGGGCGAGGTTGGCGGGGTTGGGATCGATCGAGGGGGAAACAAGACAGAAGTAGTTGTCCAGAAAAACAAGACCGTCAGGGCGGCGATCGCCCCAGATAGTCCCCAATCGGGCAATTTTTCATTTATCTGGGTCGGTAAAAACTGCCGGACTGTCCCTAGGGCTGCACCATAGCGTCGATCGAACTCCTCGGCTCCCGGTTGCTCTAGCTTGATAACTGCTTTCTCCGAAAGGGCGATCGTCCCCCGCAATAATTTCAGCAACAAAGCCCGGAACCCTGTCGCTGGAGGCAAACTTAAGCTACTAGAAGCTGGCTCTGGATTTTGAGTGGAATTCTGATCTAGAGATTGATCTGGAGATTGATCTGGATTCTGATCGGGATTTTGATCTGAAGACATGGCAGTTTTCTCCTAGGAAGTTTCATCTATTTTCCCATACTAAGCTTCTAGAGCAAACCTCGGACTCGTAAATATCGAGCTTCGTTTTTGAAATCCTAACCAAATACCTAAACCCAATAGTCGTTTTTGGTCTTACCCGCCTGTTTGTCATAAATCCGATCTCCTAATATCTCCGCAAAGCAAACGCAACTATTTACATTTGTAGTATATATGTAGTATAATAATAATCAAAGAAGCCTCACCATGCCCAACTATCTATAAAATCCCCTAAAAACTATGCCCTACCAAAAACTAGAATTAGCTACCTCTCACCCGGTACTGTCTTGGGCAAACCATGAGCTAGCTAGTGCCGAAATCCAAATGGCAAAAAATGTTGCCTCTCTGCCCTTCGTGTTTAAGCACGTCTCCTTGATGCCCGATGTGCATTTGGGTAAGGGAGCCTTGGTTGGTTCTGTCATTGCGACCAAGGAAGCGATCATCCCGGCGGCTGTGGGGGTGGATATTGGTTGCGGCATGATGGCAATCAAAATGCCCTTTAATGCTGAAAAGCTAGAAGGAAAACTCAAGCAAATCCGTCTAGACATTGAGGCAGAAGTTCCTGTGGGTTTTAACCAAAATAAAGAAGTTGAGAAAACTGTCACCAACTGGCAGGGCTGGCAGGAATTTAGCCAACTTCATCCCGGAGTCCAACGTCTGGAGGGCAAAGCCATGAAGCAACTCGGCTCCCTTGGTGGGGGGAATCACTTTGTGGAAGTGTGTCTAGATACGGAAAATCAAGTGTGGCTGATGCTCCACTCTGGCTCTCGGCACATTGGCAATATGCTGGCTCAACACCATATCGATACGGGCAAAGAATTGGCAAAACTCACGGAGACTAGTCTTCCCGATCGAGACCTTGCCTACTTTGTAGCCGGAACTCCTGAATTTGCAGCCTACTGGCACGATCTACAATGGGCGCAAAACTACGCTCGCTACAACCGGGAAATCATGATGGCTCGGTGTAAGCGAGTATTAGAAAAGCACCTAGCGGGAGGCAAACCATCCCAACCCTTGATGCAGGTAAACTGCCACCACAACTACGCCGAAAAAGAAACCCACTACGGTGAAGAGGTCTACGTTACTCGCAAGGGAGCGGTACGGGCGCAGGAGTCTGACTATGGGATTATCCCCGGCTCGATGGGGGCGAAATCTTTTATTGTCAAAGGTAAGGGCAATCATGAAAGCTACTGTTCCTGTTCCCACGGGGCGGGGCGGCAGATGTCTCGCACCAAGGCAAAGAAGAATTTCTCCTTAGATGACCTGA
>Ga0335395_10002366_pt1 | contig 11734 bp, 13 predicted proteins | sample MAT02_FD_205744 | JGI IMG/M metagenome (GOLD analysis project Ga0335395, IMG submission 205744) | Freshwater microbial communities from Lake Fryxell liftoff mats and glacier meltwater in Antarctica - MAT-02 (spades assembly) (version 2) ...
CAGCAAAACTGCGCGAATTGAACATCGATCCTAATAGTATTTAAGCCACAAATTGTTTAATTTAGGACTTATTCATTAAGACCAAAGAAACCGGGTTTTTTATCGCTTTTGCGGGCTATAACGAATTCTTTTCGCGAAAAAACCCGGTTTCTGACCCGCCCGTGCGTAAGTCCTATAAGCGTCCAAACGATCGCCCTTCCACCCGCCAAAACCCCTCAGAAGTGTTAACTTAGTAGTACGTTGTGTCGATCGCACATAAAAACAAATGCCTGAACTACAAACCCAGACCCACCAACACCTCCAGCAGCAAGACACCTCAAAACCCGTCATCGTCGGCCTGCAAGACGTAACAAAAGTTTACGGCATTGGCGACCTAGAAGTGCGCGCCCTCAACGGCGTCAGCTTGACGGTAACGCAAGGAGAATATTGCTCGATTATGGGCGCATCGGGTTCTGGCAAATCTACAGCCATGAATATTATCGGCTGTCTCGATCGACCTACGAGCGGCAGTTACTACCTAGATGGCGTAGATGTCGCCCAAATGCCGGAAGCAGAATTAGCCGGAATTCGTAATTTAAAATTAGGTTTTGTCTTCCAACAATTTCACCTGCTAGCTCAATTAACAGCCTTAGAAAATGTCATGTTACCGATGGTTTATGCAGGCATTCCCGCAGCCGAAAGACGCGAACGGGGCGTAGAGGCTTTAACGAAAGTAGGCCTGCAAAGTCGGCTGCAAAATAAACCGAATCAACTATCAGGAGGACAGCAGCAGCGGGTAGCCATCGCCCGCGCGATTGTCAACCGTCCGGTATTATTGCTTGCAGATGAACCGACTGGTGCATTGGATACTAAAACCACTCAAGAAGTAATGGATATTTTTACAGAATTTAATGAAAGCGGCATGACTGTGGTGATGGTGACTCACGAACCGGAAGTAGCGCGCCAAACTCGCCGCGTTGTCTGGTTCCGCGACGGTCAAGTTATTCATGATAATCTCGATCCGGCAGAGCTTTCTCACGCAGTATTTTAAGTTTTAAGTATTTTCTACTCGTCTACTCGTTACCAGGCTCTGCGAAAGTAACACACATCCGGAGGCTCAGCCTCCTTGTCACCCAGCGAGGCTCGGGAGCATCTGTGTTTTGCATTTATATATAATAGTGCGAGCGTCCTCGCTCGCGTATTGTACAACTCGCGAGCGAGGACGCTCGCACTGTAAAAAAAATTATTGCAATGCAGGAGATGCTCCGCGAGGTTCTTCCTCGCTTATATCGGTTCCCAGGCAGAAACTGGGAACCAGTTAGCACCAGTTAGCCTGGGAACCAGTGAACTAATGACTGATGACTAATAACTAATGACTATTGAAAAGCACTCGGAAAAGCAGCCCAAACTCGATCGACAAAATCTCTAAGTTGCCGAGACGCGATCGCGCTATCCTTGCGATCGGAGTCCAGAGACTGCAACTGAGTCAACAGCGAAATCACCTCAGTATCCAGCGCCGCCCGAAACAAACTCAACGGCCAAAGCAAATCAGCACCATCTCGCAAATCCGATAAAGTGTATTCTTCCGGCCACTTTTGCGGCAAATCCTTCCCGGATACCAACCCAACCAACATTAGAGGGCGCACCCAACAAATTTGACGTGCCTCAACCACTTCAATTACCTCTGAATGCAGGCACGCATTTCCATATTCTAAACTGACAATTTGACCGGGTTTAAAGTTCAAAGCACAATCCATTAATGCTGACTCTTAATACAGACAATAACCAAGCAAAATAAGTGCCGCAACTATCGACAGCACCAAAAAACATTATATCACAATTCCTTTTGCCCTCTTCCTTCTGCCCTCTGCCTTCTGCCCTCTGCCTTCTGCCTTCTTCCCTCTTCCTTCTGTTAACTTTCATCAAGAGTTTTAAGAGCAATTTCAAGATCCGCAGTCAACAATCGCGCTTCTTTTTTACCACTGCCACCTTTAGCATAATCCGCCACGGAAAGCGGCTCGCCGATCGCAATTTTGACACGAGTACCCCGTTGAGGAATGCGCGGGCGGTAGCGAATACTCATCGGTACAATTTTCACCCCCAAACCAGGTTCGCTCAACTCTGCCTGCATTGCCAAACGAGCCAATCCAGGCTTGGGAGGGTGAACTTCACCATCCTGAAAAATGCCACCTTCGGGAAAAATCACCAACATTTGCTTGTCGAGGAGCAATTCCACGCCATAACGCAGGCTGCTAATTGCTGGATGCTTGATATCCACAGCAAAACCTCCCAAATGTCTGATGAACCAACCTTGCAGTCCTTGCACCTCATCGGCAGTTACCATAAACCGCAAATCGCGTCCAGTCACCTTCTGTCCCGTTGAATAGGGCATCATCAGCGAATCCCACCGGGAGCGATGCGTAGGGGCTAAGATGACAGGCCCGTCCTTCGGCAAGTGCTCCTGTCCGGTTATTTCAATCTTGCCAAAATAAAACGGCAGGACAACATAGTGACCTAGCGGATAGAGCAAGGAGGTTAACCAAGGAGAAACGCGAGAGGTATTAGGTGCTACCTTGGCAAGCATGGGCTTCACTAGAGATGATTTACTGGACTCAATGGCGATCGCGGCATTATGGCGCATGGCAGTTAACCTGCTTTATCGATACATAAAGTTTAAGGATATGTTGTTTAGCAAACTTTTAATCTTTCGATGGGGACACTTTTGTTAGTGGCATTTTGCTTTTCGCCGGCGGAAAATGCCCCACAACTTAATCTGTTAGAGGCTTTCACCGAAGTCAACCCGACAGCAGTCAGGAGCAAGATCGATCGGGCAATTACCTATTATTTCAGTTAATATAGCCAAGTTCGATTACACATTGTCGATCGAGAATAAAAAAGTTAACAGGTTAAATTTTCCGGCGGGCTTCAAACCAAGAAAGTAACTGATCCCGACAAACAGACTCCATAATACCGCCAAGTACCTCCAAACGGTGACACGAAGGCGCGCTATCTGGAATATTAGCAGCAGTCCGAATCGCGCCAGTTTTCGGGTCATCAGCTCCGTATACCAGCAAACCGATCCGAGCTTGTACGATCGCACCAGCGCACATCGGGCAAGGCTCCAGCGTCACGTAGAGCGTGCATTGGTTGAGATGCCAGTCTTGCAAAACTTTGCCCGCCGCCCGCAGAGCCAAGATTTCGGCGTGAGCAGTCGGATCGCAGTCTCGCTCTCGCCGATTTTGCGCTTCGGCAATCAACTTACCAGTACCGTCAACGATGACAGCACCCACGGGCACTTCACCCGCATCGCCGGCAGCTCGTGCTAGTTCCACAGCCCTAGCCATCCAGCGCTTGTGAATAGCATAATTAAAATCACGAATAGACAAAAGCTCTGTTTGCAAATTCACGGTATACCTGCGTAACTGAAAACGTTTAATATCATCTTACTTATCCACTTGCTGCAGCTCAAATAAGTACGATCGCTAGTAAAACAAGTTTTTAGGGCAACCTATGGCATACTTACCTAGTTGAAAACACTTAAGATCAAAAAATAAAGTTACACCACAGTCCCATCCAGAGTAATTTTAAATTATGGACACCACCACGATTAGCACTGAAGTTGTTGAGCTGTTGTCCCGGATTAGCCGGCAAAAACTCCGCGAACAAGATATCACTCCCTTGGTAGTATTTCTGACTGCTCTAATTTCCGTCCTGCGCGGAGTAATGATTATCGACAGGACGATCGCCATTGAAGAAGAAGAACGGCTGCAAAAGACTCTCAAAGCCTTTTCCAGCGGCGATCCAAGTCGAATAGAACTAATTCAGCGCCTTGTCAAAGGAATCTCCAAACAGCAGGTTTACTTCAACCCCACGGAATTGCTAACCCTGACAGCTTTCTTCTCAGAATCAGAAAAGCTGTTGCTCATCGGTTCCGGCTACGAAATGTCAGCGGTAGACGGACACATCGACCTGCGGGAGCAAATGTACCTACAGTCGATCGCCAACCGGCTCGGCCTCGACTCCAGACACATTGCAGTCATAGACACCTTATTTACAAAAGAAGGAATCCTCGACTCAGAAGCTTTTGCCGAAGTTCAAGCATTACTCGCACCAAGCGAATTCTCCTCCCGCGATCCAGTATTTGGCAAAGCAGGAAAGCACCTGCTGACTCTTTTAATGCGTAAATAATGCAGCACATTTGACACTCCCCGACCTGAAGGTACGGGGATTCTTAATTCAGCGACTGACCTTTAAGTGCTACGTCCTTTCGGCAATATTCAAACCTTTTAACCGTAGAAACCTACTAATTAACGAGCCTGATTCGCAGTCACTCGCCTTGGGTCTATCTCCAAAAGCGTACTAGGATATTGACAAGCGAGTTCGGGTATGCCCTACCCTACCTAACAAAAATTCAATTGTTTATTTTTCTGATTTTGAGGCTGTATTAAGCCCCTAGCTGTTTGGCGAGTTTTCGCCGCTCTTTGTCCCCCGGTTTACGCCTAAAAGTGTGTCTGAGTCTCTGTTTCACGATGGCGAAGGAGTTTAGTTTAACCTTGACTTTTCTATTATACTACATAGACCAGAAATTTCCGGCTCTTTGGGAATGAATTCAAGAAATTAGAGCCGTCCTAAAAGGACAGGGTTTTAAACCCAGTTTCTTGATAAATTATTTCCGCTGTAAAAGAGACAGGGGAAAATAATTTAATGCTTTTTCGATTAATTCGCGGACGCACGGGTGGTCAGAAACCGGGTTTTTTCACAAAAAGACGGGTTACAGCCCGCAAAAACGGTAAAAAACCCGGTTTCTTTTGCCTTGATGCGTCCAAATCCGTCTAAAATCTAAAAGTGGCTTGTGGCTGCCTCCATCGCTCCAGCTCGATTTCAAATCTCCAATCGATTGATTATGCAAATTGAATGGCAAACCGCCAAAACCTACGAAGACATTCTCTATCACAAAAGTGGTGGCACCGCCAAAATAACCATCAATCGACCTCACAAACGGAACGCTTTCCGTCCCAAAACCGTGCAAGAACTGTGCGAGGCCTTTACTGATGCCCGCGAAGACACAAAAATCGGCGTTGTCCTCTTTACCGGTGCGGGGCCTCATACTGACGGCAAATATGCCTTTTGTGCCGGTGGCGACCAAAGCGTGCGCGGTACTGCGGGATATGTAGACGAAGGTGGTATACCCCGGTTGAACGTGCTCGACTTGCAGAAGTTGATTCGATCGATGCCCAAAGTTGTGATTGCTTTAGTGGCAGGATACGCGATCGGCGGCGGTCACGTTTTACACTTAATCTGCGACTTGACGATCGCAGCAGACAATGCCATTTTCGGACAAACCGGCCCAAAAGTAGGCAGTTTCGACGGTGGATTCGGAGCCAGCTATCTCGCCAGAGTAGTCGGCCAGAAAAAAGCCAGAGAAATTTGGTTTTTGTGTCGCCAGTACAGCGCGCAGCAAGCCCTAGAAATGGGTTTAGTCAACTGTGTCGTACCCGTGGAACAACTCGAACAAGAAGGGATGCAGTGGGCTGGAGAAATTCTCGAAAAAAGTCCGATCGCGATTCGCTGTTTAAAATCGGCTTTTAATGCCGACTGCGATGGTCAAGCCGGTCTGCAAGAGCTAGCTGGCAACGCCACTTTGCTGTACTATATGACCCAGGAAGGTGCGGAAGGCAAACAAGCATTTTTGGACAAACGGGAACCGGATTTTAGTCAATATCCGTGGCTGCCATAGCTCGATCGACAAATGAGTTTTTTGATTCCCTCATTCCAGTTACAGATGCTATTGATTTCTGTCAGTTGCAAAAGTCTAATTGAGGCGATCGTCGAAAAGTGTAAGTATTGATATTACTAGCACCAAAAAAAATGAAACTGCTTCGTTAAATCCAGACTGCGATCGCGATCGGTAATTCCCGAATCGGAAATCCCCAATGCTCCTATCTAAAATGATATGATTCCTGCTGCCGTCCGACTAAACCGACAGTGCTGCTGATTGTTCGATTAAAGTTGTGCCTGTCAACTGGCAGGCATTGCGCTCAGAAACAGTAACAGCCTCCTGCACAGTCACAGCTTGTTGTTGCCACAGTCCAATTTCTGCTATATTTTCCCACGATTCTCCAAAAGGCGGAACCGCTAAAGCACAAGCTTTCCACTGACTTTGCACCGGCACGCTCAGCAGATCGCAAACCCCCCCGCGTCTTCCTTCAGGAGTGTAGTGGTGGCAGTGACGGCAAGCAGAAGAAGTTAATGGGGTTTTCATAAAAGTGTTTGGGTAAATCAGTTTCATCCATAATTCTCCTCTGTAGAGCTAGGAGGTTTTAGAGCATCCCAGCCTTTATGCTGTATGGTTTGTAGCGATCCCCGAAGTATAAGTAAATTTTATAATTTATTAATAATTGCTTTATATGTAGAAACAATTAGCTCAGTCATTACTCATTAGTTAGGCAAAAATACAGGTTAAAAGTTTATAAAGGGTCAGGGATCAAGAAAAACGGCAAATGCCAAACAAGTATGAGATGTTACAAATAAACTGTGACTGGGGACACAAAAAGCGGGGCAAAGTAGGGTAAGCAGCCTCTGGGACACAGCAATTGAAGTTTTAATATAAATAAAAATGAAAAAATAGCAAAGGGCGATCGAAAACAGGCGATCGGGCAGCAGTTACCTTGACGACAAAAGCCACTAATTCTAGAATAGGCAAGTTTTAAAGCTTCTTCTTTATTTCTTGAGAATCAAAACATTAAAATCAATTCAGACACGATAGGAGTTTTGCTAATGAGTAAGCGTTCTTCGGTTGAATCCCCAAATCAATCCTCATCAACCCCAATCCAGCCTGCCTTGCAAGCCGCCCTGGGATGTTTGGATGTAAATCTAGAAGCAGAACTGACAACATACAGAAGGCACAGGCGGCGCGCCGAACAGTGGGTGTCGCCATCAGTTCGTACCGGCAAGCAAACAGCCACAACCGAGCAACAGAATACCCAAAACCTACCGCTGGAAGCTGCCGAAGAAACTCAGCAGCCGCTATCGCTGCCCCTATCCCTGGCGGGCGTTCAGGGCGATGCCCCGCTAGCAACTACCAGGGGTGGCACGAAATTATCTAGCAGTGGCTTTGCACCCCAAAAGTATCTTGAATCCAGCGAAAAACTGATAGAAAGTTTGGACGAAGCAAAAACCGAGCCTGCAGAACGCAGTTTGGCCGCGAGTCTGTTAACTCCCTTGGGACTGAGTTCGATGCTGCTGTTTCTGCTGTCGTGCACAGCTTTGGGCTACGCAGTCATGCACCCGTCAAGTGTAGTTAAAATGACAGGTTTGAACCGTTTGCTCGATCGCCCCGCGCCCGGAAACAACCAAAGTCCCACCGCTAGCGCCCCCTCAAATAGCAGCGCCAAAGAACTGCCAAAAGCTCCAAATCTGGTATCCAAGGAATTTGTCGATCTAGATTTGAGCACTCTCAGCAATGTCAAGCCCACAGCCAGCCCGATTGCTTCGCCATCGCCAAAAGCATCAATCCCGCCAACTCCGCCAGCACCTCCAGCCCCCATCGGCGCTGTCCCGATTCCTACAGAAGACGGCAACCCTGCTAGAGGTGCCCAACAAGGACTAAACAATCTCAGCACAGCTTTGCTGCCTAGTCCTAGCCCCAGGGCGGCCGAGCCTGTCCCGACACTGCCGACACTGCCTCCCACACCGACAGCAGCCCCGCAGGCCGCAGCCCCGCAGGCCGCAGTACCCCCGGCAACCGCAGCCCCCGCAGGAACTCCGAGACGGGCAGCCGACGGTTTCTATTACGTTGTCACCGATTACACCAACGAAAAATCTCTCCAGCAAGCCAGAACTGCAGTTCCCGATGCCTACGTGCGGAATTTCTCAAAGGGTGTCAAGATCCAAATGGGGGCTTTGAACGATGCCGCATCAGCAGAACGTTTGGTAAAAGAACTCCAAGCCAAAGGGGTGAAGGTGCAATACTATCAGCCGTAAACTAGGTAAAGAGTAAAAAAATTCAAATAAATTGTTAGACAAAGCCCGACAGTGATGAGTGTTTTGTCTAACACAAAATTGTTTTTTTAATTGTCAATTCCCATCCCCTAAATCTAAAATTTAATAAAATCGGGAGACGGAGCTCATGGGATTATTCGATCGCCTTTGGCGAGTGATTCGAGCCAATATTAACAGTTTGATCGGAGCTGCAGAAGATCCAGAAAAAATTCTGGAACAAGCTGTAATGGATATGCAAGAAGATTTAATCCAGCTCAGACAAGCTGTAGCAGGAGCGATTGCCGCTCAAAAACGCACCGAACGCCAATGCTCCCAAGCAGAATCTACAGCGGCAGAATGGTACCAGCGGGCGCAGCTAGCTTTGCAAAAAGGCGAGGAAAATTTGGCGCGGGAAGCTCTGACGCGAAAAAAAACCTATCAAGAAACGGCAACGGCGATGAAAGCTAGTCTCGGACAGCAGAACGCTGTGGTGACTCAACTTAAAGAAAATATGCGATCGCTCGAAAGTAAAATTTATGAGGCAAAATCTAAAAAAGATATGTATATTGCCCGAGCTCGATCGGCAAAAGCTTCAGAAAGGCTGCAAGAAATGATGGGAAATCTCAGTACCGGCAGTGCTTTGAGCGCCTTTGAAAAAATGGAAGAGAAAGTCATGCAGCTAGAAGCTCGCTCCGAAGCAATCGCAGAACTCGGAACTAACGATTTAGAAAAGCAGTTTCTCTCTCTCGAAGGTGCCGGAGATGTCGATGCCGAGTTGGCGGCGATGAAAGCACAAATGCTTCCAGGCAACAATACACCAAAATTGCCCTCTGGCGAGCCGCCCGCATCCTGAACCAGAACCAGCAGCACAATAGTTGGAAGGGCAAAAAATTCTCAACAGTCGAGTCACAGATACTTCACAAGCGTGTTGGGGAATTCCCGGATCGAAGTTAAACTCAATAGATAGGTGCATCAAATCAGCTTGCCTGCACCACTGACTCGATCGCTTTAAACTGTATTTATATGTTTGCAAAAATTGCCAAAGGCTCGATCGCGCGAAACATCTGACCAAACGAGTTTCACTCAGAGCGGGCTAACGCTATCAAGCCTGCTTACCGCCTAGTTCGTACACCTCACAGGAAAAATAGGATTATGGGATTATTTGACCGCATCAGCCGAGTCGTCAGAGCCAATCTTAACGATATGGTCAACAAAGCTGAAGACCCGGAAAAGATTTTAGAACAGTCCGTGACGGATATGCAGGAAGACTTGGTGCAGTTGCGTCAGGCCGTTGCCAGCGCGATCGCCACCCAAAAGCGCACCCAGACTCAGTACAATCAAGCTGAATCCCAGTCTAACCAGTGGCAGCAGCGCGCTCAGCTAGCCCTGCAAAAAGGAGACGAAACTTTGGCCCGCGAAGCCCTGGTGCGTAAAAAGTCTCACGCAGAAACGGCGGCTACCCTGAAAAGCAGTTTGGACCAGCAATCGGGTCAAGTAGAAAGCCTCAAACGCAACTTGATCGGTTTGGAAAGCAAGATTTCCGAAGCCAAAACTAAGAAGGATATGCTCAAGGCGAGAATATCTGCAGCTAAGGCCCAGGAACAGCTCAACAACACCATTGGCACCCTGAATACTGGCAGTTCAATGGCAGCTTTCGATCGCATGGAAGAAAAAGTTTTGCAGATAGAAGCTCGCGCGGGAGCATCAGCAGAACTGGCGGCCGGCGGCAGCAATTTAGAGGAACAGTTCCGCTTGCTAGAAAGTGGCGGCGATGTTGACGACGAGTTGGCTCAGATGAAAGCTCAACTGGGCGGAGGTTCTGTGTCTCAAGGTCAATTGCCCGCAGCGGATAATACTGCTAAGGCTAGTACCTCCGAGTCGAGTCCGGTGATTGACGCTGAGTTGGAAGAATTGCGATCGCAGCTCAATAAAATGTAGTAATTTCTATCAAAATTCACCTATTTCTCAGACGATCGCTTTGATAGAATGCTCCGCCTACCTACAGCGCTAGCTTGGGGAAGTCGGAGCTTTTTTCAAAGACAATTTATCAATACACAAACATTGCATTCTGTCAAGTATCTTTATGTTGAATTAAGAATTTAATAGGGATGTCTTGGCGGCGCGATCGCAGTTCAGTCTGGGAGTGGCAGCATTTGGCGCTAGGGTGAACAGCAGTGATCCTGACGGTCAATTTTTGGCGTGGCGGGGTCAAGTGCAGTACGTGCGGTTGTTGGATCCCCAGACGCTGCTGGTGGTGCGATCGGACGTGCAGTTGGCTGGAGGTGAGCTTTTGCCGATCGAACAATTTGGTTTGGGCGGCCCGGAGACAGTGCGGGGCTACCGTCAGGATGCTTTGCTCGCCCATAGCGGGATTTTTGCTTCAGCCCAGTTACGCTATCCGATTTTGCGGATTGGCGACAACCAAGGAGTTTTGCAGGTGACGCCGTTTGTGGAGGCTGGCAATGTTTGGAATAGCGGCCCAAGGGCGGATTTGGAAACAAATACTTTGCTGTCAGCGGGATTGGGCTTGCGGTGGCAGTACGGCCAGAGGTGGAATGCTCGCTTGGGCTGGGGAATTCCTTTGATCGATATTAAGTCGAGAGACAGAAGTTTGCAAGAGCGCGGGCTGTATTTTTCAGTAGAATTCCAACCTTTTTAGCTTGACGCCGGAAGCCCTTGGCGCAACTGAGCAATTCCGCTATATAGTAATAAGTATCATTTGGCACTCGTCTGTAGCTGCCAAGAGTGCATTTTACTGATAATTTTAAAATTAAACTATGTCTAAGGTGCAGTTGCTGCTTTTAAGTTCTTTTGCTTCCGGTTTTGGGTTTTGCTCTATCATCTTGGCGATGTTTACGATGATTTCCCGGTTGTCGTTTACTTCTTTTTTTACCCTTGTTTTAACTTTGATATTTTTTGGTTTCAATTTGCTTTTTGCTTTGCATTATTATACATCAATTACCAAGCAGTTAACTGTTAAAGGTAAAAGGAAAGCGAGAATTTAGTGATGGTGAAGCAGCGGCAGACAAAGGCATGGAGATTTATTTATGGAGTTTGAATGGAATCCAGACAAAGCGACGCTAAACCTTGAGAAGCATGGTGTTTCCTTTCCGGATGCCGCAACTGTATTTAATGACCAGCTATCTGTAACGTTTCCCGATCCTCAGCATTCCGTCGGAGAAAGTCGCTACGTTATCATTGGCATATCTAGGTATGGGCAACTTTTAATTGTTGCACACACCGATCAAGGAGAAAAAGTACGAATCATCAGCGCCCGAAAAGCTACCCGCCAGGAACAGAGGTTTTATGAAGAAGGATATTGAGAACGAAATGGAAGACGAATTACTTGCTGAGTATGACTTTGCTCAGATGAAAGGAGGTGTTAAAGGCAAGTATGTTGAGCGATATCGTGCAGGGACAAACTTGGTGCTTTTAGACCCCGATATTGCCAGAGCTTTTCCTAATGATGTAGCAGTGAATGACGCATTGAGGATGTTAATCCAGATTGCACAGCGTCAGCATTCAAATCACGAAGGATCTCAACTTCTATAACGCGATGTCAGCAGATTGTGCGATCGCCCATATTCGGAAATCCCCATTCGTGCGATCGCCTCTGGGTTAAGAAAATTATCTAGCTGTAGGTCATAATTATAAATAAACCCCTGAAAACCCTGTGACTTTAGTCCAGGGATGAAAGGTAGGAGTAGACTTTAGTCTACCAGTCAGACAAATGCGATACCTGGTAAAATTAATCAATGGAGGTGAAACAAAATGT
>Ga0335395_10002367_pt1 | contig 11731 bp, 11 predicted proteins | sample MAT02_FD_205744 | JGI IMG/M metagenome (GOLD analysis project Ga0335395, IMG submission 205744) | Freshwater microbial communities from Lake Fryxell liftoff mats and glacier meltwater in Antarctica - MAT-02 (spades assembly) (version 2) ...
CCTTTCATCACCATCACGATAAAAGCGCCGATCGCCACGGTGAACAACACCGTCCAGTGCAGGATCACCAGGCTGATCAAATAAATGTCGACGGTGGTGATGCGGGTCGCCACCTCAGCTTCACTGCCGCTCCAGGGCAGCACCCGCATCAGACCGGCGCTGACTGCCGCCAACAACGTGCCCACCCACAGCACATGCGGCAGGCGCCGCAAGATCTGGCGTTCCAGACCCGCAGGTGTCTTCTGAAATCCGGGCAGTTTTTTGAACAGGGGTGACATGGTGTTGGAGCGGGAAATAGGGGGCATGGATATCGAGTCGGAAGCTAATTGGAACCGCTTGGAACATGATAAGTTCGTCCGACCATTCCCATCCTGGCTTTTGGTGCTGCGGTTTGCTTTTCAGCCCCAGCCAGCCCACCACAAAGTCCATTCCATGCCGTACACCCCCAAGCTGAACCGCCGTCGCCTGCTCGCCGCGCTTTGCCTGGGCACGGCCCTGTCGCTCACGGGCTGCGCCACCGCACCGCCTGCCGGTGTGAGCGTGGTCAGTCCGTTCGATTTGCAGCGCTACCTCGGTACCTGGTTTGAGGTGGCGCGGCTGGACCACCGCTTCGAGCGTGGCTTGAGCCGGGTGAGCGCCAGCTACAGCCTGAACCCGGATGGCAGCGTGAAAGTGATCAACCGGGGTTACAACGCTGAAAAAGGCGCCTGGAGCGAGGCCGAGGGCCGCGCGACGTTCACGGGCGATGCCAACACCGCTTCACTCAAGGTCTCGTTTTTCGGCCCGTTTTATGGTGGCTACCACGTGATCGCGCTCGATCCCGCCTACCGCTGGGCGATGGTGATCGGCCCCGATCCGAGCTACCTCTGGATCCTGGCGCGCGAGCCACGCATTGCCGACGACGTGCGTGCAAGCCTGTTGGCGCAAGCGGCGGCCGCTGGCGTCAACACGGCCGAGCTGATCTGGGTCGACCACAGCGAGCGCTGAGCGATGGCCCCAACCGTGTTGCCCAGCGTGGTCTGGTTCAAGCGCGACCTGCGGCTGCACGACCATGTGCCGCTGGCCGAGGCGGCGGCGCGTGGCCCGGTGCTGTGTTTGCAGATAACCGAGCCGGGGTTTTGGTCCCAGCCCGATGCGTCCACCCAGCACTTTGGTTTTGTGCAGGAAAGCTTGCATGACCTTGAGCAGGCCTTGCAGGCGCGCGGCATGCAACTGCACCGGATGACGGGTGAGCTGCCCGAGGTTTTGGAGCGGCTTTGGTCGGCTACCCGATTTGAGCGGCTGTATACGCACGAAGAAACCGGCAACGACTTCACCTACCGGCGCGACCAGGCGGTGGCGCGCTGGTGTCGCGAGCGCGCTGTGGCCTGGAGCGAAAGTCCCCAGTTTGGTGTCGTGCGCCGCTTGGCGAGCCGCAATGGCTGGCACCGGCGCTGGGCGGCCCATGTGGGTGCTCCGCAAGTGGACAGCCCTGAAAGCTGGGCGCCAGCCACCGCGCCCTGGCCAGTGTCGGAAATCCCAAGCGCTGCGTTGCTTGGTCTGTGCGACGCTGATGTGCCCCATCGCCAGCGCGGCGGCCGCGCGGCGGGGCTCGCTGTGTTGCACGATTTCCTGAATGAGCGCAGCGCGTCGTACCGGGGCGGCATTTCCTCGCCTCTGTCTGCGCCGACGGCTTGCTCGCGGTTGTCGCCCTATTTGGCCCACGGCTGCCTGAGCCTGCGCGAGGTGGTGCAGGCCACGCGCGACCGCATGGCCGGCTTGTCGCCCGAGGCGCGCCACCATCGGCTCGGCTTGGAGGCGTTTGTGAGTCGGCTCGCCTGGCATTGCCACTTCATCCAGAAACTCGAGAGCGAACCCGAACTGGAGTGGCGCAACCTGCACCGGGGCTACGACGGGCTGCGCGAAGACGACTTCAATGCCGCGCACTTCGAGGCGCTGACCGAGGGCCGCACAGGCTGGCCGCTGGTCGACGCCTGTGTGGCCATGCTGCGCGAAACCGGCGGGGTCAATTTCCGCATGCGCGCCATGCTGGTCTCGGTGGCGGCCTATCCGCTGTGGCTGCACTGGCGGCCAGTAGGCGAGTGGCTGGCGCGTCAGTTTCTCGATTACGAGCCGGGCATCCATTGGAGCCAGCTGCAGATGCAAAGCGGCACCACCGGCATCAACACCACGCGGGTTTACAACCCGATCAAGCAGGCGCGCGACCACGATCCTCAGGGGCATTTCGCTCGCCGCTGGCTGCCGGCCTTGCACCGCGTGCCCGATGCCTGGCTGTTCGAGCCCTGGCGCATGCCCGAGGCGGTGCAGGCGCGCTGTGGCGTGCGCGTGGGCGTTGATTGGCCGCTGCCGGTGGTCGATCTGGAGCGCGCTACCCGCGAGGCCAAGACGCGATTGCACCAGCGCCGTGCGTTGCCCGAGGTGAAAGCGGCCGAGGCCGACATCGTGCGGCGCCATGGCTCGCGCTCGCGGGTGGCAGAGCAGACCGGGCGCACCCGCTCGGCTGCCGAGGCGGCGCAGCAGTCGCTGTTCTGATCAGGCCCACGGCCATCGACGGGTTTCGCCGCACGGAATCCGAAGCACGGCCGTCGCGCACCTCCGGTCAGGGCGTCTGTGAGGGGGCCACAATGGGGTTGATCGAAAGGAAAACCATGGCCCGACTGTCTCCCTTGCCCCCCGAGACCACACCTGAGCTCAAGCCGCATTTCGACTTTTTTCTCGGCACTCTTGGCTTCACGCCCAACAGCGTGTTGACCATGCAGCGCAAGCCCAAGCTCGCGCAGGCGCTGGTGGTGATGAACGCTGCGGTGATGGATCCCGAAGGCGAGGTCGACCTGGGCTTTCGCCGCTTGATCGGTCACGTGGTGAGCAAAGTATCCGGCTGCCTGTATTGCCAGGCGCCCACCTTGCTCGGCGCGAAAAACTTTGGTGTCAGTGAAGCCAAGCTGACCGAGATCTGGAGCTATGCCAGCAGCCCTAATTTCAGCGAGCGCGAACGCCTGGCGCTGGACTTCGCGCTGGCCGCTGCGTCGCAACCCAACGCGGTGACCGATGCGCAGTTTGCCGAGCTGCAGCAGCACTGGAGCGATGGCGAAATCGTCGAATTGCTCGGCGTGGTGGCGATGTTTGCATTCCTCAACCGCTGGAACGACACGATGGCCACCCCGCTGGAAGCCGTGCCTGAGGTTGTGGCCATGCAGGCGCTCGGTGCTCAAGGCTGGGTGCCCGGCAAGCACCGCACTTGAACCCCTATTTCCAGCGAATCGGCACGATGTGCACGCTGCCGCGCGTGCTGGAAAACGTGATCTCGCCTTCCTGCACCGTGGCCTGCAGTTGCATGCTGCGTTCTGCCAGCGCGGCCAGAGCGGGCGCAGCCTCAGTCGGCAGGCGCCAAGCCTGCAATTTGTCGAGCCGGGCGAGCTTGGTCTCCATGCCGCGCCACCACACGTCGGCCGCCGAGCCGAAGGCGTAGAGGAACACCGCGTCGGCCTTGCTGCAGGCTTTGGCCAGGGGCTTGTCTTCTGGCTGGCCGACCTCGATCCAAATGCGCTTGCGGCCGGTGAAGTCGGTCAGCGAGACATCGGGATCGTCTGGGTCGGACAGGCCGGCACCGAAAGCCAGCGTGCCGTCGCCGCCGCAGGTGTCGACCAGCTCGTGCGCGTGGATCGCCATTGCCACCAGCCGCACCATCATGCGTTCGTCGGTCTCGCTGGGGTGGCGGGCCAGGGTGAGCGCGTGGTCGGCGTAGTAGCCGTGGTCGATGTCGGCGATCTGGAGGTTCGCCTTGAAGATGGTGGATTTAAGGGCCATGGCGGACAACGCAGGTGAGCAGACAAGAAAAAAGCGGACCCCGTTGCCAGGGCCCGCTTTTCGCATTTGGTGGCGATAGGTGGACTTGAACCACCGACATCAGCATTATGAATGCTGCGCTCTAACCAACTGAGCTATATCGCCGGAAGGTCAGCATTGTAGAGCATGTTCAGGCCTGTTCCACAGGCTTGGGCTTCGGTTGGCCTTGGCCTTAGCCCACCCGCTTGACGTGCGACGCGCACCAGCCTTTGGCGGTCACCTGCTTACCGGCAAACAGCGGGCATGGGCCCGCCTCACTGCCAGGCGCGCCCTGATAAAGCGCGCAATTGGCACAGTTCGAGCCCGCTACAAAATTCGGGTACTTGGCTTTGTCCACGCGCGCAGCATCGGCCACATAGCCCAAAGCCACCGCCGTGGGATCCGCCTCGTCAAGCATGGGACCCGTTGAGGTGGGCGCGGCAGGCGCTGCCGCTGGTTCAGTGGCTGGCATGGGCGCTGGGGCAGCCGCTGGTGGCGCGGCAGGCGGGGCAGCGGGTGCGGCCTCGGGGGGTGGCGCCTTTTCGGAGCAGGCCGCAGCCAAGACAGCGCCCGTGAGGGGCACCATCATGATGAAACGTCGACGTGTGGTCATGGTCAAACCTCTTGTTCGTGAGTGAAAGTTATTGATGCGCTCATCGGCTGCGCACCGGGTGGGCTTGTCGCCCCATGCCGATCGGTCATCGGTTGCCCATTGTGGTCCGCGAGAGGGTCCAGCTGGGCGCGATTCTTGTCAGACATGTCTGAAAATTGCCTTACGTTTGTTCACAAATGCGTCCATGCCTTCCTTCTGGTCGGCGGTGGCAAACAGCGCGTGGAACAGGCGCCGCTCGAACATCACACCATCCGACAAACCCGACTCGAACGCGCGGTTGACCGACTCCTTGGCCGCCATCAACGCCATCTGCGAGTGGTCGCAAATCATGAGCGCCGCGCCCAGGGTCTCGTCCATCAGCTTGTCCAGCGGCACCACGCGGCTCACCAGACCGGCGCGTTCGGCCTCGGTGGCGTCCATCATGCGGCCGGTGAGCGCCATGTCCATCGCCTTGGCTTTGCCCACCGCCCGCGGCAGGCGTTGCGTGCCACCAGCGCCGGGGATGATGCCCAGCTTGATCTCGGGCTGGCCAAATTTGGCGTTGTCGGCGGCAATGATGAAATCGCACATCATGGCCAGCTCGCAGCCGCCGCCCAAGGCAAAGCCGCTCACCGCTGCGATCACCGGTTTGCGGATGCCGCAGATCGTTTCCCAGTTGCGGGTGATGTAGTCGTTTTTGTAGACATCGGCAAAACCGTATGTCGCCATGGCGCCGATGTCGGCACCGGCCGCAAACGCCTTCTCGCTGCCGGTGATCACCATGCAGCCGATGTCATCGCTGGCGTCAAAGGCCCGCAGCGCGCTACCGAGCTCGGTCATCAGCTGGTCGTTGAGCGCATTGAGCTGCTTGGGGCGGTTCAGCGTGACGATGCCCACGCGCCCCTCGGTGCGCACGGTGATGAATTCGGGGTGGGTGGTGCTCTCGGCCATGGGTTTCCTCTGCGGGTTGGGACAAAAATCCAGGTGGATCTTGGACGACTATAGCGACCCGCTGCACGGGGAAAACAGTCACCAACCGCTTGGCTCACGAATAGACAATTGCGGACCGATCCAACTTTGCAGCCCCATGGTGGACAACCCAATGAGACGCGATTTCATGAACGAACCCATCACCGAGCGCCAGGTGCTGTATGAAGCGCGTGGCCCCATCGCTTTGCTCACGCTCAACCGGCCCGAGGCACTCAACAGCTTCACCCGCACCATGCACCACGATCTCTGGGTCGCGCTGGACCGCGCCGAGGCCGATCCGACGATCCGCGCGCTGGTGATCACCGGCGCCGGACGTGGCTTCTGCGCTGGCGCCGATCTCGCCGAATTCGACTTTGCGCCCGGCCCCGATCTGATCGCCCGCGCCAACCCCGGCCCAGTGATCGAGCAGGCCTTCAACCCCACCACTCGGCGCTTGCAAAGCCTGCGAATGCCCACCGTGTGTGCGGTCAACGGCGTTGCGGCTGGCGCAGGGGCTTCGTTCGTGATGGCCTGCGACATCGCGATCGCTGCGCCCACCGCCAGCTTCATCCAGGCCTTCAGCAAGATCGGCCTTGTTCCCGACGCCGGTGGCAGCTGGCTGCTGGTGGAGCGCTTGGGTTTGGCGCGTGCCATGGCGTTGGCGCTCACAGGCGACAAACTGCCGGCGGCGCAGGCCAAAGAATGGGGAATGATCTGGGACGTGGCCGACGACCCGCTCGCGGCAGCGATGGGCATGGCCGAGAAGTTGGCTGCCATGCCCACCAAAGCCCTTGTTGCCACCCGCGCCCTGTTGCGCGACGCCAGCACCCGCACGCTGAATCAGCAGCTCGATGTGGAGCGCGACACGCAGTCTGCAATGGGCGCGACTCACGACTACATCGAAGGTGTGATGGCGTTTCGCGAGAAACGGCCAGCGCGGTTCAAAGGGGCGTAAGCGAGACCGCCGTGCATTCAAGCACGCGGGTGGTTGCATCCCGAAGCGTCGGGCTGTTTCAACGAAACAACCCGACGCTCAGGTGGGACAGGCGTTGCGCTCGACAGACGAATTCCTGCAACACGCGACCAAGGTGTTTGTGGGCGAAAGGTTGCGCATCCCGCTCAAACTTAAAGGCGCGTTTGAGCGCAGCCAGAGCAAGGCAAGGCAAAGCGGATGGTGAATTTGCACCAGCGCTGAGCGCTGAGCGCTGCGCCGCAGATTCAGCTGACCGCTGAGAGCCAGCGCGCGAGCTGACCGGCATCGCCCACCGACAATTTCACCGCCTGCGTGGGCTCGGGCCAGGCGAGTAGGCAGCGCAACAGGCGCTTGTCGCGCGAGACCAGGGCGGTGAGTTTGGCGCGTGCGCCGCGCAGCGCATTCACCTCGTCGAGCTTGTGTACCCGCCAGGCTTCGACGCTTTCTCCGCGTTTTGCAGGCGCAAATTCCACGCCCAGCCACTCGTCCCCAGCGGCCATGCCGGCGGCCTCTGCCGCGCCGCCGCGCAGCACATTCTTCAGCGCGATGGCGCCGTTGCTCTCCGACACCCGCAGCCCGAGTTGTTGCGCGAGCGGCGCTTTCTCCATCTGCACCCTGGCCCCCGCTTGCGCCAGCAGCGACAGCACCGGCAGGTCGGCTGTGCCGTGTACCCAATGGCGCAGCTCGGTGTCGAACGCCCGGCCGCCGACCCGCTTCAAAGCCCGCGCCACGTCGGCCTCGCGGATGGGTCCACCACCGCTGCGTGCCCACAGCTCGCGCATCACCGCATCCAGCGAGCCCTTGCCCTCGGCCCGAAGCGTGAGGTCTAGGCACAGCGCCACCAGCGCGCCCTTGGTGTAGTAGCTCACCGTGGCGTTGGGTGTGTTTTCCTGGATGCGGTAGTACTTGAGCCAGGCATCGAAGCTGGCCTGGGCCACGCTTTGCACCCGCTGGCCTGGCGTCTGCTGCACCTGGTTGACCGTTTTGGTCATGAGGTTCAGGTAGACGGCGTCATCGATCAGGCCGGTGCGGCGCAGGAACAGATCGTCGTAGTAGCTGGTGAAGCCCTCGAAGAACCAGAGCAGCTCGGTGTGGTTTTCGCGGTCGTAGTCGTAGCGCTTGAACTCAACCGGGCGCAGGCGTTTGACATTCCACGTGTGGAAATACTCGTGGCTGATCAGGCCCAGCAGCGTGGTGTAGCCGTCGGTGGCTTTGAGGGCTGGCGTTGGGCTGGTCTTGTCGCCAGAGCCACTTTTGTCGGCCAGTTTGGGGAGATCGGTTCTCTGGCCAATCAGCGCGGTGGAGTTGCGGTGCTCCAGCCCGCCGTAACCTTCGCCGCTGGCGTGCAGCATGAACAGGTAGTGGGAGAACGGCGCTTTGCCCGTTGATCCGTGCCAGAAGTCGATCTGCGCCTCGCAAATGCGCTTCGTGTCGGCCAGCAGACGCGCGCCATCGAAGCAGCCCCCCGCGCCGCTCACCACGAAGCGATGCGCAATGCCGCGCGCGTTGAAAGTACCGCTCCAGAAGGTGCCCAATTCCACCGGGCAATCGGCCAACTCGTCGTAGTCAGCGGCCAGGTAGGTGCCGAAACCGGCGGCGTCTACTTGCTGCGGGGTGAGGCCGGTGGCCACCTGCCAGCCCGCAGGCAGGTTTTGCGGCGCGATCTCCAGTTGCTGCGGCGTGTCTTCCTGCCCGATCACGCGCAAGCACAGGCTGGTGGCGTTGAAAAAGCCGCGCGTACCGTCGAGAAAGGTGGTGCGCACCGAGGCGTCGAATGCGTAAACCTCGTAGGTCAGCGTCAGCGGCAGCGCTGGGTCGCTTTCCGCCTGCCAGGTGTTCTTGTCGAGCTGCTTCAGCGGTACCGGCTCGCCGCCTTGCAGCGCCCGCAGGTGCTGCAGATGCTGAGCGAATTCGCGCACCAGGTAGCTGCCCGGAATCCACACCGGCAGGCGCACGCGCTGGCGCGCAGCAGGTTGGGCGATGGTCAGCGTGATGGCGAACAGATGGCTCTGCGTGCTCTGCACCGCCACCTGATAGCAAACAGCGGGGGTGTCGGTTTCTGGTTTTCGCAAGCGGGCTGCACGGGGTGGCGAAGAGGGCATCGAAATCCTAAAGCGCACCAGCGCCAATGAAGCAGCCCAGGCTCGCCACGGCAGAGAGCCGAAAGCGCAGCGTGAGCCAGCGTTGCAGGCCCGCACGGGCGTAAAGCGTGCGGTCGGCCAGATAGCTCAGCATGAGCACGAAACCCAGCCAGGCGAGCCCGGCGTGCGGCGGCATAAGCAGGCCGGGCCAAGCCAGCAGCGAAGGCACCACACCCCAGAGAAAATGCCAGCGTTGCGCGTGCGGCTGGCTGCTGCGGCGCACATGGCCCAGCACCCCGGCGCTCCAGCCGATGCCCCAATGGATGCCACCGAGAAAGGCGGCTATCAGCGCTGCGTAGGCCGCCAAGGCAGTGGCCACAAAACCCTGCAAGTCAGGTGCCACCAGCCACAGCAGCGCTGCCAGCAGGGCAAAGGGAATCAGGCCGCCATAGCCCAGGGTGAGGATGAGGCCACGGTCTTCGGCATCGTCAAGCTGGTCGGGCGAAAGCATGGCGTTGGTCGGCTCAAGGCTTGGCGTCGGTCAGAAATTTTTCGATGCGCGCGGTGTCAATGGCACCAGGCACCCGCGTGCCGTCGGCAAAGATGATGGTGGGCGTGCCGGTGATGCGGGCCTTGCGCCCGAACTCCACGTTGCGCTGCAGCGCTGAGCTGTCGCATTTCGCATCCGCTGGGGGCATGTCCAGAAGCATCCAATCGGTCCAGGCCTTGCCCTTGTCTTTGGCGCACCAGATGTTGCGCGACTTCTCCACCGAGTCGGCGCCGAGGATCGGGTAGAGGAAAAAGTGCACCGTTACGTTGTCCACCCTGGCGAGGTCGCGCTCGAAGCGCTTGCAGTAGCCGCAGTTGGGGTCTTCGAACACCGCCATCTGGCGCTTGCCATTGCCCCGCACCAGGGTGAACGCGTCTTTCAGCGGCAGATCGCCAAACGCGATGGCGGTCAGTTTGTTGACGCGTTGCTCGGTCAAATCGGTGCGCGATCGGGTGTCGATCAGGGCGCCCTGAATCAGGAAGTTGCCCTGTGGGTCGGTGTAAAAAATGTCGGTGCCGTTCACGCGCACTTCAAACAAACCCGGCATCGGCGTTTTGCTGATCTCGTCGATTTTGGGCAGGTTGGGCAGGCGCTCAGCCAGGTTTTTGCGGATGGTGGCCTCTTGCGCCAGCGCGCCCAGAGAGAGCGCGGCAAGCAAGGCGAACAGGGTGGTTTTCAAGAAAGTCATGCGTTTCTCCGAAGGCGATGAAGGAAAAAAATCGGGCCAAATTGGCACGAGACAGCTCAATGGCTTGGCGGGTCGGCATCAATCAGCCTCGCGGTCTGGCGCGCCAGTATCAACCAGCCTGCCCCATGGCCTGGCGGGCCAGCCAGTGTTTCAGCGGGCCGAGTTGGTCGACCCGGCGCAGGCCCCAGTTGCGCAGCGCTTGCACGCGCGTGTCGGGCTCGGCGAACAGACCAAACAGGCTGTCGGTGAGCCAACCCATGGCCTGAGCGTCGGCCTGGCGCGCGCGCTCGTAGCGCCGCAGCAGCTTCCTGTCGCCCACCGCGCGCCAGTACTCGCGCTCGTGGATGACCCGCGCCAGTTCGGCCACGTCTGCCAGCCCCACATTGAGCCCTTGGCCCGCCAGCGGATGCATGGCATGCGCCGCGTCGCCGGCCAGCGCCACACCGCCTTGGGCGGTTTGGGTCACCCAGCGGGTGGCGTGTGAAAGCTCCAAGGGCCAGGATTGGGCCGTGTTTTCAAGTTGCATCTCGCCCAGCGCGTTGCCGGTGCGCTCTCCAATGGCCTGCACCATGGCCTGCGGATCGCCGGCCAGCCAGTCGTCGGCCTGCTGCGTGGGCACAGACCACACCAGCGCCACCGAGCTCCCGTCGGCACCCTCCATTGGCAGCAAAGCCAACACCTCGCCCTGCACAAACCACTGCCGGGCCAGGCCACCGTGGGGCTGGCTGCAACGCAGCCGCGCGGCAATTGCCTTGTGCGGGTAAGTGCGCACCGAGTAAGTCAGCCCGAGTTCGTCGCGCGTGGCACTGCGCCGACCTTCGCAGATCACCGTGAGCGCGGCTGGCGGCGCGGTCTCCAGGCACTCGATGCCGCTCTGAAAGTGCACCGCGTGTGCGAGCCGCTGTTCCAGCGCGGGCACGTCAACAATCCAGCTCAACGCGTCGGTGCCTTGTTCGGATGCCGAAATTCGCAAGGCGCCGCCGCCGTCGCCATGCACCGCCATTGCGCTCACCGGCGTGACTGTGGGCACATCTGAAGTGGGCAGCGGATGCGCCGGATCGGTCGGTCTGCCCTCGGGCCAAGCCCTTACCGAGAGCAGCAGATCGCGAGAAGCGGCGTTGATTGCATAAGCGCGCACATCGGGCGGGCTGTCTGGCGGGCGGGGCGCGGCCACCAGCGCCACACGCAACCGATCGCGCGCCAGCAGCAGCGCCAGCGTCTGGCCCACCACACCACCGCCGCGCACCGCGACATCAAAACGCCGACGCGAGGCGGGGGGAGCGGAAGTTTGTGCCATCGCAGTATTTTAGGAGGCGGCACAATTCCTGCGGCGCTGGCCCAGATACAGCGCACCGCGACCGTGTCTTTGACCTTCCTGCTCCAAATCCTCGCCAATATGAACGCCACACCATCCGCCGCCGACCTCCACGCCACCATCGAACAGCTCTGGGTCTACCCGGTGAAGTCTTGTGCCGGCATTCAGTTGACAGAGGCTGAACTCACCGACACCGGGCTGCTGTACGACCGCGCCTGGATGGTGGTGGACAGCGAGGGCGAATTCGTCACCCAGCGCGAGCTGCCGCGCATGGCGCTGATCCAGCCCAGCTTCAAACTCGGGCAGTTGGTGTTGCGCGCCCCCGGCATGCTGGCTTTGCACCTGGCGCTCAACGCCGCCGAAGGGCCAGCCAAGGTGCGGGTCTGGGGCGACGAGGTGATGGCCTGCGACATGGGCGACCTGGCTGCGCAGTGGTTCAGCGACTTCTTGGGCCCCGACGCGCCGCCCGACCTCAAACGCCTGCGCCTCGCCCGATTCGATCCTGAGGTGAAACGCGTCTGCGATGCCGCGTGGACCGCTGGCCGTGAGGCGTTCACCCAGTTTGCCGACGGCTTCAGTTTGCTTGTAACCAGCCAGGCGTCTTTGGACGCGCTGAACGTGCGCTTGGTCGAGGCTGGGCACGCGGCAGTGACCATGGCCCGCTTTCGCCCCAACATCGTGCTGGGCGGTGTGGAGTCGCACGACGAAGACCGCGTCGGCAGCTGGCGCATTGACACC
>Ga0335395_10002368_pt1 | contig 11728 bp, 10 predicted proteins | sample MAT02_FD_205744 | JGI IMG/M metagenome (GOLD analysis project Ga0335395, IMG submission 205744) | Freshwater microbial communities from Lake Fryxell liftoff mats and glacier meltwater in Antarctica - MAT-02 (spades assembly) (version 2) ...
CGGCTGCCAACAACCCTCAACCGAGATATCGACACGCTGCTGCCTCTCGAAGGCTGGCAGGCGATCAACCGCTGAGATTCAGCACATCTGCAGCTGCGCCGCTAGGTGGCGTGGGCGGACGCTTACGATCAAGCAAGCTGCGCTGGATGCCGCTTTTCGGAAGCACTCCGAGCGTTTCGTCAACGGCGCACCCCGAGCCAAAGCGCCTCCGCAGAGGGTGTCGATCAACCCGCTACCGGCGTCCCTGGTGAGCCTCCCGCGCGCCCTCGGCAACCAAGAGATCGCGAGTGCCCCGCCCCTCACGCTGAGGTAAAAATGACAGTCAACTCTTGAACTGACTTTCTCAAAGGGATTCACGCGTTCCGTAGGCCACACAGTCACGCCGCTCAACCGCCGGGCAGCTCCGGCACACCGAGCTCGCGCAGGAAGGCATTGTGCTTGCGGGTCGCTTCGCGGATGCGCGCTTCGATCGCCACTAGTTCCGCATGCGTCGCATCCAGAGAGATCTCCGTCTCGGCCTGCGCGGTGCTGATATAGCGAGAGATGTTGAGGTTGTAGCCCTCCTGCTCGATCCGCTCCATCGACACGCGCTTGGCGTAGCGATCTTCCTCCCGACGGTGCTGGTAGGTGTCAACGATCTTGGCGATGTGTTCGTCGTTGAGAATGTGCTGGCGCTTGCCTTTATCGAAGTGCTCGGCGGCGTTGATGAACAGCACGTCGTCGGGCTTCTTGCACTTCTTCAGCACCAGGATGCAGACGGGAATACCCGTTGAGTAAAACAAATTCGCCGGCAGGCCGATGACGGTGTCGATGTGGCCGTCGCGCAAAAGCTTAGTGCGGATGCGCTCCTCGGCGCCACCGCGGAACAGCACGCCGTGGGGCAAGATGATCGCCATCACGCCCTGATCTTTCAGGTAGTGGAAACCGTGCAGCAAGAAGGCGAAATCGGCGGCAGATTTCGGCGCAAGGCCGTGGTTCTTGAAGCGCACGTCGTCGCTCATGTCGTCCTTCGGCTCCCAGCGGTAGCTGAAAGGCGGATTGGCGACGATCGCGTCGAACTTCGGCATCTTCGTGGGGTTGGTCTCGCGCAGCTCATCCCAGTCGTTGAGCAGGGTGTCGCCGTGGTAGATCTCGAACTCCGTGTCCTTCACCCCGTGCAGCAGCATGTTCATGCGCGCGAGGTTGTAGGTGGTGATGTTCTTTTCCTGGCCAACAATCCGCCCGATGCCGTGTGCGCCCATCTGCTTGCGCACATTCAGCAGCAGCGAGCCCGAGCCGCAGGCGAAATCGAACACGCTGCCGAGGTGCTTCACCTTGCCGGTCGCCGGTTCTTGGCTGTCGAGGGTAACGATGGCTGAGAGGATGTCGGAGATGCGCTGCGGTGTGTAGAACTCGCCCGCCTTTTTGCCGCTGCCCGCCGCGAACTGCCCAATCAAATACTCGTAGGCATCACCTAGCACGTCGATGTCGGTCGAGAAATCGGCCAGGCCCTTGGCGATCTCCGTGATGATGTCGCAGAGCTTTCCGTTCTTCTCCGTATGCGTTCTGCCCAGCTTTTCCGAGCCGAGGTTGATCTCGGAGAACAGCCCGCTGAAGGCACTCTCGAAGGACTCGTTCTCGATGTACTTGAAGCCGTTGCGCAGCGTGTCGAGCAGGTCGATGTGCTGGTGTTTCGCAAGGTTGGCGATGCTGGCCCAGAGGTGCTCCGGCTTGATGACGTAATGCACCTTGCGGCGCATCTGCGTCTCGAAATCGAAGATGTCGCCCGGATTGTTGGCGTACCACAGTGCCAGCGGCACGCGGTTGTCGTCTGCTTTCAGCGCCGGATAGTCCGGCCCCAGCTCCTTCTTCGCGGCGACTTCGTAGTTGCCGGACAAGTAGCGCAGGAAGAGGAAGGCGAGCATGTAGTCGCGGAAGTCGTCCGCGTTCATCGCGCCGCGCAATTGGTCGGCGATGTTCCAGAGCGTGCGGCCCAGCTGCTTTTGGTCTTTGTCGTTCATGCGGTGGTCTTTGCCTTCTTTGCAGCTTCTTCGCGCAGCGCCTCGGGCGGAATGCGGACGATCTGGCCGCCCCTCATGGTCACGAGGCAGGTGCCAGTCTGGATGGCGATCTTGGGTGCCATTTCGGCCACTCGCTGCATCGCAGCGACGGAGCCGCGCAAGTCGGGGCAGGCCGCTTCGGAGATGGGTCGGATGCTCATGGCTTTGGCAGTTTCCGATTTTTGAGTTTGGTCTGCAGCGCTTTCAGCTCGGCCTCGTCGGCCTGGTCGGCTGCGAGCGCTTCTTGTTTCTGTCGGCGCTCGTCGAAACCGTAATAACGCGCTTCGGTGGCGGCTTCCATTTGCGCGTGGCTGATGCGGCCTTTTCCTTCGAGCAGCGCGAAACCGTTGGATGTGATGATCTGTTCGACGTTCTCTCTCCAGAACGCCATGCGGGTTTCCTTGCGTTTCTTGGCGCGCAGCTCAGCGGTTTCGAGAAAAATCACGACCAACCGGTTCAGCGTGTCGATCTCGTCTTCGGTCAGATAGTTCTTGGCGATGAGAATGTCGGTCTTGCGCACCTTGTCGCCCTTCCAGGCGAGCAGGCCGAAGTTCGGGTCGTCCGGATTCGTTCGTGTGGTCGCCAGCTCGGCCGCCGTCTGGCCGGTGACGGCGAACAGCAGCAGGTTCTGCAAGGCGGCGAAGAACTGCTGGCTGGCGCGGTCGCTCTTGTCGTAGTCCGTGCAGAGGGCGAAGAGATCCCGCACCTTCTGGTAGAAACGCTTCTCCGAGGCGCGAATGTCGCGGATGCGCGCCAGCATCTCGTCGAAAAAGTCCGGGCGGCCATCCGGGTTCTTCAGCCGCTCGTCGTCCATCGCGAAGCCCTTGATCAGGAACTCCTTGAGCACCGTCGAGGCCCAGCGGCGGAACTGCACGCCACGCGGCGAGCGCACCCGGTAGCCGACGGCGAGGATGGCGTCGAGCTGGTAGAGCTTGGTGCGGTAATTCTTGCCGTCAGCGGCAGTTACCGAGGAATCCTCGGTAACTGAGGTTTCCTCCAGCTCGCCGTCGGCAAAGAGGTTCTTCAGGTGCAACCCCACGTTGTCCGTGCTCACGTCAAAGAGCTGGGCCATTTCCCGCTGACTGAGCCAGACGGTCTGGTCCTTCGCGCGGAGCTGGATCCGGCTCTTGCCGTCTTCGGTGGTGTAGAGGATCAGGTCGCTCATGAATACCGTTCACGCCTCGGACGACTGATTAAAGCAGCTCGCCTTCGGACAGGCGTTTCTCGTAGGCAACCTGATCCAGCGTGCAGTCCACCAGCTCGAGAAATGAGCTCTTGTTCAGATGGCACTGCTTCGCCATCTGGCCCAGCAGGAAATCATCCAGCTCACTGCCGCCCTGACTGGTCCGAGTTCTTACGGCCGTCTTCTCACCTTGTTGCGTGTAGTAGATGAACAACCGATGGTGGGAGTGCTGCATACGGAAGCCCTTGTTCTGAAGGGCCGCTTCGACAACACGTTTAGCGCGCGGCATTGGCCACCGCCTCGAACAGGGTGTGAAGTTTCTCGCGCAGCCCTCGGCCGCCCGGCGACAGCGGGGTGGCGGTATCGGCCACGTACTGCTCCCACAGGAAGGCCAACTCATCCCGAACCGCATCCACCAGTGCGCTGCGCGTAGGCGCCGTTACCAGCAAATCGAGGTCGGAATACTCGGCAGTCATCCATTGATTTCCGGCCTCGGGGTCCTGGAAGGGCTCAAGACGCAATCCCTGCCGAGGACGGATGGCACCACCGGCCGTTTCGATGCGCCCGATCTCGATGGGGGAAGCGTCATACATCTCGATCCGATCCACCTCATCGATGGAAGCGATCCGACCAGAGGCATCTCGGATCAGTCGCCCCGTTACATGCACAAGCGACAGCCGCTGATTGATTAACGCCACCTCGTCCGCGTCCGAGTAAGAGCATTCAAGCTCGCGCGACTCAGTCGGGTGCAGAACCGTGATTTGCTTCCGTGCGAAATCGATGGCCCGCAGTTCACCGGTCACCGTGCCGCGCTCGACAACGGGGCCATCCTCCAACAGGCGAGCCAGTTCCTCGAGTCGACGATGCGCGTTCTCACCAAGAATGCGGGTCTGGCCCATGCCGGTGACTTCGAGCGACCAACCGCTGCCTCGCGGCGGCGCAATGCCAGACACCGCCAACAGAAAGGCGCGACCGATGGCCCCGGCAGGCAGGTCACTCAAGCCTTCGCTCGCCCCATCCCTGCTACCGGCATCGACCGCAGCCGAGAAGAGCGCTGAGGCGCGTGCGAGATAGGGGTCATCCACCAGTTCGTCGAAGCCGAGCACCGTAGGCACGTCGTAGCTGCCTTGAATGGCGGGCTTACAGCGCAGCACGTATTTGCGCGTGACCTCTACCGGGACTCGCGCACGCAGACGTTCGCCAAGGCTATGGGGCCTTTCGACGATCATCCCCGCCAGATGGAACGCGCGCTGAGCCGCGCGCAAGGCATCTGACAGGACCTCAGCGGGGATCTCACTGTCATCGCCGTCCCGGAACCAGCGGAAGTTGTACTCCGGCTTAGTCATTTTCCACTCCGTGCTGAGGCCAAGGATGGGCCAAGCGACCCCACATGGCTACTCAGGACGAGGATTGCGCCGTCAGGCTGAGCGGTTCGGCGATACGGGTGAGATTTTCCGATGAGATTCTGAGCGCTCACGCGCTGACCGCCTCCATCGCAGGGAAGAGCTGCTGCATAAGACCTCGCTTGTGGATCTTGAGGGATTCGAGCTTGCTCCTGTGGGTGCCAACAAGCCTATCGACGCTCACAAGGCAAGCAGCAATGCGTTGCTGCTCGGCAAGTTCGGGCACGCAGCTGCGCATGCGCGCGAAGTCGTCGAAGTAAAGGCGCAGACGATCTTTGGTCAGGCCGCGCGATGTGGCAGCCAGCAACTCAAGGGATTCGGGGAGCTTGAAGAAGTGCGCGAAGAACTCAGCGCACACACCGTCCTGCGGCGCGAGAACGACATAGGCGGGGCTCACCACACAGTCTTCCGGTGCCACGCCCTGCGCACCCTGCCACATGCGCATCATGTTGTAGGCGATGTCACCCTTGCAGACCTTCTTGTTCCCGGCCGGATCGGCGATGTCATAGAAGTCACGATCAAATGACGCGCGCGGAACCATGCCGTCGTTTATGGTCACCGAATAGATCGGCAGCCCTGCTTCACCATCTTCCTTGCGATTCGTGAACAAGTCACCGCTAACCTTCGTCACCCACTCCGGCGCGTTGTGGAACTCAGGGAAGCGGAGGCGGGGAAGGGTTTCGCCTTCGCGGGGGAAGAGCTGCTGCATGAGCCCTTTCTTGTGAGTCTTGAGCGCGTCGAATTTTTGGCTTTCGGCGCCGATCAGCTCGTCCAGCGTGCCCAGGCACTCGGCGATTTTTCGTTGTTCAGCGGGAAGCGGGACTGCGATTTTTAGTTTTTCGAGTTGATGCGGATACAGGTGAACAACGGAATCGCCTTGTGCAACCTTTGCAATGTCGAATCTTTTTGGGCCGTTCAAGTAGTAACTAAGAAACGAGCCGTCAAGTTTTGATCGAATAACGTTTAAGTCTCCTCCGAGTGCAATGCCATCGAGCAGAACACACGCGGCGGTAGCAATGTCGATCTTCGTTTCTCCCGACGAAGGGATGATTACGTCATTCGATTTACTTAAGAACAACTTAGAAGCTGGTATTTTTGTCCGTGAGGCAACAGTCCTAATTAATTCTCCGTAGGTGGTGTATAGCTCGCCATAGCGAATGCACGGCTGAGAGCCACTTGGATCGACATCTGCTTTTGGTAGCCCCTTGCCCTTCAGGATGGCGGCCATCTCGCCGAGCTTGTGCTCGGACCACTCAGCCCCACCACGAAACTCCGGAAACCGGCGCTTTGGAGTTATTGTAGATTTCGCGTCGGTCGTCATGTTCTTTGGGCGCGTCATGATTCGTACGCACTCAACCCGGAGATCTCGCGCCCTGCCGCGCGTTTCTTGATCACAGGCACCAGCGCGTCCATCAGCTCCAGTTCCTTAATCCGTCGCTCGCGCCAACCGAGCCCCAGCGGCTCCATTAGCTCGGTGAGCTGCTCACCATCAAACACCATGCGCTGCAGGATGGCGTCGGTGAAGGCCGAGAGCCTTTCGCGAGCGAGGCCGTGGGTGTCGGCGACGGCAGCAAGCTCGGCCACGTGGTGCTCGGTCTTGAAACGCTGGTAGCCGTCGCGAATGGCCTTTTCGTCGAGACCCTGCCCGGCCTCCAGCGATCGCACGTAGGCGGTGATCAGCTCGCGCTGGTCGAGGAACTTGGCGTCAGCTTCGATCAGGCCGATCAGCTGCTCGCGGTTCATCGTCTGCCGGCCCGGCGTCTTCGCCGAGAAGTTGGCCAGCAGGGTCATGATGTAGTCGTAGTCGATGACGGCCGAGGCGAACAGCACGAACTCGAAGTCGAGCTGCTCGATCACCGGGCTGGTCGCTCTATCGCCGTGCTTGCCCTGGTGCTCCTTGAGTTGCTGGGCGGTGGAGAGATACACACCGCGGTAGGCGTTGAGCTGGTCGCGCGGCAGCAGCTGCTCCACCTCGGCCTGGGTTTCGGCGGCGATGTCGGTGTACTGGTCGAGCTGGGTCTTGAGCCGCTGCACCTCGCGGAAGCGCTCGATAAAAGCGGCGCGGGCTTCGTCGCCCTTGAGCTGGGGCACGCTCTCAGGCGTGGCCGGAAGATCCTGCGATTGCATGAACTCGCCGAGCTTGCCCAGCGCCTCTTTGAGCTTTTCGACCACCTTGGGCGCGGGGTCGACCAGCCAGATCTCGCGGGCCTTGCTCTCGCTTTTGCCGCCAGAGAACAGCGTGATGGCGGCATCGACCGCGTCGCGCTGGGCGCGAAAGTCGAGGATCTGGCCGTGCGGCTTGGTGGCGTTAAGCACGCGGTTGGTGCGCGAGAAGGCCTGGATCAGGCCGTGATGCTTGAGGTTCTTGTCGACGTAGAGGGTGTTCAGATACTTCGAGTCGAAGCCGGTGAGCAGCATGTCGACGACGAGGATGATATCGATCTTTTCGGCACCCGTGCGCGGCAGATCGGCGTTGGGGAACTGCTGGTCCTTGATGCGCTTCTGCACGTCCTGATAGTAGAGATCGAACTCGCCGACGCTGTGGTTGGTGCCGTAGCGGGTGTTGTAGCCGGCAATGATGGCTTTTAGCGCCTCCTTCTTCTTCTCCGGCTCGTTTTCGTTGTCGGCCCGCTCCTGCTTTAGGTCTTCGGCGAGCTGGGCGATGTCTTTTTTCTCATCAGGCGTCTGCGCCAGCTGTGCCGGCGGTGAGAACACGCAGGCGACTTTCAGCGGAACAAAGTCCGAGTTGGCGGCCTGATGCTCGGCCTGAAGGCTTTGGAACAGGCCGTGGTACTCGATGGCATCGTTGATCGAGGCAGTGGCAAACAGCGCGTTGAAGCGGCGCGCGTGGGTGGCGGTGTCGTGCTTGGCGAGAATGGCCTCAACGACAGCACGCTTGGCCAGCGCTTCGCCGGCCTTCGGCGCGCTCTTGCCGTCGGGCTTGTAGTAGTCCACGTGGAAGCGCAGGACGTTTCGATCCTCGATGGCGTGGGTGATGGTGTAGGCGTGCAGTTCGCGCTGGAACAGGTCCACGGTGGTGCGCAGCGAGGCCTGGTCGCCCGCGATCTGCGTCTTCGAGGCGTTGTCCTCAAAGATGGGCGTACCGGTAAAGCCGAACAGCTGCGAGCGCGGAAAGAACTCCTTGATGGCCTGGTGGTTCTCGCCGAACTGCGAGCGAAGGCATTCGTCGAAAATGAAAACCAGCCGTTTGTTGCTGAGCGGCGCCAGGCGCTCGCGGTAGTTCCTGCGGTTACCGGCGTCCAGCGCAAGGCCGAGCTTCTGGATGGTGGTGACGATGACCTTGTCGGCCTTGTCGTCGGCCAATAGGCGGCGAACGAGGGTCTCGGTGTTGGTGTTTTCTTCGACGCAGCCCGGCTGGAAGCGGTTGAACTCTTCACGCGTCTGCCGATCGAGGTCCTTGCGGTCGACTACAAACAGGCACTTGTCGATCTGCTCATTTTCTTTGAGCAGGGTGGCGGCCTTGAACGAGGTGAGCGTTTTGCCGCTGCCGGTGGTGTGCCAGATGTAGCCGTTGCCGCAGTTCTGCTCGATGCAGTCGACAATCGCCTGCACCGCGTAGATCTGGTAGGGCCGCATCATCAGCAGCTTCTGCTCGCTTTGGATCAGCACCGTGTAGCGGCTGAGCATGCGGCCGAGCTCGCACTTCTGCAGAAAGCGGTCGGCGAAGTCGTCGAGGTGGTTGATCGGCTTGTTGTCGCGGTCGGCGAAGCGGTAGATCGGGAGGAAGCGTTCCTCAGCATTGAACGCGAAGTGGCGCGCGTTATTGTTGGCGAAGTACACCGTCTCGGTGCGGTTGCTAACGATGAAGAGTTGAACGAAACAGAGCAGCGTGCGGGTGTAGCCGTTGCCGGGGTCGTTCTTGTACTCGACGATCTGCTCCATCGCCCGGCGCGGATTGACGCTCAAGGTTTTCAGCTCGATCTGCACCACCGGCACGCCGTTGATCAGCAGCAGCACATCAAAGCGGTGGTGGCTGTCGTCGGTATTGATGCGCAGTTGATGCACGACCTCGAAGTCGTTCTTGCACCAGTCCTTGAGGTTCACCAGCGTATAGCTCAGCGGCGTGCCGTCATCGCGGCTGAAGTCGTTCTTCTCGCGCAGCACGCGGGCGGCGGTGAAGACGTCTGGGGTGACTAGTTCTTCGAGCAGGCGCGAGAACTCGCCGTCGGTGAGGTGCACGCGGTTCAAAGCCTCGAACTTCTGCCGGAAGTTGGCCTCAAGCGATGCGCGGTCGTGGATATCCGGACGATCGGTGTATTTCAGGTCACTCAGCTTCGTGACCAGGGCCGCTTCGATGTCCTGCTCTTTGATGCCACCCTTTTGGCGCTCGGCAGCTGGCTGGTAGGTGGTCGTAGAAGTCATTGGAGAAGCAGAAATTCGCTGGCCGCCGGTGAAGACGAAGGAGTATAGACGCGCCTTCTAGCCTGGCGCCCTAGCAGACCGAGGCTCAGCGAGAAAACGAACGCTATTGAGCAGGCTCGGCTGGCTGGCGGACCGCGAATCAGCTTGTATCGGTTCAAGCGACTATGTTCATCGGGGCCCGCAGCTGAGACTCCTGCAAGATGCCTGTCGCCAAATTTGGGACCGCACAGAGATTGCGTTTCACGATGTGCCCGCGCGTGATGCCCTATCGCAGCGACGTTTGCGGCAGGGAGGGAAGCGAGCACCTGAACACCCACCTCAGCCGCTACCCTGTCCACTCACTTTTCGCAGGAACCCCGCGTGCTTCCTACCCCTGACCCCACCCACTACCCCATCCTCGCGGCCATGCTGGCGCCGGCATTGCTGATGGCGGCCACGGGCTCGCTGCTGATTTCAGCCAACAATCGGCTGGCGCGGGTGGTGGACCGGCTGCGCGCCACCATCGCGCTGCGGCGCGATTGCGGTGATGCGGCGGTGCTCGCGGCGCTGGACACGCAAATCGCGCAGAGCCGTCGACGCAGCCACTACGTGCTGCGCGCCTGCCTGCTGTTCTATCTCGCGCTCGGGGCGTTTGTGGCGACCAGCCTGGCCCTGGCGATTGATGCGCTGGCAGGCTTCGCGCTGGGCCAGGTGCCGGCGGGGTTCGCGGTGCTGGGGGTGATTGCGCTGCTGTTCGGCAGCCTGGCCATGGGCTTGGAGGTGCACCTGGCGGTGAACGGCCTGAACGCAGAGCTTGAACTCTCGCTGCGCCGCGACGGCAGCGATCGGGCTCAGACGCCGGGCGACTGACGCAGCCACAGCGCGGCCATGCGCTGCAGGGATTCGTCGCTGCCTGGGTCGGCGGCGATGCGTTCGATCTCGACCCAGGCCAAGGCCAGCGATTCCTGGTTGACGACGAAGCGCTCGTCGCTGCCCGCGCGGATCACGTAGCGCACATCGAAGTGCCAGTGGCCGGGCACGTCTGTGCGCTCAGGGATCCAGTGGCGGTCGAGGTCGAACAGGCCGCCTTCGCGGGTGAGGCCGCTCAAGCCCGACTCCTCTTCAGCCTCGCGCAGAGCGACTTGGTGCAAGTCCACTTCGCCGTCCGCATGGCCGCCGAGCTGCAGCCAGCGCTGCAGCTTGCGATGGTGGGTCAGCAGTACGCGCTGGCCATCGGCCGAGACCAGCCAGGCCGAGCCGGTGAAGTGACCGTCCACGCGTTAGCGGGAAAACGCCAGCGGGTCGCCGAGCAGGGCGATGTAGTCGGCGGCAAGATCGGCCTGCGCCGGGCAATTGCGCGCGTGGCGCTCAAACTCCGCGCGCAGATGCGTGCGGAGTTCGGGGCTGTCGATGACGTTGCTGTCGATGGCGATGTCTGCAGCCAAAACGCCTCGGGGACTCAGGCGAACGGGTCTTTCAGCACGATGTTGGCGTTGCGGTCCGGGCCGGTGGAGACCATCGCCAGCGGGCAGCCGACGAGCTCCTCCAGCGAGCGCAGGTAGGCGCGCGCGGCCGGCGGCAGCTTGTCCCACTCGGTCACGCCGTGGGTGGACTCCGTCCAGCCCGGGAACTCGAGGTAGACGGGCTCGCATTCATCCCAGCCGGCGGCGTCGAGCGGCGCGTATTCGGTTTCTTTGCCGCGGTAGCGGTAGCCGATGCACATCTTCAGGCTGGGCAAGCCGTCAAGCACGTCGAGCTTGGTCACGCACAGTCCGTTGATGCCGTTGATGGCGACCGCACGCTTGAGCGCGACGATGTCGATCCAGCCGCAGCGGCGCGGGCGCCCGGTGGTGGCGCCGAACTCGGAGCCGCGCTTGCGGATGTCTTCGCCGAGTTCGTCGTGCAGCTCGGTCGGGAACGGGCCGCCGCCGACGCGGGTGGCGTAGGCCTTGGCGATGCCGAGCACGTAGTCGATGGCATTGGCGCCAACGCCGGTGCCGGCCAGGGCGCCGCCGATGGTGGTGTTGCTGGAGGTGACATACGGATAGGTGCCGTGGTCGATATCCAGCAGCGAGCCCTGCGCGCCTTCGAACAGCACCTGCTTGCCCTGCCTGCGCAGCTCGTGCAGCAGGCCGGAGACGTCGGCTTTCATCGGCTCGACGTAATCGCCGAATTCGAGCGCCTCGTCCAGGGTTTTCTGAAAATCGACGGCTTCCACACCCAGATACTGGGTCAGCACGAAGTTGTGGTAGTCCAGAACATTGCGCAGCTTGTCGGCCAGCTCGCCGGGGTAGTGCAGATCGGCCACGCGCACGCCGCGGCGGGCGACTTTGTCCTCGTACGCCGGGCCGATACCGCGGCCGGTGGTGCCGATGGCCTTGCCGCCGGCTTTCTTCTCGCGGGCCTGATCGAGCGCGATGTGGTACGGCATGATCAGCGGCGTGGCCGGGCTGATCTTCAGCCGCGAGCGGACGTCGATGCCCTCAGCTTCGAGCTCGCCGATCTCCTTCTTCAGCGCGGCCGGTGAAAGCACCACGCCGTTGCCGATCATGCACAGCACGCCGGGGTGCAGGATGCCCGAGGGGATCAGGTGCAGCACGGTCTTCTTGCCGCCGATGACCAGGGTGTGGCCGGCATTATGGCCGCCCTGGAAGCGCACCACGCCACCGACGCGCTCGGTCAGCAGGTCGACGATCTTGCCTTTGCCTTCGTCGCCCCACTGTGCGCCCAGCACTACAACT
>Ga0335395_10002369_pt1 | contig 11728 bp, 10 predicted proteins | sample MAT02_FD_205744 | JGI IMG/M metagenome (GOLD analysis project Ga0335395, IMG submission 205744) | Freshwater microbial communities from Lake Fryxell liftoff mats and glacier meltwater in Antarctica - MAT-02 (spades assembly) (version 2) ...
TGAGCTCAGGAACGATGTGCGCAAGGCCATAGTCGTCCTGCGATATCGTTGTTGAGTTGAAGGTATTCGTCTCAATGATATCGGATCCCGCAGCCACATACTTGGTGTGAATTTCCCGGATCACCTCTGGCTTCGTGAGAACCAAGAGGTCGTTGTTTCCCTTAAGGTCTTGACCTTTCCAGTCTGCAAAGCGCTCGCCGCGATAGTCTGCCTCTGCCAATTTATACTGCTGGATCATCGTGCCCATGGCGCCGTCCATGATGGCGATTCTGCGAGACAGGAGGTCCCGCAGAGCTTTTTCGGTGGGTGATGGTGCAAACGACATTTTTAGCAATCAATATTAGCTCAAATCTATTCGTTTCACGAAGCATTTTCGATTCCGATTCCTTGTGGCTCACATCCGGGCGTCGGATTATATTCGTTGTATGAGCCAGATTCACTTTCGCATTCTTCCCCCGATTTCCCAGCCCGATGAGCCGATTTTTGTCTTAGGATCCCATGCAGCGCTGGGCTCATGGAACCCCCAAGCTGGCTTACGACTCACGTGGGAAGCGCCCTTTCACGTTGGAACGCTCGAGGCGGAAACTGGGGAGCATCTAGAATACAAAATCACCCGGGGTTCGTGGGAAACCGAGGCGGTTGACGCTTACGGAAATGTGCCGAGCAATCAGGCTGCGGAGGTTTGGCTCGACGCCACGCTCCACCACACGATTGCTGATTGGAAGGATCGGTGCGCCGGTCGGCTCACGCGAGATCGCGTGGCCTCGCGTATTCTTGCGGGCGGGCGTGATCTTGTGATTTGGCTACCGCCGGGCTATGGCGTTCGTTCGGATCATCGCTTCCCGCTCGCGATTTTCAGCGACGGCGCAAATGTCTTCGACCCCGCCACCAGCGTTCTTTCTGGTGTTGATATCGCAGCAGACGAATGGGTCACGCGGCTCTTTGCCGAGGGGACGTTGCCGGAAATGGTCGTCGTGGGAGTTTGTCATCCTGAGGGATTTTCGGAGGAGAACTATTCCCTACGCGACTACGATCTCTCACCAGAACTCGGTGGAGCGGCTTACGCAGAATTTGTCGCGACCGAGCTGATCCCTTACCTAGATACTCACTACCGCACCGTGCCTTCTGCAAGCGCGCGGCTGCTCGCCGGAACCTCGCTCGGCGGCCTGAATGCCTTCTACACCGTTCTGCACCATCCGGGCACTTTTGGAAACGTGATTGGACTCTCGACTTCTTTCGAAGACGTCTCTCAGGTTCCGCCCGCCTACTGCGCGCACCTGCACGCCCTCGCCGCAGAACCAGCTCTGCCCGCTGGTTTGCGGATGTTTTTTGACTACGGCACGGTTGGCCTTGATGAATGCTACGATGGCTATCATCGAGACCTTGCTGGCCTCTTCCGCGAGAAAGGCTGGCGTGAGGGCGAGCAATTTCAAATCAAGCAAATCCCAGGTGGAACCCATGACGAGATCTCGTGGAGACAACGCCTCGGCGATGGCCTTCGCTTCATCGCCGCAAATCTTCCGCAGTCCTGACCATGAACCACTGGCTCGTCAAACAAGAACCCGCTGCCTATTCTTGGCAGGACTTCGTGCGCGATGGAAAAACATCCTGGACCGGCGTGCGCAATTTCCAAGCGCGCAATCACCTTCGGGCGATGAAAAAAGGTGACCGTGTGTTTTTCTATCACAGTGTCACGGGCAAGGAAATCGTCGGTCTCGCTGAAGTCTCGCGAACGGCGTTTCCAGATCCCACCGCGTTGGAAGGCGATTGGTCGTGCGTGGAACTCCGTCCGCTCAAGCCGCTCCGCCGCCCGGTTACCCTCGAAGAAATCAAAACCGTTCCCGCTCTGGCCAGCATCGGACTCCTCCGCCAATCCCGGCTGAGCGTGATGCCGCTTACTCGGGAAGAGGCAGACGCCGTGCTGAAGCTTTCAACTTAGACAACTCACAAGCTCTCTCCGCGCAGGTCAAGAACGCGGCGGATCGTATCTTCGATGAGGTTGTTTGGGCAACTGGCACCGGCGGTGATGCCTACTGTGAGCGGCTGGTCGTGTGGCAACCACCGTTCGGACGTCTTTTCTGTATGGGTGTGAATGTCAAAGTGTCGAATCTCATCCGCAGAGACGAGGCAATCGGCGTTGCGGATGAAATAAGTCGGGTGGTGCGCTTCCGCAATCTCGACGAGGTGGATTGTATTGGAACTATTGTAGCCACCGATGACGAGCAGGGCATCCACAGATTCTTTGAGCAACTGGAAGAGTGCGTCCTGTCGCTCTTGGGTGGCTCCACAGATCGTATCGAAGTAGCGGAAGTTTGCCGTGCTGCCGCTGTCGCGCTTTGCGATTGCCTCGCGCAGAAGGTTTTGAATGGCCTCCGTTTCGCTGCGGAGCATGGTAGTCTGGTTGGCAACACCGACGCGGGCGAGGTGTTCGCGCGGCGAGAAGCCGGGACTTGCCGCGCCACGGAAGAATTCCAAGAAAGCCGCTTCATTCCCGCCATGCAGCATGAAGTCACAAACCCGGACTGCTTCCTCGGCATTTAGCACGATGAGATAGTGGCCCAAGCCATCCGAGCCCAATGCCCGCGAGGCCGTCGCGCGCGTTTCCTCGTGGCTGGATTTTCCGTGAATGATCGAAGTAACAAGCTCGGTGGCATTTTGCCGCACGCGCTTCCACACGCTCATCACATCGCCGCACGTCGTATCTACGATCTGGCAGCCGCGAGATTTTACTGCAGCCACGGTGGTCACCTCGGCACCGAAGGCCGGCACGATCACGACATCCTCTGCGGTAAGAGCCTCGATGTCTTCCGCTGAAGGGCGCGCCACGAGGTAGCGAATGCCGAGCGATGCGATCTGGGCGTTGACATCGGGATTATGGATAATTTCGCCAAGCAAAAAAATCCTTCTCCCCACAAAGACCTTGCTCGCTGCGTAGGCCAGATCAATTGCTCGCTCGACGCCGTAGCAAAAACCAAATTCCTTCGCGAGTCTCAACGTCGTGCGACCGACGCGTAGCACGCCACCGCGCGCACGGATCGTTTCCACAAGCTCGCTGCGGTAGTGGTTGCTCACCTCCGCATGCACGAGCGACATGACCTCCGGCGTACGGAGGTTCACTTTTTTCGGCGGCAAGGTGATCTCAGGGTCGGCCAAAGTGCTAGTGCTGCTCTTGCAAAATCTGCGTCGGATCCTCGTGGAAGACAGATGAGGAAATCATGAAAGCATTTGGACGATCTGGATCATTGTAGTCCTGCGGACGAGAGGCATTTTTGGCGTTGGCTTGGCTGGAGTGCCAATTGCTGTAGCCGCGACGAGAATTTTTGTCATACCCCTCTGAAATGCAAATCCACCCAGATGTCAAACCCCGGCTTTTGAGCGCCGTAGAAATGTATCAACATATGGCTGATTTCCAGCATTGTAATGGGTCGCAATGAGACTCTGAAGGTGACTGTACACCTTCGTTCTGGAGTCTATCCCTGTTGTGCGATAGCCAAGTGGCAGCACCTCTGATCGCTCCCTCCGGCGTCAATGAGTCTGCAATTGATAGACCTCGAGAAGCTGCCGGGGGGATGCCGTTTGCGTTGGAAACCTTTCGAGGCCTCAAGCGAAAGGTAGAGCGGATGATGGAACCGGTTCGCATGCTGCTTTGGGATCGCTTTGCCCTTGACCTCTCCCGCGTGCGCTACCTCACGCCCAATGAAGCCAACGACGAACTCTTCTTCACTGAGGAAACCCGACAAAGCCGCACCGACAACACGTTCTCCTTCAAATTCCGGTGCTTCGAAGCTCCCCTTCACTTGCCCAACCGGCAAATCGCCATCCGCTTCCAGCGCCTGAACCCCTCGGATCGTCTCGTCGTCTATCACAAATGTGAAGGCATGGGCGAAGACTCCAGATTGTAGCTGGATTTGATCCGCCTGCTCGTTCCGAGACGGGCTTCGATGTCCATAAGTTGGCCCAGATTGAATTTGTCCGCGTCGAGTTCCACACTATGGGACTGGAGAATCCTCCGAGCGGTGGATACCCGCATTGCAGAGTCGTCAAACTGGCCGAATGCGGATGCGGAGAGCAGAAGCGAGACAACAAAAATGGGAATTTTGCATGTTTTCATTGAGTATCAGCAGGGGGTTTACGATTTTCGGACAGGAAGAGGGTCAAAAGGATTGGTTGGTTTGCTACTGCCGAAGCGGAAGGAAGTATTCCGAAACCGAACGACCAACTGGAGTGCGGCGTCTTCACGACAAGACGAGACGTTGGCGGCGCGGAAAATAGCCAACCACCCGGTCGCGCATCACTTCATTGCCGATGATGCCCTCGGTGCCCGCCATCATCAGGGTCATCCCCAGCAAACCCGGAAGCTGACCACAGCGCAACTCATGGCGCGTGAATCCTAGTTGAATGGGGACGCGAAATGTGTCGGTAGAGAACGGCCCCATTCCCGGAAAGAAATCCGTCACGGCACCCTCGGCGGGGAAACTGCTGAGCGACTCCCCTTGGTAGTAGGAAATCTGCGCGCCGGTATCGAAGAACATCCGCGCGGACTCTCCGGCAATCATTGCCTTCAAGATGGGAATGCCCATGAAGTCTTCCAAGTCCAACGCTTCTCCTGCACATTCCAGCGGAGCCTTTGAAAAGGACACCTGCCCTTGCGGTAGGTCTAAAAGAAGGTCGAACTCGTTCAAGATGTCGCCACCCAAAATGCCAGCCGTCTCGCATCCGACATGGTTAGAGAGAACGGCAGCGGTCAAACCCATGTAACTCTGGGAGAGATTGAAATGGACCCCCTCCAATTTGACTGCCGAAACTCTCCCGAAACTGGTAGGCGCACCCGTATCAACCAAGAACCGCTCTGCAGCTGTCAAATTCACGAAGAGATGTCCATGCTCTCGAATGAGGTTTAGCGTCTGCATGAGGATGTTTCGGGCTTGGTAGTGTGAAATTGATTGCCAAAGCCGCGCATTCTCTCAAGCCATCACATGACACATCGTCCCTTCAAACTCCATTCGCACTTATCTTGGTGTCACTCTCTTTCTAAATTCTCATCGCAAATACAACAAAAAATGACTGGAACCTTTTTTCATGCGACAGGCGGACGTTTAAATAACAGTGCTATGACGCCTCAATGCTGCCCAGTCTGAAGTCCAGACGCCCGACAAGTTTATGGATGGCTTTCACTTTTTCGGGCTTGGACGTGTTCGTAAAAATGAACAAGTGAGTTCCAGGCACAGGTTTGTGTTGGAATGGGGTTCCTTGTTTTGGGTTTATAAAATCTCGCGCAGGATTAGCCGACAGTGCGTAGTTTCTTGCAACGGGCACTTGCTGCAATGTCTCGCTTATCGCTGTCCCGAAAACCTCGATCAGACGTCCAACCAGTCTTGCGTGAGTAAGACCATCCGTCCTTTCGTGGATCACTTCTGGATCGACATTCTGATTCTGACCGAGAAGGGACCAGTGTATGACTACCCGCAACCGACCATGCGTAAAGGGGGTTGGAGGTAAAGTGGGCTGCGGTTCTTCACTCATCTCCTCAAACAAGTCGGTTGGCTCTGCTGGGCGCGGAACATAGGGCGCACCATCCGGACGCGGCCACATTTCGGCCACCCGGCGACCAATCTCGCCACTTCGCCTTCCGATCTCAACTCCGTTCCAACGATCAAGGGAAACGAACCATGTATTCAAAGACACATTGCTCCGAGCGAACATCGCTCGCTTCTCCGAGAAAGGGTTGTTTCCAAGTTCGGGGTTCGTGCCCGTTAAAGTGAGGTTTCCAAGAGTATGCACAAGCTTTTCGCTCTCCGCTTGCCACGCTGGCCCCAACTCGGATCGCCAGCTTCCTCCCGCTTCGTCGCTTCCGATTGTCTGAGGCAAAACATGCTCGATGGTAAGGGTTGAGGGATCCACCGCCTCACGGTGTCCTTCTGCGTGCTCAAGGCGTTCAAGCAGGAGTCGACATTTCTTCTTTTCCCGGATGTAAATTGGGAACTCGGAAAGCTGGTTGATGAAGGTCGCATCGTCAGGCCATCCCTTTTCCATCCAGTAGCTCCGAAGGGTTACGCTCGGTCGAGTCACAATTGCGGGAATTGCTTCAGTAAACCATCGGCCATACGCTCGCGTTGACTCACCGCAAATTGTTCTGCGGATTACGAAACTCGCCAAGTCGCGCAAGCAAACGTCCAGTTCTTCGCGACTCAAATGGCCTTTGTCGTGACGGTCGAGCAAGTTGAGAAGCAGCGGGTGCGCTGTTGATATATCGAGTTGTTGAATCTCGGATAATCTGTCTCTGAGGTAATCGCGCTCACAAACCTCGGGTCTCTGGAGCCACAATTCAAAGTTGGCGAATCGATGGAGCTCCGTGACCTGTTCGATCGTCGATAGACCCCGGTCGAGGTTCTGGTTTTTGAACTCAACATAGGCTCGCTTGTTCGGGCAGTAACGCCCCTCACGCATCAGATAATTTCGATAGAACTGCGTCGAGGGAACCTTGTCGTATCGACCGACAGCCTCAAACCTGCCTTCGTATGGCTTCCATCGCGTTTCGTGGAAGGCTGCCTGATCCGCTGGCGGAATTTGCATGAATAGGAAATTGCGGATAAGGTCGGCTTCCTCCAGCGGTAGGCCTTTCCAGTTCAGGCTTTCGAAAATCTCGTATGGGTTCTCACCATCGACGGTGATCGCCACCAACGACAACCGCGCGGTCAGAGCTGCGAGGATTCGGAGGGCCATAGGTTCCCCGGCGTCGGAAACCGGATTTCGCCACGCTCGCTTGAAAAACGAGTGGCACCCGATGATTCCGGTTCCCGCGACGACTCCGGGCGCGTTGCCGTCAATTACCATCTCGAAATGTCGTCGATCTTCCAGACGCGGAACGACCTTGAATCGCTGAAGATCTTGGCGCCGTCTGTGAACTAAATAGTCTTCGTGAATCTCGTCGGCCAGATCTGCGAGATCCTTGAGTCGCGCCATGTCGCGCAACGCGGCTAGCGCGAGCGTGAGCGTAGTCAATCGCTGCTGCCCATCGATCAGTTGATAACGGGGGCCGTCGCCTGGAACGTTATGAAATGGGGTGAAGACCAGTGGACCGAGAAAATGTTTAGCTTCCTCGCCGCCGTCGATGAGCGCAACAACATCCGTGTAGAGGTTGGTCCACTCCGTCTTCGTCCATGAGTATTGTCGCTGGAAAAACGGAACCAGAAATTGATCCCCTGAATGCAGAATTTCGCGAACGGTCTTGACGTGGGCTTCCATGCGGTATCAAGCGTAATTCCAGCCAGACTTCCGCACACCGCGAAATCTTCCAGAAGTCTGCGGGGTAGTTTTCATTACATGCCGATGGGCGACATCCACGATCATATCACGGAAAGGAAAAAAAGTATCAGTCATATTTTATTGCAGTTTTGTGAGCCGATTGTGGCGGAAACATGAGGTGATTTCGGATTTTAACGATCATCCAAAAACTCCCGAATTTTCCGTGGCCGCCGAGCATTGCCATATTGGACGATTTTTGTCGGGGTGATGGAAGTATTTTCCGGGAGAGGTTGGGTGTTGTTTTCCATGCCCAACGTCATGACGCTTTTGACTTCGGCCAGTTGTTTTGAGCCTTTCAGCGCCGGGAGGTTGTCCTGGTAGTAGTCGAACCATGGGATTCCGGCCTTGCTGTATTCCTTGGCTGTCACAGGCGGATGCGGGGGATTGGTGGCGGTGATTTGCCGCCAGACGAGGAAATTGCAGAGGTGGACAAAGCACCGGCGAGACCGGGTTTGATCCCAATCCGAAAACTCGTTTTGGTCCTGGTAGATCTCCTGGCGCATCGTTCCGCCCGCCGCGAGTCCCATGGAACCGGCGGGTTGCGGAGCTGACCGGAAAACGCGGGGTTCGACCAGATGCTTTTTGAACAACACGGGGACCAATTCCAAAAGTTCCTCCGGGAGTGAGGGGAGCACTGTCTTTTGAAAATAGTCCTCTACGCGCATGGGACACACTTGAAGCTGGATTCCGCCGAACTCCGATTTGCCAGTCAGTTGCTCCTCAACCGAGAAGCCCGACTCGAGCGGCATGGCGACGAATTGTCGAATGAGACCCTCGCCAACTGAGAATCCGTCCAGCCAGGGTTGATCCGGGACAACGACATAATTCTGCGGTGACTGTTGGAAATCCGAATTCCACGGCTCGCCCGAGACGGCATTGATCCTTCCGGCTCCAACCTTCACCGCAAATGGATAGTCGGCACAAAAGCCAATCCAGAGCGCCTCGCTTTGATACATGGGCATCATGACCCCTCCTCGCTTCAACCATTCCTCTGGTGCGGTGTCTGGAAAATCATCAATCGTGCAAAGAGGAAATTGTCCCGCCCCTGCCGGGAGCGGATAGGTTTTGCCATCATCGGGAATGCGCAGCGTCCGCTGGAAGGAAATATCGAGTTCCGCCATGGACTCATAAATTCTGGTATTAGAATTTGCGGTTTCCCGCAAGGCGGCTTCGAGGTCGGCCGGGGTCAGAGATTCTGCGGTCGCAGCCAGACTGTCCTCTTGTGAGGGCGAGTTTTGCGGTTCCGGTCCCTCGCCATCCGGGTCGTATTCTTCGTCTTCCCGCAGGCGCCATCTTTCTCCGAACTGGATGAACTGCATCAGCATTTCGACCAGTTCGTTACGATCCGACGGCAGGGCGAGCGTCGGGAGGATCTTCTGGATGTGTTGCTCCACGAGGGATTCGAGTTGCTGTGGGATGTCCGGGAACTTGAATGAAAGAGTGTTGTCTTCGAGTTTGATCATGGTGGCTGGATTTTTGGGAGTCTACCAATCGCCATCGCGGACTTCCTTGACGGCTTTTGAAATCCGCTTTGCGGGCGCATGGCGGACGGTGCGGAGCAATTCGGCGATCAGGGCGGGGCGTTTCCGGATCACGTCGAGCAGGTCGGTGGAAACTTTCCCGGCCAGGGCCAGCAACACGTCAGTGTCCTCTCCAAGCTCTTTGGCGAGGCGTCGAATCGTCTCCTCACCGGGAGGTGGCTGCTGCCCGCGCTCGATCTTGCTGAGGTATGAGGGTTCGATTCCGACACGGCCCGCCACACGGCGCAGGGAAAAATCATTGGCAGGCTTCGCCTCGCGCTGCTTGCGGACATACTGACCAAACTCGGGTGACTTGCTCATTGCCTCTGTCTCCAAGATGGGGTGTCGGGCGTCATAGTGTGTAGGACATACAACACATTCAAATACCTGTCAAACTCCAATTTCAGCCGAAGAGTGAAGAAATCTTAACGGGGGGGCATTGCTGCCAGCGGTTCCTGAGGTTTGCCGGCGGAGAGTCCCTGCATAACAAACCCCGGCTTTTGAGCGCCCATCGAAGTCTGTCGGCGGGGACTGCGTTTGCTACGCAGAGCGAGTGACGACGATGCGCTTGCCTTCTACGGCGGTGACACGAACGCTTGTCCCGGCCTCGAGAAATTCCCCATCCGCCACGACATCCACGACTTTTGCTCCAATTCTGGCCGCTCCTGAGGGGCGCAACGTGGAAACCACAACGCCGGCGTCACCGACTTCGGGGGATATGGCATGGTGTCTCACATGGGGCAGCGACGAGCCAACGGGCAGGGCCTTCGCGAGCATGAGGCGGCGGAAGAGGGGGAGGTCTGGAAGGAAGCGGGCGAGCAAGGAAACTCCGCCAATCGTGGCAATAATGGCGATCCCGAGATTGGCCATGGGCCGGGCGACGAGATCGAAGGAAAAGACGAGGGGTTGGGTCGGATAGAAATCCACCATTGCAAAAAAGAGGGATCCAACCATGAGTGCAACACCCGTCGCCGCTACGACTATCACGCCAGGAAAGAACACAAGCTCGATCACCACCAGCAACACGCCAAGGCCGAAGATCGCCACGACCTCGAGTCCAGTGAGGCCCGCGATATAGTGGCCTGTAAAAAAGAGCAGAAAACACAGGGCGGAAATCGTGCCAGCCACGCCGAAGCCAGGTGACTTAAACTCCAGATAAGCACCAATGGCTCCGCCGAGGAGCAAGAGCGGGGCGAACATCGTGATCCATTGCGAAATCTTCTCAAATCCGGAAGGTTCAATCCTTATCATCTCGCTGCTCGCCAAGCCTACCATCTCTGCGACCTGCTTCACATCGTCAGCGATGCCTGAGGCTAGCAGGGGCCTGCCGCCAACTTCCCTCACGGCCTCCTGTGCGCTCAGAGTCAGGAGAGCGCCCTTGGGGTTGATAACTTCGTCTCCGATTTTCACTTCTTTATCGAGATTAATAAAGCCGTCCACCAGTTGAGGGTAGTAGCCATTCTTTTCGGCCACGCTTCGGAAGTAGCCGGAGTAATAGGAAACGATCTTGGCATTCATGGTTACCGGAATTGCCTCGCCAGAACCCACGACCGGCGCTGCGGCTCCGATGGCGCTGACAGGTGCCATAAAGACTTTTTTCGAGCCGATCGCAATGAGCGCACCGGCTGATCCTGCATTCGTATTGACGTAGGTATAGGCAGGGATTGTGCTTTTTGAGAGCATCTGCACGATTCGCTCGGTCGCCTTGAGTTCGCCGCCGGGAGTATCCATATCAAAAATGATTGCAGCGGCGCCCGCGGACTCGGCCGCCTTCACGATGCGGCGGAGAAAGAAAAATTGCGCCTCAGAAATTGCTCCTGCCACGGGCACGACGACCACGGAACCCCGCGTGATTGGTTTTTCCGCAGCCCAAGTGCAAGGCATGCAGACGAGAATAGCCACGATGAGAAAAAAAAGTCGCATTTGTGTCAATCTCCCTCGCCCCGGAATGCCCCGCAAGGTATTTTCCTTTTTGTGGGACTCATTTCCGAGGAAACAATCCAGCGTGTGGTCGAGGCGAATGACATCGTGGATGTCATCGGTTCTTATTTTCCTCTCAAGCGGGCAGGCACCACGTTCCGCGCCCTGTGCCCTTTCCACCGCGAGAAGACGCCGTCTTTTCACGTGAACCCGGCAAGGCAAAGCTTCCATTGCTTTGGCTGCAACGCGGGCGGAGGCGTCCTGCGCTTTGTGATGGATTACGAGCATGTGGACTTCCCAACAGCCGTTCGCCGCATGGCCGCACGGGCCGGAATTCCGGTGCTGGAGGATGTCGGTGGTGATGCAGGGGCCGGACGCGATGTGCGTCAGCGTTTGCTCGCACTGCATGCCGAGGCAGCGGAGTGGTTCCACCATCGCCTTATCAAGTCGCCCGAGGGTGGCGTTGCCCGTGACTACCTTAAATCGCGCGCCATCACCTCCGCCGTGGCGAAGTCTTGGCAACTCGGCTACGCGCCGGATTCGTGGGATGCCCTGCTGAATTTTCTAAAGGAGCGAAAGTTTACGTCCCAAGAGATCGGGGAAAGTGGGCTCTCATCTAAAGGGGACGAAGAAAACGACAGCCGTGCTTACAGCCGCTTCCGCCACAGGCTCATGTTTCCCATTCGCAATGATTATGGCGAGGTCATTGCCTTTAGCGGGCGTGTGCTTGTGGCGGATGCGAAGGCCGCGAAATATGTCAACTCCCCGGAGACCTCGCTCTTTACGAAAGGACGCGTGCTCTACGGGCTCGACAAAACCAAGCGCGACTTGATCGAGAAGAAGGCAGCGATCGTCTGCGAGGGTCAGATTGATTTGATCTCGGCCTACGAAGCGGGAGTGCGGCATGTGATTGCTCCACAAGGAACGGCGTTCACCGCCGACCAAGCCCGACTTCTGAAGCGTTTTGTTGATACTGTGCTGCT
>Ga0335395_10002370_pt1 | contig 11727 bp, 11 predicted proteins | sample MAT02_FD_205744 | JGI IMG/M metagenome (GOLD analysis project Ga0335395, IMG submission 205744) | Freshwater microbial communities from Lake Fryxell liftoff mats and glacier meltwater in Antarctica - MAT-02 (spades assembly) (version 2) ...
GCCGCAGGTCGAGGCCCTAATCGCGGCGCCGCCGGTCAAGTCGGCGCGTCGACCGACGCCGCGGGCTCTGCCCTCCGCCCCGGCGAGTCGGGCCCGGCAGGTGCCCCGCACGCCCGGCGACCCTGGCGGCCTGCTCCATGCTTCCGGCGACGATCGCCTGGGCCACAACCTCGTCAAGGTAGCTGACGAGGACAAAGTCCTGCTCGGCCCCCAATGCGACAACGGGAGCCTTCGTGGCGAGCCGCCGTCGCATCACTGCGATGCCGGGCGAAATCTTCGCCGTGGCGAAGCCGCGTGAGATGACGCACGTGTGCGTGCGTGCAGATGGCGGCGGCTTCGTGGGAAGATGCCACTGGGCAGGTGAAATATGAGTGATCGACGTTTGGCGATGCGAATCAATCGTTTGGAGCAGCGGGCGAATAATATTCGCAGGCGGCTCGAGAATCTCCACAAATGGGACGAGAGCCGGCACCGACCTATCCGCGCGCTACTGCGGGAGCTCATCGCGGAGGACAATGATATCTCGGACGAGGAGCTGGTCGAGGCACTGGCCGCCCGCGCAGACGACCTCCTGGCCTTCAACGGGATCGCGGAGACGATCAGTGACATCGGGATCCGCATGTTCGCCGCGATCGCGGTGTGGACCATTCGCAGCCGCGAGAATTTCATGAAAGCGCGCCTTGAGCGCATCAAAGTTCGCGTCACCGCACTGCGCGAGCGCCTCGCCAAAAACACACCGCAAGGAGGCTTCGGCGCCACCGCCAAGGACCTCGCCGAGTTCGGCATCGACCCGGAGTTCCTGACGGAGGACTGACCGATGGGCTGTGGGCGCGGGTGCTCCGCGCCGGGCTGTCGGGGTACTGCCGCGCGTGGCGCTCGATGGTCGGCGATGCGAGGGTAGCGTTCGCGCGCAAGACCGACAGCAAGCCGGTCACGGCCGGGCCTGCCGAGCCGATCGGTGGGCTCGGCGGCAAGGCGTGGGCAGACGACCCGATCTCCGGGCTGCGGGCGCTGACTGGCAAGGAGGCCGAGCAGGCGATGTGGAGCGCGACGCATGCGGCGGCTGCATGCGTGTTACGGCTCGGTTTATCTCCGTGATCTCGTCCCGGTTTGAGAGCGGGGTTTGATTGGTTCGTGGTTTGTGGGCATTTCGTGGCTGAGGTCGGCGATGGCGGCGGCGATGACGGAGTCGTCGAGGAAGGTCTGGTCGCGGGTGTGGGCGACGATGAGGGCGGCATGGAGGAGCTTGCTGGCGAGGCGTGGGAGGCCGCGGCAGGCGCGGAAGACGAGCTCGGCGGCGGGCTCGGAGAGCAGGTTGCGGGTGGCGCCGGCAGTGCGCAGTGCGTGGTCGATCATGGGTGGGCGAGGCCGAAGCGTTCGAGGTAGGTCACGCGGCACCGCCTTCGCTGTCGTCGTCGATGTCGTGGTCGTCGAGGTGGTGCGGTGCACCGTGGAGGGTGCGGTAGTACTCGGCCGCGAGCAGCCCGAGGGCGGCGTTGGCGTTGGCGTGGCGGTCGAGCAGCCTGGCGACGTCGCGGTAGATGCCGCCGTGAAAGACAAGTGGGCGGTCGCCTTGCTGACGCGGGTCGAAGCGTAGCTCGACGCGCTCGCCGACGAGGTCGCCGGGGACCTCGTAGAAGGCGCCGCCGACACGGTCATCGGCGACGGCGCTGCGGGCTGGGAGCCGGGCGCGAGGTGCGGGCCAGCGAGCGAGATCTGCACGCAGGCGGCCAGCGCGAGGTCCTCGTCGGCGGCGCGGATGACCTCGTGGACCTGCGCGAGCACGGCGGTCATGCGCTCCGGTGTCGGCGGCGCGGCGGGCAGGAAGCGCAGCTCGCCGCCCTGCTCCTCGTACAGTGGAGATGTACATAGAGGCCGAGGTCGCTGCGGAAGCGCTGCACGACTGTGACCACGCCCGCGTGCAGGGTCGCGACCGAGGCCAGGCCGTGCTGCTGCTTCGCGCTGCGCCGCATGTCCTGCATCACCGCCCGCGCGAGCCGCTCGGCGAGCGCGGCCAGCAGCTTCGCGTCGTAGCCCAGGCGCACCGCCAGCGGGCCCGGGAACGACAACACCCATTGTCGGTAACCCACCGCCGGCAGCACGTGGTCCACCAGCAGCGCCGCGCCCTCGGCCATCCGCCGGCCCATGCACGACGGGCAAAATCCGCGCGACTTGCAGGCGAAGGGCACCCGCAGCTCGTCGCCGCAGGTGCGGCAGCAGGTCCGCACTCACGCACGCGGGCATCGCTGAACCGGGACGAACATCGGTGACCCCGACGTCGCTGCCCGGATCCACATCGCCAGGTCGGCCCCCGCCACGCCCATCTCGACCGCCGCCCGATCGACCGCCATTCCGCGCGACGACAACAGCCGCCAGCGCGCCAGGGCCTTCCGCTTGAACGCCTCGCTCGTCTTCTTCTCGCTCTTCTTCATTGATCTCGCCTCCTCGGCGAGACCTCACCCCTCTTTGACCTCGCCGTCACGACGGGTCACGGCGAGCATGTACAAGCAGCGCACGGCGCCGAAGGCCACACGGGCCGCGGCCGGCGAGACCTCGAGGGCTATCTCGGCGCCCGCTGCGAGCACATGGATCCGGGCAACGCCTGTCACTGCGTCGACGTAGCGTGTCACCCGTGCGTCAGACGCGTCTGAAAAAACTGACAATAGGCTGTCATCGCGCTTCTCTATCCTCCTCTCTCCCTCACCAAAGGAGCCGGCGGCGACCCCCAGCGCTGGCCCAAATCTACGGTGGTGGCCCCTTACGGGCGCGGTCGCCGGGCTGGGCCGTCCGGAGGCGAGCGCAAGCGCGGAAAGTGTGGCAGGATGCCGGACATGATCGGCGCAATCACCTTCCGACCTGAACTCGCAGCGCTGTTCGGGCTCGCCGGCGGTCACCTCCGCGACCTGCGTGACGTCGTACTGCTGACCGGACCTAACGGCGGCGGCAAGACGCGCTATCTCCAACTGCTGATCCAGGAGTGGGGGATTCACCGCAAGCTGATGCAGCGGCAGCAGGCGCTCAAGACCTTCACCGAGCTGCGGGCCGCCGCCCAGGCCGGCACGCTCCGCGAAGAAGATGTTCAGGCGCGTGGGAGCGACTTGCTCTTCGCGCTCTTCGCCTATGTGAGCCACTCCGGGCTGTTCCGAGCAGATGCCGCACCACTCCCGGCCGACGCGGCATTGCCATCAGCCCAGCGTGTGATCGACGACATCGGCGGGCTGACCTCGAACATCTCGCTGCAACCGAACCGCGTGTACCAGGCCGTCGAGCGTCAGGAGCTGCCGCGAACCGTCCTTCTCAAGTACTACAAGTCGCCCTATAAGAATTATTATCGCGCCCTCGACGGCGATGATCTGTGCAAAGAGGAGAGCGGGCTCAAGAAGGAGGACTACTTTGAAAGAGAGCGCCGCCGCGTGCGGATGTTTCAGACCCGCCAGAAGCTCCCGCAACTTCTGTCGCAGCTTGCACGGATCATCTACCTCGCCGAGCACCCGGGCTTCCAGCGCACGCATGCACGCGAGATCGTCGACGCGCGTGCGCTGTGGGAGTTGCTCGCGGCGCTCCTGAAGGCGCCCCTGCGCGTCGACGACTTCGACCTCGGGCGCGATGAGCCGAAGCTCATGGTTGGCGGGCGCCCATTCGCCGCTGACGAGTTGTCCGAGGGCCAGCAGGTGCTGCTCACCTGGGCGCTGACGATCCACGAGAGCGCGGGGGCGCTGACCAACGCGATCGTTCTGCTGGACGAGCCTGAGTTGCACCTGCACCCGAGCGCGACGATCGAGGCCATCGAAAATCTGCGTACGCGCGGCGCGTCGCAGATCTTCGTGGCCACCCACTCGCCGGCCGTGCTCGCGCACTTCGGCATCGACGGCCTCTACTATGTCTACGACGGTCGCATCGAATACGCCGGCAACAAGGTCGAGCGAGTGCTTGGTGGCCTACTCGGCGCGCAAGGGCGTGAAGATCTGCGCACATTCCTCTCGGACGCCGATGTGCTCTCGCTGTACAACTTCGCGGCGCAGAGCTTGGTCGCCCCCGACAGTGTCGACCTGCATGCCGGGGATCCTCAGGCGACACAGTTCTGTGGGCTGCTCGCGGGCCTCGGCGGCGATCGGCCGGTCCATGTGCTCGACTATGCGGCCGGCAAGGGCCGACTGGCGCGCGCGCTCGCGGAGCAAGGGCGACCCGATGGGTTACGCTATCACGCCTACAACGACCCGCGGTTCGTCACGGAGGAGGACAGCGCCACCTGCCGTCGGCACATCGACGCGCTGGGCCAAGGCGAGGGATCCTACTACGTCGATCGCTTTGGGGCGCTCACGCTGCCGACCGCGCCGCGGATGGACGCGGTCGTGCTCTGCAACGTTCTGCACGAGATCCCCGAGACCGACTGGCTGGCCACGTTCCGGCGGATCTACGACGTACTGATCGACGACGGTGCGCTGTTGTTGATGGAGGATCAGTGCATGACGCGCGGTGAACTGCCGCACGGTGGCGGGTTCATCGTCGTCGACGACCTCGCGCTCGCCGAGCTGTTCGTCCTGCCGCACGACGCGCTAAAAAACCTCGATCCGACTGGTAGCGAACGCCTGACGATCTTTCGGATCCCACGCGCGGCGCTGCTGCAGGCCAACGGCGGCACGCTGCGCCGGGCCCTGTGCAAGCTTGAGGGCACCACGCTGATGCGGCTGCGTCAGCTGCGTGACCGCACGGCGACGGATCACCGCCACGGCCGGGAGCACGCCTATCTGGCGATGCTGCTCAGCAACGTGGTTCTCGCGCTCGAGCGACAGCCGGCGTAGCGCCACCGGGCGACCGTCAGCGAGGGCGCAACGAGCGCCATCACCCTGGCCGGCGGCACTAGCGCACATTCGATGAGACCAACATGAGCGCGTGTTTGGACGCATGCGAGCCTCCTAGGCAAAATCCTGTGCCGTCTCAGCATCCTATCGGCTGATTAGCTTTACGTCCTCAGCAAAAAACTCATGGACAATGGTGATCTTTCAGCATATATGCAAGAAGGCATCTGCCGAAAGGAACCCTACATGAGCATGCTCAAAATCAATCCCGCCTTGAAATCTGTCCGCGAGGCGGCGGGAGCCTCCCAGAAGGATCTCGCTGCCGCCCTTCGGGTGGACCAGAGTCGGGTCTCGCGTATCGAAAACGGCTCCGTCGAGCCCACCCCGGACGAGATCGAGAAATGGCTCGCCTTCTGCCCAGGTCTGGAGGCAGATCGTCTGGGCGCGTTTCTCCTCACGCCTTGGCCGCAAGATCTACGGCCGAACTGGGACCATCCAGATCTCAATGCCCTTGCCCTCGCGGTGGAAACCATCGCCCGAATTGATGCGGCGATGCCAGAATTGGGAACTATTCTGCAAAGTCAACTGGCGCTCTATCGGTTGGGCCTGCAGCAACACGCAGGGTTCCTGGTCCGTCGGGACCATCGCGTTGCTTTCATCGGTCCGGTTGCGGTCGGGAAAACCACGATCATGGCGCAAGCGACCGCGCTGGTCCTGGGAAAATCCGGTTCCCCTCCCACGTACAAGGATACGATTCTGCCCACTGGTGCTGGACGCACCACGGTCTGCGAATTCGCTGTGGAGGAAGGCGATTCATGGGGGCTCATCATCGAACCCGAATCTGCCGAGAGCATCAAGTTCTACGTGGACGATCTGTGCGCCCATCTCCTTGGCGTGAGAGACCTGCCGACGGACGAAGATAAGGGGACACGAGAGCGTGTTCCCCAGGAAGTCGCGCGCGCACTTAAGAACATGGCCGATTTCACTACGTGGGGACCCAAGGGGACGGAGGGAGGTCTCGCGGGCAGCGAGCTCAATATCGAGGAATTCCAGAACGATTTTTTTGTCCGTCTCCGCTTGCCTGAGCGCCGCACTACCGAACTCTGGTGGTCAGAGCAGGCAACGCCCTCCCCTCTTGCGTGGCTACGCTCGACTCTGCAAAAGGTCAACAATGGCAACCACGAAAGCGTGTCTCTCCCCAAGAAGATCCGCATCCAAGTCGGGCGTCCGCTTCTTGATGAGCAGTTCAAGCTCACGCTTCTTGACACGCGCGGTGTCGATCAAAGCGTCGCTCGGCCAGATCTTGCTGCATGCTTCAATGATCCGCGCACTGCGACTATTCTATGCTCTACGTTCCTGGGAGCTCCTGATCTCTATACGACCCAACTCCTCAATTTCGCGGACGAAACCGGAATCACAGGTCTTTCGGATAGATCTGCCATCCTCGTCCTTGCTAAGAGTCTTGATGCGTTGGACGTGCGGCGAGAGATCGACGGAGAGCCTGTGAGCGACAGCGAAGAAGGGTACGCTGTTAAGGCGGCTCAGGTAGAGCTCGCTATGCGAAATGTGGAGCCGGCAAAGATTGCTCTCGACTTCTTCAATGCCTCGTCCGATTCTGTGGATCGACTTCGCTCCTTTCTTAAAGAGCGTGTGAATGCGACACGGAACCCTGCTCGTCGGCGCGTCAACGAGCTAGTCGCAGCAACTGCCGAGATCTTGGACAATCCGGACGAGGCCGCGGTGAGAGCAGCGCAGGCGGAGGTCGCAGCTTTTCTCAGTACTGCACTTCAGACGGAGGAAAAAGTGGGTCCCGAAGCAGAACCTGTTCATCAACGCCTGGTTGCCCAGATCTCGGCGACCCATCCCCGTACCGTCTGGGCGATGGTGCGGCGGAGCGGTGATTGGCACAATCTGAATGCACAGTTCTTCTTGGGCGCTAGCGGAGCGGCGGACGCGAAGCAGCGTACAAAGGAAGCCGCAGGACACCTTCACGGCGTAGCGAAGACCCTCCATGCCAAGCCTGAGTTCGAGCCCGCAAAGAGGCTCATCGACGAACTAGAGAATGCTACGGAAGAGGCGCGATCACAGCTCGTCACCGAAGTTAAGAATCTGGCAGAAGGCAACTACGGTCCCGCAATCAAGGCTGATCATGCGTTGTGGGCCGCCTGTCGCGCCCACTGGGGACATGGGAAGGGGTTCCGAGACAAGGTGGCCGGCGAGGTCGAAAAGTGGTTCAAGGACCCACAGCGCGCCGCGCTTCACACGACTTACGACAAGGGCTACCAGAAGGCGTGGAGCACAAAGTTCATCGGTGCGCTAATGAAGCGCGTCTTGGGCGAGGCGTGAGCCTCTATGCGAAGGCGTTGAGACGGCGTCGTGCGCCTACCGGCAGGCACACGACGCCCGAAAGTGATCGCCGCTGCAACGGGTCGTGACGGACCCCGCGTCGACGATTAGACGTAACCGCCGTGCCGCTGCTGCACCAAAGTGCCTTTGAAGGAGATGCGGACGCGGCCGCCGGGGAGCGCGGTGACGGCGTCGTGGGCGAAGGGCGGGCGGAGCACGACGCACAGCGCGTGCTCCAGCCCCGGCCGCGACGGCTCCTGCGTAGCAGGGCCAGCAGGAGCGCTCACTTCTTCTCGTCGAGGCTGAGGCCCTCGTTCTGGCCACGCGCCAGGGCTGCCTTGAACTTCGGACCACCCCCGATCTCGTGACACCTTCTTCGTGTCGATCCACCCGGGGCGTCGCGCGTCACCTTGGCCGTGCGGCTTTTCGGTGATGGGCCGAGATGATTTATTTCGCGCGGGGCGTTGACGGTCGGTTTTAAGGAGCTAGATCGAGCACCATCATGGCAACGTACTGGATCACACAGGTCGAACAGCCCGCGGGAGAGCCCATCAAGCGTGTTTGTGCAGGTATCTACACGGTCGCTAATGGGAAGGGCAACCTCACCGCTGCGACCTCGTACACGCGGCAGCAGGTGATGGCCAAGATCGGGACCGACAAGGTCTTCACCGCCATCCTGAAAGCCGATGGCCTGCTGCACCAAGGCGCCGAGGTCGAGCTGACGAAGGACAAACTCTACATCACGACGGCTGGCAACAGCACGATCCGCGACAACTTGGGCAACCTCCCCGCCTGTACTTGCTGACGGCCCAACCTACACTGGCGACACTCTATCCGCCTGGGCTTCGACGCGCCCCGCGTTGTCCCCGCGTCGAGCGCTTGGGTCACGGCCCGGTACACCAGACGCGGCCAGGTGCACTAGCGCAGTGTCAGCCGGACCTGGACGTGACCCGCCGTCTCGCTGACGGGGAACCGGACGCGCTTGAGACTCTGCACCGCGCAACCGTGCCACGACTTCGGATCGTCAAGCTCCAGACCGAGGCCGTTGAGCGCCGTGACGACGCCGCGGCCGCGAACGATGTCGAGGTCCGCGGTCACACGGCGTGGAACGTCCGCACATGTGCGCAGGCTTGGCACGGCGCGCTGTGCCGCCTCCGACGCTTCGGCCTTGGTCACAGCTTCACGCCGCAGTGCCCGCGGTGCCTCGTCGCGCTGCGGCCCCGGGCCAAGCGGCGGGGCGGCTTCCAACGTCAAGGCAGGCACCTTGCGGATCGACGGCTTCGGGGCTTCGGGCTCGTCGTCCGTCACGCTCGCCGCGAGCGGAAGCGGATCGGGCTGGTCGCTCGGCACAGTCGCACGCCCGATCGCCAGGCAGGCGACCGCGGTGAGCCCGACCGCCCACCAGCCCGGAGCTCGCCTCGGGCGCCTGTCTGGTGCCAGGTCCGCACCGTCGCGCCGTCCGCCCGCTGTGTCTGTCACGGCGGTCACGGCCCCGTCTGTTGCGCTGACGAAAGCCGCTGCGGGCTCCGCCGACACGGTGTCTGTCGCTACGGCGACGGCTGTCGCGTGCTCGCCTGTCGCGGGCCGCTCCGCTTCCGCCTCCGCATCCTCGGTGTCCTCGAGGTCGTCCCGTAGCGCGGCCTGGACCACGTCAAGCGCCGGGCGGCTGGTAGGGCTCGGACTGAGCATCGTCAGGAGCATGCGCTCGAGCCCCGGTGGACACCCCGGGCACAGCTCGCACGGCGGCGTCGGCTCGCCGCCCGACAATGGAAAGGGTCGCCGCCCCGTGAGCAGGCGGTAGAGCAGGAGGCCGAGCGCGAAGACATCGCTCGCCGCCGAGAACGCCGCGCCCCCGCGCACCTCTGGCGCGGCGTAGTCCATGCGCTGCAAAGCCTTCTCTTGCTTCGGCTTGGCTCGTTCTTCCGGCGGTGTCGCCCACCGCTCCGTGAGCGCCGCGTAAAATTCGGCGGACACCTGGGCCTGATCGAAGTCGAAGATCCAGGCGCGCGTCGGGGTCCCGCGATCGATCAACACGTTGCCCGGGTGCAGGTCGCGGTACACGACGCCCGCGGCACGCACGGCGGCGAGCGCCCCGGCGAGTTGCAGGCCGACCGTGAGAACCTCGTTAGGGCGCAGGTGGTTGTCGGGGCGAACGAAGATCGTCGCAAGCGAGCCGGGGCACAGCTCCGTGACCGCGAAGGTCTGCTCGTCGTGAGCCCCGTAGTGCAGGATCCGCGGGATGTTCGGGTGGCGCAGCGCAGACAGCACCTTGGCCGCGCGCCGGAAGCGGATCGCGTCGTCCTCGCTCGGCTCCGCGTCGCGTAAGACCTTGACGGCGACCTCGCGGGACAGACAGCGATCGGAGGCGCGGAAGACAACCGCGCTCGCGCCGACCCCGAGAACCTCGAGCCGGTCGTAGCTACCGCCGAACAGATGGCGTGCGCCCTGGGCCCGCGGGTGCGCGGCGAGGATCGCCTCGAGTCCGCGTTGTAGGTGATCGGCGGAGGCCAGGCGCTCGAGTGGATCCGGCGCGAGCGCGGCCTGAAGCAGCCGCGACAGATCGTCCGGTGCGTCATTGCCGGGGCACACCTCGCGGATCGGCCGCCCGCCCGTAGCGTTCGGGAAGAGCTGCGTGCAGAGCTGGTAGAGCGTCACGCCGAGCGAGTACACGTCCAGTCGCTCCTCGGCGGGGCAGTGCCCGGCCTCGGGCGGCAGGTAGGGCGGCGTGCCGATCGGGTAGCCGAGCTGCGTCTGGTGCCGCTCGGGCGGGTCCGGGGTGAAGAGTGCATCCTGGGCGTCCAGGAATGGTGCGCTTACCCGCGCGAGCCCGAGGTCGATCAGCTTCGCGGCGGACAGGCCGGCGGTGCCCGTCGTCAGCATGATGTTGGCGGGCTTCAGGTCGCGGTGGATGATGCCGGCGGTGTGAAGTGCATGGACGGCGCCGGCGAGCTGGATCCCGAACGTCGCCACGTCGCGCCAGGGCACCGGCCCGCGTGCGACGCGGACGGACAGCGGCTCGCCGTCCAGGTACTCGAGCGCCATGTACGGCGGCCCGTCCGGCGTCTCGCCCACGTCCACCGCACGGACGATCCCGGGGTGTTGCAGGTTGCTGAGGATGATCCCTTCCATACGGAAGCGCCGCGCGGCCTCGGGGCTGCGCGACCGGAGGATCTTGATCGCCACAGGGCACTTGCGCGTCAGGTCCTTGGCCAAAAACACGTCCGCCATGCCGCCCCTAGCGATCCGGCTGACGATCCGGTAGCGAGTGCCGATCAGCTCGCCGACCATGTCAGCGCCCAATTCCTCGTAGATGGGCCAGTCCCTCGCGGCCTTGAGGTCAGCGCGCAGCTTGGCACCGATCGCCATGTCCTTGAGCAACGGGGTCATGATGATCTTCCGGCCCCTCGCGGGCTCGGGCGTCGACGGCGTCGGAGTGCTGTCCATCGTCCGCAAGCCTGCCACAACCAGGGCACCGGGAGGCCCCTCGCGTGCCCCGAGTGCTTCCGGCCGCCCCGCGGGTGCGGTACAAGAAGACCATGCCCGCCCTCGTCTCCCTGCTCGCCCTGGCCCTCGCCGCGCCCGGCCCTGCCGCATCGCCGCTGTCGCCCACCGCGGACAACGATGCGCTGTACACCGAGATCTCGGCTGGCGATCCGGCAGTGACCGCCCCGCCCGGGTCTCTCGAGCGGCTCGTCATGGCCACGGAGATCGCGGAGGGGAGGCTACGCGAGGCCGACGACGACGACGCGGAAGACCTGCTGACGCTCGCGGCGCAGGGGCGTCGGGCCGCCTACGGGCGCACGGGTGAGGCGTTACACCTGTGCCGGCTGATCGCCGCTGCCGACGTCGTGCTCGCGCGCGAGGCGGTGCCGTCGCGTCTCAAGTCAGCGGCCACAGATTTCCGACAGACGGCGCAAGACACCGTCGGTGCGAAGTGTGAGGACGCCGCGCCCCGCGGCGAGACAGACGGCTTGCCGCCAGACAGGACCGTGGAGGCGCAGGCCGGGCGCGCCGTGGTTGCGGGGCCGTCCGAGCCGCCGACGCCGCGACTCGTCATCCCACCGGCCCACCGCCGCGATCGTCGCCACCTCCGGGCCGGCGTCGGGACCCTCGTCCCCGGCCTTGTGCTGTTCGCTCCGATGGCCGGACTGCTGGCCTACCGTGGTAGCGCGCGCGAGGAGCTGATGGGCATCAACGCCGTCACGAAGCTACGCCCTGGCACCCCGGGGGAGGACGCAAGAGCCATCGAACTAAACAGCCGCATTGTCGGCGCCACGGCGGGAGCGGTCGCTCTCGGTGTGACCGGCGCGGCGCTCGTCGTGACCGGGGCCGTGTTCCTGGCGACCGGCAGGCGAGCGAACCGCGTTGCGGCCGCGCCCTGGGGTGGTCAGGGGATCGGCGGCCTGGTTCTCCAGGGGAGGTTTTGACCATGCGCGAATTCGCCGCTAGAGTGTTCCCCATGCGCCGCCTGTCCCTCGCCGCCGCCGTTCTTCTCGCCGGCTGTCACTCGGCCGAGTACGAGCTTTATTTAGAGCAGCAGGAGAAATTTGCGAGCAACGGCAGCGACTCGAGCGGCGACGTG
>Ga0335395_10002372_pt1 | contig 11722 bp, 11 predicted proteins | sample MAT02_FD_205744 | JGI IMG/M metagenome (GOLD analysis project Ga0335395, IMG submission 205744) | Freshwater microbial communities from Lake Fryxell liftoff mats and glacier meltwater in Antarctica - MAT-02 (spades assembly) (version 2) ...
TGGGGATAAAAGTACCCAAGAACAAGATATTCTCAAAGCGAAGGAGTATTCAGCCGACTATGAAAGAAATGAAAATGCCGACGAGCGATAGCTATTACGAGTCTCTCATTGAATCTCTCAAAGATGCTGAACACGCTGCTGGATTTATCGGGGCTATCTTGGAAGAAAAAGACCCTGAACCCGCACTCCTGAGAAATGCCATCAGAAAGGTGATTGAGGCTCGCGTCAGGATGAATGCTCTTTCGGAGTCAGCAAAACAGCATCACGAAAAACTCGACAAGATGCTGACTGAAAGTGCAGGTGCAGAAATTTACAGTTTGGTAGAATTGCTCGAAGTGTTAGGATTTAAACTAGAAATTACTGTCGCAGATCTTGAGTTGCCGGCTGAGTCGGAATCAACGGAAATTGGGCAATTAGAGTTATCCCCGGAACCTGCTAATTTATAACAAGTTGGAAGTCGATCGCATTCTGTGCATCGGTCGGGGCGGGTTTATAGATATTCTGAATGTGAATCAAAGATTTTTTGTGAACCCGCCCCTACAAATATTGTCGTTAATTCACCGAGCATCATATCACCCCTCCATCACAAAATCTAACAACCGGTGAGCCATTTCTAGCTTGCTGCCAGGTGCTATTTCTACTTGTTTGCCGGCGGCATTAATTAATATTGCTTGATTGGTATTGCTGCCGAAACCAGCACCTATTTGATCGATCGGGTTTGCCGCGATCGCATCCAATTTCTTAGCCCGCAATTTCTCCAATGCAGGCTTGACAATATCTCCAGTTTGTGCTGCAAACCCAACGAGTTTTTGGTGCGGCTGTTTTAGGTTCCCCAACTCTGCCACAATATCCGCTACCGGTGCTAACGGTAAAGCATTCGGGAGCGATCGCTTCGGCAACTTCTCACTGCTGTACTCAGCCGGTTTCACATCTGCAACCGCCGCTGCCATCACCGTCAAATCCGCATCGTGAAAGCATTCCAGCATCGCCTGCCGCATTTCTTGGGCACTCGTAACGGCGATCGCCCGCACCCCTGACAGCGGTAATTCCCCAGTGATAGTATGTACCAGCGTCACAGTCGCCCCTCGATGCTGTGCAGCTTGCGCCAAAGCTACGCCCATTTTGCCCGTCGAAGGATTGCCGATAAACCGCACCGGATCGAGGTGTTCGCGCGTTCCTCCCGCGCTGATTAACACCCGCTTACCTGCTAAATCTCGATCGCCCTTCGCATACAAAAGCGACTCAATATGAGGCAAAATCTCACCAGGTTCTGCCATCCGGCCAACACCCGCGCGATCGCACGCCAGCATTCCCGCCCCCGGATTCGCAACATGATAGCGCCGATAAGTCAATACATCCCGCCAATTCCGCTGCACCGTCGGCTGTTCCCACATATCCGTATTCATCGCCGGTGCCAGCAGAATCGGGCAATTAGAAGCCAAGACAGTATTAGTCAGCAAATTATCAGCAAAACCCCCCACCAACTTAGCCAAAGTATTAGCAGTCAGAGGAGCTATCACAAAAACTTCCGCCCATTCTCCCAGTTGAATATGCAGCGGGCGACCATGATATGCTTGCCAAAAATCCTTGTCTGTAAAAGCAGGATGGCGGGAAAGAGTAGCAAAAGTTAAAGGCGTTACAAACTCCCCAGCCGCATCAGTAACAATCACTTTAACATCAGCTCCAGCCTTCGCTAAAGTTGAAACAACTTCGCAAACTTTATAAGCAGCAATCCCGCCACTAACACCGATTAAAATTCGTCTGCCCTTCAGCATAGGATTTGAGATTTGAGATTTGAGAATTGAAGTCGTAGGGTGCCGTCGCCATTAAAAATCCCTAACTAAGTATCGACAATCTCATAGCGACGCACCTACCTGGGTTCTTCAAGGGCTAGTATATACAAACCTAACTCTTTCTTGGTAGTATAACCATCAGGTGCGTCAGGGAAAAAATTATTACTTTATAGTCGTCACATTCAGCCCTGACGCACCCTACAATAACTCATTTTCTCATAAAAAAGAATCAAGAAAGAAGTTCAGATGAAAACAGACAACAATCCATAACTCATCTGTTCAATCCGCAACAAAAAATGCTGCTAACTTCTTCCTCAATTCCTTCAAGATTTTTGAGCTAGATTTTTAAGCCTATGCTTCGTCGTAGGCTTCCATATCCAGAAGGTGGAGATAAGGTTCAACCAGCTCCGGCCGCTGAAAGGCAAGCGATCGCAACAAATGCCAATCATTCAATCCCTCAAAAGGATCAGTATAATCGTCAACCTCCAAACGGACAGCCAATTCTGCCACGTCCTGAGAAGTAAGTACAGCAATATCGCGCGATGCTTTGGTTAAAGTTTTCATGTTTTTTACCCCTGCCCTAGACTTCCGCCATACTATATACTAAGCCTTTAATCACATTTCGACACAGTTTCTACAACAAAACTTCGCATTATATCTACAACTTCCGGCAGAATCTCGTGTCCCATGTTAAATTCTCGATACTGCACCTGAGCTCCCCAAGCAGTCAAACTGTCGCGCGATCGCACCGCAGCACTAACGGGCACAATAGTATCTTGAGTACCGTGCACGATTAAAACACGTGGCAAAGCACTCCCGTCAACTACCGAAATCGACGAGTGTAAATAACCGCTCAGACAAATTAAACCCGCTAGGGGCAAAGTCAATCCCACATCGAGAGTCATCGCTCCGCCTTGAGAAAAGCCACCTAAAATCGTCCGAGACAAAGGCACACCCGTGCTGCTTTCCAAAGACAGCAAAAATTCCCTCAGCAATTGCCGGCTTTCTACCAATCCCTGAGCGTCTTTGCTTTGAAGGTTATACCACGCTTTGCCGCCCGTTACCTGGGGATGGGGAAACGGGGCATCGGGAAACACAAACTGATAATCCGGCAAATTGAAAGCTGGTGCTAAGGCTGTCAAATCCCGAGCATTAGCACCCCACCCGTGCAAAGCGACAATCAAAGCGACAGGTTGGCGATCGGTTGTTGGCGGAATGCTAATAAATTGTAAAGACATGGTAGTGTTAGTAATTGGTAATCTGGCATTACTACAATTATAAATTGTCGCGGCGAGTAAAACCCAACTTTTAACGCTCCGGGTGCGCCACAGCCCACCTTACCTAAGTCAATCCGCACCTGACTAACTGTTAAATTTAGGGTGCGCTGCGACCTTACCCAAGTAGCAATCCGCCGCTTACAAAACAGTCCCGATTTCCTTCAAATAAACCCGCGAAAACGGTTCCCCATCCCCCAGACTGTACTGTTCGATCAATCCCTGGCGGCGAATAGAAATATTACTTCCTTCCCTCACCACAACAGTATCGTCATCAGTGCTTTCTCTGACCAAAATCATCTCTGTTTCCCCCGGATTGTCCAGCACCACCATATTGCTGCCACGATAAAACATTCCCTCTGCTTCCAAAACATCTTCGGGATATTCAGCAATCAACAAATCTAGCTTGGGATTCCGCAGCAAAGTTTGCACGTTAAGATTGTAATTATTATGCAAAACTTTTTCTGAACGGTTGACAAAAAGTCCAGCACGACAAACAGCACCGATTGTCCAATCGGGATGCAGCAATAGAATATGGTCGATGGTTTCTTGCAGTTCCTGCACGGAAATTTTGTTGAAACTAATAATCGGAATTCTGGCTGATTTTCCCGATTCAAAAAAAGTATCGATAATATGCGAAGGCACATCAACACTTTCTCCGACAGCCGGGTTGAGGTGCATAAAAATTCCCGGCGCAGCATTGATTTCGATAATCCCAAAATTGCCTTTTTTCCAAGATTTGGCGAGAGATTCTGTTACCACATCAATGCCCAAACAAGTTAACCGAAAATGTTGGGCGATATCTTGAGCCAAAATAATGTTATCGGGGTGAACAGTGCGGGTAGCGTCGATGCTGACGCCGCCTGCAGAAAGATTGGCCACTTTCCGCAGAGAAACAGTGCGATCGCCCTCTAACACGCTATCCAATGACAGCCTTTGTTCTTCCAGATACATTTCCATCGCTGCGTCGGACTGAATTTTGCTCATCGCCGAAGTTGGCGTATCCAAACGTTCGGGTTTGCGGTTTTCACGGCGGATCAATTCGCGAATTGTTGAGTCGCCGTCTCCTGTTACCGAAGCGGGCCGGCGTTCAGTTGCAGAAACAAATTTGCCGTCAACGCACAGCAGCCTAAAATCCGATCCTTTGATGCTGTTTTCCACAATTACTCGCACCGGTTCTGTTTCGGGAATTGCCTTAACTGCTCTTTTAAAAGCCGCCTGCAATTCTTCAGCATCTCGGACATCTGCGGTGACACCAATTCCTTTATGACCCACTACTGGTTTCACAGCAACTGGGTAGCCAATTTCTTTGGCAACTGCCAAAACTCCGTTTTCTGTGGAGACAATATCTCCTTTGGGAACTGGAAATCCCAAGGTAGCGAGAAAAGCTTTACAATCGTCTTTACGTGTGGTAAAATCTGAGTCTAAATGGCTGTCGCAATCAAACGTTGTTGCAGAGCCGCGCACAAGTTTTTTGCCGTAACCGTATTGCATCAGTCCTTCATCCCACAAATAAAATGTGGGAATGTTTTTTTGGGATGCCGATCGCATTAATGAATAAACTGTCGGGCCTCCGTAAACAGACTGCCGGAACATATTTTGCAGCGCGCCTATTTGTGCTGACAATGGGAAGTCTTGATTTTGATTGATGGCTTCAAACCAATCCCAAACAGCGTAAACTACGGCTCGGGCGCTGCGGGCGTGAAGTGCTTCTATGCTGATTCTGTTAAACTGAGAAAACGGCTTAATGTTCCAGTGTTGGAAGTGCAAACCCATGTCGAGTTTTGCTACTTCTGAGGCGGTACGTCCGAACAGTTGAGCGTGGTTCGAGAAAGTTTCGTGCAGCAGTTGCGGGTAGCGATCGCCAATAATTTCATGGTAATGTGCGATCGGCTTTGGTTCGCTCGCATCCGTTACCGCAAAATCGAAAACTAAAGCGGCTGTTTCTAGGTAAGGGTTTGGCCCGATGTAGTGTTTGAAGTTGAAAACATCAAAAACATCGGTTTTTCGAGCATTGACGCGGGCTGTCTCGGTGCTTTTTTCTTGCAGCATTTTCTAACCTCCTTTTAACTAATTTGTCAGATTAACTCTCCTCTCGGTGCATTGCATACTACCTGCCGGCATAGATATAGCCTTTCTCACAAAGGTAAGATTTTAGATACTTCGGCTTGCTTCGGCTTGCTTCGGCTTGCTTCGGCTACGCTGGCTCACAAGTCGCTCAGCACAAGACGCTCAGCACAAGTCGCGAGCGTACAAGTTTTAGATTTTAGATTGTAGATTGAGGGATCGATACCTCATCGAGAGTGGCACAGCTATATTTCAGAGAGCGAGCATCTGTGTTTTGCTTTCGCAGTGATGTCCTCACTCGCGAAGTATACAAGACTCGCGAAGTATACAAGACTCGCGCAGCATACAAGACCATTAGTGAAAAATCAAAACTAACGCTGCATTTGTCAATCGGTAAAACTACTCAAAAAACTGCTTTTGAGAAAAGTGGAAAATTCGCAATTTGGGGGTGGGCGGGCATAAATACGGCGCTCCCCACGTCCGCCCAAATCTCAGTTTTCTACCCAAAATATAAGTAAAATATGAGTAAAATTGCTGATTGACAAATGCTCCCTAGTTTAAGTTGTAAGCAACGATACAAAACTCCCGATCGCCAATTCTCCGCGAGCAATTACCAATAACTAATGACTGCTTAAAAAAACTATAACTTTGGAGAGGTACAACGCCAACTAAAATTGGCTATGACTGTGAAAAAGGATTTAAGAGGCACCCAATTATGAAAATCGCACAAACTGCTCTAAGGGATAAAGTTCACCAATTAGCTGAGGAAGCATTTCACCTCAAGCTGATTTCTGGGTACGGCGACGGTCAAAACAGCAACGAATATCAGATTGTCTGGAACGGCAAACCGAGACACTTACCTTTAGAACGGGCGCGTACAGTGTTGAGCAATTTGCTCGAACGATCGCACTAACTGGCGATCTGGCTCATTTAGGACTTGCGCTCATCAACCCGGTTTGTCGGAAAAACTCACAGGGGGAGTGGCGAAAAATCCCACCTGAAAGCCGGTTGATGACCCCGCCCGCGTCAGTCCTAGAATCTAAACTCATTTTTTGACCCCTCCCCTGCTAGGAGGGGTTAGTTTTTTGAGCATCTGTGTTGTGCATTAAGAGTGCTGTCACCCGATCGAGTATTGTACAGATCGCGAGCTATTGAGGTACTCGCACGCTCAAAAAAAATCCTTTTTACAAAGCCCCAGATGCTCCCAACTCGTATCAGATAATTTCAGGACTTACCCACTTATTAGGGTTTTCTGTCATGGCGAACCTGCAGTTAGCTCCCGCGTTGTGCGATCGAAGCAATCCCAAACCCTTGCCACACCGTTACAATGCGTAAGTCATAAAATTTCTGTATAAATCTCTACCTTTTAGCAGTTTTCCAGACAAAAAAGATTATGTTTTATTGAAATATAATCTTTTTACAGTGCACAGCGTATGGCTAGCGGCAAAAATCAAGGGAAATTGCTAATTATTGGCGGAGCCGAAGACAAAGACGGGGACTGCAAAATTCTGCGGGAATTCTTGCGGTGCGCCGGAGGCACTAAAGCCCGCATTGTAGTGATGACGGCTGCGACAAGCCTGCCGGGAGAAGTCGGAGATAATTACATCCGAGTGTTTGAGCGGCTGGGCGCAGAAGAGGTGCGAGTTGTTGACACCCAGAAACCCGAAGATGCCGACAATCCAGATTATTTAGAAGCGATCGAACAAGCGACCGGCATATTCTTTACCGGCGGAGATCAAGCGCGGATTATTAGCTGCTTGAAAGACACCAAACTCGACGCAGCTATGCACAAACGCTACTCCGAAGGAATAATCATTAGCGGCACCAGTGCCGGCGCGGCGATGATGCCAGACATCATGATTATTGAAGGAGACTCCGAGACAAATCCACGGGTTGAGGTAGTAGCAATGGGCCCGGGAATGGGTTTCCTGCCGGGAATTGTCATCGACCAGCATTTCGCCCAGCGAGGTCGTCTCGGACGTTTAGTTTCCGCACTCTTGGTGCAACCAGCAGTCTTGGGATTTGGGATTGACGAAAATACAGCTATTTTAGTCAGCGACGACCACTTTGAAGTTATTGGCGAAGGCGCTGTAACTGTCATCGACGAGTCGGACAAACTCCACGACAATATAGACGGACTGTTGAAGGATGAGGCTTTGGCGATTTGCGGCGCGAAGTTGCACATTCTCCCCCACGGATACCGATTTAATTTGAAAACCCGCCAGCCGATGTTCGATCGGATAGCAATCGCAGCATAGCAAGAAAAAGCTAACTTACTTGCAACGCCACAAAAATCTCAAACATATCTAGGGTGTACGCCTCTTCACCGTTTGAGCTTGCAGTGCGTCCGCGAACTAATAAAAAGAAGAGGTAAAATCCTCTTCTTTTATTGCTGCGGTTTATGCTTGTTTAAGCACTTTTCTGTTGGTCAAAAAACGACTGCTGCCCTTCTTCAGTCGATATTAAATTCCACCCTTGAGTAATCAGCTTCTGAAAAGTTGCCCATCCCTTAGAACCGTCCTTTTCCAGGTAGTCGGACGCAGCGAACTGCGGAAAAGCTGTATAAGGCCGCCATGCTTGACGCACTTCGGTACGCAAGTGCAGTATCTTTTCTCCATTTCCTCCCAATCTGGGCAACCAACACATTTGTTTTAGCATTTTTAACACTCCAGAGTTTTACAGTAACGGTAATTCGCCAACATCCCAAATTAAACTTTTAGAACCCTAGAGCCACTGCTCGGAATATCTAACAGGTAACAGGGACGGATGAGATTTTCACCGATTACCAATTACTGAGGTAGCAGCAGTCGTCAAATTTGATTTGGGTTCTGCAAAGTTTCTCAGTCAAAGACTAGAGAACTAATACTGCCAAGGCATAAGCAAAAATAATCATTGCTATTATCTGCTCAAACTTGACTTAAAGGCGATCGCGCGAAAATCCAGTTGCATAAAGCATTAATAGTTCTGGTTTCCCTTGCTTGGTAATTACAAGCTCATGCTCCCCCTTTCCGCATAAAATGACATCTTTCTACGGTATTAGCTCTGTCAGCTAAAAAATGTTCCTTTAGTTACAATTATTAAATTTTTGTCACAATTTATATTGTTATCAAAAGTTAAATTACTTTTCATAAACAGCGCGTAATAATTTTTAGTTACTTTAGCTACATTTTTAATTTGAATCAAAAGTTACGCATCGCAGTTCAAAAACCCGGTTTCTCGATCGATGTCTCAAGAAAGCAGCCACGAGTTTCAAAGAAACCGGGTTTTTTGCCTTAATCCTATCAATCAGGCCTCCAGGATCGCAGTGCGCGTTACTAAATTAGGCTCTCGATCCCCAGGAGAAAGCGCTGCAGGATCGTGCATAAATCAGCAAACAGCAGTCTCTGAATGTGTTTGAGCTGGTTTTTGGCACCAACGCACACCAGCACCTGACAACATCAGAGTTACGGGTTTAACTCTAAAGAACGATCGCGATTGATTAGCAAAATTGTAAAAATCAATACTAATCACAGTTACAATTTTTGTGACATATTTATAGCTCAATACCGTTCACTTAAGTAAACCGTATTGGCTTTTAATCGCGCCAAATTGGTAGTAATTGGATTAGTGACAAGGGAGAATATCATTTTTGTAAAAAGCATTTTTTTATTATAGTGCGAGCGTCCCCGCTCGCGTATTATACGATACGCGAGCGGGGACGCTCGCACTATTAAATGCAAAACTGAGATATCCCAGTGAAAACCATAGGAATACCGATTATACTGCGGCAAAAATGACCTGTATTTTACACTAAAAAATTGAATTTATCTACTAAAAATCTGAAGTTAAAATGTTTGCTTACTACCGCTGAAGCGATGAGGTAACGCAATCTGTAATTGTCGCCAACTTGTCGGATAATTATCTATCTGATTACTGCATTCCTAACTTTCCGGCGGCAAATTGGGGCGAGTGGATGTACAACAAAATTGTACAAATTAGAAAAGAAGGCTTTAAGTTTGATTGGCGGGAACGGTTAGCACTGGTATTTGTTTGAGAGCCGGAGAATTTATGTCTCCAGACAGATGATCTGCGAACTCATGCAACATTAAATGGTATTTAGGACTGGCGCAAACAACTCAAAAAACCGGGCTTTGCTAACAGGGCGGATGGTGGAAACGATGTTTTTTTGTATAAAAATTAGGTTTCTGCGTCCAAGAGTGCGATCGCAATTCCAGCTATTGAGCATAACAACTGCACTGCGTTCAGTCAACTGTCAATTAACACAACAATTAACACAAACTTTGTCGGAGGACAAACTCTATGGGCTGGCTAAAAAGATTGTTTGGTTTAGAAAAACTTGAAAATCAAGAAAATGTGCAACCTCCAGCTTACCAAGCACCTGTAGCTCCTGTAGCTCAAGCTCCTGTAGCTCAAGCTCAACCAGCAGCGACCCCTCAGACAATCCCGCCCGAACGCATGGGATTGAATGGAGAATACGATCAAAGCGGTTTAGCTAAACGGGTGGCTCAGGCCTTTGATGCAAATCCTGATGTTGCGGATATTGAGACTGTTTATGTGGCGCAACTCGGCACTACGGTGGTTCTCAAAGGTACAGTTGCCAGCCAAGAAATTGTCACCAAGTTGGTGACAATTGCTAAAGGTGTTAAGGGTGCAACTGGCGTGGAAACCAATCAAGTTACTGTCGGCTAGCACGAAGGTTGTTTATAACAGTTAACAGTTAACAGTTACCGGTTAACTGTTATAGCAACCGCCCATCAGAGTTAGGCGTTCTTAATTGCACTTTCCCCATGCAGTCGATTGCAACGGAGGTCTCTGGAGTTTTGCAAAAAGCATTTTTATTATAGTGCGAGCGTCCCCGCTCGCGAGTTGTACAATACGCGAGCGGGGACGCTCGCACTCAAATGCAAAACACCAGATGCTCCAGATTGCAACGGAGGTCTCTGGCGACGATAACTAAAGACTTCCTTCTGCCTTATTCCTTCTGATACCTCCAGCCTTCTTCCTGATGACTGATGACTAGCCTTCGGCTTCGCTAAGGCTAAAATGACTAATAACTGATGACTGATGACTAATGACTAATGACTAATGACTGATGACTAATGACTAATGACTAATGACTTCTTCTATAACAGTTTTTTTGAATTATCTCGCTGTACGTAAAAAATATGACCGGGGAAATTTTAGTACCTACTCGCGGCAAATTAGAACGGAGTCTTGCACAGGGGATTCAAGCTTTGTACCGCTCTCTACTCGGACACCAAACGAGTCAGGCGCTCTGCAATATTTTGGATAATAAATTAATAATTGTGATCGAAAATGCGATTACTCAGCCTGAAAAGTTGCTGGCTCAGAACGGTCAGGAAGATTTGGCTTCGCAGGTACGATCGCAATTAGACTCGGTTCTGGAATTGCAACTGAAAGACTTAATCAAAGAGGTTTTAGGTGTAGGCGTGACAGATTTGCTCAGCGATGCGACCTTGGAGACTGGCCGCACGGGAACCATAGCAATTTTGGAGTCTGCACCTAAAGTTCGCGAGGCGAGTTCTAAGTCTAAAACTCAACCAGAATCGGCTGATAGTTGAGGTGGTGGCGGATAATAGTTTCTAAATCCTTGATGTTAAAAGGTTTAGAAAGGTATGCAACGCACCCGGCTTGGAGAATCCGATCGCGGTCTTCTGTTTTTGCTAGTGCTGTGACCGCCACAATCGGAATATTTACGAGTTCGGGGTTTTGTTTGAGTCGCTTGACTAATTCTATACCGTCTAGATCCGGCAGGCAGATGTCGAGTACGATGAGGTCGGGAGAGCGATCGACTGCTGCTGACAAAGCGCTGTACCCGTCAACGGCTCCCACGCAGTCGCAACCGAATAAATCGAGTATTTGCGTCAGCAGCTCCAAGTTGTCGCGATTGTCGTCTACCGCCAAAACTAGAGGACGGTTGTCAATCGCCCATTGACCGTTATTCAATGACGAGGATTCCAAAGTCTGATTCCAATTAGGGTAGTTCATAAATATCGATCGACAAACGATCGTCAAAGTTATCAGCGAGGCATTCCTCAAGTGGCGCTCCGGCACTCGAAACAGATTGGCTCGTAATTTGTAGCTCTCAGACGAGCGGTCTTTGGTCTAGCTCGATTGTACAATATCGCTGCTAGTTGGGGCAAAAACTGCATCAGTCTATCGATACCATAGCATCTCCATAATTTTACCGATCTAGAGTGCAAATTACCAACTTACCCGAGCCGGTGCGCCAGCGTTGGCCAGAGGCGATCGCCACGAAAACTATTGCCAGAAAAGCCTTTTATTTTAATGGCTTTCATTGTTCTCAACCGTTGCAGAGGCTTTGCTGAATACTACCAGCACAGTCCCGGACGCAAAAAACCAGGTTTCTCGGAAAAATCGTCGATCGATCCGAGAGATGCTTGACGCAGAAACCGGGTTTTTGACCCCGCCCGCAGGACAACCAACAGTAGACTGAGGTTTCGATCGGTAAATATACCTAAAGCATGATTATAACAGACACAAATGTTTAACAATTTCCCCCTGTTGAGAGATACTTGTTGAGCAGATTTAGATTTTAATGTTTAT
>Ga0335395_10002373_pt1 | contig 11719 bp, 8 predicted proteins | sample MAT02_FD_205744 | JGI IMG/M metagenome (GOLD analysis project Ga0335395, IMG submission 205744) | Freshwater microbial communities from Lake Fryxell liftoff mats and glacier meltwater in Antarctica - MAT-02 (spades assembly) (version 2) ...
GTTTTTGAGCCATCACCCGCGCCAAGTTCAATGATGTTGAACTGCCCGCGATAAGGCAGCGCGGCAACGATGTCGGCGGGTTGGCGCGTCAAAATCTCCATTTCAGCGCGGGTAGGGTAGTAGGCCGGCAACTCCATGATTTGCTGGAAAATCCGGCTCCCTGCGTCATCGTAGAAATACTTGGAAGGCAGCCGTTTTGGAACAGCAGAAAGCCCTTTTTGGACATCCTGAGCGAAAATGGTCAGTGGGTGGTGGATAATGGACAATGTCAGGGTCAGTTTTGAATGAGAGAATGAGAGAATGAGAGAATGAGAGAATGAGAGGATATTGGCGCGTCAGCCCTATTCACTCATTCACTCATTCAAAATTAATTATTGAACAAGCCTCACCCCCGCACATTGCCACTGCAAGTGCGGGTGGAAAAAGTTACGGTAAGTGGCGCGGCTGTGGCCGGGCGAGGTGGCGGTGGAGCCGCCACGCAGCACCATTTGGTTCACCATAAACTTGCCGTTGTACTCACCAATGGCACCGGGCGCTTTGCTGAACCGGGGGTAGGGGAGGTAGGCGCTGTTCGTCCATTCCCAGCGTTGCCCCCAGGCGAGCTGCGGGGCGGCAGCCTCCCACTCGAACTCCGTGGGCAGCCGCATTCCTTTCCAAGCCGCAAAGGCAGAGGCTTCGTAAAAGTTGACGTGGCACAAAATCGAGTCAGGATTTACTTTTTGCAAACCACCCAGCGTGTAATTCTGCCATTCGCCGTCTATTTCGTGCCAGTATAGCGGGCTTTGCGCATCCTGTGCTTTAACCCACTGCCAGCCTTCATCCAGCCAGAGGTCAAAGTTTTGGTAACCGCCATTCCGGATAAATCCCAGATACTCGCCGTTGGTGACAAGGGATTTGCTGATCTCGAAATCTTCCAGATACACCTTGTGACGGCCCAGTTCATTGTCGTAGTGGAAATCGCCTTGGTCAAAGCCTATTTCGTAAATCCCTTCTTTTACCGATGCCCAGCCTGATTCTTCGTTCTGTCCTTCGGTCAGTGTAAAACCTTTTTTATAAACCGGAAAAATGGGGTTGTGTCCTAAGATGTATTTCAAGTCCGTTATCAGCAATTCCTGGTGTTGCTGTTCGTGGTTCAGTCCCAGAATAATGATTTCTTCTAATTCGGGGGTCAGGGCTTCGGCCATGAGTCGGTGCATGGCTTCGTTCACGTGGGCGCGGTAGCGGTACACCTCCTTCACGCCGGGACGGGTGATGTTGCCCCGGTCGGTGCGGATTACCCGGCTGCCCATGTGGTTGTAGTAGCTGTTGAAAAGATAGCTGAAATCGGGGTGATAGCGTTGGTAGTTTTTCAAGAATTTGACCAATACGAATTCCTCGAAAAACCAGCTCGTGTGCGCTAGGTGCCACTTGGGCGGGCTAACAAAATCGACGGGCTGAGGAATGTAATCTTCCAATTGCAGCGGTTCGCAGAGGTCTTCGGTGTACTGGCGCACCACCTCATAGCTGGCGGCAGTGTTGCGGTGCTGAGTGGTATCGGGTGGGCGTTCGAGCGTATCGGTTTGCGGGGGCATAGCGGTTTTGTGATTTTAAAAAAGCCGAATAACAAATTCGTGCCAGTTGAAAATCAACACGCCTTAGGAAGAAGTTGTTTTACCGCAGTTTCAGGGTCACCAGTGCCAGAATGGCGAGCATGATGCCCACGATCCAGAAGCGGGTCACGATTTTGGCTTCGTGGTAGCCCTTTTTCTGGAAGTGATGGTGCAAGGGTGACATGAGCAGAAGGCGCTTGCCTTCGCCGCTGCGTTTCTTGGTGTATTTGAAATAGGACACCTGAAAAATAACGGAAAGGAGTTCTGCTAAAAAAACACCGCAAAGGATGGGAATCAGCAACTCTTTACGAATGGCCAGCGAAATAACCGCAATGACGCCGCCGAGCATCAGGCTGCCCGTGTCGCCCATAAAAACCTGCGCGGGAAAGGCATTGTACCACAAAAAACCCACACAGGCCCCAATGAGCGCCGCGCAAAAAATGACCAGTTCACCCGAATTGGGGATGTACATGATGTTGAGGTACTGCGCGAATTTCACGTTGCCGGAAAGATAAGCCAACACGCCCAGCGTGAGAACGATGATACCCGAAGTGCCGGCGGCCAGGCCGTCGATGCCATCGGTGATGTTGGCCCCGTTGGATACCGCCGTGATGATGAAAATGGCAACGACGGTATAAATAATCCAAGTGTATTCATCGGGCAGCCATCCGAACAGCAAGGTGCTGTAATCGAACTCATTGTTTTTCAGAAAGGGGACATTGGTAATCGTGGGATTAACGATGTCGCGGTAGCGCTGCACTTCGCCGAGGGTGCTGCTCAGCAGCGGCTGGTCGTAAATCCTGATTTTGACATTTTGGTTGAAGGAAAGCGTCAGGCCCACGATTAGCCCCAGGCCGATTTGCCCGATAATCTTGAAACGGCCCGCCAGGCCATCTTTGTTGTTCCTGAATTTTTTGAGGTAATCGTCGATAAACCCGATCATGCCCGTCCATATGGCTGTAATGATGAGCAGGACGATATAAACGTTGGTCAGGTTGGCGAATAGCAGCACCGGAACGAGCAGCGCGGCCAAAATGATGAAGCCGCCCATGGTCGGCGTACCCATTTTCTCCATTTGCCCTTCCAGCCCCAGATCCCGAATACTTTCGCCGACTTGCTTATGACGCAGGAAGTCAATGATTTTGCGGCCATAAACCGCCCCGATCACCAGCGAAAGAATGGTGCAGCTCAGCGCCCGAAAGGAAAGGTACTGAAAGACGCCCGCGCCGGGGAAGTTGAATTGTTTGTCGAGGTACTCGAACAAATAGTAAAGCATAGGGGGGATGGTGAACGTGCGGCTAAAAGTAGAGAAAAAGGGTAAAAGGTCAAAGATTACTTGGGGCCAACGGTCAACGGTCAACGGTTAAACGGCGTTCTACGCAGTCGAAAGAAGGGCAACGATACTGCTCAACCGCAACTGAAAAAAACTGTTAACCGTTGACCTTTAACCGTCGACCATTCCATTATCCGTTAACCAATTTTTCCGGCTGTGGCCAAAAACGCCTCCCGCAACACGTTCCGGTCGTCGAAGTCGTGCTTGATGCCTTTAATTTCCTGGTAGGTTTCGTGGCCTTTGCCCGCCACAAGCACGATGTCGCCAGGCCTGGCCTCGGCGCAGGCGCGGTAAATGGCATCGCGGCGCTCGGGGACAACGGCCACCTTCTTGAGTTGCAGCGGCGGTACCCCTTTGAGCATCTGATCTAGGATGGCTTGCGGCTCTTCGTGACGCGGATTGTCGGAGGTAAGGTACACGCGGTCGCTCATTTTGCTGGCAATAGCCGCCATTTTAGGGCGCTTTTCCGCGTCGCGGTTGCCGCCGCAGCCCACCACCGTAATGATGCGCTCCTCGCCCTGCCGCAGTTCGGTGATGGTTTCCAGCACATTTTGCAGCGCGTCGGGCGTGTGGGCGTAATCCACGATTCCCAACACGTTTTGGGCAGAAGGCACCTGCTCGAAGCGACCCGGTGGACTTTCCAGTTCCGAGAGGACGGTTAAAACTTCCTCGGGAACCTCGCCCATCAGAATGGCCGTGCCGTAAACCGCCAGCAGGTTGTAGGCATTGAAACGGCCAATGAGCCTAAACCATACCTCGTGGCCGTTCAGCTCCATGTGCATCCCGAAAAGCGTTTCGGAGAGCAGCTTGCCTTTGAAAGTGGCCACCGTTTGCAGGGAGTAGGTTTTTACGGTCGCCGCCGTGTTTTGCACCATCACACTTCCGCGACGATCGTCGATATTGACCAGGGCAAAGGCCGAGCGCGGGAGTTGGTCGAAAAAGCCTTTTTTAGCCTTGATGTAGTTGTCGAAGGTTTTGTGAAAATCGAGATGGTCGTGGGTGACGTTGGTAAAAACTCCACCGCCGAACGTCAGTCCGGTGATGCGCTCCTGCACTACGGCGTGGGAACTCACTTCCATAAATACGTGGGTGCAACTCTGGCGCAGCATCTCAGCCAGCAGCGCGTTGAGCGTTACGGCATCGGGCGTGGTGTGAGTCGCGGGTATGACCTCGTCCTCAATCTGGTTTTGCACCGTCGAAATCAGCCCGCAGCGGTAGCCCAGTGCGCGAAACATTCTGAACAGCAACGTGGCCACGGAGGTTTTGCCGTTGGTGCCCGTGACGCCAATCAACTTAAAATCCCGCGAAGGGTGCCCGTAAAAAGCCGCCGCCAAAGATCCCATTGCCCGCGCCGAATCCATGACCTGGATATAGGTTACGTTGGCACGGGTGTCGGTGGGTAAGTCTTCGCATAAAATCGCGGTAGCTCCCAGGTCAAGGGCTTTCCCGATAAAATCGTGGCCATCCACCTGCGTGCCTCGCACCGCCACGAATAGCGTATCTGGCCCCGCCTTCCGCGAATCCAGCACAATACCCTTCACCACGCGATCCGTACTGCCGACCACGTTGGCAGCGGGAATTTCTTTTAATAGGATATTTAGATATTTAGAAATCAACTCCATTTTAAAAAATAAGTTTCAAAATTTATCCACCGTCCACCGTCCACTCACTTCAACTCCAGCATGATCCGCTTTGCCCCTGAAACATTATCTCCCGGAGCCAGCGACTGCGTCACGACTTTGCCCGAACCCTTGAACCCGACGCGGAAGCCCTTGTTTTCCATCAGATAAAGGGCGTCGCGTAATGGCATTCCTCGCAGGTCGGGCACTTCGGTTTTGGTTACCGAACGAGCGACCCACTTGGTTTTGCCTTGGCTGGAAGTGCTTCCCAGTAGCCACAGCTCACCGTCAATCGGGGTACCTTCGGCGAGTGGCTCGTTCTGGGGGGGCGCACTCAGGTTGAGCATACTTGCCACTACCCTTACCTCGTCAGCCTTGCCCGCCCACCGGACTAGGGTCGAGCCACCGTCGGTTTTTTGGCGATTTAGGTTGGCGGGTTCGTGCAGGCCCATATCATAGGCATAAATGCGGTCGGCAACTTGTTTGAAGACTGGCGCGGCCACTTGGCCCGCGTAGAGATTGGTGCCCGCATTCATGGAGTTTTCCACCAGCACCATGCAACTGTACTTGGGGCGGTTGGCTGGGAAGTAACCCACGAACGAGACCCTCAATCCCTTACCCCGTACATAAGCTTTGTTGACAATCCGCTGGGCGGTGCCCGTCTTGCCCGCAATGCGGTAAGGGCTAGCCTTGAGCTCGGGGGCGGTGCCATTCTGCACGACGCCCTCCAGCATCTTTTGCACCAGTTTTACTGTCCGCTCCGAGCAGATGGGGGAAGAGGTTACGTAAGGCTCGTAGGTGTTCACGATTTCGCTGGAGCTGCGGACTTGATCCACGATCATGGGCCTGACCCAGTATCCCTGATTGGCAATGGCGTTGTAAAGAGAAAGTATCTGAATTGGCGCCAAGCGCATTCCGTAGCCGTAGGACATCGGCGTAAGCGTGATTTTGTCATTCCATAACTTCGAGCTCCGATCGCGGATAAAGGGCGCGGCCTCACCCTGCATGTGCAGACCCGTTCGGCTTTTGAGCCTGAACTTTTCAAGATAGCTCAGGTATTTGTCGGGCTTGCTGTAAAAATATTTTTTCATCAACAGGTGCGTGCCGATGTTGGACGATTTTTCGAGAACCTGGCTGGCTGTGATACTCCCAAATCCGCCGTGGTGGGCGTCGGTAATCGTTATGTTGCGGTATTTGAGCTGGCCACGGCCCGCGTCCACCCACACCTTGTCGGGGTCGATGCCCGTTTCTTCCAGCACGGCCATCATGGTGGCCAGTTTGAAGGTGGAACCGGGGTCAGCCCCCATCGTGAGGGCGTAGTTTTGGTCGTCCACAAACTGGTTCGGGCCTTTGCGGGTGAGATTGGTCATGGCCTTGATTTTGCCCGTTGCCACTTCCATCACAATGACGCAGCCGTAGTTGGCCTGGTATTTTTCCAAGGTGTTTTTGAGGGCCGACTCGGCTACGTCTTGAAAATTAATGTCCAGCGTCGTGTGGATATCCTGGCCCGCTTCAGGCCGGATGTTGAGCTCGTTGGCTACGGGCATCCGTATTCCGTGGGGCAAATCCTGCACCCAGTTGACACCGTCCCTACCCGCCAAATATTTGTCAAAACTAGCTTCCAGCCCCACCAGCCCCCGGCCGGTCTGGGCATTGAGGGTTCCGACCGTCCGGTCGGCCATGGGGGAGAACGGGCGGTAACGACGGTACTCGGGCGGCAGTTTGCCGCCGATGGTTTTGCCGTATTTGCGCTTTCGATCGGCCCCTAGGATTTTATCGTCCCCCCTGCGGAAAAAGGGCCAACGCTGAATGCGCTGCTTCATTTGGTAGCTCACCGCTTGTGGGTGCAGTCGCAGGGTGGAGGACTTGTTGCCCTTTCGGGTTTTCTCGATCATCGCCCTGTACTCGCGCCTGCTGTGTCTGCCGAAGGCCCGTGCCAAGCTATCGGCCAAGATGCCGACATGGTCGGCAAAGTAAGCCTTATCGGGGTATTTAGCATCGAGTTCTACCAGATAGTAGGGAATGGATGTCGCCAGCAAGCTGCCGTCACTAGCGTAAATATTCCCCCGCATGGCGGGGAGGGTGTCCAGCCTTACAATACTCTCGGCAGCGATTTGCGCCCAGGCTTTCCCGTCATATTTGGCAAAATATTGAACTTGGATCAGTTTTGCCACCACGCCCACGGCCAGCAAGAACAAAACCGCAGCCACTATGTAAGCCCTAGTGATGAGGGCCTGCTTCTCGTTGGGTTGTTTTTTTTGGGTGCGCTTCATTTTTTTCGGTTAAAAGGTGAACGGTTAAAGGTTAAGGGGAGGACACACGACGGTCAAATTGGGGCCAAAAGTCCGTTAACCCGCTCCGGCGTACTGGTTAACCGTTAACCGTTAACCTTTGACCTTTGACCCTCTTTTTACCTTTCCTCCGAAGGCGAAACGATCTTTTTCGGTGGTGTTAGGTTTTCCTCCAAGCCCATGGCTTTTACCCGCTCGGCTATTTCCGACTGCTTGCCTCTTTTCATGTACTCGGCCTTGATAACGGTGTACTCGGCTCGCAGATCTTCCACTTGGCGTTTCAGGCGGATGCTCTCCCGCACGTACTGTTCCGACTGGTACCCCACCCGCTCGTAAGCTATCAAAAGAAAAACCACCCATAAAAAGTAGTAGAAGTACCGGATCGGCACCCGATCTTGGTGACGCTCGTCTTTCTCGCCAAAGATTCTCTCCAAAGGCAGAAAGCGATTCAGCCAATTGAAGAGCGAAAATTTACGCTTTGGTTTGGAGGGCGGAGGGGGAGTGCGGCGTTGGTTCATACAATTGTTGAATCGTGTAATTGTGTAATTGTTGAATTGCCCTCGATTTGTTTAGGTGTGGAGTTGTTTAGTTGTGGACGGGGGGCTGGTCGGCAGTTATAAAGCCGTTGACCATTGACCATTAACCGTTAACCCCTTGCTTATTTCTTTCCGCTACCCGCAGCTTGGCGCTTCTGGCGCGTGGGTTGCTGGCTATTTCTTCGGCCGTGGCTTCTTGGGGCTTGCGCGTAAGTGCTTTTAGTGGTTTGATTTCGTTGCCGAAAAAGTCTTTGTCCACCTCGCCCTCCAGTTTTCCTTTACTGATAAAGTTCTTCACCGGGCGGTCTTCCAGCGAGTGGTACGACATGACGACGAGCCGCCCGCCCGGAGCCAGCACGTCGGGCACTTGGGTCAGGAATTCTTCCAGCACGGCCATTTCCTCGTTCACTTCGATGCGCAGCGCCTGGAATATTTGGGCAAAATACTTGTTCTCACGGTGGCGGGGGGCGTAGCGCAGGGCCACCGCTTTGAGGTCATTGACAGTCTGGATCGGGGAATTGTGGCGAACGGCGACAATGGCCTCGGCCACCGTGCGGGCGTTGTGAACCTCGCCGTAGCGCCCCAGCACCGACTGTAGCTCCGCCGCGCTGTACCCGTTCAAAATCTGCCGGGCGTTACGCTCTCCCTGCTGGTTCATGCGCATGTCGAGCTGCGCTTCGAAACGCGTAGAGAAGCCCCGCTCGGCGGTGTCGAACTGGTGCGACGACACGCCCAAGTCGGCCAGAATGCCGTCCACCCTGCCGGCTTTGTACAGTTTTAGGTAGCGCGTCAGGTGCCGGAAGTTGGCGGCGATAAAGGTAAAGCGCGGGTCGTTTCTCAGGTCGCTGGCGTTGGCCGCCGCGTCGGCGTCCTGATCGAAGGCGAACAGTTTCCCCGTGGTCAGCCTGTTCAGAATAGCCCGCGCGTGGCCGCCGCCGCCAAAGGTCACGTCCACGTAGGTTCCTTCGGGCCGGATATTGAGGCCGTCCAGGCATTCGGCCAGCATCACGGGGGCATGGTAGGCGGTCGGGGTAACAGTTTCGGGGTTCATGGGCTAGGCAGCAGTCGAACTCGGAACTTTATTTTGCGGCGAGTCCGTTACAAACTTAATAATTTTCCGGGGGAAGGTGGGTGCTTTTTACCGGAATTAATATTTTAAACCATTGTCTTTCTTTTTACTAAAAAATTACAAATGAACAGATTGCCAGTCTGGTTTGCGGCTTTTATGGGCCTGTTACTCACTGCCTGTAATTCTTCCTCCATCCCGGTTGTGAAGAATGGCACCTGGCGATCCACGCTCATCCGCGATGGCCGTACCCTGCCTTTCCTCCTCGAAATAGAGACCAATTCCGATGGCTTGACCTACTCGGCCTACGCGCTCAACGGCACGGAGCGCTTTAAAATGGACACGGCTTACATCGAAAACGATTCGCTGCACATCCCGATGGGTTTGTACGATTCGGAGCTGATCGGAAAAATCGGCGAAGATCGTTTGACGGGCATTTGGCGGGAGAGTCGAGCGGGACGAGCGCCGGGTGAGTTGCCATTTGAAGCCGTTTACGGGCAGGAATTCCGATTTTTCGAGACAGACACCCTCGCCAGCAGCGTTTCCGTGGGGGGCAAGTGGGCGGTCACGTTCCGTGACCCAGCCTCGAAGGATTCGTACGAAGCCGTCGGGATTTTTGAGCAAAAGGGTTCGGAACTGACGGGGACCTTTCTCACGCCCACCGGCGACTACCGCTACCTGGCGGGAAACGCCAAGGGCGACAGCTTGTACCTGTCGTGCTTCGACGGCTCACACGTGTATCTGTTCACCGCTGCCCTGCAAGCCGATGGCGCCCTGAGCGGTGCGGCCTTCTACGGCCTGACCGGCTACGAAACCTGGACGGCCCGCCCCGATGCCAACGCCGAGCTACCCGACGCCAACACGCTGACGTTCTTGAAACCGGGCTACGAGTCCTTCGATTTCAAATTTCCCAATGCCGATGGCAACATGGTTTCTTTGCAAGACCCCGTTTTCAAGGATAAAGTCGTGGTGGTGCAAATCATGGGGTCTTGGTGTCCCAACTGCATGGATGAAACGCGCTTCCTAGCCCCTTGGTACAAGAAAAACCGTGACCGGGGCGTCGAAATCGTGGGCCTAGCTTTTGAGCGCTCGGACAAGCTGGCAGACTCCGCCCCCAAACTGCGCAAGATGGCTCAACGTTACGATGTATATTACCCGATTCTATTGGCCGGACTCAGTGACAAAGATTCGGCGGCTACTTCGCTGCCGATGCTGAACCACATCATGTCCTTCCCGACGACTATTGTTTTGGATAAAAATCACAAAGTCCGCAACATTCACACGGGCTTCTCAGGCCCCGGCACGGGCAAATACTACGACGAGTTTGTGGCGGAATTTAACGGATTAATCGATGCGCTAGTGGAGGAGTGAGTTTCGCACCAATTCAAGGCGTGCCGTTTTCAAGCAAACAAATCACTCGACAGATAGCGGTCGCCCCGGTCGCAGACGATTGACACAATGATTCCTGAGTCCAATTCCTGCGCCAACTGCACGGCGGCCCAAGCCGCCCCGCCGCTGCTCATGCCGGCAAATACGCCTTCTTCCCGCGCCAAACGACGGGTCATTGCAGTCGCATTTTCGACCGAAATCTCAATGACGCGATCCACGCGTTCGGGTTCAAATATTTTTGGCAGATACTCCTGTGGCCATTTCCGAATGCCGGGAATGCTGGCTCCGTCGGTTGGCTGGCAACCCACGATCTGCACCCCTGGATTCTGCTCTTTTAGGTAGCGCGAGGTACCCATGATGGTGCCCGTGGTACCCATCGACGATACGAAATGCGTGACCTGTCCCTGCGTGTCACGCCAGATTTCCGGCCCGGTGCTGCGGTAGTGGGCCTTCCAGTTGTCGGGATTGGCGAATTGGTCGAGCATGAAATAGCCCGGCTCCTGCGCCTTGGCTACAGCGTAGTCGCGGGCGCTCTCGATGCCGTCGGTCAGGGTCACCTTGGCCCCGAAGGCTTCCATCGTAAGCACGCGCTCACGGGTTGATTTCTCGGGCATTACCAGTTCGATTTCAATGCCGTAGGTGCTGGCAATCATCGCCAGAGCAATGCCCGTGTTGCCGCTCGTGGCTTCAATGAGCCGGGTGTTTTTATTTATTTCCCCCCGATCCAAAGCACCCTTAATCATGCTGAACGCCGCGCGGTCTTTCACGCTGCTACCAGGGTTGTTCCCTTCCAGTTTGCCATAAATAGTGACGTTAGGATTAGGGTTGATGCGTTTGAGTTCTACAAGCGGCGTGTTGCCCACGAGGTCGAGAATGGAAGACATTTTGTTGTTGAATTGTGTAATTGTTGAATTGTGTAATTGTTGAATTGTGTAATTGTTGAATTGTGTAATTGTTGAATTGTTGTTTAGTTGTTAAAATTTTATCACCGTTGACCGTTGACCGTTGACCATTAACCGTTAACCGTTAACCGTTAACCCCCTTCCTCCTTTCCTCCCTTCTTCCCTTCTTCCCCCCCTTTCAATCTATCCGCAAAACCATCCCAGCCTTGTTTCAAATTCAAATCGTACTGGTTAAACGGTATTTCGATGTCTTCCTCCCGGAATTTTTCAAAAATAACGAAGCGCACTTCGCTTTTGATGTACTCGATGCGCCAAGCGCTGTAAGTCCAGAAAAGTAATTCATAAACAACACCGGAGTCACCAAAGTCGTTGATTCGGACGGTAGGAGAGGGGTTTTTAGCAATTTCGGGATGCTCCTTCACCGCGTCCAATAGCACGCTTTCCACGTGACGGGGGTCATTTCGGTAGGCTACCCTCACGGTGATGATGAAGCGCGTCAGGGAGCGGTTGTGCGACCAGTTGATGATGTTGTTATTGATAAACTTGGAGTTGGGCACGATGATGCGGATGGAGTCGCGAGTCTCGACTTTGGAGGTGCGCAGCCCCACTTCCGACACCCGGCCCACCAGCCCGTTATCCAGTTGCACGATGTCACCGATGTTGATACTGCCCTCAAAGAGCAGGATAAGTCCCGACACCAAGTCGTTGAAGGTTTGCTGCAAGCCCAGGCCGATACCCACCAACAGCGCTGCCGAACCCGCCAGCAAAATGGACAACTGTACGCCCGTGATTTTGAGCGACAGGATGATGACGATGACATAAACAAAGTACTTGATGAGCTGGATCACCGCCTCCTGCCGTCCTTTGTCCACCTGCTTGCGGCGGAAGAAACCCCGGCGCAGCAGGTTGGAAATGGACCAAACCAGCAGCCGCGCTAGAGCGATGAGGATGACGATTAGCAGAACATCGAAAACGGTGATTTCGTATTTCTGGA
>Ga0335395_10002375_pt1 | contig 11718 bp, 3 predicted proteins | sample MAT02_FD_205744 | JGI IMG/M metagenome (GOLD analysis project Ga0335395, IMG submission 205744) | Freshwater microbial communities from Lake Fryxell liftoff mats and glacier meltwater in Antarctica - MAT-02 (spades assembly) (version 2) ...
TCCTCGTAAATCGCAGAGAGCAATAGCGCATCAGGCCGATAGCCTCGGGCAAGAAAAAGGACGTCGCCAGACGGCTCAGCGGGCACATCCACAATAAACTGTGCACCTCCGATCTCGCCCGTGGTGCGCGTCTGCGCCATGGCGAGGAAAGGTAATGAGACGAAAAATACGAGGAACGCGGAGGCTAATTTCATAAATAGGATAGTGGTAAGAAACCGATTTTAGTGCAGGACGTTAAACGTGTCCACTGATCGCGACTGATTCGCGGGAGGCAAGGACCGGTCTTAGATTTTCGTGCGAAGCAGTTACGCTAAATTCCGCTAAATCAAACTCATTTTAGTGTAGTGGGTATTAGCGTCGATCCGGCGGGTTCAGGTTGTTACTTACTATTTTCAGGGCGGGGGTCGAGCATGGGGTCGGTCGAGCATGGGTCAGGCCGTTACTTGTTACTTTTCTTTGATTTTTGAGGTGGTGCGGTCGGGGTAGGATCCGATGGGGCCGATGCGCTTTTTGTTAGTTTACGAGTTCCGTAGCAGGGTTCAGGGCCTTTTTCGTCATTTTTCATTACTTGCAATGTTTCTTTCGGATCGTTGCCTTCTGCTCGGCTTTTAATTCAAAACTAACTCAACACGGCTAGTCTTCTTCGGATCGTACTTCCATTCGGTCCGTCCACCCTGAAAATGACGAAAAACGCCCCGTCCCCGTTTTACTGCGGCCTATGGAGCCCTGTTTATAACTAACAAAAATCGCATCGCCCCCTTCGGATCGACTCTCAGGAAAAGTGTCTCGCGAAGGTTGAGAAGGGCGCGAGGGGTCGGAGGAAGGGTTCGGAATTATAAAACTTTGTTTCGGGCCTTCGCTTCCTTTCCATCCTTCGAGAGAAAATGGTCGATCCGACGTGTTCAGGCCGTTACTTGCTCCTTTTAGGGCGGAGCGAAAGACGACATACCTTAATTGCGCTTAATTATGGGGGGATCGGTCGGGATTGCTAGGTCGCCCCTTCAATGCTTTTCGTTGTTATTCCTTATTTCCTAGCACGTTGTCCTAGGCTAAACTGGTACGCCCATTTGGGACTGCCGTGCCTAACTAAGCGCCACTCCTGCCCTACCCCTTTTCAGGTTCCCCGAAGATCGGCATCGGAGAGCTTGGAATTGGTTTTGGCGCGTTCACTAGGCACCCGTACATTAACCCAGTAATTGTCTAAAAGTATAGTTAGGGCGCCCTGAAATGGGGCGCCCTGAAATGGGGTCAGGCCGTGGTTTGTGGATTTTTTATCGACGAATGCGGCATATTGTAAGGGCGAAAGAGGTGACTCTTCGCTTTTGCCGCCTTTTCCGGGAGGTGACACGGGGTCAGGCCGAGTAATGTTATATTTTGATCTGAATTGAGAGAAATGGAGGGTATTGAGTAGGGGGTGTGGCGAGAAAGCTACGAATTGAAGACTCTGGAGCGCTTTAACACGTAATCCACCCAGGGGCCTTTGCACCGTTGGCACCGCACGGTGTGAAATCAGCTTAGCCAAAAGCGTTAGGTTCGGATCAAGACACCTGAAATATAACATTACTCGGCCTGACCCCATTTTGCCCCGCCGAGGGTGATGAGGACGACGGGCGGGCCGAGGCGGCGGCAGAGGGCGTGCAGGGCGGCGGGGGGCTCGGCGGCGAGGGTGGACTCGGTGTAGGGTTTTTTCGAATACGCGGGGAGGAGTTGGTTAACGAGGGCGACGAACTCGGTCTCGTTGGGGATGAGGATATCGGTCTCGCGAAGGAGCGCTGGGTCGAAGTCGGCGCGCATGGGCGCGGGGTTGAGCACGGTGGTCGCGCCGGCGCGGCGGGCGGTGCGGAGGGTGTGGGCTACGGCGGCGAGGCTGGTTTCGAGCTGGGTGACGACGAGGCGTGCGCCGGTGAAAAGGGTGGCGGGGAGGTCGCGCGGGGCGAGGGCTTCGTTGGCCCCGAGGGCGACGATGATTTCGTTTTGGCCGGAGTCATCCACGAGGATGGCGGCGGTGCCGGTGGCGTGTTTGGGTTTGAGGATGAAGCGGGCGGCGATTTTGTTTTCGGCGTAGAAATTTAGAGCGACTTCGGCAAAGGCGTCGGTGCCGACTGCGCCGATGAAAAGGGTATTGGCCCCGGCGCGACCGGCGGCGATGGCTTGGTTGGAGCCTTTGCCGCCGGGGCCGGTGGTGAAGCGGCCGAGGGTGGTTTGGCCAGCGGTGGGGAAGGTGGCGCAGCGCCAGGTGAGATCCTGCACGTAGCTGCCGACGACAATGATGGCGGGGGCGGGGTCCGTAGACTTGGGCATGGGGCGGTGCGAAAGGGTTGGCGGGTGACGTAACCGGTTCGCAAGCGGAGCCGCAAGTGCGAGGAGAGGGCCGAGTTGGGGCTCGGCGTTCCAAGGGGGATAAATTACGGCCGCACGGTGACGCGGAGGCGGAGGAAGCGCGTGCCGGAGGTGTAGGGCACGGTGGCAGTGACGAGGCCGTCGCCGGCGGGGGTGCCTTGGGTGACTCCGGTGGCGGTCCACGACGCGGGGTTGCCGAGGGTGGTGGTGGTCTCGACTTGGTAGATGAGATCGGCGCGGAGGGCGTAGTAGGTGAGGGTGAGGTTGGCACCGATGGTTTCGGGGACGGGGAGGCCGTCGGGGTCGGAGACGAGGGGGTTAAGGCCGAGGGCGTATTCGAGGAGGTTTGGTATGCCGTCGCCTTCGGGGTCGTCGGTGTGGCCGCGTTGGCCTTCGGGCACGTTGGCGGCGGCGAGGTAGGTCTGGAAGGGTGTGGCTGGCGGGGGCGGGGCGTCGGGGGTGAAGCCGGTCGTATTCAGAACAGCGATACGTTTGATGGGCGCGCCCTTGTAGGTGGTGAAGGAGCCGCCCGCCCAGATGCGGGCGGAGGCGTCGAGCGCGAGGGAGAAGACCGAGTCGTTAAAGCCATCGCCAAAGCTGAAACCGGTGGCGGGCGTGCCGTCGGCGTGGATGGCGGTGATGCGGTTGGCGGTGACTCCGGCGTAGGTGGTGAAATCGCCACCGAGGAGGTAGTCGCCGCTGGCTAAGGGCAGGATGGAGCGGACGGCGGCAGAGGTGCCGGAGCCGGTGGCGGGGAAGGGGCTGACGAGCGCGCCGGTGGCGGTGATGCGTTGCAGGCCGTTGGTGGTGCCGAGGAGGTGGTCCCCGTTGGGCAGCGGCTGGATGGTGATGACGCTCATAGAGGTGCCTGAGGTGAAGCCGGTAGCGAGCGAACCGTTGGCCTCGAGCAGGCGCACGCCGGACGTGGTGCCGACGAGGATGCGTCCGTCGGAGAGGATGCGCAGGGTGTTGACGTTGCCCGGTAGCGAGGGCGGCACGAAGGTGGCGTCTACCGCGCCGGTGGTGGCGCTGAGTCGGGCGAGGCGGGCGGTATTGGGCAGGCTGCCGATAGCGGTGAAGCTGCCGCCGACGAGCACGCGGTCGGAGGCGTCGATGGCGAGGGCGGCGATGGGGTTGAAGACGTTGGCGAAGGGGCTGTTCCACGCGGTGTCGATGGAGCCATCGGCGGCGAGGCGGGCGATGACGAAGCGAGGGACGTTTGAACCGTATAGTAGGGTGTTGAAGTTGCCCGCGAATACGGTGCGACTCTGGGAATCGCGGACGATGTCGGTGACCGTGGGTGTGCCGCTGTTGTTGATGCGGGCGTAGGCGGGATCGAGGATGCCGGCGGCGGTGATGGGGGCGAAGGTGCGCAGGGTGGTGGAGCCGCCGCCCGGTGGGGTGTAAGTGGTGAAGCTGCCGCCCGCGAGGAAGGCGCCGTTGGCGAGAGGGAGGACGACGTTGACGGTGCCGAGGTTGAAGCTGGGCAAGGTGAGACCGCTGGCGAGGCCGCCCGCGTATTGGGCGAAGGTGAGTAGAGCGGGGGCGGAGGTGACGGTGCTGAGCGGGTTGGTGACGCGGAGCTGATACCAACCGGTGTCGGTGGCGGCGGGCGAGAGAAGGTTGAGTGTCGCGCTGGTCTGGCCGGGGAGGGGATCGCCGCCGCGCAGCCATTGGTAATTCAGTGTGCCGGCGCCGCGGGCGGCGGAGGCGAAGCTGAACGGCAGGCCGGCCTCGAGGGTGCTGGAGGTGAGGGCGACGAGGATCTCGGGCTCGGCGAGCAGGGTGAGGGCGGCGGGTGCGGTGGTGAGCGGGGGGACCGAGGCATCGGCACGGCTGACGGTCGCGGTGTAGGTGCCGGCTTCGGTGCGGAGCAGGCCGGTGATGGTAAGGGCGGCCGTAGTGGTTCCGCTGATACGGGCACCGTTGCTCAGGGGCTCGCCGTTGCGGAACCATTGCCAGGTGACTGCGCCGGTGGCGCGGGCGCTGGCGGTGAAGGTGGTCGAGTCGCCGAGTTCGACGGTGCGGGTGAACGGCTGGAGATCAAGGGCGAGTTCGGGCAGGTCGCCGGCGAGGACGAGCAGGCGGGTGGCGGTGGTGCCTTGAACGGTGCGGCTAAAACCTCCGCCTAGCCAGACGCGACCGGCGGCATCGAGAGCGAGAGCGTCGGTGGTGAGGCCCACGTTGAGGTTGGTATTGCCCAAGGTGAAAGTCGGGTCGTTGGTCCCGGTGGGGAGCAGGCGAACGATGTGGTAGGGGGCGGTGTTGGACGGCCCGGTGAAGGTGCCGACGGCGAGAATCTTACCATCGGGCTGGACGGCGAGGCGGCGAACCGCGTTTTGCACAAAGGCGCTCGGGTTAAACGCAGGGTCGAGGGAACCGTTGAGGAGGAAACTTCGCAGGTAGGGAGCAAAGGGTAACGCCACGTAAATGCGGTCACCGGTGGGGCTGAAGGCGAGGTCGTTTAGGGTGCTGCCCACGTTGGGGACGAAGGTGGGGAGGGGGACGCCGTCAGCGCCGAGGCGGACGAGGTAAGAGGCTGGGATGGGGGGCGTGGCTCCGGCGTTGGCGGTGAAGCTGCCGCCGACCAATAGTGTGCCGTCGGGGAGCAGGGTGAGCTTGGTGACGGAGTTGTTTAGCTTGGTCAGGAAAGTATCGTCGAAAGAGCCGTCGGCGTTTAGACGGATGAGGCGGTTGCGGGCGGGTCCGTTGGTGGTCTCGGCGACTCCGCCGTAGCTGGAAAAAACGCCGCCGACGTAGATGCGCCCGGAGGAATCGATGGCGAGGGTGTTGACGGTGCCGTTGGCTCCGGCCCCGGGATCGAAAGTCGTATCCACTGAGAAGTCGGTGTTGAGGCGGGCGAGGCGATTGCGAGTCAGGCCGCCTAGGGTGGTGAAGGTGCCGCCGACCATGTATTTGCCGTTGGGCAGGCGGATGATGGCGTTGATCAGCAAGGAGGTGTCGTTGAGGTTGAGGGCGGGCGAGCCGACCGGGGAGAGAGAACCGTCGGGGTTGACCAGTGCGAAGGCTCCGAAGGTGGCGGTCGAGCCTGTGCCACCGGTGAAGCTGGTGAAGCCGGAGCCGCCGATGAGCATGCGTCCGTCGGGTAGGGGCAGGAAGGTGCTTACAGGGTGATTCGCGGCGAGGCCGAGGTGGGTGGCGGCGCGAGAATCGGGCGCGGGAGTGACAAGCACGAAGGCGGGTGCGGTGGTCGCGGTGCCCTGGGCGTTGGTGATGGTCAGGGTGTAGGTGCCGGTATCGCTCGCGAGCACGCCGGTAATGGCGAGGGAGGCGGTGGTGGTGCCGGAGGTGCGGGCATCGTCCGAGAGGAGTTGTCCATCGCGTCGCCAAGCATAGGAAGCGGGGGCGGCTGCGTAAACTTCGGCGGAAAGGGAGAAGGTTTCGCCGAGGAAAAGACGCGTGGCTGGGGCGACGGGCTGGGTGGCGATCAGGGGGGTGCCGAGTATGTAGAGGCGAACCTCGGCGCTTGGCAGATCGATCACGGGCGAGCCGCCGCTGACGACGACGGAGTAGGCGTCTTCGTCGGCGACGCTGGCGGCGGAGAGGGAGAGGACGGCGGTAGTGGTGCCGCTGATATGGGCATCGTCGGTGAGGGCGGTAACACCTTTGAACCATTGGTAGCTTAGGCCAGTGCCGACGGCGCCAACGGTGAAGCGGGCGGTGGTCCCAGGTGGGACGGCGACGTTGACGGGCGGGTTGACGATGGCGGGGTCGCCTGCGGTGCCTTGGAGTTTGACGACGTTGCCGGAGGCGAAGCCGTTGAAGGTGGTGAAGGAGCCGGTGATCCAGATGGAGCCATCGGGATTATGGGCGAGGGCGAGGACTTCGGCATTGGGGCCGGTGCCGACGTTGAAACTTAGGTCGTTATCGCTGGAGGCGGGAGCGGGGAAAGGGTTGCTGCCCTTGAATTGGAAGAGACTTCCGGAGCCGCTTGCGCTGGTGCGGGCGACGGTGAAAACGGGGGAGACAGGGGATTGGCTGATTTTATAAACCTGATTGCCGGTGGCGAGGGTGGCGTTGAGGGAGCCGTCGGCGTTTAGGTAGATAATTGAGGCGCTGCTGAGACCGCCGGCCACGAGGATGCGACCATCGCGCAGCAGGCTGATGCTGTTGACGGTGGAGCTATTGAGATTCGGGGCGAAGGTGGCGTCGCGGGTGCCGTCGGAATTGAGGCGTCCGCCGCGCGAGGCGGGGGAGCCGGCGAGGGAGGTGAAGAAGCCGGTAACGATGAGCTTGCCGTCGGGCTGGATGGCGAGGGCGCGCACGACCTGATTGAGAGCGGGGGTGTAGGTGGCATCGAGCACACCGGCGGAGGAGAGGCGCTGGAGGACGGCGCTGGAGAACAAGGTGGTGCCGACGTAGATGCGGCCCTCGGCATCGAGGGCGATGTCGTTAATGGCTTGGCCTTGGACGCCGGAGTTGAGGTAGCGGTTGCCGATGGCGGTGCTGAAGGCGGTGTCGAGGGTGAGGTCGGCGTTGAGGCGAGTGAGGCTGGCGACGTTGGTGCCGCTGACGGTGCCGAAGACTCCGGCGACGATGATTTTGCCGTCGGGCTGGCGGAGGAGTTTGTTGACGGTGAGGTTGAATTGCAGGTTGAAGGACGGATCTAGGGCGCCGGTGGAGGTGACGCGCACGAGGTAGCTGACGCCGGAGCTGTTGACGTTGGTGAAGCTGCCGCCGACGAGGGCTCCACCATCGGGGAGGGGCAGGATGGTGGAAGGGTTGGCGTTGAAGAGGGGACGTCCGGTAGTGGTTTGACCAGAGGCGACGCGGCCGGCCTGGGGCTGGATGATGGCCTGCACGATGGTCGAGGTGGTGGGGCCGGAGGCGTTGGTGGCGACGACGGTGTAGAGGCCGGCGTCGGCGAGGGTGAGGGGAGTGCGGGTGTAGGTGGTGGCGGTGGCACCGGTGAGGGCGACGCCGTTGAGGAACCACTGGTAGGTGGTAGGAGTGGGGCTGGTGGCGGCGGCGCTGAGGGTGAGGGTGCCGCCGACGGTGGGGGCGGAGACGGGGGCGGTGGGCTGGGTAGTGAAGGTGGCGGGAGTGTTGGCATCGAGCAGCTCGACGATAGCGGAGGAGGCGGGGCCTACGGGGCCGGAAGGGTCGGAGAGCAGGACGCGGAAGGTCTCGGTGGATTCGATGGCGGTGTCGCCGAGGATGGTGAGGGCGATGGTCTTGTCGGCGCTATCGCCGGCGGCCCAACTGACGGTGCCGTTGGCGGCGGTGTAGTCCGCGCCAGCGGTGGCGGTGGTGTCGGCGGTGGTGTAGGTGATCGAGGCGGCCTCGGTGGATGGGCCGTAGCGGCGGAGGGTGAGGAGAACGGTGCCGGCTTGGTCGAGGGCGGTGACGCGTGGAGGGGCGAAGCCGATGGCTCCGATCTGGGGATTGCCGACGAGGAGAGCGGCGCGGTTGCGGGAGACGCCCTTGAAGAAGGTGAAGGAGCCGCCGATGAAGAGGTCGCCGGAGGGGATGTAGAAGGCGCTGTTGATGGCGTAGCCGAAGCTACCGCTGGCACCGGAACCGATGGAGAAAGTGTTATCCACCGAGCCGTCGAGGTTGAAGCGGACGAGGTTACCGAGGGGGGTGCTGTTAATGGTGGTAAAGGAGCCATAGACGAGCAGGCGGCCGTCGCGGTGGATGACGCCGGAGGGGAAGGGGCCGCCAAAGACGCCGGCGCCAGACCAGAAGGAAGGGTCGAGCGAGCCGTCGGCGTTGAGGATGGCGAGGTAACGCTGGCCGGGGGTAAATAGGTCGGTGTTGAAGCGGGCGGAGACGGCGATACGGCCGTCGGGGAGCACATCGAGACCCGTGATCCAGTTGCCCGTGCCAAGATCGATGTTGCCGCCGGTGCCGAAAGTGGGGTCGAGAGCGCCTGTGGCGGTGAGGCGGGATAAGCGGTAAGTGCCAGCGTGGCGGTGGCTGATGAGGACCTTGCCGTCGGGCTGCTCTTGTATGGCGTAAACAGTGCTGCCGGAGCCGGCGGCGATGGTGTTGGCGGCAGGTGCGAAGGTGGCGTCGGGCAGGCCGGTAGAGAGGAAGCGCTGGATACCGTTGGTGGCAGTGGAGGCACTGGAGACGCCCGCGTAGAACTTGCCGGATGCACCGGCGGCTAGGGTGGTGATGGGGCCGTTAAGGGTGGGGGCGAATCCGGAGTCAACGGTGCCGGTGGCGTCGGCGTTTAGGCGGACGAGGCGCGAGATCGAGGTGGCGGAAGAGCTGGGCTGGTGGGTCTGGCTGGTGAAGCTGCCGCCGACGAGGATGCGGCCGTCGGCGAGGGCGAGGACGGACGTGGCGTTTGTGGCGCTGATACCGAAGGAGGTGGTGGGCTCGACGACGCCGTCGGCACTGAGGCGGCGCAGGCCGGCGCTGGTGAGGGCAAGGATGCGGCCGGTGGAGTCGGGCGCGGCGGCGATGATGGATCCGATGTCGGCGGGGGCGAAGGTGGTGACGACGGAGCCGGTGGGCACGGAGATGGAAACGATGGCGACTCCCGAAGTGGCGTTGGCGGGGGTGCCGTTGGGCAGGTTGGTGACGAGGGCGCGGTAGTCGCCCGCGTGGAAGGCGGGGTCGGCTACAGTGACGGTGTAGTTGGTGCCAGTGGCTAAAGCTATGTCGGCGAAGGGCAGGGGGCCGGCACCGTCGGGGTCGCGTTGCCATTGGACGGTGGTAGGGAGCACGGAATCGTAGCGGACGGAGAGGGTGAATTTCGCGCCCTGTTCGAGGGAGACGGAGGTGGGCGAGCTGGTGATTACCGGGGCGGAGTCGTCGTCGCGGAGGGTGACGGTGGCTTGAGATTGGGCGGGGGCGATGACCGCGCCGCCGGTCGCGCCGGAGAGGGTGACGGTAAAGCTTTCGGAGCCTTCGACGGCGGTGTCTTGGAGGATAGGGACGGTGATGGTTTTGAAGCCACCCTCGCCGGCGGCCCAAGATAAGTTGCCGCCGGTCGTGGTGTAGTCGGAGCCGGCGATGGCGGTGCCGTTGGCGGTGGCGAAATTGACCGAGACTGCGCCGGTGAGGCCGCCGAAACGGGAGACCTGGAGGGTTACCGAGCTGGCGTTTTCGGCGGTGGAGACGCTGGTCGAGAGCAGGCGCAGGGTGCCGGGCGAGGTGGCGGAGAACTCGTTTACGATACGGGTGATGTTGAAGGTTTCGGTGGTGGGGGAGCTGACGCGGGAGAACCAGCCGCCGGCGACGATCTTGCCGTCGGGCTGGACGGCGAAGCTGTAGAGGTGGGTGCCGTAGTTGTTGCGATTGGCTTCGTAGGGCGGAACGGCGAAGTCGGGGTCGAGGGTGCCGTCTTGGTTTAGCCGGGCGATAGAGGCGCGGGGTTGGCCATTCCATTCGTTGAAAATACCGCCGGCGAGGATGGTGCCGTCGGGCTGGAGGATGAGTTCTCCGCCGGTCCAGCCGTTGGGGCCCGAACCGAGGTTGGACACGAAGGTGGTGTCGAGGGAGCCGTCAGATTGGACGGCGGCGATGAAGAAGGATGCGCCATCGGGATCGAGGCCCGAGAATGCGAGAAAGCCGGTGATGACGATGCGGCCATCGGGCAAGGGCAGGACCTGTTGCACGCTGCCGGTCTGATTAAGGAACGGGACGTTAAAGGAGGAATCGAGGGAGCCGTCGGAGTTGAGGCGAAGAAGGGCGGGGCGGCTGGTGAAGTTGCCGATGGAGAGATCGGTGCCGACGAGGATTTGGCCGTTGGGCAAGACTTCGATGTCGCCGACGCTGCCGGAGGTGGCGAGGGCGGTGATGGGGTTGAAGGAGGTGTCGAGAGAGCCGTCGGCGTTGAAGCGGGCGAGGTTGGGACGGTTGATGCCGTCGACGCGGTTGAAGACGCCGCCGACAAGGAGTTTGCCGTCGGAGGGTTGTTCGGCGAGGGCGAACACGCTGCGGATACCTAAGGCGTTGGAGTTGGAAATGCCGGAGGTGTTGAAGGTGGTGTCGAGGGTGCCGTCGGCGTTTAGGCGGAGGAGGCCGGAGCGCGGGGTGCCTTGGTAGGAGGTGAAGACGCCGCCGACGTAGAGTTTATCGCCGGCGACGGTGAGGAGGGCGCTGATCACAGTCTGGCCTTGGGAGTCGGAAAGGGTGGCGGCAGAAGTGTTGAAGCTGGTGAGGGTGTCGAGGGTGCCGTCGGAGTTGAGACGCTTGAGCGAAGTCTGGGGCGAGCCGGAGGGCGGGGTCTTGTAGCGGGAGATGTTGCCGCCGGCGACGATCTTGCCGTCGGATTGAAGGGCGACGGCGATTACCGCGCCGGTGCCGGTGTCGAAGGTTGGGTAACTGTTTGGCGTGAGGCCGGGGCTGATGGTGGTGACGAAGGCGGCGTCGAGGGTCGAATCAGTGGCCTTTAGCGCGGGGGCCGAAACGAGAAGAAGGGCGGCGGTGAATAGGAGGGCGGCGTGGCGAAAGGTGGATAGGATCATAGGTCAGCGCTAAGTTGCCTCTATGCCAATCTACGGCCGCAGGTTTCAGCAATTCTTAAAGCATATCCACGGGAGCTGAAATAGAGCTACTTTTACTTACCCTGAATAGGGGATAAAACCAAATGCCTCGGCTTCTAAACTGATTTAGATGGAAACGGATTTAGGTGGAACCCAAGGTGTCCGGTTTACCATGCGGCGAGGCCGGCCGGTCTGACAAAATCGGATAACTAAAAGCAGCGGGAAGCGTTGGTAAAACGAGTCGGGCGGCGAAGGGTTAGTCCAAGGCTTCGGCGATGGCGGCGATGAGCGCGACGGCGGGCTCGGCACCGATGCTGAGGCGGAGTAGGTCGGGGTCGAGGCCGTTGGCGCGGAGTTTTTCGCGACCGGCCTCGCTGGTCACGAGATCGTAGTGCGCCAAATACATAAAGGGACAGAGGAGGCTGGTGGTGAGGTCGAAGCTCGGGCCCTTGGCGATGCGCAGGCGGTCGTAGAAACGGGCGAGAGGGAAGTCGGGGGTTTGGCGCAGGGTGAAGGTTCAAGCAAGGGACAGGTTGATTCCGGTTTCCCGAAGCATCGGCTCGACAGTGGACCAATTGGTATTGGATAAGCCTACTACCTTGCGCAGTTACCTCTGTCGTTATGCCGCAGGTAATTAACAAACAACGCCCCCACCCTTTTGGCCACCCCTTGGCGTGGTGAGTTGGCTACTGTTTCGTGGATCGGACGTCGCAGGGCAGCCGGGACGCCTCGCACCAGAGGCGGTAGATCCGCAGGAGGTTTTGGCGAGCTGGATTGGCGGGTAATTTGAGGAATCCACGCTTCTTGGCTGCCTCGAAAAGGATGCGTTCTCGCTGGTTCAGGCGGTGGGGGATGTCTTGGCTACCGATCCGGCGGCGGGTCGGATCGCCACGACTCAGACGCTCGACGTCATCGC
>Ga0335395_10002377_pt1 | contig 11709 bp, 6 predicted proteins | sample MAT02_FD_205744 | JGI IMG/M metagenome (GOLD analysis project Ga0335395, IMG submission 205744) | Freshwater microbial communities from Lake Fryxell liftoff mats and glacier meltwater in Antarctica - MAT-02 (spades assembly) (version 2) ...
ACTCCGCCGACACTCTTTGTAGAATAGTCGTCGCTGATCATGTGCCTGTTGAAAGAAATATTTCCCGACTTGTCACGTACCTGTTCAAACCAAGCCAGTCCAAATCCGTGTACATTAAGGTTTGTAACCACGTCATTCAACCCATCGCCGTTAGCGTCATACACCGCCATGAGCGCACCACCAACGTTACTGCCCCGGTTTTTATAGCGACCAAAGGCGAAAGGGTGGTATTTCCACAGAGTTTCTGGCATCTTGGCTTCTGGCTGTTGCCACCAGCCATAGGGATTCAGAATATCGATTCGTCCATCGCCATCGATGTCGCCCGTGCCAATGCCATGCGCCAAAGCATAGCCCTCCTCTGAAATAATAAATTCTTTCCAGGGTTTTGTGGGGTCGTCGCCATCAGGTTTTGCGTAACGGATTGAGCCACTGGCTGCATAGACTAGTTCTGGCTTCCCGTCTTTATCAATATCTACCATATCAGTAATTTCGCTCTGAACCGCTGGCAAAATACTATAGCTTTTCCAGCGTCGGGAGTCGCCTTTTGGGTTGATTAGCACACTTGCTCCTGAGGGACTGATCAGTATGTCAGGCCAACCGTCATCGTTAAAATCATGTGTAAACTGCACATTAGTCCGGGTAAATTGTTTAGATGGACTAACGGCGATGGCAGGAAAGATTTCGCGGTGCCTGGTGTAATCGGGGCCATAGTAAACATAGGGGCCGGCTACTACGTCTATCACACCATCTTTATTAAAATCAGCCGCATCAGCCCCCCATGAGTAATACATATCGCTAATACGCTGTACCTTAAAGCGAGAAGACGATTTTTCAGTGGGATTTATCCGCACGGCAATATCCTTGCACATTATGTCTTTGAAGTGGACTTCGCCAGTACCGGCCGCGTATAACGCAATTGGCCCGTAGCCATCGGTTGCAGAATCTCCATCCACCGCCCCTCCAATTTCGGAGCCGTCGTTCAGAAACGTACGGATTACGTTCAGCTCAATGAATGTTTCAACAAGATTCCAATCCCCCGGACGCAAATCGGTATTAGGTCGGGTCATAGGCACGTTAGTGGGCGTGGTGGGTCGGTAGGGCAGTTTTTTCTGGACGTCTCCCTCGGTATTGTCCTGTGGTTCTGGTGCCAGTCGATAATAAATACCTCCGGCATAGCGCAGTTTTTTTCGGTCGGTAATTTTTCCCTGCGCATTGATGGATACGCTATATGGCGCGATTTCGTTCTTGTTCAGAGCCAGGAAAATTCCTTTCATCCCCTGATCAGTTTTCTGAACTCGTAGAAGTATGCCCGTTTCGGCCGTCGAACTGGTTTTGAATAAAACATGAAGGCCGATGTCCTGATACGGTTTATCAAAAACCAACCAGCTTCCCCCAGAGCCGAGTCCAATTTTAGCAGAAATCTCACCATTATCCGCCTGCCAATCAGCTTGTCCTATAATTTGAAATGATGTTATCTCGGATCCTTTGAATACCTCATCCGGCATAAATGTTAGACCGAATTGGGTGTTCCCGGAGGGCGCACCTTCCTGCCCGAATGAATTGACCACGAAGGCAAAAATGATAAGTATGGTTGTGGACAAACGCATAAAAAAAGGTAGGTTTTAAATAAGTCATAATACAATAAATTGAAAGTCAATAGAATAGAGCCCCATTGAATTTTCGACTGATGCATGTCCTTGGTTCACAAGGAAGGGGTGCTAAACTCCTTCCTTGTGAACCAAGGGCTAATCTTATTATTTAATAGCCCGCATTCTGCTTGATTTTTCCACTACTTAGGTTGATTTCAAGTTGTGGAACCGGAAAGATTTCGTTGATACCATCCCGAAAACCAGTCCCTTTTGAAGTTTTGTATTTTGCGCCGTATGCGCGCAATAATTTTCCGGCTCGCCCCTGACGAACCAACTCGAAAAAGCGTTCGTATTCCTGACCAAATTCAACACGCTGTTCCTGCCATATTTTCTCACGAAGAGCAACTTTGTCAGTAAGAATCACGTCAGGCAGAACATCGGATTTACCTTGTCGGGCGCGGATCCTAACTCTGTTTAGGGCATTCAGTGCAGCAGTCGTGTTTCCGTTTTCGTTTGCTGCTTCCGCATACCAGAGCAACACTTTACCCAAGCGCATATAAATGTCGTCTCGTCCGGCCTGAATCGCACCCGCGATGCGCTCATACTCTGGTACATACATTTTTTTGTTTAAATAACCAGTAGTGCTGTTACCTACATTAGCAATAAGTCCATCGGGCATTATGTCGCCGCTTTTGTAAACAGACTGCTCCAATCGTGGATCTCCTGGCTCGAATGCATCGACAAAATCCTTAGTCGGATTATTAAAACCCCATCCGTTCCGGGCTCGACTGGCCATAACAATATTAAGTTGATTATTAGCTGGCATGGCACCTTGGTCATTGACAAACTGCACCTGAAAAATATGCTCCTTACTTGTCTCACCAGCCCGAAGAAACATTTCCAGATAATTGGTGTGCAAAGAGTACTCCCCCGAATCAATAACCTTCTTGAACCATTCTTCTGCCTTTGGGAAATTATTCATGTATAGGTAAACCTTGCCTAAGTATGCTTGAGCGGCCCCTTTTGTTGCTCGACCCCTGTCTATAGCCGCATACTTACTAGCTAGGGGCAGCGCTTCAGCAGCTTCCTCTAAATCTTTGATAATTTGGGCGTAAACCTGCTGTTTCGGCGCGCGTTCCATGTCGTAAGCAGTCTGCTCCGTAGTTAGAATTAATGGTACGTCCCCAAAAGTTTTCACCAGATTGATGTAGTACCAGGCTCTTAGGAATTTTGCTTGGGCTAGGTACTGGTTTTTCACGGCATCATCCATCTGAATACCAGGAACATTGTCTAGTACAAGATTAGCCCGGCGGATGCCTATGTACTGTGAAGACCACGCAAAACGAACTGCATCATTATCAGACGGAATATTGAAGAGCGAAACTTGCTGCGCGTATAACTGATCGGAGCCGGATTCCCCCCCTTTTTCTGTATCATCCGACGCAACATTCGCTAGTACCCAGTGCATATACCCTGGACCTACATAGGTACAACACCAGTTATTGGCAGCTAGTTGTGTGTAGGCTGCGGTTACGGTACGGCGAGCATCATCGGCAGTTATGTAGGCATTGGATGCACTAATCTGCGCTAATGGTTCTTTGTCGAGGATGCTTTTGCAGCCCTGCGATGTAAAAAAGCAAAAACAAGTGAGTAAGAAATAAGCTAGTGTTTTCATGGTGAAATAATTTTTGATTTTAGATGGATTTTTGTGTCAATATAAATATCCTGGCAGCAGAGTTTTGCTAAAATGAGATTAGAGGCCAATGTTTACGCCCAGAGTGTAGATTCGAGGTACTGGATAAACTGTCTCGTCAATACCAATGTAGAGTGGATTGTTATTTCGGTTTGTCCCTAATTCAGGATCGAAGCCAGGATATTTGGTGAAGGTGAATGCATTCTGGACGGACGCGTATATCCGAAAACTCCGCAGATTCACTAGTGTCTTCGGAACGCGGTATCCGATTTGGATATTCCGAACTCTCAAATACGAACCATCCTCAACGTAATATTCAGACGAACGCATATTGTTGTTCGGGTCATTGGTATTCATCCGCGGTACGGTATTACTCGTGTTCGGGCCGGTCCAGCGATTATCCCATACGTTCTTGGTGTAGTTGAAGAAATTCGAGCCCTCGGTCCTGAATTTTAAGCCCATGAATATATCGTTACCATAGGTTCCCTGAAGCTGTAAGCGAAAGTCAAGATTTTTATACGTAGCCGTTGAAGTAAACCCGTAGATGAATTTTGGCCAGGGATTTCCGATGATTGTTTGGTCTTTGGCGTTAATAACTCCGTCTTCATTCAAATCCATGAAGCGGATATCCCCAGGAGCTGTGCCGGTGCTTTGAAATGCGTGCGCCTTGACTTCATCCTGCGTTTGAAAGAGGCCATCTGTTTTCCAACCCCAAAATGAAGCAATTGGGCTACCAATCTGTGTGGTATTCACCAGACCGACGAAGCTAATAATCTGGTTAATGGCCGTTCCTGAATTGCTCAGTGCATTGACTTTATTCTCATTAAATGCAATGTTGCCAGAAAATCCGTAATTAAATCCACCGGGAATGCTGTTATTTCGATCATACCCCAATGAAATTTCAATTCCTTTATTAGTGACACTACCGCCATTTATAAATGGAGCATTCTGAATTCCAGAATAGGCTACGACCGGAACCCGGAGTAGCATATCCGTAGTTTTCTTGTTGTAAACGTCCACCGAAGCGGTAATTCGGTCGTTTAATCCGGTGAAATCAAAACCGAAATTTGTTTCGTTAGTTGATTCCCATCGCAAATCGGGATTACCTATGGTGGTGACAGCCTGTCCCCGCACCACGGACTGTGCACTACCGTAGGTATAGTTTATGTTTGGGGTTACCAAGTCGGCGAAGGCATAATTGGGTAAAGAATTCTGGTTACCCAAGGCCCCCCATCCCCCCCGAAGCATGAGATTATTGACCCAGGTTGCGTCTTTCAAGAATGGCTCCTCGGATAATTTCCAGCCAAGGGAGAACGAAGGAAAAGAACCGTATTTATTATTTTCACCAAAACGGGAAGAACCATCGACTCTGAAGTTTACCGTAGTAAAGTATTTGCTTTTGTAGTTGTAGTTTATCCTTCCCAAATAGGATAAAATACCCCATGAGCCAGCATTGCCCTCGGCCCTAAATCCTTGCGTTGACAAATTTAGATAACGCAGATTTTTATTATCGGTAGCATTGAGCGGTAAGCCAGCTGCATACGCCACAACATTCTTTGTATATGATTCCTGAGCTGTTACCCCGGCCAGAATATCGAATTTGTGGTCTCCAATAGCCTTTTCATAAGTAAGTGTATTGGCCCAGCTATACTCCTGAAATCTGCTGGTGCTTTCTGTCAGGTTCGCAACATCGTTGAAACTGCTTGTGGATATACGAAAAGCCGGATTGAAAACTGTATTTTCGGTATTTCCTAGATTAAAATTGAACTGTGACCTTAAAGTTAGTCCTTCTAAAGGAACTATATCAAGATATACATTCCCGTTGATGACGGGTCGGCGGGTGTCATTGTTTGTGTAATGGATTTCCGCTAGAGGATTCGCGGAGTTTAATGAGGTAGGTGAGAAACCCCAATTCCCATCGGGCATTCTGACAGGAATTTCCGGATTGGCCGTCAAAGTGTTTCCCAGAATTGACCCAAAAGAGAATTCAGAAAACTGCTTGTACATTCCCAAACTACCAGATAAATTTTGCCCCAAACGGATAAATCGGTTGATATTATGCGACGAGTTAATACGCAGATTAACTCGGTTAAAGGCCGACCCCTTGATGATACCCTCTTGGTTGAGGTAACCCGCTGAGAAGAAAAATTTACTGGCTTCATTACCTCCACTAGCCGACACACTCAGATCCGTCATCGGAGCCACCTGAAAAACCTCTTTTTGCCAGTTTGTTCCCTCACCCAATGATTCTGGATTAGAATAAAGCGGTTTCTGACCAGCACTCACTAAGCCCTCGTTATAAAGCGTAGCATACTGGAATGCATTCGTAACTGGAAAATACCTCTGAACCTGCTGAACACCCTGAGAAAGACTTACATCTAACTGCGACTTACCAGACCTACCTTGTTTTGTAGTGATTAGGATAACTCCGTTTGCACCCTGCGCCCCATAAATAGCAGCAGCACTGGCACTTTTTAGAACTTGTATGCTCTCAATCTGATCGGGTACCAAATCAAGTGGATTGCTGTTCACATTGCCATCTATAACATATAATGGATCCGAGTTATTGACCGTACCCGTTCCCCGTACGCGGATCAATAGACCAGACCCAGGGGCACCTGAGTTTTGAGTCACTTGCAAACCCGCAACTTTTCCCTGTAGAGCCTGCCCAATCTGGACAATGGGTTCATCCTCAATTTCCTTTGCCGTGACCGATCCAATGGCACCTGTTATGTCACTTTTCTTTTGTGTACCATATCCAACAACAACCACTTCGCCGAGTGACTTGGTGTCGGGCGACAGAGAAAGATTAATAGTGGACTTGTTGCCAACCGTTATTTCCTGGCTTATGTATCCTACGTAAGAAAAAACCAAAATAGCGCTGCCGTCGGATACCGAAAGGGAATAAGTGCCAACTTGGTCGGTGGTGCTGCCGCGTTGAGTTCCCTTAACCAGCACGCTCACGCCGGGCATGTCCGCGCCATTTTCGTCAGTGACTTTTCCTGTCACCATCTGATCTACGGGAGGCGTTACGAGGATATTGGCAAACAACCTTGTTTCAGTAGTAGCTACTTTCAGCGCAATCTCTTTTCGAAGTACGATCCGATTACTCACTTGCATGAACTGGATATTCATTGGCTTAAGGACGCGCGTTAACACGCTGGACAATGCCTCGTTTTTGGCTCGTACTGTTACGGTTTCATCGAGCGGTAGGCTGCGGGAATTATAGGAGAACCTAACCTGACCCGATTTTTCTAATTCACTCAGCATCTTGCTCAAGGCGGCGTCCTGAATGTCAAGCGTCACCTTGCGATCCAGGATGCCTTGGCCACTGACGGTAGTCGCCAGCGCGATCCCCGAAAATAGGGTAGCTAGAGCGAACTGTAAAATTGAGATTTTCACGACATAGGAGAGTAATCGCTGGGATGTCGAAGAATTCTTCATACTTTTGGTTGGTTTAGTTAGTACTGTACAAGGGTATTGGCAAAATCATATCTTCCTTTTCTCGCCAGAGAACGGGTTTTACAGAACCTTCCAGGAAGTCATTTCAGCGTCGGCGATGTTACAGCATCCCGACGCTTTTTGTATTACTTAACGGCAACCCACCGCGCTGACCGTAATCTTGTCGCCTTCTATTACGTATTGAGCATTTGGGCCCAGACTCGAGCAGATGATCTTAAGTTTTTCGGGCAACGGCTCGTCGCTGAGCGAAGTGGTCAGATAGCAGTTTTTCAGTTTTTCTTCGGGAAAGTCAACCTCCACCAGGTAGGCCTGCTCAATGGTTCTGAATATTTGAGCGACGGGTACGTCCGAAAATTCAAAGCTTAGCCGCTCAATGTTACTCAGTTTCTGGGAAATCTGCTTTTCTTGGGTCAGATCGTTTATTTTTTCAAAGGCCAAGCTCTCACGACTAAACCGGACGCCCTGGTTGGGCAGCAGTAGCACATCTCCTTTGTCCGAACCGCTGATCGAGCCTTGGGACGACGAAACATTCACTTTTCCCGTCCTTACTACAACCTCAATATCCCGCTGGTTGGAAAAAGCTTTTACACGAAAACTAGTGCCTACTACCTTGGTCACCAATTCGTTGGCATATACTAGGAAAGGCTGCTCGGGATTTTTGCTTATTTCGAAAAAAGCTTCTCCGGATAAATACACTGTTCGCTTGCTTCCACTAAATTTTGCGGGGAAACTCAGCCTGCTCTCAGGCTGCAGTAGTACCGAACTGCCGTCGGACAGCGTGATAAGCTGCGGGCGGTCGGTTTCGTTGGTGCGCTCGAGCATCGGGTCGGTTGCCTCTTTGACCAAGTCTGTGTAGGTGATGCCGGGAGTAGCCGAGCTGTCATTGTACAGGTACCACGCCATCGAGAGGCCGCAGCCAACCAGCAACACCGCCGCTGCGCTGCGCCACCGCCGCCAATGCGGAACGACGGCCACGTCTTCGGCTTGCCAAATTTTCTGCCAGGTATTTTGCAAAGCTACCGCCGTTTCTTCCTGAGTCGGTCGCGTGTCAGGCACCTGCATGGCCAGCCACAAATTTCGGGCATCCTCTACGACAGCGGCACGCTGTGGATGCTCGACAGACCACGCTTCCCAATGGTCGGGGTCACTGCCTGTCAGCACCCACGCCTTAAACGAGTCGTCGGCTAGGAAATCTTCAATGGATTTGTATCGGTCTCGCTGCTGCATCTGAAAAAAGAGGTTTCAGAGGCAGAGAGGACAGCAATTCGATAGCATACTCAGTTTGTTCAGTTTTTTTTTGAAATATTTAAATTGTTGAAACTAGCAGTAGCAGGAGAGGTGTACCGTCTGTCCAATTGAGACGAAGTTTCTGAAGGGAACGATGCAGCAGATTGGAAGCAGATTGATGATTAATATTCAGTATGTTAGCGATCTCCTCTACCGCTAGACTCTGGTGATACCGGAGGTATAAGGCTTCGCGCTGCCGCGCATTCAGCGAATTAAGGGCTTGGTTGAGTTGCCGGACTTTAAGTGCCGTTTCCTCATTGGCAATCAGTTGATTCTCCACCGTGAAAACAAGCGAAAACTCCGCTTTTTCAACTAACTCGTCCAGTTGTGACGTCTTGTAGAATATTCGGTCGCGTTCGTGCATCCGGTTGATCCGCTTACGGACGCACGAAATCAAATAAGCTTTCGCCAAAACATTCGGATTGAGTGACTTGCGGTACAGCCATAAATCTAAAAATATATCCTGTACACAGTCCTGCACCTTATCATTCATGGACAGCAATGACATCCCATAGGCCACCAAGGAGGGTTGATGGCGCTCAAACAAGGTGGAAAATGCCGACTCGTCACCCGCAATAAGATCCTGCCAGAGTTGCTCGTCAGTCTTGAGTGAAGTAGTCAAGTTGATCCAAATATTTGTTCAATTAAACAAATTTAAGAAAAAAAATGACTCTGGTAAGTAATTTCAAGTAGAGGTGCTTGTTTTATTGTACTGTACCCGAAGAAAATTGGTGTAAAAAACAAAAAGGCTGATCTTTGAAGCGACCAAGCAACAAAAACAGCCTTTTAGGATGAAAGAAATCATCAAAGCCCAAGTTATAGAAATTTTCAGTAAAGTCCCGTTGATCGACAATCTGGCGAGGAAAAAATTTTTCACATCCATTTTGTTAGGGATAATTGATAGTCGTAAAGTACAATTTAAAGAAATTGCCTTGCACATTGAATCGAAGGCAAAAATCGAATCTATTGAGCGTAACATTCAGTCGTTTTTTAAGGAATATGAATTCGACTATCAAAAGGTTTGCATGATTTTGGTGACGTTCCTGCCAAAGGGCAAACTAGATTTGTCTATTGACAGGACGGAGTGGGATTTTGGAAAACATCAATGCAATATTTTGATGATTGTTGCAAAGTGCGGCTCAATCGAAATTCCATTATACTGGAACCTGCTGGACAATAAATCTGGAAACAGTAACTGGAACGATCGCTGCGAATTACTAGAAAAAATAATAAATGTAATTGGCAAAGATCGTATAAATATGATTGTCGGTGATCGGGAATTTATCGGTATAAACTGGATTAAGTACTTGAAAACCAACGGTATAAACTTTTGTATGCGAGTCCTAAAAAGCCATCTAATTACATTGGGAAATAATAAAATTTTTTCGATAGAACAACTATTAGAATCATCTGAGGAGCGCTACTTTCAAGAGTGTATGGTAGACGGTGTATGGTGCAATGTGATGTTAAAAAGGCTTCCAAAAGGAGAGTTTTTATACTTAATAGGGAACCTGCCTCCAAAAAGTTTGGGCAAAAATTACAGAAAACGGTGGTCAATAGAACGGGGCGGCCCGTGCCGTATTGTTTCAGAACTTCAAAAATAGAGGTTTCGACTTGGAAAGCACTCATCTTAAATGTAACCATAAATTAAGTAAACTGTTAGTTTTTATTAGCATTGCGGTTGCTGTTTGCGTCAAGGCTGGAGAGTTGTATCATCAAAAAGTGCAAAAAATAAAAAATAAGAAGCACGGATATAAGGCAAACAGCTTCTTTAGAAAAGGGCTCGACCTGATAAGAGGGGGGTTAAAAAATCCACAGGATAGTTTTGTCCGATTTTGGCAAGACTGCATAAATTTATTTATTAGATGGATTGAAGTGCAACTATATTATAATCAAACTTTTACGAAAATCTTCGGGTAGAGGAACAAAAGTCAAATCGACTTGGTGGGATTTTTGGAACGCGACGGCTTTACTGTGGATCGGAAGAAGGGGCTGGGGGCCTTTATCACGATGAAAAAAGACGAAACCACGCTCATCGTGTTCAAAGATCCTCACGACCAGTACCGCTATTTCAACCGTAATGATTCCGGCGATAAGGGTACGGTGGTGGACTATTATGCCAGTACGCGAAATCTGAACCTTTCAAAAGGAGGAGCGGACTGGGGGAGATTGTTTGAAGACATGAATGCTTTCATGGGTCATATCCCGGAAAGGAAAGCCGTTATAAAGCCGGAACCTTTGTCAGAGTCTGCCCACCAGGCACCAACCCCGGTAAACCGCTACTTGGTTCTACGGCCATTATCAGAGGCCGGGTACCTGTATGGTAGAAATCTGGACGATGGCACCCTGTACAGCTTTGAATTCAAGAATAAGGTGTTTAACAAAGAGTTCTTCGACAAGAATACGGGAACTGCTTACGTCAACACGGCCTTCCCGATTGAAAATCAGAACGGATTTATCGGAGCCAACATTCGTAACAGCAGCTACAATGGAGTTTTCGGAGCCAGGCAGGATGGCCTTTGGCTGAGTAATGTCGATCCTGACAAGCCGCCAGCAGAAATTTTCATTACCGAGGCCCCCATTGATGCAATGAGCTACCACCGGATGAACCCGGTCGGGCGACCGGGGGAACGGCTTTACATCGCCAGCCTTGGCAGCTATTCCCAGCGCCAGGTTAAATTTATCCAGAATCTCATTGATCGGTATGAACCGACGAACATCGTCCTCGGCCATGATAATGATAACGTCGGTAAGAAATTCAACCTCCTGTTGATGGGCCGTTTGGCAACCGAACACAGCAAACGCGTAGATGTCAGTATGCAAAAGGAAGGTGCCCAGGTCACGCTGACACTTAGCGGTATCAAGGACACAGAAGGCGTTTTAGACGATTTTACCAGCCGCATTGATGAGGCTTTTAACGCCGACACTCCTAATGGGCCGCAACGGGCGGAGGTCTTTCCTTCTGATGAAAGCGGGCAGGATGGCCAATTGCAGATAACAATGCCAAACACGATGCCCTTTCTACGCCGGGCGGAGGAGTTTGTCAGACAGTTTCGTGGCTTGTCCCATGTCCGGGTGGTCGTGCCTTTGGCTAAGGACTTCAACGTTGATTTAAGCAACACGATTAAGGCAGGGGAATTCAGAGAATCAAAAATTCACAAAGTCGAAAGATGAATAAACAGGGAACGCTTAATCGCCTGGTGACAGTGGGGGGGGCGTCTGTCGATTTGTATTGACAAGGGATGTTCGCAATATGCAGAGGATAAGACTACTCAGCGGGTCGGCTCCCTGCCGCAGGGGCTTACCGCATCCTTAGTCGATGGGTTCAAAAAGCGCAAATGATTTCATTCATTCTTATGCCGGTGCTGCTGTTGGTAGGGGCATTAATGCATTGGCTTCAGATTCGCCATTTGAAAAAAAACATCCTATCCCCCGGACAGTTCCGGCTCGTTAGTCTGATAGGTATGTTGGCTTTCTTCGGCATGGCGTTCGTGGCTCTCAAAATGCTTTTCAATTAATGCCCATTTGGGGTGGTCTTAATCTTGGTGTAACGCGGCTCCGATTAATCCAGCACTTTCCGGATCAAGCCGTACTCTTCCCGGTCAAGCAAATCCAGCCGACCGTCGGTGGCCAGCCGAACCTGATCGCGAAATTTCTTCACGCGGGAGAGCATGGGTT
>Ga0335395_10002379_pt1 | contig 11702 bp, 13 predicted proteins | sample MAT02_FD_205744 | JGI IMG/M metagenome (GOLD analysis project Ga0335395, IMG submission 205744) | Freshwater microbial communities from Lake Fryxell liftoff mats and glacier meltwater in Antarctica - MAT-02 (spades assembly) (version 2) ...
GCTTTAATTCCCAGCGCAATGTCCAACTGGTCTTTCAAGTGTACGACCATTTGATTCACATCCATTTTACCCCATTGCCTGTCTGACAATGGCGTGATGGAGTTTAATCTTAGTACAATTTTTTCGCAATCCCTTTGATTGAACAGGTTCTCCATAACACAGGTTTGACACCAGCATTGCTGATTTGATTGAGAATGGGTTTATTTGGATTCTTTACAATTTACCTTTACCGTATTTTTATAAGCGGGAGGTAATTTCTTATTCGCAATTCCAATATAGTATTTTTATTTTTAACTTGTTAAAATAATATTAGTATGTCAAAATTGAAGTGATCTGTGTTAACACTTTTCAATCGCTTTTTTCACCTCATCATTTAAAGGATCTACAGAGGATGCAAAATAGTTTACCAACTTCCCCTGTTCATCTACCAGGTATTTACAAAAGTTCCAGCCGGGAGCCTGCTCATTCCAACCGTTTTTTTCTTTACTGCTAAGCCATTGAAATAGTATGTTTTGGTCAGGCCCTTTAAGCACACTGCTTTTTTTCATAATCGGAAATGTGACACCATAGTTTATTTTGCAAAAGGCCGCAATATTTTTATCCGTTCCTTTCTCTTGTTCCTTAAAATCATTGGCAGGAAAACCGATTACAACCAGCTTGTCTTTATAGTTCTGGTAAAGCTTTTCAAGACCCTCATACTGTCCGGTGTAGCCGCAATCCGAGGCTGTATTTACCAGTAATAATTTCTTGCCTTTGTACTCCTTTAAGTCCAGTTGTGTGCCATCTGTAAGCTGGTTTTTTAATGCATATATTGGAACAAGCGGCACCACTTCATTATTTGAGCGGGCATTATTATTTATTCCTGCAGATTTGGTGAACCACATCATCATAGGGTAAAAGGTCTTTAAAATTTTTTGTCTGGCGGTCATATTTTTATAGTTTCTGTTATCAATTATAACATAGGTTGAAAAACTGATGATTACTATCACCAGCATTGTAAAGGTTTTCGCAAGTGTTGATTTTTTTTTCTTTAGTAACATAACTGTTGCAGACAAATTTTGTTTATACTGCACAAGGTGTAAAAATGTGAGTTGTTAAAACCCGCTTCCTACTTGCTGACGTCACCACCCTTCCTCCTCTCCCACGAAGAGGTGGTGATGCTTTAGGGCATTCTTAAAAACTTACGTTTTCCTCTCTTTTGGAGAGGAATTAAAAGTGAGGTCAATTAAAAAAATGAGTTTTTAGAGATGCTTTATCTCTTATCCAAATTTTGGTTCTTCCCTGCATGCGGTAGTCAGGCAGGCACGTCTGCTTCATCGCCTTCTATAAACCGGATGTACTCTTTTTCAAAAATGGCATCAATGATTTGCTTCATCACTGCTGAAGTGGCGGGTGCAAATTCAGACGGTTTTAGCACTACACAGTTACCGGCAGCAATCGCACCTGCCAAAGGCGTAAACAGCAATTGCAATGGATAATTCCATGGACTGATGATCAGTACAACACCCAACGGTTCCGTTATCACATAGCTTTTAGATGGCAGGTTGAGCAAATTGGTACCAACTTTTTCAGGTTGCATCCAACTACTTAAATGCTTTAAAGCATTGCTGATTTCTGATAATAAAAAGCCAGTTTCAGTTACCCAACTTTCTTCGGGACTTTTCTTAAGATCCTTATATAATGCTTCCTGAAAAGCATCTGCATGTGATACTATAGCATCCCTTAATTTCACTAGCTGATCTCTCCTGAATTGAGAAGATTTGGTAGCACCGGTTTCGCTTAGTCACGCATTGATTGTAGTTCGTTCATATCAGCCATAGCAGTAAATTTGCAACAAGTTAGTTAAACCAATTTGTATGACAGACGAACATTATATGCGGCAGGCTTTAAAAGAGGCACAGCGGGCTTTTGATGAAGGCGAGGTTCCGGTGGGCGCTATTATTGTAATGAATGAAAGAATCATTGCCAGGGGGCACAACCAGGTTGAAAGATTAACGGATAGTACCGCCCACGCAGAGATCATCGCTTTAACCGCTGCATTTAATTTTTTAGGGAGCAAGTATTTGCCGGAAGGAGTTTTGTATGTAACCATTCAACCTTGCTTAATGTGCAGTGGGGCGCTTTATTGGAGTAAAATAGGCAGGGTGGTGTATGGTGCAGAGGATGAGAAAAACGGGTATAAAAAAGTTGCCGGAGAGCAGTCGCCTTTTCATCCAAAAACGATGGTATCAGGAGGTTTGTTACAGGATGAATGTGCCCGGTTGATGAAGGATTTTTTCAAGGCCAGAAGATAGAAGGGATCAGACTAACAGTTGAAATAGGTACTTGAATAGAATTATAATATCACTAGTTTCTTTCTTACTACTTTGCCGGCCTGGCTAACTTGTATAAAATAAATGCCAGTTTTCATCATTAAAAACATGACGATATCTTCGGTGCCGTTTGTTAGCAGCCGGTTGTCTTCTTTAACTAATTTACCCTTTATGTCTATTAATCTTACCGCTGCCATGCCAGGGTCAAATTGCTTAACCTGCAGGGTGACCTTGTTTTTTGCGGGATTGGGGTAAATGTTTAGGTCGGGTTTTAGATTTTTTGTTATTGAAAAGCGATGGGGGTTATCCGTTTTTGTACTTTCAGTATTTATTGGTAACTGGGTATAAGCATTGGCTGAAAGTATACAACAGCAAATGTTAGCAATGATTTTCAACATAGAATTTAATTTATGGGGAAAGTCATGAAACAATTACCATGTCAAAATATCATAACAAAGTCTTAAAAAACTAAACGGCATTGTATTTGTCAACTACGATTAACCCCACTAAATTTGTAATCTAATTTCTCAATCAATTTTCAACCATTAAATAAAAACAGTATGGCATTTACATTACCGGCGCTGCCTTATGCACATGAAGCATTGGAGCCTCATATCGACACTTTAACCATGCAGATTCACCATGGTAAACACCACCAGGCTTATGTTGACAATCTGAACAAGGCCATTGCAGGAACTCCAAACGAAGGTAAAACGATTGAAGAATTGGTTGCTGTAGCAGGAACCATTAGCCCCGCAGTAAGAAACAATGGTGGTGGCCATTGGAATCACAGTTTTTTTTGGGAAAGTCTTGCCCCAAATGCCGGCGGTGTTCCTTCTGGTGAACTAGCCGATGTAATTACTACCGCATTCGGATCTTATGATGGGTTTAAAGAGAAATTTGCAGCAGCAGGTATGACAAGGTTTGGTAGCGGATGGGCCTGGCTGAATGTTAAAGATGGTAAGCTGGAAATTTCTTCTACTCCAAACCAGGACAATCCTTTAATGGATGTAGCAGAGGTGAAGGGTACACCTATTTTAGGTGTAGATGTATGGGAACATGCATACTACCTGAAATACCAGAACAAGCGTGCAGATTACCTGGCTGCATTTTGGAATGTAGTAAACTGGACTAAAATTGCAGAACGCTTTGCGGCTGCTAAATAAGCCAAAATTAATTTTGTAAAAAGCTGCAATAGAAAATATTGCAGCTTTTTTATTGGAAGTTAGTTGGTGGTATAGATAGTACAGAAATTTTGTAAATAGCAGACTCGTCGGGTAACTCTCCTTTAGGGGATCGAAGGCTTCTATGGCACAGGATCATGCCCATGTGAAGCCCATGGATTGCAGCGGGCTATTCTTTTGATAGTAAGCCATAATCCTTTTATTGGACCATACTTTTTCAAAGCTTCGATACCATATTGCGAGCAAGTGGGGGTGTACCTGCATTGGCTGCCCAGCCAGGGCGAAATAATCATCTGGTATAGCCTGATTAATGCAATAAGCGGAAGGGTTAATAGGCTGCCGATCTTCGCTAATATGGTTGGTTTAGCCCCTGTCATTGACTGTTTTGATGATTCGTTTCAATACAATGTCCATTTTCTCAAATACCAGTTTGTATTGAGGCAAATCCTTTCCTGCATAAATAAAAAATAGAGTTAGATTTAAATGATCTAAAACGGGTAATTGCTGTAGTTCATTTTTTTGTAGTCGATAGGCTTCTCTCATCAGGCGTTTAATTCGGTTTCTGTCAACGGCTTTTTTAAAATTCCGGCTGCTTACCGTAAAGCCTGCCTGAAGCCTTGTATTAGCACAATTTTTACCAGGAGCGTCCTGCAAAATTGCAACCTGATCCAGCATGTACAATACACGAAAGGGAAAAACTGAAAATGATTTACCCTTCTTAAACAAATGCTCAATAGCCTTGCGGCTTTTTAGCCGTTCCTGTTTACCCAGTGTATGTCGTATTTTTTGGTTCAATGATACAAAATTAAAAAAGCCCTCCGAACGGAGAGCTATTATTATTTTTTTATCCACAAAGGACTAGTAATTTATTCTATTTTTTACCAAAACGTTCATCAGAAACGGTCAGTTTAGTACGACCTTTTTTGCGGCGGCTTGCCAATACCTTACGGCCATTGGCAGTTTGCATGCGCTGACGAAATCCATGTACATGTTTTCTTCTGCGTACATGTGGTTGATAAGTTCTTTTTTTACCTGGCATTGTATTAAGTTTTTCCTTTTACAAAAATTATTTACTAAAACATTTTAACCTACATTCATCAGGGCACCATCCCTGCTGCTTGTGAAAGGACGGCGAAGGTAATAAAAAATTGCGAACTACGAAATGGGATTTGCAAATTAATGCAATTAAAGTTCCAAGTGGGTTGATATCAATGGCTTTCCGAAGAAGATGGCTGCATGGTTATCAAAGTCTTCGGCGGAATCGGTGGTATAAAAACCAAGCCTGCCATTCTTTGTACACTTTTTTTCCAGTTCTGTATGGCGGTTAAGATAATTGGCCAGACTATTTGCAACAATTTCACCCTGTGACAGAATAGTAGTGGCGGCAGGAACAAATTGTTTTAGTTTTTCTAATAGCAGTGGATAATGGGTGCAGGCTAAAAGGATCGTATCTATATCCGGCGATTGGTTTAAAAGTTGCAGGATGTTTTTTTCAATAAAATAATTGGCCCCCGGCGAATTGTATTCATTGTTTTCTATCAATGGAACCCACATAGGGCATGCCTGTTGGTACACGTTAATTTCTGGGAAAAACTTTTCGATTTCAATCGGGTAGGAGTTGGATTGTACCGTGCCATTGGTGCCTAAAATACCCACTTTATTATTTTTTGTATACTTGCCAATAATTTCAGAGGTGGGTCTTATTACGCCCAGCACCCGTTTGTCCAGATCGCCCAATGGTAAATCTTTTTGCTGAATGGTTCGCAAAGCCTTCGCTGATGCAGTGTTACAGGCAAGCACTACAAGCGGACAATCTTGTTTAAAAAACCACTGTACACACTGTAAAGTATATTGATAAACAGTATCAAAACTGCGTGGGCCATAAGGGGCACGGGCATTGTCGCCCAGATAAATATAATCGTACTGCGGCAGCAGGGATTTTATCTCTTTTAAAACCGTTAAGCCGCCATATCCGCTATCAAAAACACCGATGGGTCCATTACTCATTTACCAAAAATACAAAAGCCATCCCGTTTTCCGGAATGGCTTTGTAGTATTAGTTATTTAAAATGATTTAGTTTCTGGGAGCGCCAGGCTTTGGAGCTGCGGCTGGTGCCGGATCTTTAATACCCATCTTCTTTTTAACCAATTGTAAAATATCATCTGCCGGCGGACTAACTAAAAGTGTTCCAGCTTCTAAGACATACGCATAACCCGCTTCTTTTGCTACTAGTTTAATGGCATCAATCGCTTTCTTTTGAATTGGTCCTAACAAAGTTTGTTGTTTTTCACCAACCAACTGCTGGGAAGTTTGTTGCCAGCCCTGAACCTTTTGATACAATGCAATCATATCATTTCTTTTCAATTCTTTAATGGCCCTGTTCATGGTAGCAGAATCTTTATTAAATAAGCTATCCATCTCACCTAATTCTTTATAATACGCAGCACCTTGTTGTTGCAATGCCTGCTGGTATTCCTGTAATTCTGTATTGGCTTTTTCTGCTTCAGGCATTGAACCAATCAGTTCTTCGGTGCTGATGTAACCGATTTTGTTTTGCGAAAATGCAGTACCGGTGAATCCAAAAATTGAAATACCAAACACAACTGCTACGATTAGATTTTTCATTGTTTTTAATGTTTACTTGTTTATAGTTTGTTTAATTAAAGCATTCGCTGCATGCGAATGGTTGCTTGTGATTTATTTAACACCCAGGAATTTTAATACCTCATCGCTTCTGTCAAGTTTTGGGTCGGCAAATATAACGGTAATTCCTTCACTTTTATCCAAAATAAAATCATACGATCTTTCGATGGCTAATTTTTGGATAGCTATATAAACCTTGTCCTGTATAGGTTTTATCAGTTCCTGTCTTTTCTTAAACAAGTCACCTTCAAACCCAAAGCGCTTTTTTTGTAAATCTCTTACCTCTTTTTCCCGGTTGTATAATTCATCTTCTCTTTTCTTTTTCAGTTCGTTGCTTAGCATAACCTGCTCAGCATCATAATCTTTATACATTTTGTCGAGATCTGCTTGCTTTTTTTCTATTTCCTGTTGCCACTGTTTGCTAAACTGGTCTAATTTGGTTTGCGATTCTTTGTACTCAGGCACTTTTTCTAAAATATATTTAGAATCAATTACAGCGTACCGCTGGGCAAGCGATGCAAAACCAAGCACTAAAAAGCAGGAAATAAAAAAGCTAATTTTTTTCATCTTGATATTTTTTACAAATAAACGGATAAATATTTATTCAGGTTCCTGACCTAGCATAAAGGTGAATTTATAAGCACTCTTCATCGGTTGTCCAGGCTGAATTCTGTCAAAACCCAAACCGTAGTCAAATCCAAGTAAACCAAACATGGGTAAAAAGAAACGCATACCAACACCTGCGGACCGACGCAATTTGAAAGGGTTGTATTCTTTAAAATTATACCATCCGTTGGCGGCTTCAAAAAATGCCAAACCGAAGATTGTACTGCTTGGATTGGTACTAAACGGGTATCGCAATTCAAGCGTGTATTTATTGAAGATGGTGAAAAACTCGGTCGGCGTTCCATTTTCAGGATTAATTTTCGGATTGCTGCTTGAATAAATCGGGTAGCCTCTGTGTGCAATGATATCATAACCCAACAATGCAAAATTGTTATTTAAACCAGCATCACCCACCTGGAATCTTTCAAATGGTGATATGTCCAGATCTTTATTATACTTGCCAATAAATCCAAATTTAGCAGCCGCTTTCAAAATAAACTGTTTATTTTTTTCTGCTCCACGTGCCATGCCAATTGGTACAAAGTACTCGCCGTTGAAACGCCATTTGTGAAACTCCGGGAATTTATAAGGGTTATCACCGGGTTTGGTAAGTCCTAATCCGGAATAAGGCAACGTAAACTGACCACTCAATAAAAAGTTAGATCCACCGGTTGGGAATATAGGGTTACCCTGTGTTGAGTTTCTTGCAAGCGTTAGTTTCAAACTGATATTGGTAGAATTACCATTGCTGATTCCTTTAAAAATATTAGGGTAATTCCGCAGTTTATATTGTTGAACATTGAATGAATAAATCAGTGAGAAATAATCATCCGGCCACTTCAATTGTTTTCCCAATGATATGCCAAGTCCGATAATTTTAATATACGAACTATCTCCGCAAGATCTGCAAAACTGTCCAAACTGGTTAAAGGCATTGGATTGCTTTGTATTGTACAGATTAACAGAAAAAGAATTCCTTCTTTTACCACCTAACCATGGCTCGGTAAAAGAAAAATTATAGGTTCTGAACGCCCGACCGTTCGACTGGATCCTGGCACTTAATTTTTGACCGCTCCCGGATGGTAATGGATCCCAGGTTTTTTTATTGAAAATATTGTTAATAGAAAAGTTATTGAAGGTGATACCCAAGGTACCCGTCAAACCAATACCACCACCAAAACCTGCAGAAAGTTCTAACTGGTCATTTGATTTTTCTTCTACCTGCCACGTGATGTCCACAGTTCCATCATCCTGGTTGGGAACCACATTTGGATTGGTTTTTTCGGGGTTGAAAAAGCCTAACTGTCCAAGTTCTCTTTGCGTACGAATCAAATCCTGACGGCTAAATTTTTCACCCGGAACAGTTCTTAATTCTCGCCGGATTACATAATCTTTTGTCTTATCGTTACCACTAATATCAATCTTGCCGATAGTAGCCTGGGGGCCTTCGGTCATTCGGATTTCAAAGTCGATGGTATCGTTATAGACAGACACTTCTACAGGATCTACCCGAAAGAAAAGATAACCATCATCCATATATAAACTTTGAATGTCGCCGCCTTCTGGCGATGCAGATTTGCCGAGACGTTTATTCAATATATCTAAATTGTAAATATCACCTTTTTTAATGCCCAATATCAGATTCAACACTGAATCTGTGTATTTGGTCTGACCTCTCCAAATGATATTGCCAAACCTATATCGCCTACCCTCATTCATCTTAATGTGCAGATCAATATTGCCCTTTGTGTTACTTACAGCGGTGTCTGAAACAATTACAGCATCCCGGTATCCCTGGGCATTGTAATAGTCCAAAACATTAACTTTATCGTCTTCGTATTTTTTTGGATTAAACTTAGAAGAGCTAAACAATTTAAAGCGAAAATAGGGGTCAATAAATTCTTTTGTTTTGGTGATAGACAGGTAATGCATATCTCGCAGATATTCTCTAAAATCAGGTCTTGTGCTGGTATCGCCGTACGGACTTGCATTATATTCTGGATAGAGTGTAATCTTTGTTAATTCCTTGGTACCCTTCATCTTCTTTTTAAGCTTGAGGTCGGAGATATTATCGTTTTTAGCAAAATTGAGTGAGTTCACTTTTACCTTGTTGCCTTTATTAATATTAAAAACCAGGATTACGGCATTTAACATGGAAGGGGCTGGTTGTTCTTTCACATCTACCGTTACATTTCTAAATCCTTTGTCAGCATAAAATTTGTTGATTGCTTCAATGGCACTCAGCTTCATGTTGTCTGTTACAACACGGTCTTTTGATAACCCTACTTTCGTTTCCAAATCATCTCTTTCGCCTTTTTTAACACCCACAAATTTAAAATCTGCTAATCTCGGACGTTCTGTGATAGCCAATTCTACGTAAAGATCTTTACCTACTAGTTTTGTTAAAAATACCTCAACGTCTACTACGAGGTTTTGCTTCCAAAGTTTACTGATTGCTTTGCTAAATGCGTCGGTTCCCGGAATGGTTAATTTATCACCTACAGCGAGGCCTGAAATAGAGACAATTAAATTTAGGTCAAAAGCCTTGGCTCCGGTAACAGTAATGCCGGCTAAATTGTATTGCTTTGGAACTTTCGAATCAAAAATTTCAAGTAATTCCGGGTTTAGGGAAACGGGGATAGTATCGTTTTGGGCAAATGCTAACTGTGTAACTAAAATTGCGATAACTGTTAATAAAAAATTCGGATAAATCCTCTGCATCAATTGGTTTTTTACGAGTGGCAATATACTTGCTATTTTTAAAACTATTTGTTAAACATGCCCTCGCAAAAACCTGTTCCTGTTGAGAAAAGGATTAAGCATTAAGCAGTAATTATATTTCTTTTTTTATGGGTCTTCCTCTATAAACTATTTCTAAAAAATGTCGAAATGACTAGTTGAACTACTGCACTTTTATTTCTTGTTGCCAACTTATTATTTTCAAATATCTGCTTTCTTTGCAAGGTCTGGTGATACTTCCTTCAACTGTTCACCGGTTTTACCAAACCTTCTTTCCCTGTTTTGAAAATCAACAATAGCTTCAAACAAATTTTCTTTTCTAAAATCGGGCCATCGGGTATTTGTAAAATACAATTCTGAATAGGCAAGCTGGTACAATAAAAAATTACTGATCCTGTATTCGCCGCTGGTTCTGATCATCAATTCAGGATCAGGAAAATCTTTGGTACATAAATATTGTTGAAAGGTTTCCTGATTGATGTTTTCTGGTGCCATTATACCGGCGTTTACGTCAGCAGCTATCTTTTTTACAGCATTCAATAATTCCCACCTGCTACTATAACTTAAAGCCATTACCAGGTTTAATCCTGTATTGATTGATGTTTCAACAAGTGCTTCTTCCAATTCTTTGCGGGCCGCATCAGGCAGCATTTCCATATCTCCGATCACGTGAAGCCGGATATTATTTTTATTAAGCGTGGGTACCTCATTACGAATGGTATCTACCAATATCTCCATTAAACCGCTTACTTCATATTCCGGGCGGTCCCAGTTCTCTGTGCTAAAAGCGTATAGAGTGAGGTATTCAATACCCAGTTCAGCGCCGCCTTCTACAATATTACGAACACTTTCTACCCCATGAAGATGTCCAAACAGACGGTCTTCACCTTTTTCCTGGGCCCACCTGCCATTACCATCCATAATTATGGCGATGTGACGGGGAAGCCTTTGTATATCAATGCTTTCCTTTAAACTCATACTAAGTGAATATTATTAGTCAGGGTGGACCTGCCTTTGGGGGGCAAAAGTAATAAAAATTAGTTGCAATAAGCGTTTTGGGCAAATATGGGGTTCATTTCAAATACGATACCTATCGGATTTTAAATGCACTCAAAATAGGGGAGGATTTCATTTTAGTGTTTTGTGTAGCGGGAATTTTAATACTCCTTTGAGGTGCTTAAAGTCAATTAAAGATGCTAACTGCTTTATTGCTGGCGTTATATTGTTTTATGCCTGACATTAAAAATGCCAGGTAAAAAATGGCCGTTATTTATTATATCAAAAAAATAGCATCATTTAGCGGACGGACACTTATAGGAAGTGATACTAAAAGAAATACCGATTTCTGCTATGATGTATTGATCTTTTTGCTTGCTCAATCCACGTTGCCGGCCTTCAACGCCAATGCTGGTACCGGTTTCAAAACTTCTATCTTGTAAAATGCCAGCAATAGAGGGCTGACCATTTAAAATCGGAAATTTGTCAATACCTACAAATGTAGTACTTACATCATCTAGGTAATCGGTCATGGTTAACCGGTGTGTAACCTGAAAAGAAAGGTTGACATTATTAGAGAGATTGTATTTTATACCAGCTCCAATTGGAAAACAAATGGCTACGTTTTTATAAGGCTTTCTTGTTTTTCCGGTGGCCGGGTCGGTGTATGGAAAGTTTTGGCCTTCCGTTCCCAATGGTTTTAAATAATATTTCTTATCCTCGTAGTAAGCGTATGGATTATAACTAAATGCTCCAATACCAAAGCTTACGAATGGTGTAAAAATATAATTTGGATCACCGGGAATAAATTTGAAAAAATTAAAGTCGCCTTGTATTGCCAACTCGACGATGTCAGAATTAAAACTTAGATTTCTTCTTTTTTGATAATCAACCTTGCTATAAATATCGCTATAGCCTACCTGCGCATAATGTGCACTTGCACGAACGCCGAGGTAATTATTAAACTGTTTTATAAAAAAAACGCCCACAGCAGGTTTTGGACGGTTAAGCCGGGCCCTGTTATTTAAGTCGCCAAAATAATGGGCAGACCCAACCGTTAAACCAAATTCACCTACTTGCTCGGTTACGTTTTGTGCGGAAACAACGGACACGAGCGAAGTAGTAATAAAAATGCCAAGGATACACTTTTTCATACCTGCAATTTAACAATTTGTTTCTTAAAAATGGGCATGGGGTTAGTTTGTTGTGCCACAACCTGAA
>Ga0335395_10002382_pt1 | contig 11689 bp, 12 predicted proteins | sample MAT02_FD_205744 | JGI IMG/M metagenome (GOLD analysis project Ga0335395, IMG submission 205744) | Freshwater microbial communities from Lake Fryxell liftoff mats and glacier meltwater in Antarctica - MAT-02 (spades assembly) (version 2) ...
GTGGTTTGGGACGAAATGTTTACCGCCAACGACTGGCCGCAGGCGACCGCGCTGGCGGTTGTGATGATCGCGCTCATCATCGTGCCGCTGGCGATTTATTACTACTTCACGGCCGAGAAGAAGTGACCCCCCCGAAGGACCGTGCCCACCCCCGCCGCGCTTCGCGCGACCCCTCAAGGGGCGACGCTGGCGGTCTGGCAGAGCCAGTCCCGCGGCGTCCTGGGTTGAACGCCCGCGCGCCTCGTTGTGCTCGTTTTTAAGGAACCAGAATGAAACAACTGCTTGAAAAACACTTCGGCAAGTTCTGGCTGGCGATGGTGTTTGTGTTTCTCTACATGCCGCTGCTGTTCATGATCGTGTTCAGCTTCAACAGCACCCGGCAAGACGCGCGGTTCACGGGCTTTTCATTTCGCTGGTACGAAGCGCTGATGAAAGACGATCGCATCGTTGAGGGCTTCATCACCTCGCTCAAGGTGGCGTCTGTCACCGGTGTGCTGTCTGCCGTGCTGGCCACGTTTGCGGCTTTTGTGCTGGTGCGCTACCGGCGGTTTCCGGGCCGCACCGCTTTCTCTGGCATGGTGAACGCGCCCCTTGTGATGCCCGAGGTGATCATCGGCCTGTCGCTGCTGTTGCTGGCAGTGGGTTCACAAAACCTGTTCGGTTGGCCCGAGCGGGGTCTGATCACCATCATCTTGGGCCACACGCTGCTGGGCATGGCTTATGGCATGGTGGTGATTCAGAGCCGATTGATGGAGATGGACCGCAGCATCGAAGAGGCGGCGATGGACCTGGGCGCGCGACCGCATCAGGTGTTTTTTCTGATTACCCTGCCGAACATCTTCCAGGCCATCCTGGCCGCGTTTTTGCTCTCGTTCACGCTGTCATTTGACGACGTGGTGATCGCGGAATTCCTTTCTGGCCCTGGCGTGAGCACGCTGCCGCAGGTAATATTTGGCTACGCGCGCCGCGGCATCAACCCGACCGTTTACGCTGCGGCCACGCTGCTGATCGCCACCGTGACCATCGTCGTCGTGGCCTACGCGGTCTGGGTGGCGCGCTCCACACGCCGCCGCGAGCGCGAGATCCAGGCCGCCACCCGCAGCGAGATGGCAGCGCTGGCGACGAACCCGTGACGGCAATTGATTGCTCACCGGCCGTCCACTGGACGCGTGATGGCGGTGCAAAGTGGACGCCCAACCGCAATACAAACCGGCGTAGCATGAAACTGCTGCCGACGTCGATACATTTCCCGCCCACGACCGTTTCCGCCAGCACCACGCCCACCCCCGTTTAGGAAATTCCCATGAACGCACCGCAAAAACCCGAGTACCTGAATGCCCCGCACACCAACGCCGCTTGGCATGCGCGCCGCCTGGCGGCCACGCCGCGCGGTGTGGGTGTGATGGGCGACTTTTTCATCGACCACGCCAAGAACGCCGAGTTCTGGGACATCGAAGGCCGCCGCTTCATCGACTTCGCCGGTGGTATCGCGGTGCTCAACACCGGCCATGTGCACCCCAAAATCCAGGCGGCGATCGCCAAGCAACTGGAGCGCTTCACCCACAGCTGCTACCAGGTGGTTCCGTACACCGAGTACGTGGCGCTGGCCGAGCGCCTCAACGAGCTGGTGCCGATCGACGGCCCGGTGAAGACCGCGTTTTTCTCCACCGGCGCCGAGGCGATTGAGAACGCGATGAAGATCGCGCGCTCGGCCACCGGGCGCACCGGGGTGATCGCTTTTGGCGGCGCGTTCCACGGCCGCAGCATGTTCGCAGTCGCCATGACCGGCAAGGTGCAGCCCTACAAGGCCGGTTTCGGCCCGTTCCCACCCGAGATTTACCACGTGCCGTTTCCCTGCCATTGCGCCTCGCTCGATGAGACGAAGCGGGCGATGGAGCAGTTGTTCAAGTGCGACATCGAGCCCTCGCGCGTGGCGGCCATCGTGTTTGAGCCGGTGCAGGGGGAGGGCGGCTTCAACCCCATCCAGCCGGCCGCTGTGAAGTGGTTGCGCGAGCTCTGCGACCAGCACGGCATCTTGCTGGTTGCCGACGAGGTACAGACCGGGTTTGCGCGCACTGGAAAGATGTTTGCCATGGAGCACTACGGCGTGAGCCCCGACCTGATGACGCTGGCCAAGAGTCTGGCCGGCGGCACCACGCTCTCGGCGGTGTGTGGCAAGGCGGCGATCATGGACGCGCCCGCACCGGGTGGGCTGGGTGGCACCTACGCGGGCAATCCGCTGGCGATTGCGGCGGCGCACGCGGTGCTCGACGTGATGGCCGAAGAGCGGCTGCCCGAGCGCGCGCAGACATTGGGCGACGCGTTGGTCGCGCGCCTGAGCGCGGTGCAAGCCAAGTCGAAACACATCAGCGATGTGCGCGGCCTGGGGGCCATGGTGGCCTGCGAATTCGTCGATGCCACCGGCGCGCCGGATGCCGACACCACCAAGAAAGTGCAGGCTGCCGCTTTGAAGCGTGGGCTGCTGCTGCTGACCTGCGGCGTTTATGGCAACGTGATCCGCTTCCTGTTCCCGCTCACCATCGAAGACGCGGTGTTCGCCGAAGGTCTGAACGTGATCGACGCTGCGCTGGCCGAGGTGCTTGTTTGACCCTGGACGAGCGCACCCGCTGGCTGGAAAGTCAGGGCGTGCATTCGGTGCTGGCGACGTTTACCGACCTGCATGGCGCACCCAAGGGCAAGCTGCTGCCTTTGTCGGGTCTGGCCCATGCGGTGGCCGTCGGCGCTGGTTTTGCCGGCCCCAGCATCTGGGGCACCGGCCTGCCACGATTCGGCCCGCGCAGCGAGTACATGGGCCGCGTGGTGCTGGAGAGCCTGCGGCCGCTGCCCTTCATGCCTGGCGTGGCGCATGCGGTGTGCGACGGATTTGCCGGTGGCGAGCCGCTGGAAACCGATTCGCGCCAACTGCTCAAACGCCAGCTTGATCGCCTGCGAGAACGCGGCTGGACACTGTGGGTGGGTATCGAGCCCGAGTTCTTTCTGCTGCGCCGGGGTGTCGATGGGCGCTGGCAAATAGCCGATGCGCAGGACCGGCTGGACAAGCCGTCTTACGACCTGCAGGCAATCGGCCGCAACATGGGCTTTCTCGATGCCATGCGCGGCCACCTGGGCGAGCTGGGTTTCCAGCTGGAGCAGATCGACCACGAGGACGCCTGTGGCCAGTATGAAATCAACTACCGCCACGACGACGCGCTGGCCGCTGCCGACCGCTACCAGTTGTTTAAATTCACCGCTCATGCGGTGGCGCAGCAACACGGCCTGGTGTTTTCCACCATGGCCAAGCCCATGGCCCATGCGCCTGGCAGCGGCCTGCACTTTCACCTGAGCATGACCGACGCGAGCGGGCGCGCGCTGATGGCCGACGACTCGGGTGCGCTGGGCTTGAGCACGCTCGGCCACCAGTTCGCCGCTGGCTTGCTGCACCACGCCAGCGCACTGGCCCCGCTGTGTGCGCCCACCGTCAACAGCTACAAGCGTCTGGCCAGCAGCGCCAGCGCCTCGGGCACCACTTGGTCGCCAGTGTGGGCCGCGCTGGGCGACAACAACCGGACCTGTCTGCTGCGCAGTGTGGCCGGTCGACTCGAATGGCGCCTGCCCGACGCTGCTTGCAACGTGTACGCGGCGCTGGCCAGCACCTTGGCAGCAGGCCTGGATGGCATCGACCGCGAGCTGCCGCCGCCCGAGCCTTGTGGCGAAGACCTGTACCAGCGCGCCGCCCGCGGTGAGCCGATGCCGCCTCGCCTCCCGCGCGACCTGCTGGCCGCGATCGAGGCGTTGCAGGCAGACAGCGGCCTGCGGGAAGCCGTGGGCGCCGCCTTTTGCCAACAGTGGCTTGGCCTCAAGCGCATCGAGTGGGACGCTTACGCCAGCCAGGTCAGCGAATGGGAGTTGGCGCACTACGCAGACGGGGTGTGAGGGCGTGCGGCCACAGCGCTGTGCGTCCCGGATAATCCGGTGCCTTGAGCTCGCCCAACCCACTCACCTCACCCAAAACCTGGACCAAGTCCGCTGCGCGGCCGCTGCGCAGCCGCCGGCAGTCGCTGGGGATCTGGTTGTTTGCCCATTGGCTGGGTGTCCCCGTGCCCTGGCACGCGGTGCGCCAGACCGATGCGCGCGGGTTGCTGGCGTTTGAGCATGAGCGCTTGCTTGCTTTGGCTGCTGCTGGCGAGGCGGTGCCCCCTGTGATCGCGTTCGATGGCCACTCGCTGGTCACCAGCGATATTGGGCCGACCTTGGCCCATGTGCTGTCGGATCAGCCCGATGCGCAGCGCTTGGTCACCATGTGCGCTGCGAGTGCCGACTTGGCCGCGTTTCACGCACGCGGTCACTGGCATGGCGGCGCCCAAATCCGCAACGTCACCTGGGACGGCGAGCGTTTTGCGCGGCTCGATTTTGAGGAGCCACTGCTGCCCGGCTTGCCCTTGCCCACGGTGCAGCTGTACGACGCGCTGCAGCTGCTGTTTTCGCTCTCGCACCACTTGCAGCCCCTGGGAGCCCACGCTGTCTGCATGGTGCTGAGTGCCTACGACGACGCGTTGCAGGCTCAGCCCACTGTCACCGGGCAGCGGCCCGATTTGCGGGCGTTTCTCGCGCACCTGCTGCCCCGGCTGCGCTGGGTGGCGCGGTTGGCGGGGTGGTCGAGCCGACTGGATGGCTCGCGGGAATTGCAGCGGCTGCGCACCGTGCTCGACGGGATGGCGGTGTTTGTGAACAAGCGGGCTGCCCCGACCGGTGCAGCCGCCTGATGGCGGCTGGCGACGCAGGTTACTTGCGCTTGACGGCGCAGCTATTGAAGCCGAGCAGGGCGTAAGGCGGGCACCAGCCCATCAGGCCGGTGAGCAGCGGTACCACTCCCACGTACCCCCACACGCCCACGGTGCCAGTGGCGGCAGCGGCGATGAGGGCCAGTCCGACGGTGATGCGGATGGCGCGGTCGATGCCGCCAACGTTCTTGGTCATGGGAAAACCTCCTGGGTTGAAAGCGGGGTGAAGCGGTCTGGTGCGTTGCGGGTGGCGCGGCGGTTGCTTGCGCACTTTGTTCGCAAGGCTGCAACGCTATCCGTCGGCTTGATTGTGGAACTCAAGTGACCAAAAGTACTTGACGGATGTCATGGGCGAACCCATCGGGGCTGCCCATTCAAAATTTTTGAACAAGGGATTCAAGCGCATTGGGGCGGCAGCCAAGCGGGTTTGCCTACACTGAGCCTATGAACCCTGTGGCTGTGCGCTATCACCTGTTGGCCCGCGTGCTGCATGCCTTGCTCGGGCTGCTGCTGGTGGGCATGTTTGCTGTGGGTCTGTACATGGCGGACCTGCCTTTTTCTCCGCTGCGATTGAAGCTCTACAACTGGCACAAATGGGCTGGCGTGGTGGTGCTCACGCTCTCTTTGGTGCGGCTGTTGTGGCGGCTGGCGAGCCCACCGCCTGCGCTGCCCATCGGGGTGCTGGGCACGATGCCGCTCTGGCAGCGGCGAGCCCATGGCGTTGCGCATGTGGGGCTTTATCTGCTGTTTTTCTTGGTGCCACTGCTGGGCTGGGCCTACAGCTCGGCCAGCGGGTTTCAGCTGGTGGTGTTTGGCGTGTGGCCCTTGCCCGATTGGGTGCCGGTGAACGAAACGCTGGCAGGGCTGCTCAAACCGGCCCACCGCTACGCGGCTTATGCGCTGGCGGGGCTGGTGCTGGTGCATGTAAGCGCTGCGCTCAAGCACCATTTTGTTGATCGGGACGGTTTGTTGTCGCGCATGGGCTTTGGTCGAGTTCGCGCCTGATGGCCTGCTGTTGGCCCCATTTTCAGGAGTTTTGATGCGTTCTTTTGTCTTGTCCGCCACGCTGCTTGCTGCCAGCTTCGCGCCGCTGGCGGTGTCGGTGTCGGCTCAGCAGCTGTTGCCCGCGCAAAGCGAGATCGGCTTTGTGAGCCGACAGATGGGGGCGCCCGTCTCGGGTCGCTTCAAAACCTTCGATGCCAAGCTCGCGTTCGACCCGGCCAAGCCCGCCGCTGCCAACATCGCGTTCAGCGTGGACATGGGGAGCGCCACGCTGGGCGATCGCGAAACCGATGCCGAGCTGCCCAAACCGGTGTGGTTTGCGGTGGCGCAGTTTCCCAAGGCCAACTTTCAATCGACTGCGGTCAAGCGGCTGGATGCCACCCGTTTCGAGGTGGCCGGCAAGCTGACCATCAAGGGCTTGAGCAGCGAGGTGTTGATACCGGTGACATTGGCGCAAACGGGCGCTCAAACTGTGGCCACCGGGAGCTTTCCCATCAAGCGCCTCACCTTCCGAATCGGAGACCAGGAGTGGTCTGACACCTCCATGGTGGCCGACGCGGTGCAGGTGAACTTCCGGTTCACGCTCACCGGCGTCCCCAAGCTCTGAGTTTCCCCGTTCCATTTTTCAAACCCAGGAGATCTTTTATGCGCATTGCTCTCACCTTGTTGGCCGCCACCGCGGCCTTGTCTGCCGCCGGGCTCGCCCAGGCTGCCGACTACGCGATCGACCCGACCCACACCTTTGTGACCTTCGAAGTAAGCCACTTCGGCACCTCGATGAACCGGGGCCGCTTCGACAGGAAAGAGGGCACGGTCAGTTTTGACCGGGCCGCCAAGACCGGCAAGGTAGACATCAGCTTTGAGCCCGGCTCTGTCAACACCGGCACAGCCGCCTTCGACAAGCACCTGCAAAGCGCCGATTTCTTTGACGTTGCCCAGCATCCAAAAGCGCGGTTTGTGTCCGACAGATTTGTCTTCAACGGCGACCAGGTGGCTGAGGTACAAGGGCAGTTCACGCTGCTGGGCAAAACCCAGCCGCTCACGCTCAAGGCCAACCGGTTCAACTGCTTCGAGCACCCCCGGCTGAAGCGCGAGGTCTGTGGTGGGGATTTTGAAGCTGTGCTGGATCGCACTGCGTTCGGCATGGGCTATGGCGTGCCGGGCATACCGAAGGACGTGCGTCTGCTGGTGCAGGTGGAGGCGGTGAAGCAGTAACGCCCGGCGCCGTCTGGCTGTTCCTCCCGAGGGAAAGCCAGTGGCTTGGCGCAAGTGGCTCCACGGCATTTGCGCGTGGAAGGCACCCTCTTATGAATCGTCATCCCCTTGAGTGAAAGGCCCGCAGATGCGGGCCTTATTCATTGTCGGGTGGCGTGTTCCAGCCGCTCCAGAAAATGCAGCGCGTATTCCCGTGTGTCGCCACACATCTCCGCACTGGGTGACAGCGAGCGGCACACGGCTGGCCGCTCGGGCAGGCCAAACAGGCAGCAGCGCAGCGCGCCGTCGAGGTGGGGGCAGGGTATGCCAGCGGGCTTGCCATGAGGCAGGCCGGGCATGGCGCTGCTGATCGAGGGCGCGATGCAGCAGGCCGCACAGCCCGGGCGGCAGTTCATCGGACCGGTCAGATTTTCTGAAACTGCCGCGTCGCCCACAGCACCTGATCGACCACCGACTTGGCTTGGGTCCGTGCCGACTCCAGAGACAGCTGACCGTCGGGGTCGAAAGCCTCATGGGCCTTGGACAGGGCGAACTGCTTGGGTGCCACCCAGCATTGCAAATTGATGAGCAGCGGCGTGAGGTGGCTCAGGCTGCGCAGCCCACCCAGAGCGCCAGGCGAGGCGGCGAGCAGACCCACCACCTTGCCAGCGAATGGCTTGGTGCCACTGGCCCAGACCGGGTCGTCTTTAATGGGGCTGGAAACCCAGTCGATGGTGTTTTTCAACAGCGCGGTGTAGCTGCCGTTGTACTCGGGCGAGCAAATCAGCCAAGCTGGATGGGCGTAGAAAATCTCTTTCAGGCGCACCACGTCGCGCGGCGTGCCCTTGGCCTCTAGGTCGGCGTCGTAGATCGGCACATCAAAGTCGGCTAGCTCAATGTGGGTGACCTGGGCGCCGTCGGCTGTGGCCATGCTGGCCGCAGCGTTGGCCAGCTTGCGGTTCCAGGATTGGGCGCGGGTGCTGCCCGCGAAGACGAGGAGGGGAAGGGGCGTGTTCATGGAGGTATTGTCCGTCAGCGAGCTGCTGCTTTATTGGGCAGATCGAGGCAAAGGTGGGAGAATCTTGGGTTTTCCGCCTTCGGCGGCGATGTGGTGCTGCTGATGTTTCACGTGAAACAAACGACAGCGCTGCTGTGATGTGTTGGGCGCCGCAAGGCCGTCCTGGAGTGCTGTGATGTTGTATCCCCAAGAATTTGACGTGATCGTGGTGGGCGGTGGCCATGCCGGCACCGAGGCCGCGCTCGCCGCAGCGCGCATGGGTTGCACCACGCTCCTGCTCACCCACAACATCGAAACCCTGGGCCAGATGAGCTGCAACCCCAGCATCGGTGGCATCGGCAAGGGCCACCTGGTGAAAGAGGTGGACGCACTGGGTGGCGCCATGGCGCTGGCCACCGACGAGGGCGGTATCCAGTTCCGCATTTTGAACAGCTCCAAAGGCCCCGCCGTGCGCGCCACCCGCGCCCAGGCCGACCGCATTCTCTACAAGGCCGCCATTCGCCGCACGCTGGAGAACCAGCCCAACCTGTGGCTGTTCCAGCAGGCGGTGGATGATTTGATGGTGGAGGGCGAACGGGTGGTGGGTGCTGTCACGCAGATTGGCATTCGGTTTCGCAGCCGCACCGTGGTGTTGACCGCCGGTACGTTTCTGGACGGCAAGATCCATGTGGGCCTGAACAACCACGCCGCCGGCCGGGCCGGTGACCCGCCAGCCATCAGCCTGTCAGCCCGGCTCAAGGAACTGAAGCTGCCGCAGGGCCGGCTCAAGACCGGTACGCCACCGCGCCTCGATGGCCGCAGCATTGACTATTCCAAGTGCGCCGAGCAGCCTGGGGACGGCATGCCCGGCGGCATGAATGCCGATCAGCCAGTGCCGGTGTTCAGCTTCATGGGGCATGCCCACGGCGGTGCAGCGAGTCACCCACGTCAAGTGCCGTGCTGGATCACCCACACCAACGCGCGCACGCACGACATCATTCGCTCCGGTTTCGACCGCAGCCCCATGTTCACCGGCCAGATCGAAGGCGTGGGACCGCGCTACTGCCCGAGCGTGGAAGACAAGGTGAACCGCTTCGCCGACAAAGACAGCCACCAGATTTTCCTGGAGCCCGAGGGCCTTACCACCCACGAGGTATACCCCAACGGCATCTCGACCAGCCTGCCGTTTGATATTCAGCTCCAGCTGGTGCGCAGCATGGCAGGGCTGGAAAACGCGCACATCCTGCGCCCAGGCTACGCGATCGAATACGACTATTTCGACCCGCGCTCGCTCAAGAGCAGCTTCGAGACGAAGCAGATCGCCGGCCTGTTCTTTGCCGGGCAGATCAATGGCACCACCGGCTACGAGGAAGCGGCGGCGCAGGGCTTGTTTGCTGGCTTGAACGCGGCGCTGCAGGTGAAGGGCGAAGCGTCTTGGTTGCCTCGGCGTGACGAGGCCTATCTGGGTGTGCTGGTTGATGATCTGGTGACCCAGGGCGTGACCGAGCCCTACCGCATGTTCACCAGCCGCGCCGAGTTCCGGCTGCAGCTGCGAGAAGACAACGCCGACATGCGTCTGACCGAAACTGGGCGCCGCCTGGGCTTGGTATATGGCGCTCGGTGGGACGCCTTCAGTCGCAAGCGCGATGCGGTGGCACGCGAGACCGAGCGCCTCAAAGCCACCTGGGTGAATCCGCGCAACCTGCCCGCTGCCGAGAGCGAGCGGGTGCTGGGCAAGGCGATCGAGCATGAGCACAACCTGTTTGATCTGCTGCGCCGCCCTGGCGTGGGCTACGCCGCCTTGGTCGGCATGAACAGCGCGCAACACACGAGTCCAGACGTTTCACGTGAAACATTGGGCGATCTGCTGGCGCCGGTGGTGGAGCAGGTTGAAATTGCTGCCAAGTATTCTGGCTACATCGACCGGCAAAAAACCGAGGTGGAGCGCTCGGTGCATTTCGAAGGGTTCAAGCTGCCAGCCGACCTGGATTACCTGCAGGTGGCAGCGCTTTCGTTTGAGGCGCGGCAGAAACTGGCCAAGCACCGACCCGAAACCCTGGGTCAAGCCGCGCGCATCTCTGGCATCACCCCGGCCAGCATTTCGCTGTTGTTGATCCACCTGAAGAAGGACGGATTCAAGGGATTTGCCACGCTGGTGCCTGAGGCCCCAACGGTTTCGGTAGTGGCTTGATGCGCGAGCAACTGCAGGCTGGGCTTGACCCGCTCGGGCTGGCGCTGTCCTGCGGCCAGTTCGATCAGCTCCTGGCGTATCTGGATCTGCTGCAAAAGTGGAACCGCGTTTACAACCTCACCGCTGTGCGTGAGCCCACCGAGATGCTGACCCACCACCTGCTTGACAGCCTGGCGGCGGTCGCATCGCTAAGGCGCCACACGGGTGGCAAGGCGACCCGGCTGCTTGATGTGGGATCGGGCGGAGGTTTGCCGGGCGTGGTGATCGCTGTTACCTGTCCCGAAATTGCGGTGAGCTGTGTCGATACAGTGGGTAAAAAGGCCGCGTTCATTCAGCAAGCGGCAGCCACGCTGAAACTGCCCAACCTGCAAGGCATCCATGCCCGGGTGGAAACCTTGCGGCCAGACGAGGGCAATGGCTTCGATGTGGTCTGCGCGCGCGCATTTGCCTCCTTGCCCGACTTCACAGCTTGGTCGCGGTCTGCGCTCAAGCCTGGCGGCGTGTGGATGGCCATGAAGGGCAAGCGCCCGGCCGAAGAGATGGCTGCGCTGACGGATGACGTCGACATGTTTCACGTGGAACCTTTGGCAGTGCCGGGGCTAGATGCCGAACGTTGCATCGTCTGGCTTAGACCCCGCCAAGCTTGAAGCCGACAGCGGCGTGGCGCACCTCACGTAAACTCCCATCCCTCACCCAGAGGGAAATTCCATGTTCGGCATTGCAGATTACGGCGCTTTCGTGGCCGCCATCGTTCTGTTTCTGGCTATTCCCGGCCCAGGTAATTTGGCGCTGATCACTTCCACCAGCAAGGGCGGTGTTCGCGGTGGTTTGGCGGCCACGCTGGGTGTGATCGCTGGGGACCAGGTGCTGATCTGGCTGGCGGTGGCGGGTGTCGCTACCTTGCTCGCGACCTATCCGCCTGCCTTTTACGCGGTGCAATGGTTGGGCGCGGTCTACCTCGCTTGGCTGGGCTGGAAGCTGCTCACCGCCGAGCCTGGCGACGCACCCGTGCTCAACATTCGCCAGCGCCAGTACTTCCAGCAAGCGTTCGCCATCACCTTGCTGAATCCCAAGGCCATCGTGTTCTACATGGCCTTCTTTCCGCTGTTCGTCGACCCAGTGCGGCACCAAGGCCTCATCACCTTTGGCGCCATGGCAGCAACCGTGGCGGTGCTGACCTTGGTGCATGGCTTGGGCGCCACCTTGCTGACACATCTTCTCGCCGAGCGCTTGCGCGCCAACCCCCGAATCGGTCGGGTGTTGGAGAAGAGCGCAGGCGTGTTCCTGATTGGCTTTGGCATCAAGCTGGCCATTTCCAAATAATCCCAGAACACCAGATGGCCAAGATTTTTTGCATCGCGAACCAAAAGGGTGGGGTGGGCAAGACCACCACCACTGTCAACCTGGCGGCAAGCCTGGCCAAGATCGGCCAGCGCGTGCTGATGGTTGACCTCGACCCGCAGGGCAACGCCACCATGGGTTCGGGCGTGGACAAGCGCGCCATCGCGCTGTCGGTGTACGACG
>Ga0335395_10002385_pt1 | contig 11682 bp, 12 predicted proteins | sample MAT02_FD_205744 | JGI IMG/M metagenome (GOLD analysis project Ga0335395, IMG submission 205744) | Freshwater microbial communities from Lake Fryxell liftoff mats and glacier meltwater in Antarctica - MAT-02 (spades assembly) (version 2) ...
GCTATCAATATCAAAAACAGAGCGGTGGGTCAACCCGTTCTTAAAGCCAAGAGCCTCCTCAGCAGTAGCCGGATTGTCTTGGAAGCCCACACTATAATCGTTTCGATTTAGTGCTGGGAGTTGTCACTCTTCCAGAAGAAATCCTTGCCTCGCAAAACTGCCAATACTAACTCTATCTCTGACTTGGTGCCAGTCAATCTTAATGCTGCTGTAGTTGGTATGTTTGGCAGTCTAGTCATTATCTTCCCCCTCAAATTGATTGAGTAAATCTTGCAATTTCGCCTTACCTTCCGAGAATTTACGCCCTCCCATCTTGAGGATATTTTCAACAATCCAAGTGGGTGACTTACCCGCTTCCCTTGACTTACAAACTTCCAAGTATATAGGGTAATCGGGATGCTCGGAAGCGGAAGCGGTATCTTGTAAGTCGTTACTGTATATAGCTTCCAGTGCCTTTCGATTTTCTTCCACGTCAAGTCCAGGGCTTGCCAAAATAAGTTCGGCTTCCTGCTGTCTTTGCTGTTGACTCACATAAACCGACACGCCAATTTCGTCCACAACATCCGCCTTTATCGCCCTGGTTTTGAGTTCATCAATCTCGCTTTCCTCTGCCAATTTACGGGCAATATTCCCGGCGGACACTGCACAGGCAACAGCGGCACCAAGGCTCAAACCCTGCATAGATTTGTGCCAGCCAACTTTTTTGTCGAGCGCGGTAAGCGGGGCTAACCATAAAGTCAGAGCGGCGCCGCTAAGCACAAACATTTTTAGCTGCATAGAAACACCCCCGCGCCAATAATTGCCATAGCTAAGCCAGCAAGCAAGAAAGCTTGCAAATTAGCTACAGGAATCTTGAGCCAACCACTGACAGAAAAATCTAGGAGCCAGCACAGACCCCAAGCAATAAATGCTGCTGCTGTCAAAAATGCGATCGCCCTAAACGACATTGGATGCAAACTCGCTATCCATCCCAGTAGGGAGGAAGCGATGCACCCGGCAACAAAATAGTTAACCAGATACATCGCTTTCATCAGCCGTTACCCCCAGTCAGTCTGGCTTTGATAGCGTCGATGCGGGTGCGAGCATCGTTGTCTGCCTTGTCAATTCCGAGCCCCAGTCGAGCGTAACCCGGTCGCATCCCGTGCAGTTTTTTTGCCAAACCAGCGTCAGCGCGCTTCTTGCCTAGCTCGTTTTCAGCCACCGCTCCCTCATATTTACGGTGCTCTTTATGCACAGTCTTGTCGGCCGCTTCAATCTTAGTCAAAGCTTTGTAAGCGCGTTTTGATTGCCTCGCACCGTCGGTTTTTTCCTTTGCGAGTTCTTTCAGTTTGTCTGCCTGTTCCCGGTCAAAGTAGCGCGGGTCAGGCACTACGGGAGCTGATCGGATGCTGGAAAAGTTACCGGGAGTGTTTGGGGTAATTACTCCCGCGTCGGTTTGTGCCAGCACTTTTGATTTATCGATCGCGTGTCCGCCGTCGTTGCTAGTTGTCAGATTGCCGGCAGACTTACCGCCGCCGAATAGTCGCAGTTGTAAGCTCATAATTTTGTCCCGATTTGAATGTTGATGCGGACTGGGGAAGGAAATAGATTGAGAGGATTGATTTGTCGCCACATAGACATTGCCAGCACAAACACTCCCGCCGATGCGAGCACGAGTGCGATGAGTTGAGAAAAGTCAACCCAGTCTAAAAAGTTGGTGGAAGTCTGGCGGGTAAAGTTGCAAACAGGAAACGAACCGTCGTTAGTCCAGTTCAGTGTGTCTACACTGTCTACATCAGATGTATCAACGGTTTTAGGCGTTGTGTCTACAATGTCTAGCGGTGTGTCTAGCATTGTGTCTAGCGATTCATTATCAACTAGGTACAGCTCTAGCAGCGCTTCCCATGTAGCAGTTTTAGAAAGTTTCCCAAACTGTTTTGCATCTTCGTTTGTGAAGCCCTTGTCAAAAGCGATCGCCCGTAATTTATCAATCCGACGGCAACTGATGGCGGGTTTAGTCATGGCTAATACCCGCCTCAAACGTAAAGAGTTGCGATCGTCCCATAGGACAATCGGCTGAAAATGTCATAATTATTAAGCTCCAAACGTTGTTGTTGAACGGCTTGGGGAAGTCGTGGTTAGTGGGGTGTGCCAACACCGCATTACCGCGCATCAATCTTCCTTAAAACTGACAATAACACAATTCCACAGATGTCAATAGGTACGACCGTAAAGTTTTACAACGCATTTATTGACGAGCAAATCAACATACTAACAGCATCACAACGGACGCAGATGCTCCAAAATTTTACCATCTAAATACTTAGAATTAATCTCTTTCTCCGACGTATCGCACCACCGCGCCACAACAGCGCACGGCACACCTTTGGCAACTTGTTCGCTGATAAAAGTATCCCGACAAGAATATGGGGTAGTCCTTTTATAGTCCTGTTCTTGGTGGCGTATCCCGTCAGTAATCGGGTCAACCAACTTATCCCAAACTTGCTTGCAGAAATTGTTGTAATTAATAGCACCCCCTTTAATAGGAGACGGAAACACCAGCCGACTGCTATCAGGCAAAGATTTAGGCTTGAGGCTTGTCAGCAAACTGGTTAGCTCTTGATTGCAGAAAAACTTCCTTTGCTTATTGTTCTTGCTACCCACAACCCTTGTCTCTACACCGCCCGGATGCTGAATGCTACCGTTGAACACAATGTGAAAAAAGTCTGACGCAACATCAGACCATCTCAACCCGATCGCCTCGGATGGGCGACACCCAGTTAAAAACCAAAAGTTTACTAATGGATAGTAAAAACAAAGCTTTTGACCCGCGTATCCCCTACCGTTCCAAGTTCCACCGTGAGACTTAAAAGCCTCTAATACTAGCTGTTTTTCTACCGCAGAAAAAGCATTAGGCTCTGGGTTTGCTTCCCAGTTGTGTTTAGGTAACTCAGCAGCCATCCCCTCAAACGGCGAAATAGCAATGCCTTTGATAGCCTTAAACTTAATCCCCCATTTAACCGCAGCATTCAAATGGGTAATAATCCGTTTAGACATACTGCTAGTGGTGTTGTCTAGCAGCCACTGGCGTACCTGCAAAGCATTCTCTTCCGACACTGCTTGATAAGGACAGCGGTCAACGTAACTCTGGATGCCCGTGACCAAGTAATTAAAAGTCGTTTCCTTGACTGTGGGTTTTTTGTACTGCAAATATTTGACAAACAACTGGGAGAAAGTTATTTCCGGTTGGGGTTTGATGGTTTCGATGACAGTCAAGTGAGTCTGCGGTTTGTACTTGCTGAGTGTCGGGTCAAACCGCTCAAACTTGATATCGGATTCAATTAGCTGTGCTTTGGCCTCTGCCAGTTTCCAGTTTTCGGCAGTATCGGGCATCCCCAAAGATAAGTATTTTTGCTCTCCCCCATACAAATGTCTTGGCAGTTGCAGTCGCAGTCGCCCCTCGCGAGTCGCCACCACAACCGAACCGTGAGAAGCTTTGCCACCAGATTCAGGAATTTTAGCCATGTACTTTTACTCAAACTCGACCAACCAATTTTATCAGATTGACTACGGAATGACTACGGTAACACCAAAGCTAAAAGCGAATATTTTGACAACCTTTGCTGTGCAAAGCTTTGCCGTGTTTCTGTTCGCAGCCTTCCAAGCTAACTATGCGGGTTCGATTCCCGCTGCCCGCTTACCAAGATATGAACCTCAAACCAACCCAAAATCAACGGTTTGAGGTTTTTTATTGCTTAAATTACAAGGCATTAGGGCGTTGAGGTGAGTATCAACTGAGTATCATCGGCCGTTTGGGGAATGTCTCGCAATACGGTTCTGACTTGCTTGGCCGCATCTGATACGATTTTTCTCAAGATATGCTATAGATGAAGTCTGAGCCACCCCTTACTCGCGGGGGGGTTGGGGGGGTAATATCTAGCGCTACTTTATGAAATTGGTATGATGTCATGTCCGATCGATTAGACTAACAAAAACCGATCGCGCGTGCATCTTGGACTCCGCAAGCCAAGAACGGACTAAAGTCCGCACTACGAAACGATCGCGCGTGCATCCTAGAGTCCGCAACCCAAGAACGGACTAAAGTCCGCACTACGAACCAATCTTGTCGTTGTCAATCGATCGTACAGGGTATGAGTTTCTCAACAACAGCTATACAGCGCTTGCTAAGCGCACCCTAAAACGGACTGTTCGCCATTAAATATCGTCATCATCTTGACCTTGCACCCCCTGAAGAATCCGCGATAACTCACTCTTCTCATTAATCACAATCCGAGTCGGAGAACCGCTGATCACCCGTTCGTAGCCACGGAACGAATCTTTAATTTGCGGCCCCCGTTCAGTAATCGTATATTCCCGAATCCCTTTGTCGTGCCACGAACCGCGCATCTTAAACACATTAATTGCCCGCGACATTTCCCCGCGAATTTCTACATACTGAAGCATGATAATCGTGTCAGTAATCGTAGAAATATGGGAGTCAGTAATCGAATGAGAACCCATAAACTGATCGCTGGTATTTGTAAAAAAGCCGGTGATTTCTTCCTGCTTCGCAAAACCTGTTACCCCAATCACAAATTGCCTAAAAGCATTATTGCTGACACCCCTAGCTAAGGCCGACAGCGAGTCAATAGCAATTCGAGAAGGTTTGAATTCCGCAATTTCTGATTTAATCGTCTGCAAGTGGTCTTCCAAACCCGCAGATTCCGGGTAAGTACACAGCAGTTTCAGCAGTCCTTTCTGTTCCATTTCTTCAAAATCAATGCCCCAAGAATAAGCATTTCGGAACAACTGAGCCCGCGATTCTTCATAGGCAAACAGCAGCGCCCGATTGCCGTTCATGCAAGAATTTTGTAAGAACTTGCTTACCAACAGGGTTTTGCCAGTTCCCGTCGCACCCGTAGCCAAAATAATCGAGTCTTTAAAGAAACCGCCGCCGCACATCTCGTCGAGAGTTTTATCGCCCGAAGAAACCCGCACGTTAGAAGACTTTTGAGTTAATCGCATCGCTCCCAAGGGGAAAATATTAATGCCGTCATTAGTCATAGTAAAAGGATATTCGCCTTTCATGTGAGTTGTACCGCGCAACTTCAAAATTTCCATTGTGCGGCGGCGGCGTTCCCCTTCTAAAACGTTGCGAACAATTACTACATTATCCGATACAAATTCTTCCACTCCAAACCGCGCCACTGGGCCGTATTCTTCCAGTCGTTCGGTAGTCATAACTGTAGTTGCACCTACTTGTTTGAGGCGCGCAACTAAACGAAAAATTTCTCGGCGCACTACCGATGCAGCGTCGTACTGCTGAAATACTGCTGTCACTGAATCTATAGAAACGCGCTTGGCTTTGTACTTGCGAATGGCGTACTGAATCCGCTCGATTAAGGCTGATAAATCAAAATTTCCCACGATATCCTGACCTTCGGGGTCGGGGGAAGCGTCCAAAATAAATAGCTTACCTTCATCGATTAATTTTGCCAAATCCCAACCGAAACTGCACGCATTTTTAATAATATCGGTCGGTGATTCTTCAAAAGTTACGAGGACTCCCGGTTCGTCAAAATGCGTGATTCCGTTATAGATAAATTGTACGGCGAATAAAGTTTTTCCTGTTCCTGATGTGCCGCTGACTAGGGTGGTTCTTCCGACTGGCATTCCGCCGTGACTGATGTCGTCGAAACCTTCAATCATCGTGCGAATTTTTTCAACTCCTGCAGTTACAATTTTTTCTGGTTGCACTGTTTGAATAATTTCATTCATATCGATTTTTGTGAATTCTCAGGATTATTTAGTTGTGACTCATTAATTTTTATAGTGCTGTCCGCGCTCGCACGGGCTTATATAACCCGTGCGAACGGGGACAGCCCTATAACAAAAAAAATGCTTTTTACAAAAATGAGATGCTCCCATAACTAATAACTAATGACTGCTGACTAATGACTTTCACCCGATCATTATGAGTTCAGGTCTTCTTCGCGGAGTTCTTCATAGAGCAAATCTAATCCTATCAGAACTTTCTCGCGATCGGACAAATCGCCAATAATTTTTCGCACCGGGGGCGGCAGGATTTTCGCCAGAGTCGGGGTTGCCAAAATTTTGTCCTCTTCTGCTAGTTGAGGATTTTTGAGAACGTCTATGACTTTCAGGGCGTATACTCCTTGAAATTCTTGTTCTAGGATGTCCTTTAGGGTTTTCAAAGCTCGCACTGAGTTGGGAGTATTTCCAGCAACGTAGAGCTTGAGAACGTAGGTTTTTTTGAGAGGACTCATGAACTTTTGTAGATGTTGAGTATGAGTTGTCAGATGTTAGTTGTAGTTGTTATTTGTCTTAAATCTGCTGTTCTTTGTTATTTTATAATAATTGCTGCTTTCCGATCGCCCGATCGAACGTCTTCTCCTTTCTGTTTTGGTAAACTCTAGCTTCTGCTTTCTTCCTTCTACTCTCTAGGTTGAGATGTCTCTTTGGGAATCGATCGCCTGTACATCTCGCACAGATGAGCGATCGCGTCAATCAGAGTCAAGCGGTAATCGAGCAATATTTCCTCGTTGCGCCCTTCTAATTTTAGCTGTTTAGCAAACTCCTCCATCAACTCCATATGAATTTCTACAAGTTGAGTCACGGGAACGTCAGCAAAAAAAGCCAAATTGACAAATTCATCTATTTGATTGTTGACTGCAGTATCTTCAGCAAAATAATGCAAAACGATCTCGCGATAACTTGACTTGAGTTGCTCCAAGAACTTTTGCTTGTCTGACTCAGAAAGATTTCGTAAAAAAATCTGGGAATTTCTTTTATAATACACACCTAAGTATCCTAATCGCTCCCGTAATTTTTCCGCAAGTCGGCGCTGCTGTCGGCTTAGTAAACTTTGAGCAGTCAATAGGGTTGTCGGATCGACTTTTGCGGATCGATCGTTGACAGGAACTACAGTTGAAAGTTTGAGAAATTGCCCGATCGCCCGATCGATAGCTGCAACTATTTCGCTCGATCGGGCGATCGGCAGTTGCACCTCCGCAGGGTGGTAAAAAAAAGTACAACTTTGCTGTTGATTTTTGTCGGCGTTACTGGGCTCTGTCTCAAAATTATCTGAAGGTGATGCTTCGGGTATTTCATCCTCCCCCGGCTGGGGCGAAAAAATCACAGCAGGCAAAAAGAGCGATCGTTCTTGCAGCTTGCTGAGGAGTTTGCGCCGCTCTCCATCTACATCAACAACCAAACAATCGAGGTGGTAACTGTGCTTCAGGAATCCCAAAAACTCCACCGCCGACTTGATGTGGGTTAAAGCATAGCGATCGCCCCTCAAAAGCTCGATCGCCGAGCCTGCGAGTTCCTCAGATCGGACAAAAATACCGATCGACAGTTGAGGAAGCAAAGCCGTAGGTGAAACACCCAAATTGCCCGAAAGTGCTGGATCGCTCAGAGTTGATATCTCCTTTACAAAAGACTTAACAGTTGAAAATTTATCGAAAATCTCACGAACTATCAATACTTTCAGCCATTTAGCAAGCATTTTCTAGGAACGGTTTAGCAAAACACCGTTTTTAGCTAGACAGACGGGAATCCCCATACTATACCGATCGAAGGTTAGTGTGGGATGAAAGGCGTGGTGAGATTAGGATTCCACACGCTTACAACCTCCCACGCTCAGGGCGTTGAGGCGTGAGCGTGTGGATGACGAGACGAACGACTCTTTATTGTTTTGAAAAAAATCCCCCACTAAAGCAAATATAATGAGGGAATTCTTTTTTGAACTAAATAAAGTTCAACTCCTTACGGAGTGGTGTTCTTTGCCAATGTTGTTCCAGGTTTGATGCTAACCACACTTGGACGCTGCCAGTAGAAATGTTTAATGATTAACCGCAGTGTTTGGGACTAGAACGCGGCTGCCAAACCTACATCCCAAAGTGCCTATATATTCTGGAGTAACGTAGTAATCCTGGCTTAACGAATTACTGAGGCTATTGACACGCTCCTTAATTTCTTAAGAAGCCCGCACGCTCAACGGTATTCCGTTCAGTGCGTGGAGTTGTCACGTGCCTTCAGACCTTACTGCGACTGACTTGCTACTTACAGTTTCCCTTAGTTGCTACCGCTATGCAAGCAAACTCATATATAAAAAGCTAGAGTTTGGTTACTTGGCGCAAAAAAACCGCTGGCTTTGTGTCACGAACCGGCAATCTAGGTCAAGCGCTATTCGCTCTCATCTTGATTTTGTTTTTATGCCGCTAAATTAGGTAGGGCTGATTCAAACCCCTAAAATAATCTGTGTTTGGCATTTGAGCGTCCCCGATCGCGTATTTTACGCAGGAGCGAGCGGGGACGCTCGCACTATAAATGCAAAACTGAGATTCTCCCACAATAACTAGCAATAAATCCCCGAATTATTCCGCTCCAAAAACGTCAATTGATTTGATATTTTCCATTTTTAAATTGGAAATTTACTTGCTGCTAGGTGCATCACCGGAGCTAGAATTTGGGTATAAAATTTTGTTTTTTCCACGACGGTATTAGGTGGCACGGTATCGGTTTTTGGGTGGATAAAAAAGCTAAAAAAAACAGGTTGATGAAAGAAGAAGAAGAAGAAGCGGCAGTTTAAACCGCTTCTTTTCTGACCAAACCCATGCTAGGAGTCGGTTGAAGATAATTTATCCGACAATACGGTTTACTTAAGACGATCCAGGCGGTAAAAAACCATGAAAAATAGATACTGCGATTGCTTCGTTCCTCGCAATGACAATCTTAAGTGAACCGTATTGATTTATGCGAATCTTTGGCGCAAAATGAATTCTGCTACGCTCAAATCAACGGGCGTTGTCACCTTCAAATTCGTCTCTTCCCCCTCAACAATTCGGACTTCTAAACCGCATTTTTCAAACAAAGCCGCATCGTCTGTAACTTCCCAACCCTTTTGTCGCCCTTGTTCGTGACACTGCTTTAATAATTTCACTTCAAATCCTTGGGGAGTCTGGGCCGCCCACAAATTGCTTCTGTCCGGCGTGTCTCGCACAATCCTAGACTCGTCCACCACCTTAATGGTATCCTTGACAGGGACGGCGACAATCAAGCCCGGACAGCCCAACAGAGCCTCTGCCGCTCGATCGAACAATTCAGGAGTTGCCAAACACCTAGCCCCGTCGTGAATCAAGACTCGATCGGCATTTGGTGGCAAAGCCTGCAAACCGTTGTAAACTGACTCTTGCCTGGTAGCCCCTCCTAAAATCAATTCCACAGGCTTCACCAAAGCTAAATCGGCCAGAATTGCCTTAAAATCTGGAAAATCGTCAGGCTGTCCCATGATGCCGATCCAGCTAATCTGCCGCGAAGCTTCAGCAGCAGCCAAAGTCCAACTCAGCAAAGGTTTAGAGAACAAATTCAGCAGCAGTTTGTTCCGCTGACTCCCCATCCGCCGCCCCGAACCGGCCGCCGCAATCAATAAGTGCATTAACTAACCCTTCTTTACCAACTAGGTATATATTAAAAGCGTCCTGTACTTTTGGGTCAGTTGTTTAGCTGTCAGCCAGTAGCTTTTAAAGTCTAAAAATACTATAAGCTGATAGTGGAAGACCGATCGCTGAGAGCTACCTCGATAGATAATAGCCCGATCGTTTATGATGCGAATACTAGCACTTGTCCCTGGCGGGATTGGCGACCAAATTTTATTTTTCCCCACCCTTGACGACCTCAAGCAGTCTTATCCAGACTCTCAGATTGATGTCATCGTGGAACCGAGGGCAAAGGGCGCTTACCGAGTCTGCAAGTCCGTCAAAGAAGTCTTGACGTACAATTTCAAAGACCGCAACGCTATGGCAGATTTGGGCAATTTACTGGGCGTAATTCGCGATCGCGAATACGAAGCAGTTGTTTCCCTCGGCCAGCGGTGGACTGTAGGACTTCTGCTGTGGCTGACCGGCATTCCGAAGAGAGTTGGCTATTTAGGAACCAACGGCGCTCGATTTCTCACCGATGGCGTACCCCTAAAAACTGACCAGTACGCTGCCTCAATGTACCACGATTTGCTGCAAGGATTCAACATTGAAAATCCTTGTCCGCCCCTGGCAATTAATGTACCAAAACAGGACATTCAGTGGGCAGAAGCCGAACAACAGCGATTAGGCGTAAAAGAAAGCGGTTACATTCTGATTCACGGCGGTTCCAGTCAGCTAGCCCTGTCTAAAGGTATTGACAAAATTTACCCTACAGACAACTGGAGACAAATCATCGAAGACTGTCAGCAACGGCAGCCTAATTTGCCGGTTGTTGTTGTCAAAGGCCCCGAAGATGAAGCCTACGTGAACAAGTTAGTCGAACTTTGTCCGAAGGTAAAAGTTATCTCGCCCGATGATGTCGGCAAATTAGCGGCCACCATTGCTGCTGCTAATTTGATGATGTGTACCGACAGTGCGCCGATGCACCTAGCTGTAGCGGTTCAAACTTATACAATAGCTTTGTTCGGCCCGACTGAACCTGCAAAATTGCTGCCACCGGGCGATCGATTTTTGGGCATTAAATCTCCTACGGGTAAAATGGCTGACATTTCTCCTCAAGAGGTTTTGAAGAAGGTTTGGGGCGGCTAGCTTTGTTTGAGAAGAGGGCGGGTTTTGTTTAAGAAGAGGGCGGGTTTTGTACAGAAATTATCTGTTATCTGCAATATTTTCGGGCTAAACCCGCCCCTACAATCTAATTATATAAACTTTAGATTATGCCCGATTAAGTAGGTAATCGCCACAAAAATATAGTATGTTGTATGGGCGGGTTTAGCTAAAAATCTCTGAAATAAACCAGTTGATAAGTGCAAAACCCGCCCTCCTCCCTACTACAAGGGGCGGGTTTTGCCAGCAATCTCAACCAACGGCAGATAATCTCAATACAAAACCCGCCCAACGCAGCAAATTATCAATTGTAATTCTATGAAACGAGCAGTATTTCTCGATCGCGATGGCGTTCTCAACATCGAAGCAGGCTACATCTACAAAGTAGAAGATTTGCATTTAATCCCAGGAATAGCTAAAGCTGTACGCCGTTTAAATGACCAAAAAATATTTTGCTGTCTGGTTTCCAATCAATCCGGCCCCGCCAGAGGTTATTATCCAGTCAGCCACGTTGAAGCTTTGCACAAACGCCTGTGTTTGTTATTAAAAAATGAAGCCGGAGCCAGCTTAGATGCTCTTTATTACTGCCCTTATTTGAGCGAAGCCGAAGGCGGAACTAACCCAGAATTCACACGATATACTACTTGGCGAAAACCGAATACGGGAATGTTGGTAGCCGCCGCTTGGGAACACAATTTGGATTTACCGAAGAGTTTTATGGTGGGAGACAAAGCGACTGATGTTGATATGGCTCACAATGCCGGTTGTACTGGTATTTTAGTGCAGACTGGTTACGGCGAAAGCGTGTTGAGCGGCGAGTATCAGCACCATACTAAACCGGATTTTATTGCAGCCAATTTATCGGTGGCGGTTGAGTGGATTTTGCATCACTTTGATGATTAGATAAGTCTTATCTATGACTTTTTGAGGAAAGAGCTACATAGGGAAGCACGACTGTAAAGGTAGTACCAAGGGACTTGCGGACAAATAAAATACCAGTCATAATGGGATAATCGTGATATCCCATTTTGGTAAAGTTTCAGAACGTTGCCATGAGGGCAAATACTGTTTTAACTCATGAGGTAAGACTTTTACG
>Ga0335395_10002386_pt1 | contig 11680 bp, 5 predicted proteins | sample MAT02_FD_205744 | JGI IMG/M metagenome (GOLD analysis project Ga0335395, IMG submission 205744) | Freshwater microbial communities from Lake Fryxell liftoff mats and glacier meltwater in Antarctica - MAT-02 (spades assembly) (version 2) ...
TTCGTACTCACGCTCTCGGCCATTTCCGGTCGCTGGTGGGAGGCAGCTTGCTGGCATCTCACCTGGCCATGCACGTGCAGTCGGTGACCAAGTTGTAGCCACTAAAAGGTAGGGCACTTGAAGGAGGCCCCCACAGGCAGACGCCCGACATCTGGCCGGGGACGTTAGGCAGAAATAGTGCGTTTGAAAAGCCTATCCTCTCAAACCCCAGCGCGTGGTGGACACCACTGCCGCTGGCGACGTCTTTCACGGCGCCCTAGGCTGCGCCCGAGCCGAAGGTGCGGCAGACCTGCAAGCACTGCAGTTTGCTGCTGCTGCAGCAGCACTGAAGTGCCAACGCGGACCGGGTGTACAAGGTGCACCCGCAAGGCCCGAAGTGCTGCAGATGCTGGCCCAGCAAACCTGAACAAGCGGCTCCATCAGCAACGCTGCAATGGACCGGTGCAGAACGCAACGAGCTTCAACGAAATCCAGTAAATGTCGGTCAACACCCAGGGAACCCCCGCCACGACCCCGACCGTACTGCCTTCCCCTTGCAGCGTTGGGGCACCTCTTGGGACAACACATGGGGCCTACGCCGGCTTGCCGCTAACGCTGGAAGATCACCCGCTTCAACGACACACCGGATGGCCTCCGCTCGCATCTAATCAAAGCCAGGAGCGTGGCCCAGATCAGCCAGCTGGACGCCGATGACGTCAAGCTGCTGAGCTGGTAACGGCCCTATGCAGGTGAAGCGGCGCTAGCTCATCAACAAGCGTTGATGCATTCATTAGGACAGGCTTGCCGTGCAGACAACATCCCTTTCATCTTTGAGTTGCTGATCTACCCCGTTGCCGAAAGCAGCGTTGCAGGCAACAGTTACGAGAAAGGCGGCAACAAACAAGCCCAGTGGATCATCGACGGCGGGCGGGGCGGTCGCTGAACACTGAGCTGGACTTTGTCGAAATGCCAAGCCACTGAGCGTGGCTCAGTCTGAGGCTGAATCAGGCGCCCACCGAGTTCCAGCAGTACGCCCAGGCGGTGAAGACAGACTCGCTGCCAATCCTCTGTGCACAACGTGCTGGTCGCGGTAGTGGCGCTGGAATTCAGCCGGGACGCGCGGCAATGCCACACCATCGACCCAACTCAGACCGCGGCCAAAGGCTTCAATGGCTTGGGTCTCCTGGCCAGTGGCACGAAAGGCTTCGCCGACGATGGACCAGACCTCGGGTGGATACAAGACAAATACAGGTCGACTGGCAAAGTATTCAGAAATCGCCTGCGCATGCCAGTTTGCCCTCTCCCGTTCTCCACACGCCAGCCACGCTTTGCAAGCCATCACGCGCAATGGCCAAGTGGTGAGCGCCAAGCCGATTTCTTCGCTGGCGCTGGCTTGTGCCTCGGCCAATTCGGCGGCTTGCCGTGCAGGTAGCCAGCGCGTCCTCTCCGCATGGACCACAAAGCGGCCGTAGACGCCGCCCTCTTCCATAGCCGCCTCGAGCGCCCGCTCTAACCAGGCTTCAGCCTGCTGCTTTTGCCCTTGCGAACGGGCCAGCCGAGCGCGAGCCAGCCCGTCACCCCTTCGGATGGTGGGTGATGCGTGCTTGCCAAGCGCCCGCAATGCTTGTGCAGCCAAGTCGTACTGAGCCAACCACATATACGTGTCTGCCAGGTCAGCGTCTGCGGTCGCAACCACTTCGATCTGCGACGGATCAGGATAGTCGCCACGCAACTCTTGAAGCATGGTCAGGGCTTGGTCGAAGTCACCCAGCTCTTTATAGGTGCGTGCCAGGATAGATCGACTGACCGGAGAAGCAAAGGTGCTCAATTGCATCTGTTGTGCAATCCGCATCGCTTCTTCGTAAGCCCGCGCTGCGGCCGCGATATCACCGTCGTAGGCCAGCACCCATGCCATGTGCATCTGAGACTCTTGCTGGAGCGCGATGTCGCCTTGGATCGTGGCAAATTCCAGGGCCGCCATGAACACCGCGCGGGCTTGTGCAAAACGATTGCACGACATCAGCGCACACCCAAAGTCGGCCAACGCCCAGGGGCCCAGCGGGTTGCCTTGGGCATGCAGCGCATGTGCCATCGGGACAGCTGCAGCGAGTCGGGACAGTGCGTCGGTGTGCTTGCCCATTCGCGCTAGCGCTCTGATCTCGATCCGCTCCAGCGCCAATGCTCTTTCAGCGCCCAACGCTGCGCCAGCCATTGCGCGTGCATTTGACGTGGCGACCAGTATTCGGTCATCACTGAAGTTCTCGATCAACACTGCCGCTTCTGCTGCCAGCGCCTGGATCCGCTCATCCAGCGTGCTGGCCAGTTGCACCAGCTCTTCGACAGCCTGCAATTGCACGGACAGGGCAGCGAACTGCCGCAGCGCTTGCAGCCTATGCAGGGCTGCGCCAAACGCACCACGGGTGTCACCCGCCAAACTGAAGCACTGACTTGCTCTTGCCGCCAACTTTGCCTGCAACGAAGGATCACAAGCCCTGCCTGCGATTCGGGCGGCGACTTGGTATTGATCTGCAGCAAGCGACCACATCATCGCGGCATCAGCGTGATGTGCAACACGGGCCGCAGGCATGCCTTGGGCCTGACCGATTCGCGCCAAATCGGTGTGCACTGCTTGGCGGATGGGCGTTGGCACGCTGCGCTCGCAGGCCTCTCTGACCAAGTCGTGCACGAAGCCGCCTTGGCTCACCACTTGAGCTTGTTCAAGCGCATGCCACGCATCGGCCAGCGCCAGTGGCGCACATTTGAGCACTTCAGCAGCAAGGCCGATGCTGAAGTCGGAGCCGGCCAACGCCACCACCTGTGCGAGCTGTCTGGCATCAGGGCCCAGAGATGCGATGCGCTGATCCAACAACCGACTGACCCGGTCTGGCACGGGCCAAGTGCCAGACGCTATCGTTGCAGCCAGAGAACTAGAGGGCTGCAGGGTAGCGCGCAGCGTCTCGAGTAAGAACATGGGGTTGCCGTCGCAGTGACGACACAGTGAAGCCGCAGCCAACACCGGGTCCAAGCCCGGCAGCTGCAAGCTGAGCAGTAACTCTTGTACGGCTGCTTGGTCAATACCTGTCAAGGCAATCTGTTGCGCGTGCTTGAGGCCCGGGCCGGCCAGCCAGTCACGTAGCGGGGCACTCAGCTCGCCGGTTCTGCAGGCCAGCAGCCAACAAATGTCCAGCCCACTGCCAGCAACCGCCAACAAGGTCTCGATCGATAGCGCATCGGCATATTGCAGGTCATCCACCGCCAAGGTGCGCAGGCCGGCTTCAGCGCTCTGGGAGACCGCAGCCTGACAAGCCTTGCGCAGACGGTGGCGCCGTTGAATTGGCGAATCATCGCTCAGAACCTCGAGCAAGGCTTGCGTGGCGGGCGCGCCTGGCAGCGCTTCGGCCAAACGCATCAGCAGTGCTTCTGGCACATCGTGATCACCTGGCATTGCAGGCACCACGATGCCCGCAGGGCGCACGCACAATTCTTGAATCAACCGGCTCTTGCCCTGACCCGCCGGGCCCGTCAAGACCACCAGCCGCCCCAAGGACCAAGCTGCGAGCACGGCCTGCGCGACTTCATGCCTGCCGACCGTCACGGGCGGCCGCAACAAGGCTGGCGCCACCGGTGCGCGAGACCAACCGAGGGGCTGCGTCAAGCGCTGCACCTCGACAAGCAAATGCTCGGTCTCGACCGACGGGCGTAGTTCAACCAGCCGCCACAGGTTTTGCTGGCAGTTTGTGTAAGCGGCCAGGGCGGCGCCTCGGTCGCCACGCTGGTAATGCAGCCGCATCAGCCGGCGGTGCGCGTGCTCGGCCAAAGGATTCTCCACCGCCAACCGTTCAGCGTAAGGCAGCGCAGCAGCAATGCGGCCAGCCTCGGCATGAGCCTCTGCCAAGTCGGCCAATTGCTGCCGCCTTTGGTTGTCTATGCGTGACCGCACAGCCATCAACCAATCGGCGAGTTCACCCCGATCGTCGCACTGCACACCATCGAGCAAGCGGCCTAGCCCGTGCCCAGGGTCTCGCCTCAAACCATCGTCGAAGTGCTGCAGATCGTGCGCCACGCCGTCAACCAAACGAATGACCTCGTCGCCTTCAATGACAGGCTGACCGAGCAGTTGCTTCAAACGATGGATGCGTTGACGCAGGCTGAGTGAGGCACGTTTGGGGGAGCTGTCGGGCCACAAGCGCTCAGCAGTTGCCACGCGATTGGCAGGCCCATCCATGGCCAGGATCAGCAACAACAAAGCATCGGCGCCGCTGAAGTAGCCAGAAGCCTCGTCGCCTCGGTTCCAGCCGGGCACACCCAGAAAGCGCAGTCGCACGGCACTCGCCCGCGCAGCGCTAGACCCGAGGGCAATCTTCTTTTTCATTCAAAAAAAGACACCACAAGCATTGGGCGATTCGGTAACGCTTGAGTAACACCTGCCTCGTACCATTTTTTACAAACCTAAATCAGGAGGTCAATCGAGATGTCGGCATACCTTGGGTCAAACCCACGCAAGCGGCCTGGTGCAACTCAAGCTCTGGATGCGATCGACGACACAGTCATACCAATTGGAAGGGTAGCGCAGTTCGAGAAGATTTCCAGACAAGCCGGATCGATGTGCGCCGGACAGAATTCGGTGCCCCATAGGTGGCAAGCCAGCGCTGCCATGACAGGGCCCGTCTTCAACCGCCTTGTTTGCTCGCTCAACTGGATCGGACCCGCCATGACTACGAACAAGAAGACATCCGTATGGGCACGAACTCTTCTGGCAACGGCCCTGAGCAGCTGCGCTGTCCTACTGCCCACGTCGGCCATGGCGGCGACTTGGCTAGGAGGCAACGGGAGCTGGTCGACCGCAGCGCTCTGGAGCACGGGCGTGGCGCCAGATGGTGCAACGGTGGATGTGTTCATCGACGGCGGCAACGCACTGTTGTCCTCGGTTTTGCTGGCTGGGACCCCTCGAACTGTTGGCAGACTGAGCATCGATACGGGAGACACGCTGACGATTGCCGACGGCATGACTCTGACGCTGGTTGGGGGGCTGCTCACCAACAACGGCAGCTTCATGATCGCCAGCACTGGCAACAACACACGGTGGGTGTTGGGTGCGGACACCCTGCTCACCGGCAGTGGGGCAACTGTGCTGGGCAACAGCCCCAACAACCACATCACGGGCTCACACACGCTGACGATTGCCAACGGCCATACGCTCAACGGCGGTGGACAGGTTGGCTCCAGCACCTTTGGACCACTCGATCAGCTGGTCAACCAGGGCACCTTACGGGCCGATGCCAGCACCGGCATGAGCGTGTCTGCAACCACCTTTGACAACAGCCAAGGAGTGGTGCAGGTTGCCGACGGCTCATTCTTGACGATGCAAAACGGCACGCTGTCGGGTGGCACCATCAACGGCGTCGGCTCAGCCTATCTCGAAGGTGGCATCTACAGCAACACCACGCTGACCGGGACCTTGAAAGTGAACGACGGCGGCGTCATCAACGTCGCTGGCACTCTGACCAACAACGGCAACTTCACGATAGCCAGCACCGGCAACAACACCCGCTTGGTGCTGGCAGCAGACACCACACTGTCTGGCGTTGGGGCAACGGTCCTGGGCAACAGCCCCAACAACCACGTCACGGGCTCACACACGCTGACCATCGCCAACGGCCACACACTCGCAGGCGGCGGGCAGGTTGGCTCCACCACTTTTGGACCACTCAACCAGCTGGTCAACCAGGGCACCTTACGGGCCGATGCCAGCACCGGCATGAGCGTGTCTGCAACCACCTTTGACAACAGCCAAGGGGTGGTGCAGGTTGCCGACGGCTCATTCTTGACGATGCAAAACGGCACGCTGTCGGGTGGCACCATCAACGGCGTCGGCTCAGCCTATCTCGAAGGTGGCATCTACAGCAACACCACGCTGACCGGGACCTTGAAAGTGAACGACGGCGGCGTCATCAACGTCGCTGGCACTCTGACCAACAACGGCAACTTCACGATAGCCAGCACCGGCAACAACACCCGCTTGGTGCTGGCGGCAGACGCGACACTGTCTGGCGTTGGAGCAACGGTCCTGGGCAACAGCCCCAACAACCACATCACGGGCTCACACACGCTGACGATTGCCAACGGTCATACGCTAAGCGGCGGTGGACAGGTTGGCTCCACCACCTTTGGACCACTCAACCAGCTGGTCAACCAGGGCACCCTGCGGGCCGATGCCAGCAGTGGCATGAGCGTGTCTTCAACAACCTTTGACAATCGCGGCGGCAAGCTGGAGATAGCCAGCAATACGACGCTGACAGTTCTTGCCGATGTGCTGTTAGACGACAACTCGTCATTGAAGATCGACGTGGTCGGCCTTTCCCAGGGCACGCAATACGGCTTGTTGCAGTTGGGGCAAAACCTCAATTTTGATGGTGTGGTGGAGCTGGACCTGAGCAGTTTTGCAGCCCAGGTGGGCGATAGCTTCACCTTCCTGACGCTGACCGGCACGGCCGTCGGCACCGGTGCTTTCGACGACGTATTTGCCATCGGCTACGACGTGAATGTCACCTACTTCAGCGATCGTGTGACCGCCACCATCAGCGCCGTCACTCCCATCCCCGAGCCTCAGACCTGGGGGATGTTGCTGGCGGGTCTAGGCTTTGTCACCTGGCGTGTTCGGTGCCAGGCCAAAGGCAAAAGACAGCTGCCCGAGGTCGCCGCATGAGTGCCAAGGTTGCCGGTACCGTCTTGGCGCTGCTTGAACGCAGGCACTGCTTGCGCGCAGCCTTTCCGGCCGTTGCGGCTCTGGTGCTGGCAAGCTCCGTCAACGCACAAACGTCGGCCAGACAACAACAGTTTCAGGCACGTTCTGCGGCCATCCAAGCTGCCCTGCCTGCTGGCGAGTTGCCAACTGCTTTGCAAGGGCGGTGGGTCGCTGTGGTGCATTGCAGCGGCCAGGATCACTGGCTTGACACCACGCTGGGCAGCGACAGTCAGGCCACGGTGGCCGCCAAGGACGCACAGAGCGCGCAAACACCACAACGTGGCAACTGGCCACCGAACTGGCGAATCGGTTACGACGCCGGGGCCCAGCGAATGGTCTTGCAGCCGGATCGAGGCCCGCAGGGCACCAGCCTCGACCTGGTGAGTGCAGATTCGGCCTGGGCCGGTCGGCTGAACGGCCGCGGCTGGGAAGAGTGCAGCGCGGTCTTACTGATGCGCCCGCAAGCTGCGGACAAGTTTCGTGCAAGCCTGCCAGGAGCTCCCAGCCAAGGTGGCCTGAGCGGCCTGCTTCATCGCTCGCCCTTCGGTCAGATTCTGGGCAAGCTGACACGCCGTGAGCCCTGCGACCGCGACGTGATGGCCTGGGTGCAGGCCTACCTGGAACGCTTCTCGGGCCAAGGCCAGAACCTGGACAAACAAGCCATGAAACAGGCTGCTATTGCGATGTTTGATGATGCCGTCTTCAAAAAGGCATTTGGCAAACCGCTGCAGGACATGTCTCTGGATGAATCGCGCCAACTCGCCCAAGTGGTGCAGACTGCTGCGCAATGCCCGATGCCCCCACAGCAGCAATCACTGGCGGGCCGGACCTTGCACTGGCTGACGCCGCCACTGTTGGACGGCCCACAGCTGAGCAGAAACCACGTGGCCGTTGGCTTGGCGGCAAAGTCAAGCATCCGCATATGGGGCCAGCAGCTCGCAGCGCGCATCGAAGGCTGGGAGGCTGCCGACCCAACCAGCGTGGACCCGACGGCACTGAGGGGCGCGGCAGCCGCCTTGACGGTTTTTGCAAACGCAGCAGAACTGGCTGAAGGGGGTGCAGCCCTTCAAAAGCAGCTGGCAAACACCGGTGAGCGTGTCGCCAGTGCTAAAGCGTCTGAGACGTTGTTGGCCGATGCTGCAGAGGTTGCAGCTCAAATGGACGCCCTGCAACAACTGGCCCTACGATCACGGGCCGATGTTTCGCCACAGCCCCATGCTGCAGCCCGCCAAGCGGCGCTCGACCGGGTCAACGCGCTGCTGCCAGCAGCAGCCGAGACCCTGGCCGCCACTGCCACAGGTGTGCAGGGTTGGCAACGGCTGCAGAACTGGCGAAACGACTACAGCCCGCTTGTGGCCATCGCCAGCGCGGAAACACAGGCTGCTGCGCAGGCCGCCATTGACACCCAACAACAGTCTTTGGTCGCCCGGCTGACGCAGGGCTGGCGCAGCGAGTTTGCCAGCCAAGTTGCGGCTTTGCCGCAAGGGGCGCAAGCGCTGGCCGCTGGCACCGCGTTTGAGCAACGGCTACGCCAAGAGGCAAGCGCCATGTGGGCACTGCAAGAAGTTCAACTGCTGGCCAAAGAGCGTGCCGCGCGCCGCAGCCTGGACATGGCAATTGCGCACCCGGAACTGGTTGCCCGTATTCAGCAGGCACCCAACTTGAGCGCACTGCAGGCCTTGCAACAGAAATATCTGCTGCCAGGCGACGAAAGCTTCGCAACTGCGCAAACGGTGGCCCAGGCCATGCAAACACGCCAGCAGACGGTCGCCCCACTGCAGGGGCTACCAGCAGCCGATTACCTCAACGCGCTTCATAGCGGCGACTTTGACCGCCTGCAAGCGCTGGACCGGGCCTTTAGCAAGCCTTACAGAGCCGACATGGTGGGGCTGATGAATCACGTGGCACCCATCACCGACTTGGTGGGCGTGCTGACCGGGGTGAAAGTTGACTACGCAGCGATGATGGCCAAAGCCATCGACGAGATCAGCCTGATCGTGCCGATGTTTGCCGTCTACCTGATTGACTACGAGGGCCGTCTGGGGCCTTGTCTGGAGCCCGACGCCGTGTCGTTCAAGATCACACGCGCCAGCGAGACCGTTTATAAAGACGGCCGCGGAAACGTCAAGTACAGCCGCCAGAACCCGGATCGGGTGGAGTACTTCAAAGTCAATCGACGCTTTGCGGATGTTTTTCGCAGCGTGGGCCTGACAAATCCAAAATCGCCTCTGGCCGGGTTAATCGACAGCAACTTTCGCAACCAAGACCGTGTCGGAATCACTGAACTGGTCCAGGGCACTCGTGCCTTGATGCAACGGCTGGACAGCGAGGGCTGCGGCTCGCCGCTGATGCAAAAAATGGAGGCAAATATGTTGACTCACTTTGATCGGTACCGCCAACGCAACCAAAGCATTTTGGAAGCTGGCTTTGGCCCCACCCGTTGACCAGCTCAGCGTCAAAGCTTAGAAGCACCCAAAACGCCTCCCTATCTCAGCGAATCAACTACGCACCGCTGTGGGTGAGCCGGCAACACCAGAACGGGCCGCCATGAGCCCATAGGCGTCAGCGTAACCACACATAAGTGCGCTCAGAGGGTCTTTTGCACAGTCCCTCGATCCTGTTTCTTGGCCACGCCCAACTGCAACACCGCGCGGCCGGCCTGCCGCAACAGCGCCCCTTGAAAGGCTTGCAGCGCCTTGCTCGCCACATGCCCACTGCGCATGCAGGCACTGGCGCTGCGCACCAGATGTTGGCCTTGCAAGAAGCGGAACTGCAAGTGAGTGGCCTGCAAATCAGTGACCTGTAAACGGCTGGCCTGTAGATCGGTCGCCTGCAAACTCAAAGCGCTGCCGATGCCCAGCAGCTGACCACAGCGCGCAGCGGCGATGACGTCCTCCATGCTCGACAACTCCAGCCTGATCTGCAAATGGCATTTGTCTTGCCGCAACTGACGCTCGATGGCCTCGCGCATCAAGAACTGGTGGTTCAGCACAGCCACGGGTTTTTCTTGCAAAGACTTCAAGCTGGGGCGCAGCGGCAACTTCTTCAAGCAAGCAGCTGAGCCAATCACGGCCAGCCGCTCTCGCAGCAAGTGCACTTGTAGCAACTGCTGCTGGCCATGCGGCTTGGGCAACACCGCCATGTCGATCTCGCCATCCATCAGGTCGGCCAGCAAGCGTTGGGCGGGCTGCTGACGCAGATCAAAGCGCAATCCAGGATGGGCCTGCAAGAGTTGGGTGGCTGCAGGCAACACCAGCGCGCGCAGGTAGGTCTGCGTGGCGCCCACACGCAAACGGCCTGCAACTTCTTGCGAGCTGCTGCCCGACTGCGCCAATGCTTGTTCCAGTTGCTCCAGCACCGGGCTGACCCTTTGCACCAGTTCGGTCGCAAACTGGGTGGGCAAGGCGCGGCGTCCTTGGCGCTCAAACAGCTGCATGCCTGTCAGCGCGCCCAGCTCTTTCAACTGCTGCGACAGGGCGGATTGCGTCAGGTGCAACTGGCGCGCAGCTGCCGCATGGCTGCCGCTGCGCGCCACGGCGATCAGGGCGCGCAGGCGCTTGAGGTCAATGGCTTTCGGATTCATCAGATTTACTGAACTGTTTTTGATAAAAACATCGATTTTCTTACAGGTCAGTCATGCCTACAGTCGCAACTTCCATCACTTCAAGGAGCCGCACGTGACTGCAAACAAAACCCGCCGCTGGCTAGCTCTGCATTTGCCCCTGGTCTTGGCAGCCTCCACTTGCCTGGCACCGATGGCGCTGGCCCAAGATTTCCCCAACAAACCGTTGCGACTGGTGGTGCCTTTCCCTGCCGGCGGCCCGACCGACATGGTCGCAAGGCCCTTGGGCCTCATGCTGGGTGAGGCCCTGAAGCAGACGGTGCTGATCGAGAGGATAGGAAGTTCAAACGCGCTTTTTTCTCCCGAAGGCCCCCCGGCAATGCTCTTGACCACCCACTGGTGAGGTCCCTGGGTTCGGCAGCTGCCTGTTGAGGGTCGACTGCAGCCCAAAAGAGGGGCATCCGTGGCGACAGTCTCCGGGTTTTCCCGGGCAATGTGGCGCCAAACCTCGGCGCTGAGAAGCTCTGGCGCAGCAGCCCCCCGCGGCCCTGGCCACCGGGCCGCCTGAAACGTGTTGGCTGGGGCTTCTCAGGCCGCTTGCAGCTGCGACCCACGGGCTGGCGCCCGCGGCGGCGCTCTGGCCTGCAGACCCAGGTGCGTGAGGATCTTCTCGATTACTGGCTGCTCGAGGATCGCGGCGATGATCTTCAGTTCGCCGCCGCAGTTCGGGCAGTGCGCCATGTCGATCTCGAACACGCGCTTGAGCAGCTTGGCCCAGCTCAGCCGCACTGGGCGGTGATGCGCGCACGTCGCCTCGCACTCGGCGGGCGGTGCGGCCTGCGCGAGTGGTTCGGGTTCCTGCGGCACCACCAGCGCGCGCAGCTTGGCGTTGGGTGCGAGAACACCATGGAAGCGAATCAAGTGCAGCCTGGGTCTGGGCACCAGCGCTGCCAGCCGCTGCATGAACTCCAGCGGCGACATCACCAGGTGGGTGGTGCCGTCACGCCAGGCGGTCTTGAGCCTGAGCACCACCTGCCCGGCGGCGTTGGTTTGCACGCGCTCGTTGGCCAAAGCCGGGCGCGTGATGTAGCGGCACAGTTGCTCCAGCGCCTGGCGGTCGCCTGCTCCGCAGCGCACGGCGGCGTGTAGGCTGAATCCGTCGATGTCGGCGCACAGCGGTTGCTTGAAGTCCGCGTCCCTGGGCATAGCACCCTGCACCGTCAGCACCTTCTGCCCGGCGCGCGGGCCGAAAGCGATGCGGTAAGTGCAGGCTGCGGCCTGCAACGGCCTGAGCACACGTGCCTCGTCCGATTCACTATCGTTGTCGGCCATGTAGGTTTGGCCCTGCTCTTCGACAAGCACCCCCTTGCGGGTGAGCAGCTTCATCATCCGGG
>Ga0335395_10002387_pt1 | contig 11676 bp, 10 predicted proteins | sample MAT02_FD_205744 | JGI IMG/M metagenome (GOLD analysis project Ga0335395, IMG submission 205744) | Freshwater microbial communities from Lake Fryxell liftoff mats and glacier meltwater in Antarctica - MAT-02 (spades assembly) (version 2) ...
GTGAAAAGGCCCGTTAATGCCTCCGAGCAAAATAAATAAGAAACCGGGGATGACGTAGGCGTAGTTGTAGGCATCGACGGCGACACCGACTCCAAAGGCTGCGGCGATCGCAATTTGGCGCACCAATCCAAAGACTTTGCTAATCAGAGTGGCGACTGCGACAATGCCGGCAATCCCTGCTAGGGAACGAGAGGGCTTCTGGGTTTCAGACACAAATGGTTACAAACGCTAGTGCTAAAAGGCTTCACTAAGTTTAATAGCAAATCGGGAAAATCATAACATGAATTCAGAAAATTTCTATTCCGAATTACCTTTACTCGATAATTTTTACGATATTACTGAACCCAAAAACTTTGTTGATGTGCCGGATGACTGGTACATTCTTGTCACAGATATTCGCGGTTCGACACAAGCGGTGGAAGCCGGACGCTACAAAGATGTTAACTTATTGGGAGCTTGTTCGATCGTTGCTGTTTTGAACGTCGCGGGCCAAACAGAGATTCCGTTTGTGTTTGGTGGCGATGGCGCTTCTCTGTTAATTGGGCCGCAACTTTTACCTGCTGCTGAAGCAGCAATGCTGGCGGTAGAAAAACTGGCGACAACCTCTTTTGACCTTGAGTTGCGAGTTGGCGCAGTGCCGGTAAAGATTTTGCTGAACACTAATTCTCGGGTGAAAATAGCTAAGTTAAAAGTTTCGGAAAATTACAGTCAAGCTATTTTTACGGGCGGCGGCTTAACCTATGCTACGGATCTGATTAAAGACCCTGTGGCTGGCAATATTTACACGATCAAAAATCCCGGCATTTCTGCAAAAGCAGATTTTTCCGGCTTGGAGTGTCGGTGGCAAGATATTCCCAGCAAGTACGGGGAAATAGTGACCATGCTAGTAATGGTGCGAAATGATTATTGCCAGCAAAGCCACCAAATTTACAAAAGTGTGTTGCGGGAAATAGAGCGCATTTTTGGTCATGAAAATTATTTAAATCCTGTTTATTGTAAAAATCTTAAATTAACATTAAATAGCAGCAAACTGATTAAAGAAACTCAAGTTATGACGAGCGGTGGTACTTGGCTAGAACGCCAGATGTATTTATCGAAAATACAGTTAGAGACGGCTTTAGGCGCGCTGTTAATGAATTTTAAAGTGAAGACGGCAGAGGTGGATTGGGGAGTTTATAAAAATAGTGCGATCGCAGCTACGGATTACCGCAAGTTTGATGATATGTTGAGGATGGTAATTGCGGGGAATGGGCGGCAGCGATCGAAATTGACGGAGTATTTGGAAAAAAGTTACATTGAAGGTAAGCTGGTTTACGGTTTGCACGTTTCTGACAGGGCGTTGATGACTTGTTTGGTGTTTGAACGCAGCGGAAGACAAGTGCATTTTGTGGATGGTGCTGATGGAGGTTATGCTTTAGCTGCTAAGGATATGAAACAAAGAATGAGGTAGATGTATCATCAAGGTTCGTAGTGAGGACTTTAGTCCTTCATCATAATTTATTCAGGACTAAAGTCCTTATTACAAACCTTGCTTTCTGGTTCGTAGTGAGGACTTTAGTCCTTCATCATAATTTATTTAGGACTAAAGTCCTTACTACAAACCTTGCTTTCTGGTTCGTAGTGAGGACTTTAGTCCTTCATCATAATTTATTCAGGACTAAAGTCCTTATTACAAACCTTGCTTTCTGGTTCGTAGTGAGGACTTTAGTCCTTCATCATAATTTATTCAGGACTAAAGTCCTTACTACAAACCTTGCTTTCTGGTTCGTAGTGAGGACTTTAGTCCTTCATCATAATTTATTCAGGACTAAAGTCCTTACTACAAACCTTGCTTTGTGTACCTACTGCATGGTATTATTTGTTTGAGTTGATTTAAACAAGTCAATTCAAAAAATATTAGGAAATTAGACAGTGCTAAAACTTTATCACAATCCCCTCTCTACTAACTCTCGCCGCGTCTGGATTGCTTTGCTGGAAAAAGAGATTGAGTTTGAATTAGTGCCGCTCAAATTAAACGGCGATCAATTCCAACCAGATTTTTTAGTGATTAGCCCTTTTCACCACGTCCCTGTTTTAGCTGATGGGGATTTTCATTTAATAGAAACTCTGGCAATTCTTGATTATCTGGAAGCTAAGTATCCCGCGATCGCACTGTTGCCGCAAGATGCTAAGGATTTGGCGATCGCCCGCATGGTACAAATGGTCACAGTCAACGAATTGACACCGGCAATGAGTCCCTTTGTCCGCCAGACTTTCGGCGGCGCGGGCGACGCGGAAAAGCTGGAAAAAGCTGGGCAGCAAGTGGCAACGGTACTGAGCTTTTTTGAGGATTTGTTGGGCGATCAACCTTTTTTTGGCAGCAGCGCGATTACCCTCGCGGATGTTGTGGCTGGCGTTTCCGTGCCTTGGCTGCCCGAACTAGGCGTGTCGTTGGACAATTACCCCAAATTGCAAGCTTGGTCGGAACGCTTAAATTCCCGCCCTTCTTGGCAACAAACGCAAGCCAGTCCCGAACTTGTGGAAGCTTTTAAAGCACAGATGAAACAGTTGATGAAACCTCAGCAAAGTTAGTTTTTGAATAGACTGATTGCAGGAAAATTTGATTGATAATGCAACCGCAGATGCGAGGCGGATAAACACAGATTAACGCAGATGTAATTCAAGATAAATGAATGAGAGGGCGGGTTTTGCCTTTATTTTAGTCATTTGTTTCATATATTATTAGCTAAACCCGCCCCTACAAAATGCTGATAATTAATGACTAATGACTAATGACCAATGACTAATGACTAATGACTAATGAATGAATTAATTTACAAATATCCTCCTCTTTTACCCGGAATTCTCATCAAGCGGTACAAGCGTTTTTTTGCAGAAATTGAATTAGACTCGGGAGAAATTATCACCGCTCACTGTCCGAATACTGGCCCGATGACTGGTGTTTTGATTCCGGGTAATCCTGTCCTACTATCTGCTAGCGACAATCCCAAACGCAAGCTGGCTTATACTTGGGAATTAATTAAAGTTTGCGATACTGTGCCTGTTTGGGTGGGAGTTAATACTGGGCTGCCCAATCGAGCGATTAAATTAGCTTTGGAGTTGCGATTGTTTCCTGAGTTGGGCAATTACAGTTTAATTCAGCCGGAGGTTGTTTACGGTATCGATAAAAAAAGTCGTGTTGATTTTTGGCTGACTGGTGAGGAAAAACAGATTTTTCTGGAAGTTAAAAATACAACTTGGGTTAAAGATACATTAGCTCTATTTCCTGATACCGTTACTGAGAGGGGACAGAAACATTTGAGAGAGTTGATCGATGTGGTGCGACAGGGTTCGAGGGCTGTAATGCTGTATTTTATTAATCGCGGAGATTGTACGGATTTTGCTCCGGGCGATAATGCCGATCGCCTTTACGGACAATTATTCAGACAGGCCATCAGTGAAGGTGTGGAAGTTTTGCCTTGCCGGTTTGACGTGACGCCCGAAGGTGTGCGGTATTTGGGCTTAGCAAAAATGGATTTACTAACCGCAAACGGAAACTGAAGTGCTGGATCGATTGCTGGTTTATAGCACAAAACGACTATTTTAATCGGCCACCGTCTCCGAGTTATATCGTGTCCGGTCAATTGACCGATCTCAAATAGGTTCGTAGTGTGGACTTTAGTCCGCAATCCCGGAGCGGACTAAAGTCCACACTACGAACCGAACTGTTTTTGTTATGGTAATTGACCGGACATGATATTCTTGGGCGCGCTGATTGGATTGTATTGTTAGATCGGGGTAACACTGGGATTTTTGGCATTTATAAATGACGGATTTGTTGAAATTTGCATAGACAGTATATTGCTGCTTTTGCACTAATTTATTATGGCTTGAAAAAAAATCTAACTACTGCTATAGTTGGTGAAAAATAGGGAAATTGATTGTTATTTTAATGTTTGCTTAATAAATTACCTGTCAGTATCAGGCGATGTTTCGTACAATACAGTTATGTAGCATCTAAATTAAAAGAGCGATCGAACTATGGGAATGACCCTGACCGAAAAAATCTTAGCCAAAGCATCAGGCCGCACTAAAGTAGAGCCCGGAGAAAACATTTGGGTAGAAACAGACGTGTTGATGACCCACGATGTCTGCGGGCCCGGCACCATCGGCGTTTTTAAACGCGAATTCGGCGAAAATGCTAAAGTCTGGAATCCCGACAGCATCGTCTTAATTCCTGACCACTATATTTTCACCAACGACGAACGCGCTAACCGCAACGTCGATATTCTCCGCGATTTTGCCAAGGAACAAGGGATAAAATACTTTTACGACATCACGGATCGATCGGACTTCAAAGCAAATCCCGACTACAAAGGAGTTTGCCACATCGCCCTAGCACAAGAAGGCCACACGCGGCCCGGCGAAGTGCTATTCGGCACAGATTCCCACACCTGCAATGCCGGCGCTTTCGGACAATTTGCGACCGGTATCGGCAATACGGACGCTGCTTTTATTATGGGAACCGGCAAACTGTTAATCAAAGTGCCGGCAACTATGCGCTTTGTGCTCAACGGGGAACTACCCGATTATTTGTTAGCAAAAGACCTGATTTTGCAAATTATTGGCGATATCAGCGTTGCCGGTGCGAACTACCGGACAATGGAATTTGCAGGCGATACAGTCGATCGTTTGACGATGGAAGAACGGATGACGCTGTGCAATATGGTGATTGAAGCTGGCGGTAAAAACGGCACGGTGGCTGCGGACAAAACTACCTTTGATTACGTTAATCCTCGTACTAATGTGCCGTTTGAGGCATTTTACACTGATGCTGATGCTACATTTTATAGCGATCGCACCTACGATGTCAGCAAATTAGAACCTGTCGTCGCCAAACCGCACTCCCCCGACAACCGCGAATTGGCCCGCAACTGTCGCGATGTCAAGATCGATCGAGTTTACATCGGTTCCTGTACCGGCGGCAAAACCTCCGATTTTTTGAATGCAGCCCGCATTCTCAAAGGAAATCAAGTCAAAGTTCCGACATATTTAGTACCGGCAACTCAGAAAGTTTACGAAGATTTGTTTGTCACAAAATACGACGGTCAAACGCTGTCGGAAATCTTCTTAGCCGCCGGCTGTATCGAACCCGCAGCGCCTTCTTGCGCCGCTTGTTTGGGCGGCCCGAAAGATACTTTTGGGCGGATGAACGAACCGGAAATTTGCGTGTCTACAACTAATCGGAATTTCCCCGGCCGGATGGGGAACAAAGAAGCGCAAGTTTATCTAGCTTCGCCTTACACGGCGGCGGCTTCGGCGCTGACTGGATATGTCACAGATCCGCGCGAATTCCTGCGTTAGAGAGTGTCTGGTGTATGGTGTGCCACAACCCCAGAAGGTAGTTGTGGCACACCCTACGGGATGAATGTAGGGTGTGCACGGCGCACCGGTTACAGTCATTTCGTAGTTTTTGATTGTTTTGCGATCGACAATCTAAATGTGCAACAGCTTACTCGATCGCACAATTGATACAAATTATTAGCTAAGTGTTGACATTAGACCTACTATGGAATAAATTTGAACGATAATTAGAAATAGACTAAGTTTCTTGAAGTTGTTCTGGTGCATGATTCATCTTACAACTTCAGAAGCTCGGTTGAGCGATCGCCCAACTCGATCGAATTACAAATATTTGGTAAATAAGCCCGATGATTGTTATCGTGATGGGAGTCTCCGGTTCAGGAAAAACTACCGTTGGCAAGTTGCTGGCGCAATCTCTCAATTGGGATTTCAGCGATGCCGACGATTTTCACCCGCCAGCAAACATTGAGAAAATGAGTCGGGGCATTCCTTTAGAAGATGCCGATCGCCTGCCTTGGCTGTTGCACTTGCAAGCTACAATCGACAGGTGGCTGTTGGAAAATAAAAATGTCGTGTTAGCTTGTTCTGCCCTCAAAGCATCTTACCGCGAACCGCTCTGCCGAGACCAGCAGCGGATGAAAACAGTTTATCTCAAAGCTTCTTTTCAGCTATTAGAATCCCGGTTAAAAACTCGCGAAAATCACTATATGAAAGTAGACTTGCTGTCAAGTCAGTGCGCTACTCTCGAAGAACCAGAAACTGCAATTATTATAGATGCTTCGCAGCCGCTAGAGGTAATGGTTCGCCAGATTAAAAATCATCTAATTGGCGGTTAATCTCCCACAAAAAAACAGGTTCGTAGTGAGGACTTTAGTCCTTCTTTATGCGGACTAAAGTCCTCACTACGAACCTATAGATGTTTGGCGGGATAATTTTTGTACAAATACAAGAAAGCTTCTACTTCAGCGGCGGTTGGTTGAGCTGCAATTGCTCCAGGCTTCATCGCTGTCATCGCACCCACCGCGCTCGCATAGGTGACAATTTTTTGGGCTATTTCTGGATCTGCTAAATTCTTAATTCCCTGCTTGCACAACTGTTGCACAAAACCAGCGACAAATCCGTCGCCGGCACCTGTTGTATCCTCTACATCTACTTTAAAGGCGGGGATTTTTCCTTCATTTTCCGACAGACAGTAGGAGCAACCTTTATCGCCCGCTGTAACCAAAACGCCTTCTACAGAATCGAGGCGGTAGGTAATAGCTCCAGCATCGGTAGTTGCAAACAACCATTCGGCTTCTTCGTCAGATAACTTGAGAAAATCAACTTTTTTTAAGAGTTTTATGATTTGCGCTTTCGCTTCGTCGGGATTTGACCAAAATACCGGGCGCCAATTGATGTCAACTATAATTTTAACGTCGTAACGTTCTGCTAGTTCGATCGCTCTTTCGATCGCTTCTCTACTTTCAGGATAAGCTAATTCTAAAGTGCCTAGCACTAAAAACTCCGCATTTTCAAACAGCACCTGGGGGATTTGGGCAGCCTGGAGGCGGGTGTCGGCAAAATCCGTAGTATCTAATTTACCAAAACCTGCAAAAGATCGATCGCCCGCTTCATTCCGCAACACATAAACTTGTCGCGTCGGCGCACTCGGATGGCGCTGCACTCCAGCCGTATCAACCCCTACTTCTTGCAATACCTGCACGAGGGAATTCCCCAACTCATCCCCACCCACAGCACCGATAAATGCCGCCTCAGTCCCCAATTTAGCCACAGCACAGGCCACATTTGCAGGAGCGCCGCCGGGATACGCCGTCCAAGATTCTACCTCTTCTAGAGATGCTCCTGGTTTGTCTGCTAAACAATCAAATAAAATTTCACCCAGACACAGAACGCGAGGATAAGTCATATTGATTTTTGATTTTTGATTTTAGATGTTAGAGTAGCAGACAACTAAATAATTATTTTTAGCCCATCCGATAAAAATTGCCAGCTATTTTTTAATAGCTGCTCCCTATAGCAATCCTAAATCATTATCAAGACTATAGCAGTCCGTTCATCAGTTGTGTAATTCTTGTAGGGGCAACCCCCGTGGTTGCCCTCTTTACTTTATGCTGGGGGTAGGCACTCTTGGCACTACCCCTACATATGTAAAAATCATTTAGGATTGCTATATAATATCAGACTTGCTGATACCGGCAGTTATACCAATTTCATAAAGTAGTGCTAGAGATTACCCCCCCAACCCCCCCTTACTAAGGGGGGGCTAGGACTTGATCCATAGCACATCTTTAGAAAAATGGTATTACACGCTCAACGCACAAGTGCAGTGCGGGCGTATCAGCAGTTTTGCGTACCAACATCTCCGGGTTTGTGGGCCAGGATGTCAGGTGCATTCAGGTAAAGCTAGCATCCGCCACCCCACGCGCCTGCTGTGCTGCTGGCGCGTCTTGCGGTGTCCCCGACTTCTTTTCCACGAAGCCGCGATTCTGCAAGCGAGTTGGTGTTTGCACTGCGAAAAAGCAGCCGCAGCAGATTTAATTTTCTCTTCATACTCGCTCCCTCATCCTCTAGAATTGTATATAGGTAAATATGCACACATAGGAAAAATTTATGAACGGGAGCGTCTCCGGCACCCCTGTCACCCTTTCGGACAGAGAATTGCAAGTGGTAGAGTTAGTAGCGGCGGGATTGACCAATGAGAAAATCGCTGAAAAGTTAGAGATTAGCAAGCGTACTGTTGACAACCACATTAGCAATATCTTGAACAAGACGCGCGTTGACAATCGAGTTACACTGGTACGCTGGGCCTTGCAGTGGGGGAAGGTATGTTTGGACAATATTAACTGCTGCCCTCTACCGGGGCCGATCGATAAAGAAGTATCTTAAATAGGGATTTTGGTTGGGGACAGGCAAAGAAATGATGCAAACGGCACAAGAAAAACAACTCCGCTATCAAATTCAATCCCCGGGATTGCCGCTGACGGTATATCGCGAAGTAGCAGCCCATTTGCGTCAAGTTGAAGGGGTGGAAATCGGTTTAATTCCGCAGCAGTCGCAGCGGTTTGATTACAGCGACAGCCAAATTGGAGGTTTGTGGATACAGTATCCTGAAGGCTTCGATTTGGTCGATCGCCAGCGGGTCGATCGCATTTTGGCTTATTATGGCGATCGTTACGGAGCTTGGGAATTATTAAGTCCAACGTCATTTTAGCCTGAGCGAAGTCGAAGGCTAGTCCAACGTCATTAGCATTGTGTAGGGGCGGGTTTAGCTAAGGATATATGATACAAATGACTAAAAAACGACAAAACCCACCCTCTCAGTCATTAGTCATTAGTTATTAGTCACTAGCTAAAAGTTAAGGACAGAGAACTAACGAATATAGAAGTTATTAACGGAGCATCTAAGTTTAGATATTGTATTAGTGCTGTAGAGAACTCGAAGAGGTTGTACATATAGCGAGCGGGAACAGCACTACAAGATAATTCCAATCTAACTAGAACAATCCTGGACGCATGGAAGGTCAGAAAGGGAGCATCTCAGTTTTGCAAAAAGCATTTTTTATAGTGCGAGCGTCCCCGCTCGCGAGTACAATACGCGAGCGGGGACGCTCGCACTATAAAATGCAAAACTGAGATGCTCCCGGTCAGAAACCTGGTTTGATCGACAAAAATACTGGTTGATAGCCTTTCATACTGGTAAAAAACCCGGTTTCTTTGGTTTTGATGCGTCAGTTTTGTAAATTTGATACGATAACTGACAACTGACAACTGACAACTGACAACTGATAACTGACAACTGATAACTGACAACTGACTAACATTCATGAGTGCAATTAAAACTTTACCGGGAACGCGGGATATTTTGCCCGCAGAAATTCAATATTGGCAAAACATAGAAGCAGTCGCTAGAACAATTTTGCAAAAAGCTGCTTATCGAGAAATTCGGACGCCAATTTTTGAACAAACATCTTTATTTGAACGCGGTATCGGAGAAGCTACCGATGTTGTCGGCAAAGAAATGTACACTTTTAAAGATAAGGGCGATCGATCGACTACTTTGCGCCCGGAAGGCACCGCCGGAGTAGTGCGATCTTTTATTCAAAACAGTTTGTACGCCGCCGGAGACGTGCAGCGTCTGTGGTATACTGGGCCGATGTTTCGCTACGAACGCGCCCAAGAAGGCAGACAGCGGCAATTCAATCAAATTGGCGTGGAAGTGTTGGGGAGTGCGAATCCTAGGGCGGATGTGGAGGTAATTGCGATCGCCTGTGACATCCTGCAAGCGATCGGTTTAAAGAATTTGCGCCTCGATATCAATTCAGTCGGAAACAAGCAAGACAGACAAAATTATCGGCAAGCATTGATCGATTATTTTACACCGCACAAAGAGGAATTAGACGCGGATTCCCAAGACCGTTTGACTCGCAATCCGCTGCGGATATTGGACAGCAAAAATCAGCGCACTCAAGAGATTGTCGCTGGTGCTCCCAGTATTTTGGAATATTTGGGTGATGAATCGCGATCGCACTTTGAGCGAGTGCAGGAAATGCTCACAAATTTAGGAATTAGCTATCAATTAAATCCCCGATTAGTGCGCGGTTTAGATTACTATACCTACACCGCCTTTGAAATTATATCCGACGATTTGGGAGCGCAAGCAACTGTTTGCGGAGGCGGCCGCTACGACGGTTTAGTCAAGGAATTGGGCGGCCCAGATACCGCAGCAGTCGGCTGGGCGATGGGTGTAGAACGGTTAATTATCCTACTGCAAAAGTTGCAACCTTTGCCCGTTCCGCCGTTGGATTTCTATTTGGTATCCAGGGGCGATAAAGCCGAACAGCAATCAATATTGTTAGCTCAAAAATTGCGGAGTGTTGGCTTTAGTGTGGAGATAGATTTGAGCGCTAGTGCTTTCGGGAAACAGTTTAAAAGAGCCGATAGAAGCGGTGCTGTTGCGTGTTTGGTTTTGGGTGATGCGGAAGCTGAAAATGAGACTGTACAATTGAAGTGGTTGGCGAGTGGTGAACAAAGTGCGATCGCCCAATCGGAACTGCTAGCCATGACAGACGAGCTCAAACAGAAGATCAAAGATAACACGGCGGTTGAAACCGCGTCTACAAAAACAAAGTCCGCCTCCGCGGACTGAAGAAAACCTCTCGTTACCAGGCTCAGCCTGGTAACGCAGATCCAGAGGCTCCGCCTCGCAATATAACAGTTTTCAATCGGATTAAATGCAGGACACGGCACTGCCGTGTCCCTACAAAAAACTGCAATTAACATTAATCCCAAAAACAAAAAGGTATAATTAAAAATTAAACCCCTATAACATCTGATAAACTATGTTAGTAGCCACTAAAAATCCTCCAACCAAACTAATAGTAACCTGGCCCTTACTACCAGACGACTTTCAACTACCGGACGACCCCGTGGAAGACGAAACCCAACCCTTAATAGCCGCAGCATTGCGCCAACCTCTAACCGCAATTCCTGAATTAGTGGAGGATGCCTTAATAGTTTCTAATTTTGCCCTTTGTGCCGGAATTAGTTTTCCATCCTCCACCATTGACGAACAGCGGACTATTTGCAAAGCACCCGATTGGATGTACGTAAAACCAGTAAATCCCAAAAATGTCTCGCAAGTGCGCCGCAGTTACACGCCGCACACCGAAGGAACCATCCCGCAAATCGTGATGGAATTCCTCTCAGAAACTTACGGGGAAGAATACTCCGTTGAGTTTAAGCAGCGAGTGGGTAAATGGTTCTTTTATGAGCAAATTATCAAAGTACCGAGATACGTTATTTTCCGGGCAACTACCGCTCATTTAGAAGTTTATGCTTTAGAATCGGAGCATTATCGACTGGAAGAACCCGATGAGAACGGACGTTTTTGGATACCTGGATTAAACTTGTTTTTAGGTATTTGGGAAGGAACGCACGAATCTAGAACTGGTTATTGGCTGAGGTGGTGGAATGCCGAAGGTGAGTTATTGTTATGGTCAGAGGAGCGGACTGAGCAAGAACGACTACGCGCTGAAGAAGAACGGCTACGGGCCGATCGCGAAAGTCTCCGCGCTGAAAGACTAGCAGAAAAATTGCGTCAAGCGGGGATCGAGTTAGACGATGAAGAGTGAAACATGAAAGGCGATCGACTATTAGTACGGTTGACACAGCGCACCTGACGACTATTTGGTATAATCACACCAAGAGTGTTGCAGGCATTCAGCCGGCTATTGTCCCACTGCGAACTAATATGTCACTCGAAGGCCTCAAAGACGTAAGCTGGAAAACCAAACCAAAACTGATATCCTTGTTTTCAGGCTGTGGTGGTATGGA
>Ga0335395_10002388_pt1 | contig 11672 bp, 8 predicted proteins | sample MAT02_FD_205744 | JGI IMG/M metagenome (GOLD analysis project Ga0335395, IMG submission 205744) | Freshwater microbial communities from Lake Fryxell liftoff mats and glacier meltwater in Antarctica - MAT-02 (spades assembly) (version 2) ...
GCTACTTGACCCATTTGCTGTCTTTGTTGCCGATCGCATTTAACTACTAATTGATTCAATGCTTCAGCTAAAGCCTGTGTATCGTCTGAGTCTGGCAAAACGAATCCACAGTCTGGTGTCACCAACTCGGCCGCCCCCGTCGTAGCAGCGGTAACAACGGGTATTCCTGTCGCCATCGCTTCTAGCACTACTAAACCAAAAGGTTCATAACGGGAGGGAAAAACTAAAAAATCTGCTGCTTTCATCAAGTCGGGGACATCTTGCCGAAATCCCAGAAAATGCACCCGATTTTCTAAGTTTAGCGATCGCGCCAACTCAGGATATGGACTACCTGCGGTTCCACCCACAACTGCGAGGTGCAATTGAGGAACTTGCACTAAGGAATGTAGGACTGTATCTAAGTTTTTCCGAGGTGTACGGATATCACCAGCAAATAGCGCCAGAGGCACTTCCTCTGGTAAATTCCATTTTTGGCGATCGACAATCCCAGGCGCAAACTCTTGTAAATCAATGCCATTTAAGATCACTCGAAGGCGATCGCGTGGAACACCGATTGCCACTAATTCTTGGGCTACCTTCTCAGAAACGGCTACTACGACTTTTGCGCGATCGAAAGCTTTTTTCTCCCAATCAGCGTTTAAAGCAGTATAAAGCCGCTGATAAGTGCCACGCAAGCTCAGATTTCGTGTTGAGAGATTGATCGGCGATCGCAACCAGGAATTATGAACAAAATGTACTGCATTCACATCTCCCCTAGCCGAAGTAATTGCACCATTGAGTTTGATCATGTCAAATTCTTTTTGGTGCTGATTTAACCACCAAGCAGTTTTGGTAGAGAAAGCCATTTCGCGAACAAGTTGCAATGGATATCCTTTAATTGAAATAGGAATCCAATCGACCTGACTGTGTTTTCCCAGTGCCAAATCTACACTACTTGCTAACAAGGTAACATGATGACCACGACGAATAGCTTCCCAGGCAACTTCATAGTTGACCCGACCTTGGCCATCCCCAGTCGCAACTTTATGAGTAACAATACAAAGCTTCATTTAGCACCTCTTTTTTGAGACAAAGCTGCTTCATACAAAGCCAGATTATCACGAGCAATCTTCTCCCAACTATACTTTTGTGCCGTAGCATAAGCATTGTGGCGCAAATTTTCCAGGTAGGGGCGGTCTGTAATTAACCGCTCCAAAGCTTGCGCGATCGCCTGAGTGTCGCGAGACGGGATAAAAATGCCATCATGTCCATCACTCACTATCTCCATTGGTCCAGATGTTGTTGTCGTTACAGGCGCTAAACCGCAAGCCATAGCTTCAATCAGCGCCAAACCAAACCCTTCTGAGAGAGTAGGAAAGAGCTTGATATGATGTCCGCGCAAAAGTTCGGGCAGAGCTTCATGTTGGTAGCGTGGCACAACTCGGACGCGATCGCGAACAGCAGGCTCAAAATCTGCATGAACTTCTGCTTCCGAGCAACCCGTTCCCAAAAAACTTACCTTCACATCAGCATAGCGAGCGAGAATTGAATTCAATGCAACTGCACCATACTCAATACCCTTACGACCGATATAGTTACCTACTTGAGCAATGCAAATAGCTGAATCTTCTGCCTTTTGCATCGGCTCAAAAGGTAGATTCAGAAATTCCTCTGGAATCCCATTCGCAACAATGCCCGTTTGTTCCGAATTGACACCTAACTTTTCAACCACATATTCTGCATCCGGGTGATTCAGCAGCAAAACCAGATCGGCATTGCGAATCGAAGTTGCAACTTCCCAGAGGCGGAAGCCTCCATGATACAGAGGATACTTCCAACTCAAATGCAAGTTTCCCCGACGAGCCTCCTCTAAGTATTCCAAGTGCATAGTATGCTCAAGACCGTGGCTGCGCGTCACTAAAAGAGGAGAGTTTTTTCCAGAGCTTCGGCGCATTTTCGCCCAGATCCAAGCATCTCCAGTAGAAGCATCAACCACATCCACAGCTTGCTTATTTACAAGATCCCAGATGTGGCCAGCGACAAATCCAGGAAACATAATTGACCCCACCAGCCCTGATAACTTGTCTGGAAGGTTATCAAATGTGTAGTAATGTACTTCATGCCCCAGCTTTTGGTATTCCTGACCTAGTTTCCATGTTACTCCCGGAGCACCTGCATTGCGATCGAGTTCGTGGTGAATAGTAAGTAGAATTTTCATCAGTTCCTTTAAATTGAGGGATTTCCTGATTTATTTATAGGCCTAATTTGGACTGAGAACGAGCAGAATCATGAGAGAACTCTGGAAGAGTGAAAGTCATCAATGGTTTTTTCGTAGATGATTTGAAGTTGTTTGACCTGGGTCTCAATCGTAAATTGCTCCAGCAACAAGGCATATCCCTCTTCCCCCAAACTTCGAGCTTTTTGATAATCTTCAGCCAATTCATTGATAGCAGCAGCCAATTTTTTGAGATCATTGGCAGGTACAAGGATGCCTGTTTTTCCATCGCGGATGTATTCTGGAATCCCTCCTAATGAACTACCAATTACAGGTCGATGGCGAGCATAGGCTTCCAGCGTGACGATACCAGCAGGTTCGTGCCAAAGACTAGGAAATACCACAGCATAACACTGTCGGTAAAGTGCCTGCATTTTCTCACGATCGCACCAGCCATGCCAGGTAACGCGATCGCTCACTCCCAGTTTCTTCGCTAACCGTTCCATTTTAGATCGATTCCAACCCTCACCTGCAATATCAAGATGAACTCGTCGGTCAACTTGTGTAAAGGCTTTTAGTAGCCAATCAAGACCTTTCTCTGGAACAATACGCCCCGCAAATAGCAGTCTAGAATTTTGGTGCGTTTCAAACGTTAATGGTTCACTACTCGTTGTAGGAATAGGAACAGCGCAGTACACTGTTACGGTTTGTTCAGGAGGTAAACCATGTCTAATAAGCTGTCCGCGAACATAATCACTATTGGCAATGACAGGAATTCTCAGCTTTTTAAGTGTCTCTAGTTCTCGATAAGAACTTTGAAAATTTTGGATGATTTTCTCAGGTCGTCTACTACCACAGCCATCGACTAAATGACCCCAAGTGCATCCGAGAGTAGACATAGCGCGATCGCACGCAGTCCCCCTCATTGACAAATACTTGGTGCCACTAGGGCAGTAGGGAGAGTGATTGTGAAGTGTATAGACAACTGGACATTCTCCTGTAATATCCCATACTAACTCTTGCTCTTGAACATTAAGTAACTTGAACTGGCTCTGATCGATATCTTTGAGCGAGGTAATTACCTCTAGGCTGACGTTGGGAGGTTGAGCATGCAACAAAGACTTTACATAGGTGTCTATCCCACCAGGAGCTCCTACTGTGCACGAACAGTAATGGATAGTTTTTTCATTAGGGATCAAGTTGTTTTGAATCATATTAATTTTGAAATGTTTTAAACACTTAAGACAGGGCGTTAAACCAAAATTTATGCCGGACATCATTAACGTAATGCCTAAGTGCAATTTCTTTGCCAGCGTACTTGTCTGGATAAATAAACTGGTCTTCCACACTTAGAACATATCGTTTCGAGCAGAGAGGCTTTGCCTGATTATAGTGCATTGTTAAATGCACCAAAGTCTGCTCAGTAAAATAATGATTCAGTTCTGTGATTTTTGACAATCGCTCAACCGCAAAACTCCAATCTAATGATTTTTTGAAGACAATAAATCCACCATTGACTGGATTTAATTTTTCCAGATCATCATAAATTACTCGATCGTCCATTTTGGTAGCACAATCCGGTAAATATAGAGAAGATGTATTATCAGATCTCGCTAATTCAACTAAATCACTTACTCCTGGAAAAAACAAAATATCTGAGTCAGTATAAATCGTTGTCTGACTAATAGGAATTGACATCAATGCCAATAGTTTTCTGCCCATCGAATGCTGAGAGGCATAATCATAGACAGATTGAGGCAGATCGGTTCGCTTCAATTCTGCTAGTGGCAATACCTCAACACAGGGATGAATTTGGCGGAGTAAATTGCAACTATTTTCGGTGTAGCTACCATCAGAAATGATGATAAAACGTTCTGGAATACCAGCATGACGGATGAAGGAACGCAGACTTGCTACCTGTTCTGGTAGATCCCGCTCGCATGAGAGGGCATAAACGCTTATGGGAATTTTTCGAGTCTGGGAAATTGGTTGTTTAACAATCTGGGGAAGTAATGCTTTGTAGAGGGAACGCATCATCTTTCCCTGGGTTCTGGCAGTGTGATAGGCAACATTCACCATAAGTTTCTCCAAGTCTGAAAATACAAAAATTTGCGATTTGACACTCAAGCGGGCTGAAGTCGCGCTCGATTCTTGGTTCACTGATATACCTTTAAACTGTCCATCTTTTCGGCAATACTTAAACCTAGAACCCGTTAAAGAGAACCCTCTTTTGAGTCTAATTTAAACAGCCAGCTTAGGGCTTATATCCCCAATAATGGCGAGAATCACTTTTCTTTGTATGCTTAGGTTATTCTACCTGTGGCATGGATTTATCATAGCACCTTTTTGTTAAATGCAAATAAAGCCGCAAATATTTACCAATAAACATAAATGCCAAACTAGACTTATTCAGGAAAGCCCTCTAAGTTGCTATTCCTTGAATTAACTCGGGGTTTCTGTGTTTCTAATCAATCTTGGTTAATTCGGGCTTCCAAATCATGTAAAAAATAAGGCCAATTCCGACGTACAAGAAGAATGGTGTCACCAAATAGAGATTGAGATTAAAGTATTTAGGCAAAACGATTTTATAGGCAAAATCTAACCAATGTAGAAATGGCCCTCGATAAATAAACATGAAAATATTTGTGAATAAATTGTTTGAAGGGATTGTAGAAACGCCAGCCAAACTAATAAAGATTGATAGGCAACCGAATAGTTTGATGTATTTCAAGGAGCAGTAGACAGTTGGTAGAATGATGAATGGCAATGCGACAAGCAGATGACGAGGCCCAAAACAAACATCACCTGACCATGCGTAATAAGTAGAATTGTATAAGAAAGTAAATATCACCATAATCATGGAGAATAGAATAACACTGTTTTTTAGGTAACTCTTCTTGAATAATGACCAAGTGAACAGAAATGTCATGGGGAAATACAAATACAACCCACGGTAAGGGCTAAAGCTTAACCCCCATAAACTAGCAATCGAGGGCAGCATGAACATGCTACGAGACGATATTTGCTGCTGGTTAGCTTGTTCCAAAAATAGAGAATTAGGGGTCTGAAAGGGTGAACCTGTGATTATGTAGTTGTAGTACAAAAGCCCAAGCAAGAATATTGAATAGCCTAGTAGAACTAATAACCCTCTTCTTATCAAATTTTTTAAGTGAGCCTTTCGGTTCGTATATATCCAAAAACCAATCAGAAATGAAATTGGCAGAATGGCAATATAATCAATAATTTGAGCAATACCCAGAACGAGCCCAATCAAAAAATTGTTTCTTTTTCTTAGAATTAAATTAAAAGCGATGAAAACTAGGGCCATTGTATAGACATGAACCCAAATTCCATAAGTGGAGTAGAAGAATACAAAAGAGCCAAAAATAGAAATAAAGACTAACCATATCTGCTTTGAAGTGTCATTAGTGAGGTATCGCAGAGTATCCAACATGGCAATGGCTGTAAGGCCGAGTAGAGGGGCAGTCGCTGTGGCATTTGCTAGACAATTGAAACCACCCCAAAAAACATCATTCATAGGTAAACCAATCATTGATGCCAGGTTGCGGTAAACCCAGTAAAGAGGAGCCAAAATAATTGGCAGTCCCGGAGCAATCACGGAGTAAAGTTGCCCGTTGATTTGAACTACATCGACGTGATGAGGTAGATCTTTCGGTAACGCGAATGTTCCCCAGTCAACTAGGGCCCTAACTGTGTCTGTAAATCGACCACTTTGAGGGCCGTCAGGAGCGACATGCATCACAATCAGGATGCATACTGAAATAAAAATCTTAAGTGAAATAGACTTCATAGATAGTTGGATATTAAGTAAATTGATTTGCTCATCGAAGCAATGCTGCAAGTAATGTGGAATTAGATTGCCAAACCTATATTCCTCCGATTTTATTGAGCCTTGATCATGTAGCGAGGGAAACGTTGGTGCGAATGAAACTGCGGGACAGTAATATAGTAGGTGAATACGGCGAGTAAAATCTTGTCATAAATAGACTGTATCATACTATTGTTTTTCTTTGCTTATTGAAATTTTTGAAATCTGCCTTCTCAAAACTCTTGTAGCTCTTTGCAAGGGAGTCCAACCCCTTTCCCACTGAAATTTCCAGGATAGCCATTCTTCCTGATACTTTTTCTCATCATGGTTGCTGTCTCGCTCTAGATAAATACTTTCTATATAATTAAGCATACGTATGTAGATTACATCAGGACTAAACCACTTTTCCCATGCTTCTCTAGCTAACTTTCCCAAGGAACGCAGACTTGCTACCTGTTCTGGTATATCCCGCTCGCATGAGAGAGCATAAACGGTTATTGGAACACGCTGAGTTTGCGAAATAGGAATTTTCGCAATTTGTGGAAGCACTGATTTATAAAAGGATCGGATCAGCTTTCCTTGATTTCTAGCAACATGATAAGGAATATTAACCATTGATTTAAACCAAAATAACAACTATCTACAACATGAATATTAGCTTAGCCAGCTTATATACTGACTAAATGCGAGCAGAGTCAACTGACTTTGCCTGGATAGTTTCCAAAAATCTGATGGCTGTAGGCACAGGGCTATAGTTCTCAATAGCCCATTGTCTACCATCTAAAGATATTTCTTCTAAAAGCGTTGGATTGTCAATGATTTTTTCAAACACGCTATCAATATCATCTAAATCAACACCTACATAGTGTTTCCATTTCTCAGGCATGACGGGTAGAACTGCTCCATATTTTTCCAGATCAATATGGAAAGCAACACAGCCTGCTGCTAGCGCTTCCCAAAAGCGCCAGCTATCCCATTGAGCAACTCGATTTGATTTTAGTTCTAACTTGTCTAAAGCCATTTTTAATAAACGGCTCACCAAAGTAGAGGGATCAGGTGGATACGGAGATACAAAATAGCCGCCAAAGCATGCACAAGCGACTGATTCACTTAACCGTTTATAGTATTCTGAAAAGTGGCGTCCCCCTGTTTCTGCCCACAATAATTTATCGTATTCACTCATCGTTTGGTCTTCAATACTATCTATTGAAGAATCGATAGAAAATATATTTTGAGTTTTGGAAGGAATTACTTTATAAACGAACTTTCTAACACTATGAGGGTTGTTATTAAAGTTCCTAAAATTTATAAGCATTTGTCTCTTTCGATATTTGAAATCAATTGTCGGTTCTACTGCCATTAAAATTCTATCTGATAATCCAAAAGCCCAAGGGTAAACATTGGGGGGAAACCGAAAGGATTTATTGAAATGTGTTCTAAATATGAGATCGAATTTTCTGAATTCGGGATTAAACAGTGCAGTATTTAAACCATCTTCAACATCAATAAAAACAGTTTTATAAGTGCGCTGAGGATGAAATAAAAATTCTGGAAATGAGCCATTATATCGAAACCAATTACTATCTAAGATTACAATAGAGCAGTTGTCTGGTGTGATATTTGGATCGTGACGAAACAAGTAGTCATCTTTATCAAATGCCAATCTCCAGGAATTTAGATTTGAATAGAAATTAATTCCTAAATCTCTAAAACCTTCTGCCAAACAAATTAAATGATGTTGAAAGGCGGCATGTTCTGGAGACCGCGGGTAACAAAAGAAGTATAATTTGTCATTAAAGTTTTTAATCATATTCAAAGAGCCTCTCTGTTGTTTACTAAAGGTAGGTTGCCCGATAAATCTAAGTGAATCTGCGCCAAACAGATATTAACGTTACTAGATGCCATCTGCTGAGAGTAATTCATCACTTCCTAGAAAGCTTCGATCGTATAATCAGAGAAACATTAGTGCGAATGAAGCTGCGGGATAGCAAAATAGCAGGGCAAGACTGTACTGCTTTTTTAGCAAAATCCCAAGATAGCTGCTCCTTTCCTAGGAGGTATGCCTGTTGGGCGGATCGAGCATAATTCAAGCTTTCTCGCAATCCTTTGATCCATCGTAGCACACTCCTAGTGAGTGGTGCGCTGCGTTTAATTGATGCTGGTAGCCAGACAAAATCACTGATATAGTATTTGTCAAATATCATTTTAAAGCCGTCTACTAGAGAGTATGCGGGCGCAAGGTCATGAAACTTACTTTCTAACTGTTGATCGGAAAATGGCTGGCTACCAAAAACCTGGGCTTCTTCTTTGTTCGGAGAGTGGATAAAGGTTTTCAGCAGGTCTTCTGTAATTTGATGAAAATACCTTACTTCACATTCTTCAGGTTGCAAATGATCGGTCAATCGCTCAGTAAAATCTAGGATTGCTTGCTGCTGAACTAAGATTCCCCATTCGAGACCTTTTTCATTTTTTTCCGATCGCAGTATCGGAATGTACCGATCATCCTGTTTCTCATATCTGACGGTGCTGCCATGATCCGCCGCCAGGAATAGCTCTAAAATCGGAGAACTGCTAAGGGAACGGCGTTCAGTGATGGCATCAGGCTCTAAGAAATAAGGTATTAAACGGTCGGTTGAGAATGGTGTGATACGTCTTTCCAACCCAAAATAAAATCCAGGTACTCCATCTGGAGGATAGATATTGCCGATCGCCAATATCTTACTGAATGAGCGTTGCGATCGCCCAGTCCAGCCAGAATCGACGATCGCAAACGATGTTCCATCACCAATACCTGCTTGTTTGAAATAGCCGGTCGCCTTTTCTCTATAGATAGCGGCCAAATCAACAATCAGATCAATAATTTCTCGATCCTGAAATGCTGCTTTCAGCGCCGCGAATTCCTGTTCGGTCAGATTTTTGTCCCAAATCTCGGCAGGAAAGCCATGACGTGTCAGCGCATCAGCAATCTGTTCTGGTTGAATATTGACGCGATCGCACACTAACCGCACTGAGAAAAACGGCGGTTTGTCAAAAAGCCATTCCTGTTCGGTTTCACCAATTTCTTGAATAGAGGGAAAATGAAAAGCCTGTCTAGAACCATACAAGTATTGACAGTCGATATCATAGCCCCACTTACGGCAGATAATTTGGGCAATTTTCCAGAGAATTTGTCCATCTCTTGCCATGAAATACAGCCTCTGAATTCCCTGACGCTTCGCCTCCTCCAACACCCAATGAACGAACCCAAAAAATACAGGTGCTATGACATTAGCACCTGTATTCCAGATTATTTGTCGATGCAATTCTGTCTCTTTGCAGTGCAAGCGACACAGGCGGTTGGCACCAGCTAGTAGCGAACGAAATCGGATCGGCAATTGTTCGTTGTCTGCAATGATTTGTTCGTAACGATTTAAGTGTGCTTGCACGAAAGCCTGAACTTGAATCCCTAATTTTTGGGCTACTTTGATATCAGAATAGAGATTGTCCCCGGTGTGTAGGACTTGAGAGGGTTTGAGTTGATACTTGGTGAGATAATATTGAAATAGTTCTCCAGATACCTTATGAAGTCCAACTTCATTAGAGACGTAGATTACATCACCATCTGCCCAAATTTGATGATCTTCGAGAAAGCCTCGAATCGCCTCCGAGGGTAGGTACATATCTGACAAATACGCGATCGATTGATTTTCCTGATGTAACGCTTGAATCTTGAGCTGAGTAGCTGGAACTGGACGGAGGCTAGCACCTTCTAGTTGAATTTCATTGTGCATTGCTTTCTTGCTATCTATTTCGCTCCAATTCAAGGATTCAGCTAGTTGATCATAAATTTCCTGTAGTGTTACTTCATTCGTTGTAGATACTTGTCTTGCCTTACCCTCAGCTTCAATCCTAAGCTGACTCCAAGTATCTGAAGAAATTGTAATTAGGTCTTCCTGCTTCAAGCGATCGCCTAACTCCCAAAATAGATCCGTCGGCTTAGCCCAGATACGAGTCAAAGCCGTGTCAAACACATCAAATGAGTGAAAGTATGCTTGCTTCGTTGATTCAAGAGTCATGTAAGGTTGGTTCATAGTGCAAAGCCGATTACGTAATTACTGCGGACTCGATGGATTAGCAGATTTAGCCGAAGTACCATGCTGAGCTGAATATTAGAGCCGTGCAGAAAAATTGGTTGAAATCTATATTACCTCCTGATAAATCTGTAGATGCCGTTCAAGGAAAATTGTATGAGAAAATTTAGTTTCTACATCTCGACGCGCTTGCTGTCCCATTTCCAGCAAATCTGTAGACAACAAGGCTTGGCGTAGAGCTTGATTCAAAGCTTCCTGATTAGTCGGTTCTACCAAGATTCCATTGTGTTTGGTTTTGATCATTTCTGGTACACCGCCTGTCGAAAAACCAACAATCACAGTAGATCCAGCCATTGCTTCAAGCACGGTCAGCGGCAGATTATCAGCCAGGGAACAGAAAAGTAGGATATCTGAGGCACAATAGACCTGAGCCATCACTTTAGGGTCAGAAATAAATCCGATTTCTTTAACTTCCAAGCCTCGTAATGCTTGTCTTACATCATCATTACAGTGGCCCACTGTCACCACTATAGGAGAAAGATCCGCAACGCTTTTTACTGCTTCCAAGGCATAGCCAATCCCTTTGCGTTCGTCATTCAAGGAATAAGCTGATATGGCTATAACTGAACGGTTTTCTGGGATTCCTAGCTTGGCCTTTGATTCTCGCTTGTTGAGGCAGGAAAAAGTTTGTAAATCCAATCCATTTGGTATAACGAGCGGTGGTAGCTTAAACGTCAAAGCTAGACGAGCTTGTTGAGCCATCCACTCACTGGGAAATATGTAACGAATTTGGTAATTCTTTGTTACCCAACGTTTGAGCGATTGGAGTTCTCTAGTGTGATCGCGCAATCGAGCTTTCCAAGTATTCTGAGCTAACTGAGGGCATTGATGGCAATAACTACTGAACTTGTCACACCCCATAGGATATAAACAGCCACCTGTAAATGCCGAACAGTCATGAACTGTAAAAAATGTAGGTTTGCGTTGAGAGACCAAGGCTAGAGTCAATGGAGAAATTGCTGTATAGAGATCGTGGAAATGAATCACATCATACTCATCCAGAATTTTTCTTATGCTGAACCAATATTCAACTGGTAACAGTTCTGGAAAGCCAAAGCGACTTGTTACACTATGGATCTTTTTGCATAACTTAAAACTTAGGTCTTTTCCATATAAGCTACGTTGAAATGGAAGAGCTTTCCCTTGAAAAAACGAAATGAAGTGGTCGGCGGTATGCCCAGACTGATTTAACCAAATTGCCAAATCTTCAGCAACTCTACTAGCTCCCCCACCCTGTCTATTAGCCTTACTAACAATTGCTACTCTCATAATGAATGTAATAAATTTAAATTATTCCGCTTGTTTCAATCTGCTCTGCATCTGGTGATATTTCCAACGACGGCCGTGTGGCCAAATTGATTCTAAACAAGGATTGGTTTAACTGGAAGATCCCGATTCATGTTGCATTTGGTGATACTTCCAGAGTATACCGCGTTGTTCTAACAACTCTTGATATTTACCTTTCTCTACAATTCGTCCCTGTTCAAGTACCACTACCTGATCCGCACGAGCAATTGTC